>Ga0247688_1000085_pt1 | contig 41725 bp, 52 predicted proteins | sample CNK29_metaG_FD_182718 | JGI IMG/M metagenome (GOLD analysis project Ga0247688, IMG submission 182718) | Soil microbial communities from Purdue University Martell Research Forest, Indiana, United States - CNK29 | ecosystem: Environmental > Terrestrial > Soil > Temperate forest > Bulk soil... | reverse complement strand
TCTTGCAGAAAGCCGGGATTAAGCGTGATGGCCTTAACATCATCAACACAATCAACTGCCGACCGCCAAGCAATCTCTATCCTACCGACGCTGCGGCACGAAGCTATATCTCTGATGGCGATGGGAAGAGTGTCGTTGGACACTGCTATAAAGCTCACGTTGAACCACTACTTCGGTCTAAACAGTGGACGCGGATTGACGCCGTGGGAGAAAAAGCGCTACGCACACTTACAGGAAAAACTGATGGAATTATGAAGTGGCGCGGTTCTCCTCTTCCTCTCAAGGGTGAAGAGACTCCGCGAGTAATGCCTATCTTGCATCCCTCCTATCTAATGAGGGACCAGCAGATGATTCCCGCAACCATTAGCGACCTCAAGAAAGGTTTGCAGGTTCCTCCTGAGTATTATAACCTGAACCCTTCTGTAGAAGAAGTCGATGCCTTCCAAAACGCGAAGCTCCTCACCTTCGATATCGAAACGAACCGCTTTAGTGGAACTTGCACTATGGTTGGTATCCAGATTAAGCCTTACACCGTTACAGTGGTTCCTTATAACGGGCCTTATATTGCTGCTCTTAAACGTGTGTTCGCTACTGCTGACGCAGTCGTAGGTCAGAACATTATTGGGTTCGACCTCCCTGTCCTTAAGAAACACGGGATAGAGATTCGACCCACCACTCAGATTTGGGATATCATGTTGATGCAGCATCTCTGCCAGCCTGATATGCCCCATGACCTAGAGTTCATCTCTAGCATCTTCACTCAGAAACCCGCGTGGAAGCATCTCTCTGAAGAGAACATGGCGCTCTATTGCGCCCGAGACGTTGACGTTACACAGCAGGCGTTCTCTCAGCTTCGTCCAACCCTTGCCTCTTTAAACCTCCTCGACGTTTATAACTATACACAAGTCCCACTCGCGAAGATTTGTCGCCAACTCTCTGACACTGGAATCAAGACAGACGGAAAGCGCCTCCTGAACATCCGTGAGTCGGTGATGAAAGAGTTCGAGGAACTCCAGAATAGCCTTCCGAAAGAACTGCAACCATATGATAAAGAAGTTAAGAAGCGTGCTCCAGCGCCTCCGGGGACTCTTGGTAAGTCGGGAAAGCCCGTTAAGTTTATTTCCGTGCCAGCCCTTGAACACGTTGTACCGTGGCAATCCCCCAAGTTCGTTGAAGAGTACTTATACACGACCCTCGGGCTACCCAAACAACTTCACGCGAAAACTAAAAAGGTCTCGTCGGACAAGACGGCGCTTGACCGCTTAACGCGCAAGTATCCAGACATGCCGCAGCTAGCGGCCATCAAGAAAGTCAGAGCACTCGATGAACTCGTCAGCACATTTCTCAAGCAAGATTCACCCGTTGCAAGCGGGCACGTCAATGCGTCATTCTTGGTTCATGGAACTAAGACGGGCAGGCTCTCATCCTCTCACCCGAACATGCAAAATATACCTCCTAAGTCAAGGTACATCTACGTTCCGGCACATGCTGATTGGTGTTTTATCGAAGCTGATTTCTCGTCTCTTGAAAACCGCCTTGCAGCTTGGTACGCTGGAGATACTGACCGACTCAAAAGACTTTCAGTTCCGGGTTTCAACGAACACAAATGGTTAACCTCGCAAATCTATGGCATACCTGAAGATGAAGTGGATAAGGACTCGTGGCAGTACAAGCGTGGGAAGAACACGAACCATGGTGCTGATGGCGCGATGGGTCCTCGCAAGCTCTCTCAGACCTACGATATCCCTGAAAAGGAAGCGCGGGAGTTGCTATTACAGTGGCGACGTATCAACGCCAAGAGCGCTGAGTGGCAGGAAGTCACTGGCAATAAGTCTGTAAAGGAAGGCTTTTTAAGAAACGCATTTGGAAGAATGCGTTGGTTCTGGTCGCAATCTGCGTATACAGAAGGGATTCGTTTCCTCCCTCAATCAACCGGAGCAGACATTTGCTTCCGTGCCATGATTGCTCTCTGCTATAAACAAATACAGTGGCCAGAAGAGTTCGCACTAAAGGTCTCTGGGGTACTAGCCCCATTGCCGCATCCCGCTCAACTTGTTCTACAGGTTCACGATAGCTTGTTGGTGCAATGCCCAAGCGCTCTTGTTCCTGAAGTTGTAGCAACCATGAATCGCGCTATGGCCCAACCGTGGGGTGAACTTGGTGGATTCGCAATTCCAGCGGCGTTCAAAGTAGGTGCCCCGAATTCTTCGTGGGGCGAGTTACAACCGTACAATGTCTAAAGTCCTACCATTCCATTCTCAAATCCAATTTAACGAAAATGGATGCTGGATTTGGTTGGGTGAAAAGAAAGAAACCGGGTATGGAAGATATTTTATTAAAGATAAATATCATCCGGCACATCGGTTTTCATTTGAATCTTATTACCAAATAAAGGACTCATCTTTAGAAATAGACCATCTTTGTAGAAATCGGTCTTGTGTGAATCCTTTCCATTTGGAGCTTGTAACACATAAAGAAAACATGCGGAGAGCACGAAAGCCTTCCTGCAAATGTGGAACAGAGTATATAATTGGTTCTACTGGAAGACGATACTGTCCCGCTTGTAATAAAGAACGAGCAAGAAAGTGGAGGATTGATGGAGCCGGGAGATATCTACTGCATTAAGTCTACGGGAGAACAGGTGGCTGTCCTGTCGAAAATCGGAAATGACATTGAGATTCGACGCCCTAAGTTGACCCGAGATGGTATTGAGTATTACATTGAAACTGTGAAAGACTTTGAATTGGAAACCGTTCAAGCCCATGAGAATCGCAACGCAGAATACGACTGTTTGAAAATTGACTCACAACTTATTGTTAAAGGAAAACTTGACCGCGTTAGGCAATTAGCAGAAGAGAACGAGAAGGTCGTACCATTTGGTGGGAGAGACAAGTCCATCAACTAGGAGAGCCAGTTGCCAGAGCTAATAACTGACTTCCTCACAAAGCCAATACCTAAAGTACCACATATTATTGGCCGAGGAATTCTACCAGTCGCTAGCTTGGGCGTCCTGTACGGAGAGCCGAAACACAATAAGTCCTACGTTGTTCTCAACATGATGATGGACTTAGCAGCAGGGCGGAACATCTTTAACGCAGAGTATCAAGATGGTTCGCCCGTTTTACCTGTGTCGAAGCCTTATAAGATTCTCTACATTGAACAAGAAATTGGTGACGACGGTCTAAGGGAACGTCTCCTCGGAATGACAGGGGGCGAGATACCAGTCGGAATCGACCTCTACATTAAGTCTCGTGATATGCAAATGCGTCTGGATACAGACGAGGGTAAGTTAGCTATCGCTCAAGAGATAGATGCGGTTAAACCTGACCTAGTAATCCTTGACCCTCTCGCTGAGTTCCAACTCATTAACGAGAACAGCGCTCAAGAAATGGGCGCTTCTGTCCGGGTACTCAAGCGTTGGATTGAACGTTTTAAGTGCGCGATTTTAGTCATACATCACGCGGGAAAGGTTGACTTTGATAACCCAAGAAAAGGCGGAGCCCGTATACGAGGTTCGTCTGCGTTGTTCGGGGCCGTTGACACCTCTATTGAAGTTACTAGAAAGTCAGAACCATCGAGCCCTAGCCCAATCCTTGAAATCGCTTTCGACATACGGAGAGGAAAACCCATCCTACCGATTTACGTACGACGGGAGGAAACCGGACGTATCACTTACATTGGAGATAAGTGGACAGGCGGTATGTCAGCCGGGGCAGTTGATACCGTGTACCGGAGACCTCGCAAAGCTCTAAGTGAAGCAGTAGAAACCAAATCCAAGTATGAGGAACTCTAAGGAATGAAGAAGAAAGCGCGTCAAGCCGTTGCAGTCTATGACTTGCATTATGACAAGTACGACAAGCCTACTTGGGGGGCTATCCTTGCGTACTTGAAAGACAATCCGCCAGACGTGTTTGTGTTTGGTGGAGACCAGTTTGACTTCGAGATGATTTCACATCACACGAAGAATACTCCGATTTTCCGCACCCGACGTTCTTACATGAACGTGATTGAGGGATTCAAGCGGGACATCTTGGGCCCACTCGAAAGGGTCCTTCCTGATGCCTGTGAGAAAGTGTGGATTATTGGGAACCATGAGGATTGGGAACAAGACCTTGTCAACGAACAACCTGAATTGGAAGGTGCAATCGGGCACGTTAGGTTACTTGGGCTCGACCAAAAAGGATGGAATGTCATCCCACTTGGTCATCGATTTAAACTTGGTAAGCTCAACGTCATCCACGGAGAGACTCTCACGGGAATTGGAAACCAAGCTGGTGCCTTTCCTGCAAAGAAAGCCTTGGAACTCTACGCAGGAAATGTCCTTGCGGGACATACTCATGCCCCACAAACCTTTACAAAGGTTAGCCCAGTTGAACATTCAAATAAGTGGCAAGCCCATATCGCCCCAATTGCGGGCCGTACTAACCCAACGTATCTACGAAATCGCCCGACGAGTTGGCTTAACGGCTTCGTTGTCATTGATGTCTTTCCAGACGGACAATTCAATCTCTACCCTGTTATTGTTATGAAGGGTAGATTCGCATTAGGCGGAAAGTGTTATGGGGCGTAGTCAGTCCGAAGCGGATAAACGGTATAGAGCTAAACACAAAGAACTATATCGCAAAGCGGCTAAAGACTACGCAAGAAAAACTAAAGCAATCGTTTTAGATGCGTATGGAATAAATGTGCTTGTTGTGGAGAGACTGAAAAATGGTTTCTAACAATAGACCACATGAACAATGATGGCGCAGAGCACCGACGTTCCATTGGGAAACAAAATAGTTTACGTGGAGCGGGTTCACAATCACTATATCGTTGGTTAATCAAACACAACTTTCCAGATGCGTTTCAAATCTTGTGTTGGAATTGTAATTGTGGAAAACGTTTGAACGGCGGTGTATGCCCTCATACGGAGGATAAATGAATCAGTCCTGCATTCGGACATTTACGGGTCGGTATTTTGATGTTCTAAACCCCAAAGCCGAGGACATTTGTATCGAGGATATTGCCCACGCACTCGCAAACCAATGTCGGTTCACTGGGCACACTCGTGTTTTCTACTCTGTAGCAGAGCATTCAGTTCGGGCTTCTAAGCTGGTTCCAGCCTATGAGGCCCTCTCCGCTCTCCTACACGATTCCACTGAAGCCTATCTCGTTGACCTTGCTAGGCCAGTGAAGCATCACACTCCGATTGGGCCTGTCTTTCGGAGTATGGAACACCGCATTTGGTTGGCTATCGCGGAGAAGTTTGCTCTCCCGGTAGAGCTGTCTCTCGATATCCACCGAGCAGATAATATTATGCTCGCTACGGAAAAGCGGGACTTAATGACCCATAATGGTGGGGATGATGCCTATCTCACCACGCACGTTCTCGGGGATAACATCCAGCCCCTAGAAGACCACATCATTCCAGTAGCCATGCCTTTTCAAGCGGCAGATATGTTCCTTCAAAGATACCGCGCTCTCACAGGAGGTGTTTATGCTGTTGATAGGAATCGGCAATAAAGCTCGCAACGGTAAAGACACCGCCGCCAATTACTTCAGTGAGTTCTTCATTGACTGGAAGGTCCTTGTCTCCCCTCTGGCGAACGCCCTCAAGAAGTATTGTCGTGACCATCATGACGAACTCCTCCTCCAGTGGCGCTTGAAGCACAACGACCCCAAGGGATTTCCGTCTGAGAAACAAGATGGTATCTACGGGTACACCGAGATTCTTCAAGACACTGGTCAGTTCGTCCGCACCCATTACTCCCAGAACTATTGGATTGATAAGTGCTTCGAGCACATCGATGGCCTGCAACCGGACATTGCCATCATTCCTGACGTTCGCTATAAGAACGAAGCTCAAGCGGTTCGAGACCGGGATGGAATCCTCATTCAAGTCATTCGAGTTAATGAAGATGGCTCTCAGTTCATTGACCCAAGCCGTGACCCGAAACACCCCTCGGAGATAGAGCTAGATGATTACCTTGGATGGGATTACATTGTTCGAGCCCGGGACCTTAATCAGCTTTATCATAAGCTTCACGGGATTGGGGAGCAGCTTATCTTCAGCAAGGGACTGGATTGATTTTGGGATACTTATCGCGATTCTTGTTGTTGATTGGAAGCTTCTTTCTGTTGAGCGCGAACATCTCGGAGCCTATAAAGAGTTCCTGCATGAACGAACCCAATGGTACAAACGCCGTGGTCATCAAAAAGAAAAAGCCACCACTGTCAGCGACAGTAGTGGCGAGTTGGTACGGCCCGGGTTTCAACGGGCGGATGACAGCGTGCGGCCAGAAATACGACCAGACGAAGATGACAGTAGCGAGCCCGACCCTTCGTTGCGGGACAGTGATTCTATTGAATAATGTCCGTAATAAGCGGCAGGTTGTTGTCGTGGTCCGGGATAGAGGGCCCTACGTTGAGGGGCGGGCGCTCGACTGTTCTCTCGCCGTCGCTGATAGGCTTGGGTTCAGAAATCAAGGGGTCGCCCGTTTGAAGGCCACCATCCTTACTACTGAGAACTATCTCGCAGTACTCTCTGATAATCTCACGCCATAAACCTCTAGCAAGAGACCTCCGAATCAACGCCATCGTGATGTAGGTTAGTCCGCTAGCCTTCTGAGCCCGTTTAATCTTAGTGTTTATCCAGCCCCCGAGCAATCGCTTCGGGGGTTTTGTCTTTGTCGCAGCAGAGACTATGTACTGCCTGAGGTCTTCATCAGCCGCCTCCAGAAACCTCTTGAACTCATCGACCCTCAGAACTCGGGTATCGACGAACTCCTTCGGCTCTCTATTCGAGAGACAGGGCCTCGCAGGATTGAACAGCTTGCACCCACGGTCCTCTATTAGGTAGCGCCAGAAACGGTCTAGGGCTTTAATCTCCATCTCAATGGTGGAGCGAGCGGTCCCGGATTCAATGCGCCAACTCCGATAGGCGGAGACATCAGACACAGAGAATCTCTCTAGCCCGATGTTCCGAGGAAAGCGAGAGAAGAACCTCTCAAGGAAAGCTTCCTGAACGCGCCAAGGCTGGCGACCATACAGGTCACGAAGCCACTTCTGGTACTCACCAAGATATTTGATGAGCCGATATTTAATTCTCCCACCCATAGGGTCCCTCTATCTGTTTGTTAGATTCCCATTGCCGCGTGGGAGGTCGTCACCACGTTGTTCAGTGCGGTCGAGAATCTGATTGAACTGCTTGAGCAAACGCATCTTGAGTTCGCTGAAGTTCTTGAGTACTTCGGTTCGGGTTTCTTCCGGCATGTTGGGTGCTTCCTGAACTCGACGAATCTGGGAGTTGAGTTCTCCCAACTTGGCTTGCATGTCTGCTGAGAACCTACCAGCTTCAATCTGCGAACGATTCAAGCGAAGGTAGACCGCAGCATCCGTTACCTTGTCGTCGTTCTTGAGACGGTCGAAGGTCGCAGCTTTCTCAGATACCTTTGCGGACTTATCATAGAAGTCTCTCTCCAATCGGATAGCTTCTTGGTTGACTGGAGACACTTGGAACCTAGAACCAATAGGTCCAACGATTGGGGTCTGACGAGTTTCTTCTGCTGAAGACAATGGACGAGACTCCTTTACTCCACCGAAGAATGGGTTCGTGATGGTTGTGGCAATCTCACTGATACCGCCACCGATACCACGTTGAATGTGGTCAAGTCTACGTGGGCTTACACCAGCGGTTCCGATACCTGCGCCAGCTACAGCACCTACTCCAGCACCCGGATATCCACCAAAGAGGTAGCCAAGAGTTCCGCCAGCGACAGCTCCAGCCTCAGCTCCCTTAAGTCCACCCTGTCCCATTTGAACAGCGGTTTTCGAGGTGCTCGGCCCGAACTGATACGCGGGTTCAATCTTCTGTTCTCTCGTCGGAACCACCGGACCAAACGGAGTTTTGTTTGCGGCTTCCTCGATAGGAAGTCTGATGATTGGGTTCGTGCTACTAACCAACCCACTAGCGAGACTACCCTTGAGGTTATTGGCTTCGAGGTGCATCTGGCCCGGGAAGTACGAAGAGAGTGAATCAAGAGTGAGCTGTTTAGCGCTCTCCTGCTCGCGTCCTGCTTCCTTATTGATGAAGTTTTCGATTGGGTTATAGAGGAACTTAACGAACGAGGGCTTAGGAATCTTCACACCCACCGGATAGATATCGCCCTTCTTGTTGCGAGCGGTTTCTCCAGTTAGGACGTTGAAGTAGTTCTCACGGTCAGCCTTGCTAACCATGTTCATCAGAGGACGGCCTTGGTCGTCTTTCTGATTCCAGTTGTGCTCGTTGAGTGAAAGAGACATCGCGGCTACAGCAGCGAGAGCCATACCCACACGAGCCGGGTTCTCTTGAGCCCGCTTGAATACACGGCTCACATATTGTAAGTGAGCATTGAAGAACATGGAGACGAGGTTCATTGAAGGAGCCATCGTCCCGCCACGAGAGAAGTTAGGGGCTCCACCGTAGTTCATGGTTTCCCAACCAGCCGACTTCTCACTCATCCCGGCCTCACGAGCCCGACGATAAGCAGTTAGTTTCGTTGAATCCTCAATAGCCCCATTCACATCTTTAACTAGGTCAAGTACTCGCCCGCGAATAAGCTTTCCCTTCCAGCCAAGCTGGTCGAGGGAGACAAAGTGTTCCGGGCTAATCTGTCTTTGCAGGGTGGAGAAACCTGCACCCGAACGAACATAGTCTTGCCACGTTGCGTCTTTACGGACTGTAGACAAGAAGCTCTCTCCCCACATCGAGAGAAGACGTGCAACATCCCGGGCTCCCGCTTTGGGACGGACACCCGCTTCAGAAAGAGCCGCAAAGTCTCCGAAGTGACGGAGAGCGTTTGGTAAAGAGAACGCAAGGTTTCCACCTGTTGCACCAGTCTGGAGCATGCGTTGAAAGAATGAAGCGGCTGCGTTGAGCCCGGTCTTGGCTGCGATAGGCGGTCCATCGAGAACTTGCCCAAGATATTCCGGGACAGCAAAGTGCTGAGGGAGTCCATTCTGGTAGTGAGCAACAACCTGTTCCCCGGCTTGAGGCTTATAGCCCTGAGGAACTGGCTTGAGTTCAGACCCCACACCCTGAGGGTCTTTCTTCGCTAGGTCAACGAAGGTGCCCATCGTATCATTGCGGGTGAGTTCACGGAGAGCTTCGAGGTTAGCATCTGCGCTCGCCACAATAGGGTGACGGTTTACTCGCTCGCTTCCATCGAGAGCATGGATGACATTCTGGCGCATGAGGTATTGCTTTTTATTCCCACTGCGTTGGAAAGCGCTCTCAGAGAGGTCCGAGAGAATACGAGACATCGGAACGTACTCGTCCCCACGGCCCGTGAACTTCTGGTAGTTCTCATCGCTAACGATTCCCCCCTGATGCAAGAGGTCGAGAACCTTTCGGTTCATCCCAAACACTCTTTGAGCAAGCTGTTCGACCTGAGCGTACTTCGCTTGGCCAAGAGATTGCTGCATCTGCTGGAGACCGCTGTTAATCTTGTTTGTATCGAAGCCGTCAGGAGTGATTTTCCCTAGACGCTTCTTCTTGGCGTACTCATCAATCTGCGCTTGAGTATCAACCATGTCGTCATTCAAAGCAATCTTCTGCCGAGGAGTTAGACTCGGAGACTGAAGCTTCGACTGAATATTCTGGATGTTGGCTTGAAGGTCTGCGACCTTTTCATCTACGACAGCGTTCGCACGAGCATAACCCTTAAGGTTGAGGTAGTCGGTGAGGTGCTGATAGATTCCGCCCTTCTGGGCATCCCGAACGATACCGCTGTAATCGTGCATGTGGGCTTCTTGAAGACCTGAAGCTTTACCTTCAGCCATCATCAAAGAGACATACGGGCTATCGTCAATTGAGATTTTCCCATTGAGGTCGCGGAACACCTGACCACGCTTATCGTAGTTGAGAAGCTTCTTCCCAAGGGCTCCGGGGTTCTCATTGATGAGAACGTTCTTGTCGGACCATTGCTTCATCAAGTCGCCCGGGAGTTGTGCGATACGAGAGAGGTAGTTAGAAGTCGGTCCTTGAATATCTTGATGCTGCTTCTCTGTGATGTTCTTCAGAGTCGGGACAGCACTGGGTTCCTGTTCAGGACCCATAATGAAGTCGTGCATCGAAGACACAATCGGCTTCATTGCTTTAGCAGAAGCTTTGAACGCAGAAGTCTGCAAGAGAGACGGACTAATGAATCCAAGAGTCCAACCCGCAAACGCACCCGGTACACCGCCAGCAGCGTAACCAACACCCGCACCAACAGCAGCGCTAGCGAGGTTAGTAACACCTCCGGCTCCAAGCTGTCTCCGACGGTCAAGCCGAGCACGGTCGATAGCCTTACTGAGGTTATCCCATCCACTCGGAATGTTAAATCCAGTCGGAGCGTAATTAACTCCGTCCCGGAAATCAATCGCCAGAGGGCGTCCGAAGTTACCATTACGGATGGTCATCATCTCAATCGTAGCAATGTGTTGCTTTGTAAGAGAATCGACTTGAAACGAATGGCTATCCGCTACACGAATCCAGCCGTTCTTCAAGAGACCGCGATATCCCGAAGGGTCTCCAGTAACCATTTCTGCTACGTCATCATGGAATGAATTACCGTTATCGATAAAGGTCTTGCCGTCTTTAGACAGCCAACCATAATCACCCGCAGGTTCGCTATCACTAACTTGATAGTGGTTAATCTTATTCTTTGTCGCAGCTTTCGTTACTTCACTTACACTAAAGCGTTTGCTGTCGTCTTCTAGAAGGGGGTCGGCAGCAATCTTGACTTCAGCTCCGCCTTCACCAACTGAACCGCGCTGAGACTTTACAGCCTTACGGGCGTCGAGAGTTTTATCAGCAGCTACCGAGACACCGCTATGGAGTTTAGCGTGGTGTTCGAGTTCATCCGCTTTGTTATAGAACTCTTCATCAGTCGGCATCTTGCGGAGGTCTTTGCCGAACACAGCTTCAGCCCGCTTGAGGTTCCAAGTTGGGAGCGCTTCACTGGTTTTAATCTCACCTGAGGGACCCTTTTCGGGTGGGAGATTAGCCCGTCGTCCAGCAGGCATCGCGTCTTCAGAGAGAGCGTACTTACCAATACCCTTCTCTAGTTCATCTAGTTCCCTTATCTTCCCGAGGAAACCTTCTTGGTCTACCTCATTCGTACCGCCAGAAATCTCTGAGAGACTGGTCTGGAGTTCAAACTGCTTCTTGATATCGTGGGTGAGCTGGTCTCTCCGAGCCAGTTCCTTCTGAACGAAGCCGCCCCACTCTTCATCACTCACGCCCTTAGGCGCATCGTTAATGTGGAATACTTCAGCTCCCTGCGGGTTCTTATACCCGAGGAGGTCGTTGATTAGGAGTCTACCGCCGCGCTTTACATCCGCCTGAGGCTTGACCCCGATGGTCTCAGCTTCACCAGTTTCCGGGTCTACACCCCCCGTGGCTACCCTCTTGACTGGTCCACCAGAAGCCTTCATCTCAATGAGAGACTTCTTGATGTCGCGGTTCTTAACGGTCTGGTCAGTCAGCTCCCGAACAGCATCAGCTTGCTTCTGGAAGTCCTCACTCGACTTAGAGTACTTATCCCGGAGTTGGAGGACCTGCTCGTTCGTGAGAGAGCGCAGGTGTTCCCTGACAGAGCCCTTGAGCTTGCCAGTGAGGTCCGCTTCTGCGCTAGACATCGCCTTAAAGCGAGGAGATGCTTCTTCAGCGTCCGTGGTCTGGATACCCATCCGCTTATCAACCAGCGTAGAGATATCGTCCTTGACCTGTGAGGGGAGGTCAAAGTTCCGAGCCACCACTTTGGGTCCCTCAGTCGGCTTGACTACAGTTTCAATCGGTTCTGGTTTCGCGCCGTTAAGCTTCTCAGCCTGTACCGGAACAACTGGATTATCTTTAAAGTGCTGCTGCATAGCAGCGTTCCCGGAGACCTGTTTCGCAATCTCAGGTCGTGCATAAGTTTCTACATCGGAGTCAGCGATGCGCTTCGGTACTGTAACCTTACGACCTGAGACCGGGTCTTCAGCCCAACGTAGACCAACATTGTCTACTGTGACCTTGAGTGGGGGCTGACCTTCCGGCTTCGGTGAGGGAGCAACTGCCTCTGAAAAATCAACAGGCTCCATACCGACTGTTCCACCCTTTGCAAACCGTGTCCCAGTTGGGTCATACGGTCTCATCGGGCTCTCTGCTCTCGTGAAAGTTGGCAAGGGAGCAGGTTGAACAGGGCGTGGAGCGACAACATCTACGGGCTGATTCTGAGAGAAGCGAGCTTTCTCATGTTCAGCAATTTGTGCGTGGTTCTCATTGATGCGCTGTTGAATGACAGCCGCATCAGGACCACTAACGCCTTTGAGTCTGGCGTTGAGGTCGTAGTTCTCCGCTCTGAGCGAGTCAGCGAGACGGAGAGGGTCTTTAGTAGGAGTCCCGGCAACAGCTCCAATCGCCTCACTCTTGAATACAGGAGACGCCGGAGTTGCTGGAGCTTGAGGTGCAGGAGCTTTCGAGACAGGCTCAGTATAGGCTCCGCCCTTGAAATCTTTAGTAGCAGGTGCTTCATCTGGAGCAAAGCCACCATGAGCGGTCATTAGACCAGTGAGAACACCTGTTGCAGCTTGGTACTTAGCTTCACTGCTGTCGCCAGCTTGAATAGCTTTAGCCGCTTTGTATCCAGCTTCGCCCGTACCGACAGCCATCTGAGTACGGAACAAAGCGTTCGCAGCGGTTCCAACTTCACCGAGGCCGCCAGTACCCATAAGGGTAGCAACGCTCTCGGGAGTCGTTAGACCTGAAGCAACATCGCGGACTGCCCTAATAACTGGGTGCTGTTGGTAGTAGGGGTCCTTCGGGTCAGCGGGTTGGTAGATAGGACGAGATTGTGCTGGAGCAGCGAACTGACTCTTGGGGGTAAACTCAATCTGAGCGGCCTTCTTGAAGTCCCCGTGCATTAGAGCACGAGCTTCAGAACCCCACTGAGTATTCGCATCCCCAAAGATAAGAGACGCAGCCTTATCCAAGAGACCCGGTTGCGCTTGAAGTTGAGCAGTTTGAGTCTTAGCCGGAGCCTGAGGAGTCTGGACCTGTGGAGTAGCAGCAGGTTGCTGAACAGCTTCAGGACCTTTAGTTGGAAGGTTCTTAAAGCCCTTCCACCGCATGTCATAAAGCGTTTGCTTTACATCGTCTGGGTATTCGAGTTTGTTAATCCCACCCACCCAAGACTTTTCATCGCCTTGTGTGTGATAGGCATCCCAAATAGATTGACGTTGCTCATCCGTAATCTTAGAACGACGGAGTGTATCTAGGAGAACATCTTCTCCCGGAGTTTGTTGTCCCTGCTGTGGGGGCATTTAATCACCTATTGCTTAGGAGTCCAACTGCTGCCAGTTCCACCCTGAGCGCTGACGCCCGAACTGGTTGGGCTGTCTGGGAGGTTCCCAAACGACCCGATATTTACACCCATTGCTTTTTGCTGCTTTAAATAATCAATGAAACCAATGCCGTTCTTAGGAGCATCTGAAGAGAGATAAGAAGTCCGCCACATACCACGAGACGCAACCTTCTGGTCGTAGTCAGCTTGATTCTTCTGCATAGCCATTACAGCTTCTTCTGGGCTCTTGACTTCAGGATGGTCCATCATGTAGTCGAGAGACTTCTGCTGCTTCGGCTTCTCTAGTCCGTAGTTAACCCACTTAGCAGAATCGTCCATGAGCTTATCCGCAGTGACCTGAGGATGTGGGGCGTTCTGTTCTGCGCTAGTTCTTCCACCCGCGATTTGACTTTGACCAGAGATAATCGCATCCGCGATTCGTTTATTGTAAGCTGGGTCGGTTTCCCCGTCTTGTCGAGGGTTTGCACCAATGATGTACTCGTTGAGTGATGCCGAGCCGCTACGGATGTGTGACTGACGCTTCAGGTTCTCGTAGTTGGTCTGAGCTTCTCCAAGTTGGTCGGGAGTCAGCTTATCGATAGAATCAACGCCGTACTTTTTGAACACAGAGTTATAAGCGAAGCGTTCCTCTGGGTCGTTGAGTTGCTTACCGAACTTAGCTTGGTCCGCACGTTGTTGAGCGATATCAGCCTTCTGTTGGTTGATATCAGTCATGTCTCCGAGGTACTTGCCGTGAGCGCGGTAGTAATCAGCCGCAGCTTCCTCTTGACCAATCTGTGCCCGAGTGTGAGCGGCATTGAGCATTGGCTGCATCATTTGATAGGGAAGCATTGCAGCGGTGAGTTGCTGTTGACGTTGATACTGACGAGCCCCAAGAAGACCTTGGAAGGTTCGAGAGATACCACCACCAACTCCTTCAGGTCCACTCGGACCCGGAGTCATGGCCGCAGCAAGGAAAGCATTATCCGCAACGTTGGCAACACCCGGATGGTTTTGAGCCAGCCAAGAGTTCTTATCAACGATTGAGTACGGACTTTGGAATTGAGAAGCTGCCCGTTGATACGGAGCAATCATCTGGTCCCAATCTGAATTTGTATCCCAAGGCATCGGCGTTAGTCCTTATTGAGGTCCTTGAAGAGTCTGGTCGTAGTTAGCATATCCGTTAGAGCCATTATTCTGCCAGAAACTTTGGTTAGGAGCAGAGCCACTAGCTCCAAGGAAAGCACTACCAATCCCCCCACCGAACCCTCCCGCAGCAAGACTAGCGCCGCCCGTTGCAGCAGCCATCCCGCCTTTGATTGCCATACCAGCAACCTGTGGGAGCCAAGTGCCAAGCCCGCTTTGAGTTTGGACATTCGTCATTCCTGTCTGAAGCGGTTTGTAACCGAGAGCCTGATAGATAGCCTGTTGACGAAGCTGGCTGGCATTCAAGAGAAGGTTATTATACATCCCACTCTGATTGGCCATACCCTGACGCTGCATCATGCCAAGCTGACTCTGGTAGAGAGGCGAACTCGGGTTAATGCCTGACGCACCCATCCGCTGAAGAAGGGCTTGATTGCCCATCCCTTGCTGTTGCTGGAGAGCGCGATTACCCATCTGCAACTGGGTGTTGAACGCCATGTTGCTATACGGGTCGTTAATCTCACTGAGCAAAGCATTACTACCAGACCCGGTGAACTGGTTAAAAGCACCCATTGAGCCTTGGTTAAATTGTGCTGTACTCTGTGTTTTGTTCTGCGTACTCATTAGAGAGTCCTTTTAAATCTCAAAAGCGGTTTCTTACTGACTTGTTCCCCGCCCCACTTCGTAATAAAATCTATCCACTCAATGTCATCTGGGTCGATGTTAAAGTAATACGACAAGACACCCTGAGCAGCTAAAACCGTTTCGATGTCCCGGATAAAGATAGCTTTGAACCGGGTGGAGAGACCGTCAGCAACGAGGGGGTCAATTTCAGTGCAGACTCGGCGAACCGCCAATCCCGCTTTGCCAGTTCCTTCTCCTGATGCTGCAAGAGCAAATACATTACATGAGGCGTCAAGGTCGCTTACTTCCTTAATTGAATCCACTTCTTCCTGAGTTGCTAACCGAATACGATTCATACTTCCTCCTAGTATGTTCTAAAGACGTTTGATTGACCCATCTGGGTGGGGCCGCTTGGCCCATGAAAGTTAAGCAAGGTCCTATAGACCTGCATATCTTGACCCTGTTGGTTGTTCATCGGGTTCATTTGATTGAACCCTGAGATGACTTGGGCTTCAGTCTTCCACGGATTGTATTGGGCGAAAGGCTGTCCTTGTCCCCCATAGAATAGCATTAGATAATCCCCAGTGTCTCTAGTACCTTTTTACCTGTGATTCCCAGTGCAGCTCCTAAGCCTACAGCAATTCCACTCATATATGAGATGCGTCGGCCCTGCTTCTTCACATCTTCTTCTATACTCGTTATGTCCGCTCTCAAGGTACTGTGAGTTTCCACAACGATACTCTGTCCCGCTTTCAAAGCCGCAACATCCGCTCTGATTTCTCCGAGTGTAGTTACTATGTGTAGGTTCACTGAGTCTTGACTAGACAGGTCTGGGATATTCATTATAGGAAGTACCTTGAATTCAGAGGGTTCGTCGATGTGGCTCCTCTGAGGCCACCGTTCGAAACGAATTCAAAAAGGTCTAAGTTAAGCGCTCTAGAGTTCGCGGAAGGTTGAGACGCTTGTGTATCATTGGTCATTGACGCCATTGGAAGGATAGATGGATATCCAACCATTGTATCGGTTCCGCCAACCACTGGAGTTGTGAATCCACCCGGAGTAAAGATAAATGGTGTGGCGTTTATATCTGATTGAAGAATTGTGAACGTCCCGTTTAAGGGACTATTGGTAGAAGCCCATCCACTCATGGTTACAATAGAACCCGGAGCTTGAGGAAGATACCCGTTCGTTGTACTAAAAGTATTTGGTGTGGTATTTACGTTTGTGATACCATTGCTATTAATCGGAGCAAGGCCTGCTGACTTATAAAGCATGGACATCGGGGTTATCGTAAACGTTGTGGTAGCAGTTGCCCCATTCCCACTCAAGGTCATCTTCAATTGTCCAGAAGAAGCATAGACCATATCGAGACGATAGAACTTACCTTCAACTGGGACGATACCTGTATTGAAAGCTCCCCCATTAGTACCCTGTATATTGTTTCGGGTAGAGGTGCTTTGTGGAGGATTCATTACTGCTTCTAGCCAAAAGGTAGTGTCTCCGATAGATGGAGCTGTCGTATCTGTATCGAATCGGCACCCAAAGAAGATTGGAGGTCGTCCGGCTCCAATGAACGCACTCGCGTTGCTATCGTTGGCCATACCGACATACATGCTTTGCTTCGTTAAGGTGAAAGCGACCATGCCGGAGTTCGAGCCACCGTACTTCGGATTGTATCCTCGTCCAAGCCCAAATACCCAGCTCATTCGCCAGCCGGGATAATCAAATAAAGGCCACGTCGCATCCCAAAAGAGGTTTGGTACTCCGAATAGCGGGAAGATATTACATCCCTGACTACTAGTTGTTGTACTTGAAGTTGTGGTGTTTGCAAACATTTGCAATACGCCGGGGTTATTAAAGGCCCCAATAGTCGTTTTAAAAACACCGCCATTCGTTCCCAATTGCCAACGACTTTCACCAAGAGTCGCTGTCGCGGTTTGACTGTACATGAAGTCATCACGATAGATTGTGTAGGCGGCGTCAGCGGGCCAAGGAGCATCACTATGGAGAAGCCCATCATTCGCTCCAGTGATATTGTTCGTTATATTCGTGACGCTAGCGTTCGCGGCTTTAGTAGCAACGAACTTCTGGACGTTCTTAGCCTGAAGAAGTTCTGTATTGACTTCTTCGGCCCACTTGTTCAGGACTGCTACGTCGTTGACCGGATTGGTTAGCTTTAGTGGTCTAGGCATTAGATTCGATGGACAGGCTTGGTTTCAATATCCAAGAACGAGAGGATGGAAGCCCCAATCGATTCTTGAGGGGTATTAGTTGAGACAAAGGAGAAACGATACCACCGATGTCTCGTTGCGTATGGAGCAAGAAAGACCTTCAAGCGACCAAGAAAGTTCTTGATGGGTTTAACATTCGAGACAACTACATCAGGAGTAGTGAACGTGGAGTTATCGAGAGCCCCCTCAACAGAGACAAGAATGTTTGGGTCACTCGTTACTAATTCGAGTTCGTTGAGGAACTTGGTTGCGTTGTGGTCCCCAAGGTCTAGCCACGTGGTTTGAATCGTTGAGGTGACGTTCTGCTGAATGCCGCCCTGTCTATCCACCACCGTGTTTGGGTCCACCAACCAGTAATTCCCAGTGCTATCACAGAACAGCCACTTAGGTATACCTGTAAGATTATAGTAGAAGATTATGCTTAGAGGGTTATCTGTGAGACGCCAGATATACCACTTCCTGAGATGCATATCGTAGAGGCAGATTGTATCGACATTGGTATTTGTTCCTGTTGGAATCCCCAGCATGTAGAAGTTATAGGGACCATCTGCTACAAAGGTTCCCCACACGTTGCTAACAGCATTGGGATTGATGTTATTAAGAGTATCTTGGATATGAGTTCCAACATCTTGATATGTATTGAAGTCGCTTCCGATTACACGGAAGTCGGGAGTGAGCCACATTGCGCCAACCGGAGTTCCCTCAAGGAACACAGTCTGCCAAGACTTCAAGCTACCAACGCCCGTTTCCGCAAACAAGATTTCGGGCTCACTAAAGGTTGAAGGTCCGTCTCCAGTTACGCGACGAATGTGACGAGTCGTACCAATATAGAGAGAGCTACCATCTGAGTAGAGGGCGATGATGCGCTCTGATTCCTCAGAAATGTCAATGCCGTTCTCAGGTGGCCAACTCTCTTCATATCGACCAACAAGAGTCGTAGTACTCGTAATGAGTTCAGAGAAAGCTTTCGAGAAGTAGACAATCTGGCCAACCGCTGTAAAGAGACGACCACGGTGCTTGATGAGGAGGGACCCTTGCGGTGGCGGCTGATTGCCGACCACCCCGAAGTTGTTCCCGCTCGTATCCGTATACTGAAACACATCGCTGAGAATGAGAGTCTCTTCAGACACACCGTCTTGGAAGACCGTCACTCCATTCGCCACTGTCCCTACGAAGTAGAGAATCGTTGGGTCTCCGCCATCCGCTGTCGCTAGGATGGTGACGTTCGTTACTTGCGGATCACTCGACACAGCAAGGTTGCTGAGAGGGATGAACGCTCCCGCTACGGCCAGAGTGCTTGTACTCACCGGGCTAAGGTCACTGTAGTGACCAGTCACCGTGTTATTGAAAACTTGATAGTAGACTCGACCATTGGTCAGGGTGATAGGACCGTTACCAACGTTCTGAGCTTGGATGTTAATCTCGTAGACCTTCTGATACATATCGTCATGGGCATCCAAGAACGCCATGACTTGCACCTTCGAGACATCCTGTCCCGCCGGAAGTGAGATTTGGTCCCACGATTTGTTCCGGGGAACCGTATCATATACTTGCTGCCAGTTATTCCCGCCATCCAGAGAATACCAGATACCAGCGGTACGGGCATTGACGAGTTGACCATCAGTTCCGTTTACTGGAACCTCGCTCAAGACGTTGAGTTTGATGTTCGTTAGTGTTCCAGAGATAGCTGCAAAGGACCACACGCACCCATAGTAAACATGGGTATGCTGTCCACTCGCTGAAGCGTAAGTATTCTCATTACCGTCGAAAGCATTGCTCGGGTTCGAGTAAGCGTTCGTGGTGCTAGAGTCAAGACCAAACTGGAAGCCTTGGTTCGTCCCACCTTCATATGAACCAACGTGGGCGTTTGGTCCCCAACCATTCAAAAGAGTAGTTGGGAAAATTTTGTTAGTGGTGGTCAGGGTTCCCGGATTCGTTTCCGCGACACCTGAAGGATTATTGACCGTGACGGTCGTTGACGTTGAGCTAACAACAGAGAACGTTCCATTATTTGCTGAGTTGACAAACCCTGCAATAGAGACTGAAGTCCCTGTCACTAGAGTCGAGAGAGCGGTTCCCGTATAGACCGTGTTACCCGCTGAAGCATTAGCTACCGCAGATAGAGCGTATGTGGTGGCCCCGCCTCCACTCGCTTGACCGATAGTGATTGGAGTTGTCGGAGCAGCGATACCAAACTTTGTTACAACTGAACCTATAGACCACTTCTTGGCGTCCGCGACCACACCATCAAGGATATACCCGTAGTCACGAGACGTAACGACTGTTGGGTCATCTGCCCCATTCGAGGGAGTCAGAAGCGATACGAAATTACCAACTGCATCAAAGTATCCGCAGTTATTGTTCGGGCCGAGAATGCCAGTTTGATTCGACGCACTCCCAATAATAGTCCGCTCTCCCGCACTATCTGACTCATAGTCAAAGAGGCGACGAGCGGCAAAGCCAACGTTGTTGTTACCGCCGACAACTTCATCAGAGTTGAAGGAAGTCCCTGCATCTATCTTGGGAAGGAAGCTGCGATATCCGAACCGACGCTGTAGCACTCCATTGAGAGGCGGCAGGATGTTCGTGAGCTTGTTGAACATATCCGCGTTCTGAGCGGGAGGCTGAACGAAGCTTTCGATACCTGCGGTGTCCCAACGAGAGCGCGTATAGCGATAGTTCGCGGCGTTCTCAAGATGCCAAGGTGTGAGTGTGGCTTCACCCATATTAGAACCCTTGCGGCAGGAAGCCGAGAATCTGCTGGTTGATGTAGGTTGCTCCATCCGGGCGCATGAACTCTACGCCTTCAGGGAACAGGTTCTTATCCCAAATCATTTCTCGTAGACCAGACTGATATAGTTCCTGAGAGATTTTTGCTTCGTCTTCTTTGCCCAAGAGCTTCCATGCAAGGAAGTTGACCCCGTGAATGACCACATCTTTGTAGTCTTCCGGGACTTGGAGGAGTTGCGCCGGGCTCGTGAGAGTCGCGCGGTTCTTGTAGTACTGAAACTTAATGAGGAACCCACCGAGGTTCTGGAGGGTATTCGTAGTCGGGAACGTCCCGAGGTTCGTCACTAGACCAGTAGTGGGTTCAACGAAGTCGGTCCCAATGGTGATTGGGGAAGCGTTCTGCTTGAGTTCGTTCTGGTTATCGACGTAGTTGCCGCTAGAGTCCACTGAGGTCGCCTGAACGATATAGACGTTGTAGCGGTTGTATTGGACACCCGACACAGTCACGCCAAACGGGAGCTTAGGGCTCTTGACCACACAGAGGTTGTTCGCGGTGATGAACTGTTGAGCGCTAGCAGCAGGAGCGGTAGACTCTCCACCGAGCTGGTCAACGTAAGTGACCTTCACGAAGTAGGTTCGATTAGCGAGAGCACCGCCCGCGAGAGTCTGACAGATAGGGACCTGAGGAACAGGCTGGGTCACGTTATCGTTCTTAGGCGGGGGGAACATCAAAAGCTGAAAGGGGTCATTCGGATTCTGAACATAGATAGCCGGGAGTCCGGGACGACCTGCCCCAGTCCGGTCCACCAGAGTGGGTCCATACACCTGCTGAGACATCCACTTAAGGGCTCGCAGGTTCGAGATATCAATGACAGAGTCCTTCTTAATCTTATCAACGTCAATCAGGTTGAGCCCTGTATCAACGAACCCGGCAGGAGCCTGACCACTCGCTCCAAGCCAGTAGTTGGATTGACCGTACTCAGTGACGAAGTACTGAGGTTCTGAAAGCAAAAATCCCCAACGGCTAAAACGAAGCATCTGTTTATGGGTGCGGTTCGTATAGTCGATGAGGATGGCTTGACCCGGGGTCGTCGAGTCATTGAGGAGCTGTTGACGGATATCTTGGCTCACGCCGTAGGATATCATTTACGCTCGGAAAGTTCGTGTAAGGCACTTTTTATTGTCCTTGTGGCTTTTGGTCGAAGAAATCTTCTTTCCACGAGTGGGCAAAAACAAATCCTTGAACTGCTGTAATGAGCGCTATGTAGTTACCGTCAAGGCGATGGAACCACTGAAGGATAGACCCAAAGGCAGCAAAGAAAACTGCAAAGAGAGTATGTCGTCCCTGACACCAATTAACTAATCGTTGGAACATGGATTTCGACCGGATTCGGGAGCTTGAGGTGCTTATCGTGAACCAACCCCAGCGTTATAATCTTTACGAAAAGGCTGTGATGCTTTTGAGCGGCGTTGTAAGCATCGACGTAGTTCTTCATTACCTCATTGCTGAACGTGATGGCCGCGTCACGTTGCTTTGTGACTGCCGTAAGCTCGGTCTGGAGAACGTCTACTTTCTGATGTTCGTCCTTGACTTGAGCGGTGAGCGTCTCCGATTGCTTGACGACTAGCGGATAATCTGTGACAATCGAATCAGCCTTGCGGAGAGTCTCTGTTTGGCTAAGTAGGCCGCCGAGTTTTGCTTCAAGGTCCGCTTGTACTTTAGCATCAGGGAGGGCTGCCACACTTTGCTGTTGCGACTGACGTTGCGAAGAAAGAGCAACCAACTGAGCTTGCGTGACTTTGAGGCTGTCGTTAAGGCTGTTAAGCAGCGCATCTTCTTTTGTGATAATCGCCTGTTGCTGATTCAGGGTGTCTTGAAACGACTTCGCCTGTTGTGCTAGTAAGACCTTGTCTTCATCTAGCTGACTTCTCTTGCCTGCTGAAAACCCGTCTGCTTCTCGTTTAGCTCCGTACCAGAAGAAGGCTCCTGAGAGAGCAGCGATTAAAAGGACACTCGCGAGAACTTTGGGCTTCATCAGCCACGATAGAATAAGAGCTAACAACTTTGTACCCGCCTAAGCCAAGTAGTTAAGAATGGATAGAGGTCCGGTCTCTTGGCTACTAGTTCCACGTAATAAGAAGATTGATGCACTCGAATCTCTGGAAGTATCTCTGATTCGAGAGACCCATTCAAGGTGGCTTGTGTTTTAGGCCCCCATCGACCATCGACCTTTACGGCCTGACCAATGTCATTGAGAGCCTTTTGACACAATATCGTTGCTGTACCGGGTCCGAGGTTGACACTCATATCTAGCATCTTTGTCGCGACGTTCTGTGAATTGCAGTCTTGATACTGCCAATACTCATGCCTGAGGATTTCGGCAGCTCCTTGTGGTGTGAGATTCTTGATATCGACATCGGGGTGTGCCCGCTTGCTGATACCATACTTTGTCTCACCACCGGGGTCTGCTGGGTTATTGACATAACCCCCTTCATTCACAAGCACTGTTTTCACTGCGACATCGAAGCTAGCTGGCATCTTTAGAACCCTGAGAAGTTAGCGCCAAGTGAGTCTGCTTCGGCTGCACCCGCGTTACTCGCGGCATGCTTACCACCCCGACGCATAATCTCACCCATCTTCTTGTCCTGCCCGGGCTGGAGAATACGCATCTGAGCTTGTAGATGCTGCTGGAGCAAACGCCGAATTTCGGTCGCTTTCTCCGGGTCTACCTTATACCGTCCCTCTTTCCCCGTGTGTCGTCCCTGTTCATCTTTGTCGGGGTCAAATCTTTCGAAGTTAATCGATACGCCGCTATGAGGTTCACCGAACAAATCGGTAGCGGGAACCACAACTACTTCCCACTGACTCTCGTCGTTATTGAGAGCTAACCGTGCGGCAAGGGCTTCTGCACCCTTCTGCGTTTTAGTCTGCAACTTCTCTGCAACTGTCTGAACTTTATTTACTGCGGTGCTGTTGTCAGCCATTTTAGTACCTTTATCCTTGTGGGATGATATGTGAAAGGGGGAGGTGGTAGTGACCTCCCCTATTCAGCTAAGGGTTAATTAGTTGTTCACCGAGGACTGTCCAGCAGAGATGACGGCCCAAATCCAGTTCTGGTTCGTGATAATCGACTTGAACGCGAACTTGTAGCCCATCTTACGGGACTGTTGCAGGGTGTCCGTCTGACCGCCGGGAGCCGCAGCATACACACGGAGGTTCTGGAGGTCGCTAATCTGATACGCATTTCGCGCAATCGCGAAGGACGTAAACAGCTTGTTAGCTGCGCCAGCAGTGGCCTGAGTGGTAGCCGCAAAGCCCGGAGCGTTGGTCTTAATAACGCGGAATCCGGTCAGTTCATTGACTTCGCCGCGCCAGATGCGCTCCGGCTTACCAAACTGGTTGGAAGCCTTGAAGTCAGGGTCTTGCAGCAAGCTAGCATTCACCTGCGGTGCAACGACGAGAACATAATCCCCATCGTCGAACGGGCGTCCGCCTTGGTCCATCAAGTTAGCATGCAGAGCCGTGAGGTCCACATAACCAATCTTATCCGAGGCAGTCGTGGTCGCATTCGAGGTCCGGCCGTTTGGACGGTAGACGTTGCTAGCACTTGCAAGCACGTTGAAAATCAAAATGTCATACGTTTCAGCCGCTTGCAGACCGAGTACGTACAGAGCCCGACCAACCACGTCATGCTTCGAAGTCAGCTCCGCGAGGTCAGACAAGCGCAGCACAAGGCCGTACTGTTCCGCCACCGCAGTGAACTGAGACATAGTCAGACCAATCGCGTCCGGCATTACGCCTTCAGTCAACTGAGTCGGGGACAAGCTGGTTGAAAGCTTTTCCAAACGGTTGAACTGAATCGTCTTGCTGGAGTTAGAAGGAATCGGGTCCTTGTCACCAAACTGGTCGAGCACGGTCATCAGAACCGCGACTTCGAGCAGTTTAGCCGAAAAATAGGTCTGCTGGTCGCTGGCCAAGGAGCCCGCAGCTCCCGGAGTACCAACGCTACCAGTAATCACGGAAACGATATCGTCTCCGATACCAAAGACCAGACCGACGAGAGAAACCAAGTTATTCAAGAAAGTCTTCATTGCTTTTCCTTAGACCCACCGTTTATCGCAAGAGGTCTTCCTGCTTGAAACCTCGCGCTTCCCCTTGCCGAATAACTTCCCTGATTCCTTCGATAGTACCGAGATTGGGTCTCGCTACTGCTTGGGGAGAGGGTAGGCCGGGAGTGCTAGGTTGAGCTGAAGTCCTCACAGGTTGCAAAACTGGAGGGGGAGTTTGTGACGCCTGTTGCTGCAAGACACTTTTAATGTTCATTGCTTGTCCTGCAAGATACGCCAGTTTATAAAGGCCCGGAAGCTGGGAGTAGTACCGAGAATCAGTCTCGGCAGCTCCGATGGCCTGCTTCAGCTCGGGAAGAGAATTCATGGTCTGGGAGAACTGCTCAGACCCGAAGAACTTCGAGGCTTCCGCATTTTCCTTAGAGACCTCGTTGATGGCCTTGGTTCGGACTAGGTCCTGAATCAAGGGAGCAACGGGCTTTAAGGTATCCATCACTAGCTTCTGTTGAACCGCGACATAGTTGTCAGCCTGTCCGCCCTTTGCGGCAGAATACAGGTCTTCCATAAACTTGCTCGGGTTCTGCGTATAATCCAGCACAGGAGGCTGTGACTGTATCGCATTTTCAACAGGTCGGCCCGTGATAGGGTCAATTCCGGTGACTAGCGCGTATCTCTCGCGCAGCGTTTTAACTAGGCCATCCTTTTCGTTCAGGCCCCGAACGGCATCCTCGTGAGTCTTATATACAGATTGGTCGCCCTTAATAAAGAATTCCTGTTGTGCAGGAGTCTGTGGTTGAGCTACCTGTTGTTGGACTGGAGGCTGCTGTGTCGCGACTTGCTGCTGTTGCGGTTGTGCCGCTGGTGCGTTTGAGTCCGTCGCGAACATGGAATCAAAAGTCGCATCAATCCCGCCGGGAGTTTCGCCTAACTGAACGATTCCGTTTGGGGCAATCTGGTCTACTTGTGACATTGTGTTTCCTCTTGTGAAGGAACACTCTTTACTGTCTTATTGCTTGTGACAATAGGATAGTGTTCTTTGTTATCTAACTTCTTTATCCAATTACAATTAGCACAAAGAAGTTGGAAATCGTTTTTAGAAATATTACCTTTTAAAATTTCTCGGTATAAACCATATCCACTTCTATGGGTATGGTTTCTTGGAACTCTCGCTCGATGAATGTGGTCAAGTTGTAAAGCACGAACATCTGAATCATATCCACAACGACAACATTTCATACCAAAAAGTTCTAGAATTCTTTGTCTTGCTTCTGGCGGATAAGTATATCCGCTATATGAAACTGGAAAGGTTGACACTACTTTCCGCCTACTCGCTCGATTTGTGCGTCGAGAGCTTTCCACGCCGCCAGTTCTTCTTGTTCAGCAGTCCTGACAGGGAGTGACCCAATCTGGGTGGCCTTGTTGACTTCGAGACGCAGCCAATTGAGCCAATAGATACCCGAAGTGAGGAAGTCCACTTCTCTGATATCCTTGATACCCGGAGTCCTCAAGCGCCCTTCGAGGAGAGCAGCATGACCTTCAGCTCTGTCGGCCAGAGCCTTGAAACCCGGATGGTACGCTAGGCTTGCTACGGATTCTTTCGTTTCCTTGTCCCACTTGACAAGGGTCCCTCTGTTTAAGGGAACAATCACGTATTCAGTTTTCTTGAACCATTTATCCCAGAACATTCCCTCTCCTCTACGTCGTTTTGATGGGGTCGATCGGTCCCCGCAATGCTCCCTTTTGAATCATCTGTTCAGGTGTATATACGTTCGGGTCGAAGTGATTCTCATGCCCGAGAAGATAGCGTGGGTCAAGGTTCATACCGTTTGAAGGAGGGAGACTCCCATCGTGGAAGTGTCCCTGATTCATCGCAAAGCCCTTGCCGACTTCATCGCCATTAGGCATTTTGAACCTTTACGCGCTGTGGCATATTGGCCTTATAGTCGCTTGCAGGACCCGGTTCCGGCTTATAGTTATACCGCCCAACCTTACCTGACGCACAACCATCGAAATCATATCCGCCAGTTGCCCATTCCGCAAAACCGCAACCAGCCTGAGGAGTCTTAATGGTCAGCTCGACAGACACGTCACCCGGATGCATTCCAGTCGATTGGAGTCCATCACCTGCTGGGCGACCTTCTGACATAAACTGACTTGCAAACTTCTCGCTAGAGCTTTCCATTTTATTCTCCTGAACCTGATGTACCGATGGCGTTTGCACCCATATCTTGGGCAAAGCCTCTCATGTGGTCGTTTTGCTTCCCGCCTGGGATTTGACCTTCAAACTGAGACTGTCGAGGGCGGCCTACTGGATGGACGGGTTCTGTACCCGGAGCCATTCCAAACATCGAGTCTGCGGTCTGAGCAAGATACTCTTCAGCTTGACGCTGGATATCTTCCCCATGTTGTCTGGATTCAGAAGCCGCTGGAACGCTATTCCCTGGTCTGAATTCTGGTTTCTTAATCTGTTCGATTGCAGCCTTGCTCTCAAACTTCAAGAGGTGGTCAAGAATGAACTGTTGCATCTGGGCGTTCTGTTGCTGCTGTGATTCCTGTTGAACTTCTTCGTCGCTCTTGAGAAGCCGATTAACGAACGGAATCTCCATGCAACGACCGATTTCTCTCAGGAACTCCCCTTGACGTGCATAGGGGGACTGCTGCGCTAGGTTGTAATAGGCCATCAGGTTCCGTTGTTTGACAACCTTACCTGTGGCGTAGTTAGCACCCACGAAATCGAATTCGTAGTTTCCGAGAAGGTCAGTCAGCTTCACCCGGCCCCACTTCGGAATGTTCGGAGGAGCATTGGTGATGGAGTACTCCATCTCATCTGTTCCGAACTGTTGAATCATACTAGATGCCATCTCGCAAAGAGGCTGAAGAATCTCGCTCTCAAAGCGTCGAATGAACATCTTGAACGTGTAGCCGCTCTGGTTGATAACCTGAGAGATGCCACTAGAAGTATCGTTACCACCAGTGTTGCCGATACCCTTTGCGTAGAAGTCTGAGATACCCGAACCCATTTCAATCATCGAGCGATAGAGGTCGAGAATCTGATAATCTTGTGCTCCGGGAGTGAAAGCCGGGAACGGGTAGAGAGCCTTTGACGGGTCTCCCACCACACCCACTTTACCTCCGGGAACGTTGCCCATATCGAGTTGGTCGTGGTCGATATCGACAGTCACGTCATAAGCGACGCGGCGATTAATATTGAGGTTCCAATTGTCAGTAATCATGTTCGTGAAGACATTAATGCCTTCACAAAGGTCACTGACAGTCTCGATTACTCCGATGCCGTAGGCGTCTCCTTTAACAGGTATATACGCCAAGTCGAGGATTGGGATTCGTTGATGTGCGAAAGGGTTAGGCCCGGTATACAAGAGAACGGGTGGTCCAGCATATACTCGCCGCTTGTAAGCACTGTAACTCGCGGAACGGTATTGGTAGCGACGGTCTTTCCATCCAATTGCGTCTGCATCTTCACCGAAAGTCACCTGCGTTACGGTTTTATTCGTATCGTCCCATAGTTCAGCGACGCGGATGATAATTCCATCACGGTCGAGTTCCCTGTACTGAGAAAGCTTCTTAGTAAGTTCATCCATTGCCTCCGGGAAATAAAGCTTTGGGTTATTCTCATACTGACGACGCATCTCACCCCAACTAACTTCAAACACATGGGCTTTCTGCTTCCCGTCAGGGTCAATCAAAAAATCAAAGATATCGATGGGGATAATCTTCGGGCAGTTCCGAGGGACCTTCTTTGTTACGAGCTGAGTCCCGATTTGAATAGGTTCCCCGGTCATCGGGTCTAGAACCGGGAGCTGGGCAGGGCTACCATCTGGATTCAAGATAGGCTGACCTGTGTGTGGGTCTATCTCGGGTTGCATCTGATAGATGGGCTCGGGCCCACTTACCGTGTCAGTGTCCCAATCCCAATCTACTTTAATACCCATGTGGCCGTAGATGCCACAATCTCGGATAGCGAGTTCGAGTTGTTTAATCCACGCGGCTTTCTTCAAGGTGCAGAGAAGCACCAACTGCATATTGAAAGCGCGCTCTGCGGTTGAACCCTTCGGCCTTACTTCAATAGGCGGGTCGATAGAGAAGAACGCATCATGAGTTTGTGCCACAACGATATCGACGTTCGATTTCGGGTATGGAACAAACGTATTAGAGCGGGGAGTAAGATTGTCCGGGAACATCCGGCGGTCGCGCTGACCAATATACTGCCGATAGAAATAAGAACGGCGTTGGTCATACGGACGGCGGAAGTTACGAAGACGCTGGAGTGTGTCGAGAGTCCACGTGGTCAAAACGTTCTTGTCTGTAACAAGACCGCCTTGAGTCCGGTTCATCTGAGTAGAAGCATTAGACGGGTCAGGGCTTTGAAAACCAAATCCGCCCTGTGGTCCAACACCCCCACCCGCAGCCATTTCACCTGTAATCGTGTTAGCCAAGGGCTATCCTTATTGAACCGAGAGAACCTTTACGTAAGCGTTTCCTGAACCCGCTGTGTTATTGAAGAACTGAAGACTGTCGCAAGAGGGACCGAGGTCAAATGTAGTCTGTGCGCCCGCAGGAATCAAATAGGAGTTAGCGGACGGAGCTTGGATGTTGGTGGAGAGACCGAAGCTCACGTTCATCGCTACAGTCGTGCTGATAACGATGATTCGATACTTAGAGAGAGTGATGAGAGCGCCAGTACCCGCCGCTGCGATAGTCTGAGCGAAATCGGTTTGGAGAGCGCCCGCCGAAGTATTCGACGGAGTAACATTTAGAATAGAAGCTTGCCTTGACATTGTTTTCCTTTATTGGACAAACGTTCCAGTTGGAAGTTGAGTAGGAGCTGTTGGCGTTGGCGGAACTTGTGCAAGCATTAAAGGCGCTACAACGTTCTTTACTGCCGGAAGACCGCCCTGAGTGTTTGCTGCTGCAAGAACCGAGAGCCACGTAAAACAAGTGACTGCTACTCCATCTACAGTTCCAACAACAGTGACTTGTGGGTCTGCTGAAGAACCTGGGAAATACGTTGCTGACTGCACGTTGTATGTATGTGCCATTACTCTTCAGTCCCACAAACGTTTACGCGATAAGTTCCAACTGTACCAGCGCCAGCAGCACTGATATTGAAGTTCAATACGTTGTTAGCTGCGGCTGAACGGATTCCATTCCCAAGGTCAATCCATCCGCACGAAATATTTGTGATTCCAGTTGTAACACCAGCAACAGCCGGAACATCGACATCATAGGTTCCGATAGTAATGCCCGTCGAAGAGTCTTGGAAAGAGACTGTTACAGCGGCTGTGGCTGTTGCAGCGAGACCTTGAGCGGTGACTTGAAACCGCATCAATCTGAATTTTTTTCCAGATGTTGGGGTCCAGACCGCAGTGTTGCCGGTAGCAGTAGCGGCTACAGTCGCGGTCTTGAACGTATCGGGAGTGCGCGGCGCTTGATAGTTATTTCCATTTCCGCCCGCATTCGCCGACGTTGGGCTGTACACACCGGGCATCACATAAAGTGGGCCGCCGGCTCCGCCGTTCGGACCAACCAAACAAGCGGCTGTGGTTCCCAAGTTGGTGAAATCTGGGTTTTGTACCGTTCCTATCGGCGCAGGCGCTGCGCCAATCGCTCCGCCAGAAGAAAGCACCGAAAGTGGAATGGTTTCAGATTCCGTTGCAACGATGTTCAAAACCGTCTGATTGGCCGTACCCACCTGAAACCGTGCGCGCCAATATCTTTTTGTAATCGGCCCGCCAACAGTTGCGAAGTTCGCTTGCTGAAGGGTCTGAACAGTTGAAGTGGAATTGGCTTGAGCTGTGTTATCCGATTGTTCTAGATAGAGACCATTGTTAGAAGCTAGTTGAAGGGCGTCATAGTTAGCGAAAATACTAACGAAAGACGTTCCGCTGGCTACAGTATCGTTCCACGCACCTGTGAAAGTCTGTCCAGAAGAAAGTGGGGTAGTAGTAAGAGTCGAACCAAATCGACGGCCCGCTTTACGAACTACGGGCATTACTTGGGTTCCATCTCCACCTGCGGCTGTTGCGGCGGCTACTGCAACAGAACCCCATTGAAGAACGTTTTCATTCCAAGGGGTTGCGTTTGCGGTTCCTTGGTTTGCGGTGACGGTTCCGGTGACAGCAATAGACGCATTGTCTACCGTAGTGTGAATGGTTCTAGCGGAAGCATCACCAGTCGGCATCGTGTTCGTGCCGTCTGTTACTTGAACAGGCCACTTATTAGCGAGAGAGTTTGGGGTGCCTTGATTCCCAGTGACCGTACCTGAGACTGGTTGAACTGTAGTACCCGTGGGGTCCACTCGGAGAGGTTGCCCAGAAGAACCCACTTCCGTGTTGTCTGACGACCGAACAAGAGTAACAGCTTCCGCTTCGACAGTGTTTCCACTGACGAGGTTCTCGAAAGTCTGCATCTTCTTGCCCGTGCTATCAGGGGCAACTTGGACGAAAGCGTTAGCCATTAAACTCCAACTTTACAATTAGCGCACAGAGGACCCTGTTCGGTGGGCTCCCATCTGGCTACGAGTAGTCCACAGTTATGACAAATAGCGTGGAGTGAGGTCCCTGAGGCTTGAATAACAATGACCTTGGGTTCGGGTTCTTTAATACCCAGAATCTTTAGAGCCAGCTTCTTAAGCATTTCAATAGCACCAGTGCCCAAATCGTGTGATTAAGCCAATGGACCGGGGTCTGGGTCCCTTGAATATATGTTACGGGTCCTTCTGAGACGTTCATACCCGAGTTCGATAGGTTCTGTTCGAGGATGGGTATTAGCATTAGCCCTTTTCGATAGTGACTTCTGGCCTGTTGTTCAGGACCATGCTATTGAGTTCACCGCGCTTCTCCGCCTCAATGAGCTTGTGGATGCTGTACTCCAGCATCTCCACTGTTTCCTGCCTACGACCCGCTGGTGTGTTTGCCAAGAGAGAGAAGAAAGCCACGAACTGACACTTCGGACAAGAGAAATGAGGCTTGTTGTACTTACCCGTCCGCTTGTTTCTATAGGTATAACCGTGCTGTCCACAATGCAAGACCACCTTATCTGGGTCCATGCATTCATCGAGAAGCTTCTTTATGTCTTCTTGTCCGGTTCCGAGAATGCTCATTGTGAATCCTTATCAAGATTAGAAGGAGGCTGGGAGGGCGACTCTTGCGAATCGGAATGCGGGGAGGGTGGCCGCATTACGCCTCCTTCAAGTTTTTGCTTCTCTTCTAGCATCTTCGTGAACTTCTTCAATTGGGCCTCAAAAAACAGGCTTTGAACCTGACCAATCAAGAGTTTGAAACGAAAGCCGACGAGAAAAGCTAAAGCTGAAGGCCAATCCATCAGAGTGCAGAGTAATGACTGGGCACCCGCAAAGAGAATACAAACAACCAAAACCGCTACTTGGGGATTGAAAATCTTAGCTAGACTGACAATTAGGCTGTTGAGTTCTACTTCCGGGCCATAATCAGTCATTCGACGCTGAGTAAGCCAGCCATCGAAAACCCCGAGTGCAAAATTAGCTAGAGCCAGTCCCTCTAGTAATGACATCGTCCCTCCGAAAATTTGGGGGCTTACACCAGACCGTCATCGTTATCCGTCGCCGAAAGCCCCTCTAAAGTAGCGACTTGACACTATTGTCTGGGGAAGTTTGTTATCCGAGCTGGGAAATTTCAACCTGCAAGATTCCGCCAGCCAAGCCAGTCGGAGTCGCAGCAATGAAATAAGCAAGCTGGTCGCCGGGGTTCAATACAGCCGCCCCAGAGGCCGTGGATGGTCCAACTGACAAGCGGGTGTTCGCAGTGTTGGTCAAAGCAACAGTCGTTGACAACACGTTGACAATCGTAGTGCCGTTAGGGGCTGCGGGGGCGATAGAATCGGCCGCAATCTTTTCGACAGCTAGAGTGCTAATACCAGCCGTAGTGGAGTTAAAGCGAGCCCCGAGAATCTGGCACTTCCAAGGAGCCACAAAGAGCCACCCAGACAAAGCGGAGGCCGCACTCAATGGAAGCGTGATAAACTCACGGGTAGGAGGTTTCAGGTCGCTGCCTTGAGTCGTTACAACGGAAGTGGCAGTAAGAGCCACTTCGTTGACGGTCGAAGCCGGACCAAGATTTGGATTCTCATTTCTGAATAACATATTCGTTTTTCTCCTATGTTCTCAGAATTACGCTGTGGGATAGATTTCGAGTAGTACCGTCAAAAGGTTGCCGTTCGAACCTGCGCCCGAGACGGTGACGCGGCAGCTAGAATCGGTAATGGTGTCAACCTGAGTCACACCAATCGAAGACGCAGCGGTATCAGTCACACCCGCAACGTTCTGGGTTGCACGGGAGCCCTGAACACTCAAAACCTTCGCGCCAGCGTTGTACTGCACGTTTGCGCCAAAGGTCCCGGATTCAGCAACAGCCGAGGCGTTAGTCACCTGAATCGAACTGGTCGTAACGGCGTTCACCGTAAAGGTGCCGTTGTTGCCCGCGTTCGCAAAGCCAGCAGTCGTAACCGACTGACCGACCTTCAAAGCACCGAATGCGCCAACACCCGAGATGACGGACTGGTTAGCCACGCCACCAATAGTTGCCGGAGCAGTTGCGCTCGAAGCGCTGATAGACACAACGCTATTGAAAAGCTTCTGGGTTCCGTCAATAAAGTTCACGGTGAACGCGGTCAAAGTGCCATCGAGGGTCGCGGTTGCGATACCGATGAGCTGCTTAGACTGCGGACCGGAAATCCCGCCCTGAGACGGAATCGTACCTTGCTGAACGGCAGTTCCCTGAGAGTAATACGAAAGATTTACTGCTGGAATCGCCATGTGTTATTTTCCTTTTTTAGATTTTGACCCGGTGTAGGACGAGAGTCCCGCACATGGTACAAGCTAAAGTGATGATTGCTTTCGATGTTGGTTCGTTTCCAATCAACTCTAGAGCAAAAAACTTGTGTTCGTCTTTGGGACACGCGAATGTGGTCCTGTGAACTTCTACCACGTGAAGAGAAGATAAATCAATCTTCGCGGTATTCCCTGTTTGCAATTCGGACATATATCCCTCGGCTCCCTATCTATTGCACAATCTACGCAAAAACCTTCTTCAATCCTACGCCCCGTAATGTGTCTTTTCTCCAGCATCTTCTTTTCGAAAGAGTGGCACAGCTTTGAAGCTCTTTCCGTCATGGAAGACTCCAACGACCCCACCCGGTTTAACTTTCACTTGATTATGGTCTCCGTGAAGCATATCGCTCAGGACTCTTATAATACTTGAGTGAGTGACCACAAGCGAAGGAACCCCCATACTAAGACCGTGATTAAGAGCAATCCGAATCCGAGGAGTAGCCCGCGCTTTAAGGTCATTGATTGATTCCCCTTGCGGAACTTTCGTGTTCGGGTGATTCTGGTAGTACTTAATGTCTTTCTCGTGCCCTGTTTTAGGCTGACCTGTTAGATACCCAGTGTCCCACGGGAGGAGGTCATCTGTGGGGCTTGCGGTCTGGCCGCGAGGTTCGAGGATTCTCTCAGCGGTCGTTTCAGTTCTATCGAGGGGACTCATGTAGGCAGTCCCGAATTCGATGGGACGGAGATACTTAGCGACTGTATCGGCGTCTTTGAGACCTTGAGTATCGAGAGGTGGGTTATCCTGCCCACGGAAAACATTTTCTTTATTCAGGTCAGTGGTTCCATGTCGGACGAAGTAGGCAACCATTCTATTAGGCATGATGGACCCTTCGTGGTGGGCTACTGAACTGATGGCCCCTCGTGTGAAGCGGGGCATGCAGCGTACTGAGAATTCGAGTATTCTTGGAGCTTGGAGAGCGGACCAGCTTGACCGTGGATAGTGTCTACGGAATGGTCATCTGCGGATTCGAGAGTTCCCTCTAGTTTCGACCCGTCTGCTGTAACAGACAGGGTGCCGATGTCTTCTGAGACGAAAACAAACTGCTTCCCCTCGTGCTTTTTGAGGGAAAACGTGACTGGGGTCCGCGCGTGAACTTGTCGATGAGGTCCAATCTGCATATCGGTTGCGACGAGGTCATTGCCCTTCAGCTCTACGTGGAGACCGAAGAAGTGCCCCACACCGCAATCAGCAAGATTGTACCCACCCCTCAGGGTCCCACACCCTGCTAACAGGAGTGAACAAAGCGCGAGTCCCAGAAAAGGTTTCATTAGAGTTTGCTTTCGACTTTCTTAACCACTGAGGAAGACTGTTTGACGAAGAAGGCTTTGATTTTCCGCCCAACTGCCGGGATGAAAGCCCCGATAACGATACCGACTGCTACATAAAAAAGATGAGAAACCATGTGTCTCCTACGTATAGCTTGTGAGTTTGGAACGTTCTGACGGGTTCATATCCCGGACGTTCACTGGTTGACCGAAAACATCTGTAGATTGGCGGCGAGAACCTCTCAAGCGGAGAGTCATCGCATACTGCATGGCGTTCATAAGGTGGTCATCGCGCTTACGGGGCTTGTCTTTCGAGAGACCCTTCTGTTCGCCCTTCGAGAACGTGTCCCACGTATAGTGGGTAATCTCGTGTTCGAAGTGCGGAAGTTGACCTTGAAAGATGAAAAAGCGTGGCTGGCGGGAATTCGGGGTTACGGTTGCGGAAATGTATTCCCGTGAAATTTGTAGTGGGTACTCAGGGGCGAATTTTGGAAGACGGACGGGAATATGGTTCTCGCGGTAAAGCTGCTCCCCGGTTTTATGAGTTTCCCCGTTTCGCTGTCGTCCCCAATAAGGGTCGAGAATCCAGTAATCGATGGGGTCTCCGGCACAACACATACGGAGGGACTTGGCGTGCTCTGAGATTGTTCTTTCTCTCTCATAATATTCGCGATAGGCGTAATAGTCGCCACGCTCATCCACTGCAATCCATAGAGCAGCGGTGGTTCCAGTGTTTGCGGGGTCGATGGTAACGACACGTTGCCACCAGTTGGGGATGGTGAAAGGCTTAACGATGTGGACCGCTTTGTCCCATTGGTGGTATACCAAACCGGATTTACGAACGAATCCCCCGTATAGACGAGCATTCTCTTCTGGGTCTCCACGCCACTTCTCTACTAGGCGGTCTTTTTCTTCTTGGGGGATAAATGGACTATTAAGGGTAGAAAGCTGACAAAATACCAAATCTTGTTTTCCGAGAAGTGACTCTTCATAGAGGTCAAACACCCAAGGAGTTCGCACACCGGAGTTGACATCGGTGAGGGGTGTGAGCGTAAGAAGGACCTTACCAGAGCAATCGACAGTTCGCTGATAGCATTCGTCGTAGACATCCTTTTCGCACTCTTCATCTATCCAGACGAGGTCAATCGACGCGCCTTGAAACTTCTCTCTCCCAGCATCAGCCGACTTGCAGGTGATGAGGGAGCCGTTCTCAAAATAGACTTGAAAATCCCCTTCTTTAATATCTCTTATCGATTCATCATCCGGGAGAAAAGGCGGGTGTGCTTTGCCGTGACGAAGTTTCTCATACCAAATAACATCTCGCACCACGTCGAAACCCAGACCAACGACCCAAATATTGTTTGGAGGCTCAGGAATCGGGAGGGCTTCGATGATAGGCCATACTGGCTCATCTCTAAAATAGTCTTTACCAAGAGCCCATGCGACCGCAATAAAAGCTCCAAGGACGGTTTTACCTGAGCGGTTGCCCCCGAGGAGTCCAAATACTTTTCGGTCTTTGGTGAATTTTGCAAGAGCTTCTTTTTGTTCTTCCCACGGCTCAAAATACTTGACGTACTGACGGCGACGCCGATTTTCCTCTAATTTATCGAGGATAGCGAGCTGCTCCTCAGCGGGGAGGCGGCTGAGTTTGCTGAGAGCTGCTTGTGTTTTCCCCTCACTCATAGAACGATTATCCGCCAAGAATGTACTCTGCCAGAGTACCCGGGGCGCTACCCGTCACGGTGAGGGCTGTAATACCAGCTCCCGTGGTTGCTTCGACAAACTGGATGAAAGAACCCGGTTCGAGGGTCACAACGGGATTGGAAGCTCCACCATTGGGAGTCCAAGTAACGATAAGGGTGTTGTTGGTAGCGGTGACGTTCTTAATGTAGACGAACTGAGTCGGGCTAATCGGGAGAGCGATAGACACCGGAGAGGTCGAAACAGTCACGGTCTGAGCTTCCGAGAACACAGAACCGACGAAAGCGGCGGAAAGACCCTTCTGGAAGGCGATTGCTCCCGAAGAAGAGTCAATGACAGAGTTTGTGCCTGAGCACGTAAGGGTAACGCTCATTTTTTAGTTTACCTTTGTGGAGGGACCCAGCTTGGTGGGGGACTTAGAAATTTGTTCGCGAATGGTTTTGAGGTCTTTATCGCTCAAATCGCCAAAGACGTTGACTGTGGAGTCAGGTCCGACCCATCCACTCATTTTGGCAATCTTGAAGATGACTTCGGCAGCCTTATCGTGCTGACCATCCTCTTCGAGCTTGGAGGCCAAGACGAGGAGTTTGCCGATAGCCGATTCCTTTTTCCACTCGGGGTCTCCACCGAGGGTGGAGAAGTATCTATGGCGGGCTTCCCAAAGGAGTCGTTGAAACGAAACCCGCCGAAGCAGCTTATTTGCCTGCTCGTAGGAAACCTCTTGGCCGAGTTGGGTAGCAGCCTCCACCAAGCTACACCCCGTTTGGGCCATCACATTGATAGCTTCCAAGTGCCAATTTTCGAATTCGGCTGGTCGGGGCATTTTTAGAGCTGGCTGGAGGACTTCATTAATTAGGATGTAGGTCCATCGGGACGCTACACCTAATTATACGTTTGAAACGGGGAAAAGTCAGGTCATAAAGTGAAAATAGTTGAAAATAGTTTGGGAGGACCCGAGGGAGTTATGGGGGACCCCAGAAAAGAATCAACGACTTACGGCGGTTTTCTAATAAATGGTGAGGAATCAACTAGATAGAGAGGCTCTTTGTATGTTGTTGATAATAAGGGGGTATAAGGAGTCTCTTTGTATAGAAAGGGGACCCATTAAGTCCTTTATTATCAGAGGGGTAGAGACCCTAAAAAGGGGTGTTTTATGATACTTAAGTCCTTTATTATCATGGGTTTAGATATTCTGATTTTCATAAAACTGTCTGAGGTGATGTACTTCTCACCCCGAACCTCCCCAAGGCGGAAGCCTTATCTATCTCTAGAGAAAGAGAGCAGTTTCTTTCTTTTTCTTAAGTAGTAGTGTTGTGAGAAGTGAGAATTTTTCTGAAAGTGAGCCGATGTGCTGGCCGATTCACCGCTCTGTTCGCTGTCTGGCCATCACTTGGTTCGATATCACTGCACCTCGGGGTAAGTGGAAGGACGAAGAGGTGCTGTATGCCATGCTACCACTCAGAGGCATACCCTGTTCTCTACTTCGGTCAAGGAGCTATCATGTCTCAAGAGCACGCCTTTGCTGTTGGCTTTGCTCTCAAGGGCATCACTCGCACCTCTCACTGGTTCGTTGGTGAGTACGCTGGCAAGTATGTCTTTGAGAATCGCCGTACCGGAAAGCGGGTTCGCCTCTAACGTGAGCCGACTCCGTTTCCCCACCGCTACACTCAAGCAGTGTGTAGCTCGTGGCCTGAAGAACAAACGCCGCTTTGCTACCCTCTCTAAACAGGGTCGCTGGAGCGATAAGCACGGTATCATTGCGCCCGTCTGCCGCAAGTCAGGCAAGCGCCTCGTGATTGGACTGGACGAAACGGGTTAGTTCAACCCGTCTCTGGGAGATTATCCCAGACTGATGAGTCCACCTGATAGGGTCCTCACTGTACCTTGAACTAGGAGCAGTATGTCACAAAAATCGAACTCCCCCAAGACCGTGCTTACGGAAGCACAGAAGGGAGAGATTCGAACAGGGTTCTTGGCTCACATCGCCGAGAAACTCGCGTGGCGTAAGGCGGATTCTGGGAATGAGTACCTGTCACTCCCCGAATACAATGCCGAAGTTGGCCCGTTTGTTGGCCAGTGTAAGGCATCGTTTTACTCCATCAAGCCCCAATCGCAGGATGCGGAAGCTCGCATTCAGCGTGCGAAGGACAGTGTTGCGAAGCTGTCCCCAGAGGAACGCGAAGCTCTGCTCTCGACTCTCTAGGCCCCCGCTGTACGAGAACGAAACACTGGGATTCTGTCCCTGTCCCAGTGTCTCTCACTGGAAAGTGAGACTGATGAGTTCTTCTAGGCTCTTAGACGCAAGTGGCACTAATACCAGTGGTCCTCAAGATTAGATAGTACGAGGGTTACTAGGAATACCCTAAGAAGGTACGACCGCTTGCGTAAGAATAGAGCTTCGTCGCTCTCGTTAGATATCCCCTCACGCTTCTCTTTGGGAGATTGGGGTTTGTCCCGTTCCCAGTCTCCTATTGAGAAACAGAGGAACAGAGGTGCATTGTGTGGCAACGCAATCAATACCAGCCACCAGTGGACGTTACTCTGACACCCGAAGAACGTGCCGCCATCTACAGAGATGGCCGCGTTAACGATGCTGTCAGGAACGCTCGCTTGGCGGCTCGTAAGTACGCCACAAGCCTCTTGGGCCAGACCGAAGATACCGTCTCCTGCAAGGAAGAGGGCGCTCGTCCCTTGTCCCCAATGGATATTGGTGGCGGCTTCGATGGAATCAAGAGGACAATGGCAACCTACGGAGTGAACACGAAGCTGTGCGATTATGCAGCTCGCGTTTGTGTTCGCCTCATCACTCCAAAGGCACCAGAGGCAAGCGCATGAAAAGCTCTCTCAAGTGGTATGTCTCACACCAGACTGTGATTGAGGTGGAGACACCAATTGGACCGAGGGCTGACGACCTAGCTCCTGAGTGGAAAGAGCTTCTCGCTGAAGCGATTCAAGGATGGATTGATGCCCACTAAAACTCCTGCGGGTGTCAACCCGCTTCACATCGCTCACATGAACCAACGCTTTGGCGCTGCGTTCATGAGGGAACACTACGCTCCCGGAACCATCATCAAGGCAAGCGACCGCTCGTATCAGGTCGATGCTAACGGTTCTTGGCGCTTCCTCGAATGGAGGCAAGACGATGATGTGCGGAATATGCGGGGTGCCGGAGAAGTACCACACGAAAAAGCTCCTGCGCCTGTGTCGTAAGATTCAACAAGGTCTTCGGAAGCTACGCTCTCGCAAGTATCGCTAGCTTCTGATGGTAGTGAGACAGAGCAATACCGAATAAGCTGAAAGGACGGTGTCCTGTGAAGAACCAGTAATCACCTGACTCTCATACGACGACGTTCAATGATTAGACAGTTTTGCCTGCGGCTTGCTATCCCCTAACGGACTTGGGTGGGCGAGCCAAAGGTTGAGCTATCTAAGCTCATTAGGAGGCTCTATCGAAGACAAAGAAAAGCTTGGCCCCATCACCGCGATTAAGCGGTTCATGGAAGTAGGTTCTTCGAAGCCAGTCAGTGGACGTGAATTGATTGACTTCAAGAATGCCTGCTCTGAAGCCGAGTACAAGCAGTATGCTACTTCGGCTGCTGAACAGGTTGGAGCGGAACTCAAACCCGAGTAAGGAGCTGGTCAGATGTCTGCTTACACGAGAGAGCTGTATGATTTGGATAAAGCAGCTCTTGACGCAGCACAAACTGAACTGAATCGACTCGTGGCTGGAGAGGGCGATGGTAGGTTGGCTCTGTTCGAGCAAGACTTCCATCGCATCTCTGGGTACTTCAAGATTGAGGACGGTCGCGGGATTGAAAAGCAAATCTCTTGTGGGTTGATACTCCGAATGTTTACTCGGATGATGAACTCCAAGTCAATCACAGGCTTCCAATGTCAAGAGTACAAAGTGCTTCTTGATTGGTGTATTAAGAAGTGCAAATCCATGAGAGTGTTTAAGCGCAGGGCAAAAATCAAGTGCTTTTCGCCTCGCGTCCACCAACAACCCTGTTTTTGTGCTCGCCTCGCAGCAGTTGAAGCTGTGGCGGGTATTCAAGACGACGCTGTAAAAGCAGAAGCAGCCGCTAAGGTCGAAGGGATTTTGGCCCTAGAAGCTTCTATCTGAATTTGAGAAACCCCTTTCGGCAGAGTACAGGCTATCTGTACTCTGTATTAAGGAGTTCCTTATGATGAAACAAACGATAATCGCGACTGTTGGCTGCATGTTGATGGCTGGCATTGGTTGGGCTGGTCGTCCACAAGCCAACTGTCCGACAAAACCGAAGCCGAACTACAAAGTCTCCAAACTCGGTGTCAATGAGTTTGCTGTCTCTTGTTTGAACGGTGGAGACCCCACTGCTGTTAAGCACGGAGATATTCTCATCGTGAGTTGTGGGCACTAACATGAAACTTCGTTATCTATTGGTTCCTTGTGCGCTGTTCCTGTGTGGCTGTACGCCAATACCTGAGCGCATCAGTATTTGCGGCTCCAGTTCTCATTCTCTCACAGTTCAGTGTGAAGATGAACACGAACCAGTTTTGACTCTTGCAGCAAATCAAACCGTGGGTGTTATTACCTGCGTTAAGAAAGACACTCGGGTGGTGCTCCCTCAATGATTTTCAAAGCAAAACTCGTTTTGTTCGCTCTCCACACTGTCTCATTGACGTGGAACCCGTCGCAAACACCAAATGTGACATATCAGGTGTTTCGAGAGACTTCACCGGGCGCTTGCGCTTTCTCTGATACTCAGCGTCCCGCTTGTTCCCTGTTGTTGAACACAGCGAACACCAATGCCCAAGATTTCGTTGCTCCCGGTACTTACTATTACGTTGTGAGAGCAATGGATTCACTCGGTAATCTCTCTGTTTTCTCCAACGAAGCACAGGCTCTTGTACGTCCTGCGGCTCCCGTGGTGAATGACCCGTTGGTGCAACCTTGAAACAATTTGGGGATGTTACCAGTAAAGATGGCAAATCTCAGCGTAGCTGGACAGATAAGAATACTTGCCATGTCGGTGTGCTCATTGAAGGCAAGCTCCGCGAGATTTATCGCGTTGAACTTGTAAATGCCATCCCAACGAATGGTAAACCAGCTCGTGACGAGATTCATGTTTCGGATATGTTAGATGAGGGCCATTGGTTCGCCCCCACAGTAGAGCGCAAGCCTGCAACGGCCGCGCCTAAAACGGCGATTACGTTATTGGCCAAGAAGTACGAGCGATTGGCTCGCAAACAGCTATTATCGAGGCGACCATGATTGAGATTCAGGGCGAACTTTGGGATTTCTACAAGAAGAACGGTGCCACGATTTGTCTCACTGTAAATGGCACAATTAAAGCAAACGGCTCCGCAGTTATGGGACGTGGCTGCGCTCTCGAAGCACTCAAGAAATTCCCTGAGATTGCTGGTGTTTGGGGCAAGCGCCTGAAGAATTATGGCCTCAAGCTGATGTACTTACACGAATTCGACCTCTTTATGTTCCCTGTGAAGTACAATTGGTGGGAACCAGCGGATTTGAAGCTTATCGAAGAGAGTGCAATAGCTCTCGCAAGAGCCGCCGAATACGAAGATACTATCATTCTCCCGCGTCCGGGATGTGGTAATGGCCGCTTGACTTGGGAACAGGTGAAACCAGTGATTTCTTCGATTCTGCCGAACAATGTAAAGGTGATTTCACGATGAAGGTTCTCGTCACAGGCTCTCGAAAGTGGAAGGACCCAAATCGGGTGGAGAAGGCTCTCGTTGCCATC
>Ga0247688_1000081_pt1 | contig 43711 bp, 36 predicted proteins | sample CNK29_metaG_FD_182718 | JGI IMG/M metagenome (GOLD analysis project Ga0247688, IMG submission 182718) | Soil microbial communities from Purdue University Martell Research Forest, Indiana, United States - CNK29 | ecosystem: Environmental > Terrestrial > Soil > Temperate forest > Bulk soil... | reverse complement strand
ATCGTTAGCCTCATCAACACCTCCAGTGCCTGTCAAACACTGGAGGTAAAACACACCCTATTTCGAGTGGGTTTTTAAATGAGGCAACGAATGCTATTTGGAGTGGGTTTTTCGTGAGTCAATTCGTATAGTTGACATATACCATTTTACCGCGTAGGGTCATTGGGAACCGAGAGTCGCTTACTCTCTTCTCAGCTCTTCTGGAATTCATCCGGATCACCTGAAGTCACCAGCAAACACAAATCGACGAGCAAGAAAATGTCTGGACGACACCACTATGAGACTCAAGGATGTTGGAGCAGCCGCAGAGTTCAATTGTAGAGTCAGCAGTCACGGTTTAGAAAAGGAAGGAAGAACTTAGTGTTCAATCTCTACATAAATGAACGCCGCATTGACGACGTGACTGTGCTGGATTTAAGAGGTCGAATACGAATTACTGGTACACCCAAGGGGTTGCACCACTCAATCCGTAACCTTGTTGAAGAAGGAAAAACCCGAATTCTTCTCAACCTCTCTCAAGTCACACACATGGATTCAAGCGGACTCGACGAGCTCGTCGCGAGTTGCGTGACTGCGGGCAATCAAGGCGGAGAGATAAAGTTGCTTCATCTTACTGAACAGATGCGCGAAGTAATAACAACTGCAAATCTCTCAGCGCTCTTCGATATTTACAATAACGAGTATGACGCTATTGCCAGTTTTAAACGTGAAGTATTAACCACGGTGATTTGAAAATGATAATCTGTGAGTTATGTTCGCATTACGGCCTTAGTGGTGAATGTAGACTCGGCCTCCGCATACCGAAGGGCATGAGTTGCCAGGACTTTGGCTCGACAATGGAAAAATTCTGCTCTGATCCAAAGGACTTCGTGAATGAAAGACAGATCATCGAGATGGCTACGTTTTTTGGAATGAAAGGGACCGAACTAAAAAAGGTCAAGATCATGGCTTCGCGGGAGGAAGTCGCTCGCCGGTAAAACCGTCAGCGGAACAGAGTGTTCCGACCAACCTTCAACTCTTCGTTACGCTTCAAAGAAACCCGACTACTTCCAGCAAAACGTCAAGCTGGTGCGACACTAAAATCACACCACGCCTGCTCCTGAATGAGCGTATGTGGGGAAGCGGGCGCTCACATAATCACTCAAGCTACCCGCAAGTGTTGCACGCTCCCGTTTTGTTCGAGGCAGTGCTCCGTAGCTGGTTGCGTGTTCCTCAAGCAGTCCTCGTGACAGCAAGCCTGCCGGGCCAGCGACAAGTTCCGCCACGTAATTCGAAGCTGGAGAGATCCGGATCAATTCCCGAAAAACAGCGTGTCTGATTTCAAGAGAAGCCAGCGGAATTGATTGGCTCATGGGCCTCTGGATTCTTGGTCGAATCATGATGAATGGAATCTCGGGATGGACGTGAATGTTTCCACCGTTGCGAGAGAGGTCGCGAGATCCCGCACTGATGCGCATGCAGATGGAAGTACCTTCGTCTTTCGAAAAGCCACAATAAGTGGGTTTGCCGCAAATCCGACAGGGACGCCTTTTGCTAACGCACTTAAAGCCTACCGAAATCATAGAATCACCTTTAAGGCCGCTGATTTGGGGTCATGCGTGCAATTTCATTTAATGCCGGACGAATTTCATTTAATGCCGGAACCCACAGGTGTGTGGTGACTGTGGGTTCGGTCATAAAGTGAAATCGGCCTACTAGTGGAATCAATAACTTACGCGGACGATTCGGTCATAAAATGAAATTCTTGTCGGGCATAACGTGAGAATTTCCTACAGATTTCGGTCATAACTTGAAATTTTCCTCACCGCCTCTTATCGCCAGAATCCTATCGCCGTTTAGACCCGGCTACGTTGTCCTGTCGTTTCTGGTCGAGTCGTTGCCATATGAATCCACGCCCGATTTGTTCTCGGCAGTTTACGGCTAGAATCGTTTATCGTTTAAGATTGCCATCGCGGTGTAGCACGGCTAAAAGTGATTATGTCGATAGCAGTTAGATATACCTTGACTCCATCTGAGAGCTGATCGGTGCCTTACGTTAAGACCATTGTTTGCTTGGCAAATTCCTACAAGCCACCAAACGGCAGATGCATTGCTGGCCGGGAGATTCTCCAAGATGGATACGGCGGATGGATTCGACCTGTGAGCGACCGTGAAACCGCGGAGGTTTCTTTTTCGGAGTACAGTTACGAGAGCAAACAGAGTCCGCAGATCTTGGATATCATCGAGATCCCGTTGCTAAGATCCGAACCGCGTCACCATCAAACTGAGAATCATGTGATTGCCTCCGGGCGTTGGGTAAAAAAAGGTCGGTTGGCGTGGGACGACCTTGAGATCATTCGAGACGAGCCAGGATCGCTTTGGATAAATAGCGACAGCACTAAGGCAGGACACTACGATTGCATCAGTCAAGATGAAGCGGCAACTGTCCACGACTCTCTTCTGCTCATCAGACCGGAGAATTTCGCCATCGAGATTGGAAGGAACTACTGGACCGGAAGGAAAAGCTTTCGTGGCTCATTCAACTACAAGGGCGACTATCACAGTCTAAGCATGACCGATCCCGTAGCACGAGAAGCATTCGGAGTAAAGGAGGAAGGCAGCTATCATTTGGAAGACATTTACTTGTGCATAAGCCTGACCGAGCCTTATGAGCAGGACGACAGATGTCATAAGCTTGTCGCTGCCATCATCAGTCGCCAGCTACTAAAGTAAACATGTCACAGATAGTTTTCACGATTGGTCACTCGACCCATACGCTGGAACGCTTCACCAGCTTATTGTCTCTGCACGCAATTACCGCACTGTGTGACGTGAGATCAACACCCTATAGCCAAATCAATCCGCATTTCAATCGCGAGGAGTTGAAATCATCACTCTTGGCGTGCGGTGTTCGATACGTTTTCTTGGGTAAGGAACTCGGAGCGAGAAGTGACGACCTTTCTTGCTACGAGAATGGTCGAGTACGATACGACCGCCTAGCGCAATCGATATTATTTCGCCAAGGACTCGAGCGTTTGCAGGAGGGAGTCAAAACCTACCGAATAGCGTTAATGTGCGCAGAGAAAGAGCCGCTTGAGTGCCACCGCACTATTCTAGTCTCAAGGCATATCTCGGATCTTGGCTTTGATGTTCAACATATTCTCGCGGACGGTAGCCTTGAAAGACACGCAGTTGCGTTGAATCGCCTCGTGAAGATACTGAACTTGCGACAAGGTGATATGTTCCGACCTCGTTCGGACATCTTCGAAGCTGCCTACAGACTTCAGGAAGACCGCATTGCCTTTAAGTTGGACGACGCGACTTGATTGTGCTGAGAGTCTCAGGAGCTTCGCGTCATGAAGATATTCACAATAGGTTTTACAAAGAAGTCAGCCAAGGAGTTTTTTACTCGACTCCAAAACGCGGACGTCAAGCGACTTGTGGACGTAAGATTAAATAATGTCTCGCAACTCGCCGGGTTCACGAAGAAGAATGACTTGCGTTACTTCACTAAAACGATCTGCAACATTGAGTATTTGCATTTGCCGGAGTTGGCCCCAACTGCGGAGATTCTAGATGCTTACAAGAAGCAAAATGGCGATTGGGAAGTCTATGAGCGATGTTTTCTCGATCTTATGAGATCCAGGAATATAGAGAACACGCTGTCTTGGGCACTATTGGACGGAGCATGTCTCTTATGTAGCGAAGAAAGACCCGACCATTGCCACAGACGCCTCGTTGCCGAGTATCTAAGAGAGAAATGGGGTGACGTTGATATTGATCACATTCCATAGTTCTTAAAAAAGTCCAATCGTCGTTCCCGAGACGATTCGGCGACCTTACGATTGTCTAATGCGACGCTTATTGAGCGCTGCTTCAGATACAAAATCAGAGTCAAGACCTCATACCAATTAGAAATGATCCGAAAAAACAAGTGCTGTTCTCCTCGATCGCTGAAATTGTTGTGTGTGGACTGCGAATTTGCCCAAGAGCATGCCGCCAATCGTCTATATCTTCTCGATAAAGGCAATTTATGGGTTTTGTTCTTAAGTCAAGGTCATGTTTGTTAGTGTTAGCGCGGTACTGAGCAGTCCATTCTTTACTTGATAGACTTGGCAAGTACAGGAAGTGTGGGCCACGACCCGAGCTTTCGAAGCTGCCATCGGCGAAACTTTCTTAAGTAGCGTCTTACCTTTAATGCGTGGGACACGAGAATGACTTGCGGTGATCGAAGCGAGGCATTTGGACCAGGCTTGAATCATCAGTTATGACGGACGGCTTTTTCGAAGAATCCAGAGAGCAGTCGCTTATCAAATCTGCCATCGTATCGAAGTACTTTTGGGCTTGGGCAAAAGTCATAATGTCTCAGGTCAAACGGAGCGGCAAAAAGATCGCCTACATTGATCTGTTTGCTGGCCCGGGTCGGTACAAGGATGGAACGAAGTCTACACCACTGTTGGTTTTAGAGCAGGCTATTGACGATCCCGATATGTGCCAAATGCTCGTGACTTTGTTCAATGACAAAGATGAAGACAGTTCGAGTTCATTGGAACGGGCTATCCAGGAATTGCCCGGTGTCGAAAAGCTCAAGTACAGACCGAGAGTAATGAACAAGGAAGTCGGCACAGAGATGGTGAAGCTGTTTGAGCAGATGAAACTTGTTCCGACTCTCTTCTTCGTAGATCCCTGGGGCTACAAAGGTCTTTCTTTGCAGCTCGTAAATGCCGTTGTAAAGGACTGGGCCTGTGAGTGCATCTTTTTCTTCAATTACAATCGAATCAATATGGGCCTCAACAACGAGTTTGTAGAGGAACACATTAACGCGCTGTTTGGTAAGGAAAGAGCGGATACACTTCGGTCAAGGCTCGAAACGCTTTCTGGCGCAGACCGCGAACAGTTGATCGTTGAAGAGCTTTGCGGGGCATTGAATCCCACAAACGATCGGTACGTGCTACCGTTTCGTTTTAGGGACGACCGAGGGACCCGGACTAGTCATCACCTGATCTTTGTCAGCAAGCATTTTCTCGGGTATCACATAATGAAGGGCGTAATGGCGCGCGAAAGTTCTAAGGAGGAACAGGGCGTAGCAACCTTCGAGTATAGTCCGGCGGATAAGAAGTATCCTTTACTCTTTGAGTTATCGCGCCCTCTCGATAACCTGGAGGCAATGCTCTTGAACGATTGCGCCGGAAAAAGCATGGCATTCAAGCAACTCTACGAAACGCACAGTGTCGGAAAGCGCTATACCGACAGCAACTACAAGCAGGTTCTAATAAAGCTTGAGAAAGCGGGTACAATAACAGCGGTGAAACCTGGCAAGAAACGTCGCAAGGGAACGTTCGCTGACGATGTTGTGATTACATTTCCACAAAAGCAAGACTAACAATGGGTGCAAATTCATCAATTGAATGGACCGAAGCTACGTGGAATCCCGTGACGGGTTGCTCCAAGATCAGTGCGGGATGCAAGAACTGCTATGCCGAACGAATGGCTTTGCGGCTACGAGCAATGGGCAACGCCCGCTATCGCAATGCCTTCGAGCTCACACTTCATGAGGACCTTATTGACTTACCCAAACGCTGGCGTGACCCAAGAGTCATCTTTGTCAACTCGATGAGCGATTTGTTTCAAGAGCACGTTCCTTTGGAGTTTATTCAGAATGTTTTTACCACTATGAAGGACTGTCCTCAGCACACGTTTCAGGTTCTCACCAAGCGAAGCGACCGTTTGCGCGAATTCGCCAATGAGATTGATTGGCCATCGAATGTTTGGATGGGGGTAAGTATCGAAGACGAACGTGTTGTGAACCGCGTTCGGGATTTGCGGGACGTTCCCGCTGCCGTTCGTTTTCTATCCTGCGAACCGCTGATAGGACCACTCGATGATCTCCCGCTAGAGGGCATTCACTGGGTCATCGTAGGTGGCGAGTCTGGACCAGGAGCGCGTCCCATAGAGATAGAATGGGTTCGTTCGATCTTCCGTCAATGCCGAAGGTCTAAAGTGCCTTTCTTCTTCAAGCAGTGGGGTGGAGTTCGTAAACATCTAACCGGCCGCGAATTAAATGGCCGCACCTATGACGAAATGCCAGGCGGGTCCGTGATGGAACGCACGAGAAACGATAGGAAGTCCTCGCCACGAGTGCTTTCTGAGAGCGTGAATGACGCTCTTACTAGGCGCAGAAGTTAAGGTTCACTTAGCCTAGAAGAATCTTTTCCGAGGTCATCCTCGGTGCGGTTAAGGCGAGAATCCGCTCCCTCGAAAAGCCACAATAAATGGCTTTCCCACTGAAATCATAGGGTTGTTGAATCATAGTCGAAGCTTGGTGGCTTGAAAGGCGCGGCCGATCTTGAACGTCGTTACGACTTTTTGAGGGTGTTGCCGGTTGTTCGTAGAGCTAAGCGCAAAACTTCGGGGGAAATGTTAGCGCCGCTAACAATGAGTACGATATTCTGAAACTCAGTTGAATTTAACGCCACGACCGCTGCAGTTGACGCAGCTCCGGCAGGCTCAGATACTACGTGTTCCTCAATCAATAGGTGACGAACCGCAGAAAGCATCTGCTGTTCACTTACGAGAACTATGTCGTGGACACAATGCGAAAGTACCCGAACGTTTTCCAAATCCGCCTTAGGCGTAGAAAGACCATCGGCCATTGTCTTGCGTAGCCGAATGTCCGTTGGTAGTCCTTTCTTCCAAGCCTCGTAATAAGTAGGCGCGTTTTTGGGCTGCACCCCAATTGTTTTTACTCCGGGGGCCATCAATTGCATCATTCCTGCGATGCCACGAATTAAGGATGAGTCGCCTATCGGAGAAATTACCGCGTCAACGCTCGGAGCTTGGTCCAGAATCTCAGACGCGATCGTTGCTGAACCGACAACGATATGCCTATTTGTTATATCGTCGAGCAGGTATGCACCATGGTCCCTTGCGTATTGTTTGGCAACAATTGATGCCTCGTAGCTGTTTCTTCCATGCTCAATTAGTTTGGCACCCAGCCTAAGTATTTTCTGGCGCTTAACCGGGTTAGCGTTGTGGGGTAAGACTATCGTCGCATTAATATTTAATAAATGGGCTGAGTATGCAACGGCAATCCCATGATTGCCCGTACTAAATGCAACAACCTCTCTCACACCCTTTGTACGGTTGGTCGACAGTGCGTATAACGCGCCTCGAGGCTTGAATGAACCAGTCGGAAGATCGTTTTCAAGTTTGAGATAAACCGTTTTTCCTGTAAGCCGTGAAAGCGATTCGGCCTCAACAAGACGTGTTATTGGCCAGAACCTCTTAAACAGTCTGCGTGCTTCGAGAACCTCAGACAGCGACAGCTCGCCACTCGCGACGTCTGAGATCGAGGAGTCAGTATTGGATTTCACCATTATCGTAGGCGTGGGGAAGTCCACCCTCGATGATCGCCCATGCATTAATGTGAAGGTTCCGTCGGAGCGTACGCAAATACCTAGGTAAAATCGTCAATTGGTTTCGCCAATCCGATTTTTATCGCTCGTTCGAGAACTAACTGGCCCAACGCCACATCCAATATTCCCAAACCAAATGGGCTAACAATAACGACATCTTCGATGCGGTTCCTAGGTTGAATACGACCCAATACTAAGTCAGCAATCGTGCCGGTAACGAAATCGAGATTTCCTGCCATTTTTGCAGCTATGTGGACAGATGTTTCTTCGCGATTAACGTGGTCAATATCGTCGACGATGTTTCTGTGCCGCAATATTAGTTCTGGACTAATATCGCGCAACGAAATATTCAGAACGGTGCTTCCTGGCCGGAATCTAAAATCAGGACCAACGTGAGGCTCTTTAGAGGTTGTTGTGAAAACCAATATTTCACAGTCGCTTAACTCCGCGAGTGTTGGGCTCTGTTCAAGCTCCATTGGCCCAAGAAGGGTTTGACAACGATCGATAAATCGATCAGCTCGGTTCAGGTCTAAATCAAATACCTTAACTAAGGGATTCAAATCCGGATCGCGGCGTGCAATGAAGCGAAGGACTTCGAAGCCGATTACTCCTGACCCAACGATCCCGATTGAGGAATATTGAGGAGCTAAATAACCGATCACCAAGGCTGCACTAGCTGCCGTTCTATATGCACTAATCATAGAACCTTCGATAACAGCCGTCGGGAAACCAGTTTCGGTAGAATTAAGGATGACAAGGGCGGATGCTCGAGGCAAACCTCGCGCTAAATTGTCGGGAAATGAGGCAATCCATTTCAGGCCAGCTACGGGTTGCGAACCGCCGACATATGCAGGCAGCGCAATGATTCTGTTGGCAAGATGGTCCGGAAAGCGCAAAAAAGTCGAGGGAGGCAGGCTCGTCGCCCCTTGATCATGGAGACAGTACGCGGTCTTGATAGTTTGGATTATTTCAGGCTCCAAACCTTTCAAAGTTCGAGTTACATCCTCGCGATTGATCATCCAAAGATTCTGTGAGCTCATTAAGGATTCTCACTCATTTTTACGTCCTCACGATCGACTGGTTCAAATAGATCCTGAAGGAGCAACTTTGCTCAACTCACTAGTGACCAGACGTTATTCCGGCTGCCTCTAAAGAGAAATCGTATAACGGCGGCTTGCGGTCAAGACCGGTGAAGCCGTTACCAAGCAACCAATCCTCTGAGAATATGCTGGAATTGTAGTTTTCACCTCTATCTGGGCAAATGCAAACTATCCGGTGAAATGTCTTCATCGAGTTGTTAAGAAGTCTCAAACACGCTGCTACAGCGGCGCCACCCGATCCGCCTATCTTGAGCCCGGTTATGCTGTAAAGGATATTGCAAAGCGAGAAGGCTTCCGCATCGGACACAAAGACGAGTTCGTCAAATGTATTTGAATTAAGGAACTCGGACCTTCGACTAGATCCTATACCTGTAAGTTTTCGGGGACTGGAACAACCACCGAAAGCGACTGAGCCTTCAGCATCAACCGCCACGATCATGGTGGAGGGACTCGCACTTCGGGAAAAACGGCTGATGCCAGCAATCGTACCGCCGGTCGATATCGGGACGAAAATCGCTTCAACGTTTTCTCTCATCTGCGAAAGAATCTCGGGTCCGGTCGTCAAAGAGTGGGCGAGCGGGTTCGCAGAGTTAGCGTATTGATTTACCCAGACAATGTTTCGATTGGCGCGGCAAAGATCCGCGACTCTCTTAAGGCGCGTGAGTAAGTAGCCTCCCATTTCATCGGTCTCATTCACCATCTCGATCAAAGCGCCGGATTCCTCAAGCCTCTTCACGTTCTCAGCCGTCGTTTTTGGGTCAATGACTGCAATGAATTCATAACCCTTTAGGCGACATAAATTCGCAAGCGCAACACCAAGGTTTCCAGAAGTGCTTTCAATGATTGTACTGCCGGTATTTATTAGACCGCGCCGCTCAACATCACGAAGTAGGAAGGCCGCCGTTCGATCCTTAACAGATCCAAACGGATTTTCTCCTTCCATCTTCAAACCAATATGGTAATGACGCCCGTCGAGTAGGACCGAGAGTTCACGGATAGGAGTGTTTCCAATCGGTAGCGCTACGCGAATCATCCCGCCAATATCAACGATGGCGTTGGCGTTGCTAGTTTGCCCCGACATAATCCCTCTTCTCCGAAGGAGAAGCTCGGGGGCCGACACACAAGGAAGGTTTCTACGCTCGGCTGAGTCGGCCGAGCTCGCTTCGGTATCGAGTAGGATGCTAGTGAGATCTTAGAACGTTGGTTAGACGTAGCGAAAATTTAATACTTTATCCAAAGCGTTGGACCAGCTAATAGGGAGCCCAAAAGGCAGGTTGGTGTCAATCGTGTGCGGAGGTTGGAGTTGCGGGTCCGTAAATTAGAATCGCTTTCGTGCCTTGGTTAGTTACACTCCGGAGACTTAGGTACTCTCAAGATCACAATGGGCCGAGGTGAACTGCAACAGTAAGCATAGCTGGGGCACAAAGCACCACAGTGAACGCAATCTCCTTCACGATACTCGAACGTTTTCACTGGTTTACCACCGCACCAAGGGCACACATCAAGAATGAAGTAGTGCTCTTGGTCACATCGCTTTATGAGATTCTCAAGTGCCATGGCTTCCCCGAAACAAGAGCGCTGTTCCCAACTCAAGGATAGCTTAGATTTATTACACCAGCAACTTATTATCGATGGTGACGACCCACCAAGTTCTTGGACCATACGGTTTAAGGACCATGCGCAACCCTCCTATTTCTGATGGCGTAGTTTGCCAAATCGCTATAAACGAAGTGGCTGATATATAATTCCGTCGTTGGCGCTTTGCAAATGCTCGCTTGATCTGATCGACCGTGCTCCACACAGCCTCAAATCCTTGACGGGAGCAGATTTAGAAACCATGCCAAACCAACAGCCCCAGAACATATACTGGAAGGTACTTGTACTTTCTACGGGGATCGCACTTTTGGGATTCGGTACAGTCGCCTTCTTGGATTGGAAGTTGCACAACCCGGACGCCAAACCATGGTGGTACATTCTCATTTACGGCGTGGCAGTGCACGGATTAATCCCTATTGGCGCTATTGCATTTTTGTTTGAAGTATTCATTCGCCGAGATTTGCACAGGGAATTTACTCAAAGTATTCGAGATTTGTTCAGCGAAGATCCTTCGCTAGCGCGGTCCCTTAGTGAGGAGACGCGCAAAAGGCGAGTGCGAAATGTTCTGATAGCGCAGCTGGGCGAGGAAGGGGGACAAGCCGTATTCAGCGGGATGGCGGAGCGTTATCTGACCGGTGCAAGTCCGCTACGGTGGAACGAGGAGCTTCAGGTAAGCATTGAGGATATTGACGAGAACATTGAAATCTCGCTACCAGAGTGGGGAACAACAAAAGTAACGCTGAGCAAAGACGATTATCATCGGGTGATTGTGAAGTCTAACTACGAAGCCATGTTTGACGATACACAACGGTTCGTTGGCTGCATTCTGGTTGAAGACTCGGAGGAACTCAATTATTGGTTCAAGCGAGACGACTGCTTTTTTCGTGACGTAGCATGCCTTAACGAAACTGAGAGAGTTGGTATTGGAAGTTTGCTACAGACGAGGCGCACAAAGAATGGCCCTTTGACTGCTTTAACAAGAGGCAGGAGTTTGGAGCGAGAAAAAGCAGAGTTAGTCACGAAATTTTTTCAGGTTGACATCAAAATCGATGGCAAACAGTTTGATGTTCAAAGAGTAAGACTAAGTCCTAGTGGAAAGAGTATTGAGATTGGACTTAAAGATCCTGGCTCAATAAAAAAGGGCACGCGGGTTCGCTTCGAACTAAAGCAAGTGTCTGTGCTCGCGAAATCCGTCAGAAGGTATCCTGTTATTTTTGGGGAGCCTTGCCAAAATCCAAGTGTAACTTTCCTTTACCCCGCAAACGATGTGACCAACGTGAGAGAATCCGTTTTTCTGACCGGAAGGTCTCCGTTTGAACCAGCAGTTGAGAAAAGACCTCACGCAGATTACATCAAGGTGGGTTTACCTCCTTCGATGGGTCCTCTTTGGGTGTTTCCTAACAGCGGTGTGGTTTTCACGTGGGACTCCGGGCAAAAGGGTTAGCCTGATCAAGAGTGACCAGAGGTTCACACTAGGTGTGAAACTACATCCCAACTCCTCTAAGGAAATAAAGGCTCAAAGCGCGTTATTGAACCCATTCTTAATGCGAAGTCTTAGTTCGTGTTAACGTGCAAAGAAACGATGCCAGAAATATCATACGACTCGATTAATTTCCACCGTTGCTTGGATTTGTACATGAACGCGTTGTGATTTAAGATTTTGATGACTTTGACCACCGATACCACAACAAATATCGACGCAGATATACCGATTCTTTTGGTCGCAAAAGAGTCGATTTCTCCGCCCAATTTTGACCAACCCTTTCTGCTCGTCGCAACAGCAGACCACAGTGAGGTTTTGTCCAAGCGTGGCAATATGGGAATCGATATAGAAGTTGCAGTCGTCGATACGAAGAATGTGGATCGGAAGGAAGCGATTATAGCAGCGCTCTTTCTCAGAAATGCTGGCCTGACGGCGATTATTGGGGATCTTACGAAGGTTCCGACTGACCTTGTCAGGGACATTCATAATTTCAGTGTTATGGTAAAGGCTGGAGGCGAACCCATTAGAACGGAAGCATTAGTTATGGAAGATGCAATGGACGCATATGGCGATATTACCGATGTTGTAAAGTACTTTGAGGACAACTTGTTGTAAGAATTCAGGAGCCAGAGCCGATCCATTATCCCGATAGTTCCGAATATTCGTGATCGACAGAAGGCGACTAGAGGAAATTATCGCTTGATTGAAATACCGTAAAGTGGCAGAGAATATTATCCATGAGCAGGGTTCGATCCAAATTCCGGCAATAGGGGAACCTGAGGATTGGAAAGAGTTGGGGATTGATGAGTGCGACGAGCCTTTGGTTAGTTTGGAGTCAGTAGATCGAATCGTAACCTCTTCAGAGTACTGCCGTCGAGGTTATCAGAACGCACTGAGGCAAACTTACGTTAGGCTTGGAGTAAGATCCAAACTCTGTGATGCCGCGGAGCTCCTTCCCCTAGATCATAAACTTTTGGTGTTTGATGGATGGCGGCCCAAGGCTCTGCAAGAGGAACTCTTCGATGAGTTAAGTGGACGGAATAGGAGAGAACACCCCGATCTTACTGACGACGAAGTTACAGCAATGACGAAGACCTACGTCACTTACCCTAATGATGATCCAACGGCGCCGAACCCACATTTAACTGGAGGCGCGATAGATTTGAGCATCTGTGATGCGGACGGCTCACCTCTATCAATGGGAACGAAGTTCGATGAGTTTAGTCCTAAATCTCGAACCCGGTACTACGAGGACCTTCTCGCTATAAAGAAAGAACTCTCAACTGATGAGTTGAGCTATTTGAGAAACCGAAGACTTCTGTTCCATGTTATGTCAGCAGTTGGATTCACTAACTACGCTGAAGAGTGGTGGCACTATGATTATGGCAATCAATTCTGGAGTAGCTTGACACAACAGAAAGCCATTTACGGACCGGCCTTTAAAGTAGCCAATGCTTAGCACCCCAGACCTTCATACTTCGCCTTACAATTATGTCGGTGTGGACGGCTTGCAGCTCCGTTACCGCACCTACGGCACTGGACGACCATTACTCTTACTCCACGGGTGGGGTGGTTCGATAGAGAGCATGACTACGGTATTTGCCGAATTCATGAAAGATCGTGCTGTTTATGCTCTCGACTTGCCAGGACATGGGAAAAGCGAAAAACCACCGACGCCTTGGAGCACCACGGATTTCACAAACTGTGTATTAAAGGCGATGGACCTTTTGGAGCTTAAGCGTCCAGACATCATCGCGCATTCTTTTGGGGGAAGAGTTGCGATTCAGATGGCTTCGCTTCACCGTGAGCGTGTCGGAAAACTTGTTTTGGTAGATAGTGCTGGCGTCCTGCCTCCGCGCCCTCTTAAATACAAAATGCGTGTGGCCATCGCAAAGGTCGCGAAGTTCTTTGGAAAATATGGTGGATTCGTTGGTAAAAGCCTGCGGAACTTTGTTTACAGCAAAGTTGCTTCAAAAGATTATATGGCCGCAGGAGAGATGCGAGAAACTCTTGTTCGGGTGGTGCGAGAAGACCTTACAGATCTGATGCCGCAGATCAAGACACCGACACTCTTGATCTGGGGCGAGAACGATGAAGACACGCCTGTATCTTCGGGTGTAACGATGCAGAAACTGATTGAAGGATCTGAGTTGATCGTACTGGAGCATGCCGGTCATTTTTCATATATCGATCAGGCAACTCAGTTTGGTCTTTTGGCTAGACGATTTCTGCGCGGATAACGGAATGGTCATTGTTTATTCACTGCTCTTCGTTCTTTCCCTGGCAACTGTTGTTGCATGGTGCGTGGTTCGAGTTGTGGGCACACTTCACATGCTGCAGCTCGACAGCTACAACAATCAACGATTGATGAAATGGCTGAGGGCGTTGCCGTCGTCACGATTGTTCGATCTAAAACTGGCACTGATCTTGCTCGGACTGGCTACCGTTACTTTACTGCTATGGTTATTCGGGGTGCCTTATGGTCCTTGGATCTTGCTTGCAGTCTGGTGCATCGTCGGCGGCGTCCTGTTTCTTCGCCGAAATCCTCCAGAGGCCAAGAAGCCCCTGATCTATACCGGACGAGCCAAGCGCATCTTGTCTGTGGCGTTGTTCGTTTGTGTTGTGATCGTCGCACTATTCGCTGCATACATCATTAGGATGCAAGTTCTAGCAGCAAACTTTCGAACTTATTGGCTGGCTACCTTCCTTACTTTTATGGTCGGCTTAGTTATTACGCAAGTTGCATGGTTAGCAGTGATCTTAGCGAACGTTTTGCTCAAGCCCGTGCAAAGCAGGATCAACGCGTCTTTTGTCCAGAGTGCGCGCGATCGTCTGCGCCAGATTAATCCGATCGTGATCGGCGTAGCAGGAAGTTATGGAAAGACGTCGACGAAGTTTATTCTGGAAACACTCTTGGCTGGCCGCTTTCGAGTCTTAAAAACGCCTGGAAGTTACAATAACTTACTTGGCATCTCCCGTGTAATTAACGGCGAACTGAAGCCTGAACACGAAGTCTTCATTGTCGAGTTGGGAGGCTACAAACGCGGCGACATTAAGAAGTCAACAAACTTAGTCCATCCGACGATCAGCATAATCGCGGCAATTGGTCCGGAACATTTGGAAAGGCTGAAGACGATGGAAAACGTCGACGCCATGAATTACGAAGCGATTGAGGCTCTGCCCGCATCGGGTGTTGCCGTTTTCAATAATGATATGGAGCGGTGCCGCGCCCTTGCAGATGGGACGACGCATGTGAAGGTAGTGCGATATGGGCTTGATCGTTCGCAGCCGGACCTATTCCTAACAGCTGAAGACATTGTGTTGAGTGCCGAAGGTCTCAGCTTTACGATAATTGACCGCGAAGGCAATCGGATCTCAACTAAAACTTCGTTGCTGGGCAAACACAACGTGTTGAATATTCTTGGGGCGGCCGCCGTTGCGATGCAGGCCGGCTTGAGTCTTGCAGAAGTGGCGGCGCGGATACCGAAAATCAAACAGGTAGAGCATCGCCTACAACTTATTCGCGGACAGGGTGGCATCACGGTTATCGACGATGCGTACAACTCGAATCCTTTGGGTGCGGATGAAGCACTCAATGTGCTCAAAGAATTTAATGGCGGAAAGCGAATTCTTATTACTCCCGGAATGGTAGAGTTGGGACATCTTGAAGAGACCGCTAACAAGGAGTTTGGGAGTAAGGCTGCAAGGATATGTGACTATGTGCTGTTAGTTGGTGCCAAGCAAACCGAGGCAATACTCAAAGGACTAGCCAGTGAAAAATTCCCTAAGGAGAAAATTCGAATTGTGGGGAATCTCGCGGAAGCAACTCAGGAGCTTCAACGAATCGTAAAACCTGGTGACGTGGTGTTATTCGAGAATGACTTGCCGGATCTCTACTCGGAGGCATGAGATTTGTCGGCGAGGGAGGAAAGCTTTTCATGAATTCTCCTGTGAAATAAGGGTTACTAGATGCAAAACGGTAAACGTGAAAGAGTTGGCGTTGTGTTCGGCGGCAGATCAGCGGAACACGAGGTTTCGATCATAACTGGCCACCAAGTCATGGACGCCTTGAGGGTGGCTGGCTATTCGGTATTACCTATCTACATCACGAAGGAAGGGGAGTGGCTTGCTGGCTCTGGGTTGCACAATATAAAGCAATATTCGTCACGAACTCTGTTTTTAGAGAAGATACCAGGCGTACAACGCGTGAGTCTTTCACCTGACCGATCAGTCAGAGAACTGCTAACGACTAAGAGCGGAGGTTGGACCCTATTCGGAAAGCAACAGCCGATGTGGGCTGATGTCTTTTTTCCTACTGTTCACGGTACGATGGGTGAAGATGGCACTCTACAAGGTCTCTTTGAGCTAGCTGACGTTCCATATGTTGGCTCTGGCGTTTTATCGTCGGCGGTAGGTATGGATAAGGTAAGAGCGAAAAGTCTTTTCCGCGACGCTGGTCTTAAAGTCCTGGACTGCCTTACCGTATCGCGAGCAGAATGGCAAAGCGATCCCGAGCAATTTGCATCTCTCGCGGAAAAAAGTTTTGGCTATCCACTCATCGTGAAGCCGGTGTGCTTGGGAAGCAGTATCGGCGTCGCCAGATGCAAAGACCTCGCCGAATTGCAAGAGGCTATCGAAGTGGCCTTAACGCTAGATGATAATGCGCTCGTTGAAAAGGCATTGACAGATTTCATCGAGATCAATTGTTCAGTTTTAGGACCACCTGAACGAGCCTCTGTCTGTGAACAACCGACAAGTAGTGAGGCGGTCTTGAGTTTTGATGCGAAATACAAGAGAGGAGCGAAGAGTAAGAACTCTGGCACAAAAGGTGGAATGGCCTCGCTTGAGCGTATTATACCCGCACCGATCTCTGACGACCTCACCGCTCGCATTCAGGAGATGTCGATCAAGGCATTTCATGCAATCCGTGCAACTGGAGTGGCACGCGTAGATTTCCTAGTGGACAACGCGCACGGCGAACTCTTTGTGAATGAAATAAATACTATGCCGGGGTCTATTGCCTTTTACTTGTGGGAGGCTTCAGGAGTGCCGTTCGACGAACTTGTCCATAATATGGTCGTTACGGCGCTAGAGCAATATCGAATCCGCGCCAAAACGCGTTTCTCGTTTGACGCTAACTTGTTAATGAATCAGCCTTGAATCGCGCGAAACTAGGGCGTGCTAACGCGTTCTGAGAGTATACCCGGCCCGCGCAACACCTTACCTGGCAATGCACCTGTTGCGCGGCCTTCGCAGATGACCGGTACGCCATTCACCATCACGTATTCCATTCCCAAAGATAGCTGATTAGGATTCTCAAAACTGGCAAGATCGCACACTCGGTCAGGATCAAAGATCACGATATCGGCCCACATCCCCTTTTTAATAACTCCCCGATCGACAAGTCGCATCCGTTGAGCAGGGAGGGCTGTAAACTTTCGGATCGCTTCCTCTAAAGAGAGCACCTTCTCTTCGCGAATGTACTTGCGCAATATTCTTGCGTATGTTCCATAAGCCCTGGGGTGGGGGTGATCCTTACCAAGTAGTCCGTCGGGCGCAGTACCTTGGGAATCAGTGCATATTGACACCCAAGGCTGTCGAAGTGTGGTGACAATGTCCGTTTCGAATATGCCAAACGCCGCGATATATGCCCGCGGATCTTGTATCAATATATCAACGATTACGTCTATGGGCTCGCTATCCCAAGCCTTGCCGATTTCCACTATTGTCTTCCCTTGGAAGTGGAGCAGGTTGGGATTGTGAACGACAGCCAACATGATACTGGCAGGATCGGCGAGAAGTTTCCACTGATTATCCCAGTCAGAACTCGGTTTCTCCATGTCCTTCTTGATGATGGCGCGAATTTCTGGATCACTCAACCGTTCAACTAGTTGAGCAGGTCCACCCTCGCACGCCCACGGAGGAGTAAAGGAATTAAGGGAATTGAACCAAGCCGGATAAGCATATGTATCGGCAGTTATGTCTACACCAGATTGTCGCGCTTCCTCAATTTGCGAGACAATCTCAGGCATACGTCCCCAGTTAGCTTTCCCTGCGGCCTTCAAGTGCCAGATTTCAACCCGTGTGGCAGCCTCGCGGCCAATCTGTATGGCCTCAGCGAGTGCATCAGTTATTGCGTTACTCTCACTTCTTAAATGAGTAGCGTAAATGCCTCCCAACTTAGCGCTTTCGGCGGCGAGCGCGACCAATTCCTCGGTTGTCGCGTACATAGCAGGGGCATATTGCAGAGCGGTTGAAAGCCCAACTGCTCCGTCCTGCATTCCTTGTCGAACAGCTGCTTTCATTTGCTCCAACTCGGCAGTGGTCGGTTGGCGATCCGCATCACCCAGAATCAGCTTTCTTACTTGAGTCGCGCCTATGTAGCTACCTAAATTGATTCCGAGACCTTGTCGCTCTAACCTCTCAAAGTATTGCCGGAAATCTGTCCAGTCCGGCCAAAGGTTAAGTTTTTCGAAAATGGCCCGATCTCTCTCGATAAGCGACTCGGTGAGAGGTGCAACGGAACCTCCTTCGCCGGTAAATTCGGTTGTTATTCCTTGAAAAATTTTCGAGGGAAGATGAGGATTCACCAAAATGCTCAATTCTGATTGCCCGAGCATATCAATGAAACCTGGCGCGACAATCATCCCTCGTGCATCTATCGTTCGGTCCGCGCGTGAACGGGAGACAAGGCCAATTTCATAGATTCTCCCATTACGGATGCTGAGGTCGGCGTAGTACCAAGGCGAGCCTGTCCCATCAATGACACGTCCGTTACAGATAACTAGCTCACCATTCTGAGAGTCTTCTTGCTCATTAATCATTCGTTGAATCTAGATGAAGCATAGGATTATGACAATCAAATCCATGAACTGAAGACAAAGATTTGAGACTCAGGAGTTAGTTAATGATCGTCACATTGTGTCAATCTAGTAACCTTCTCGCAATATCCACGTCAAACTTCGGCGCATGGTAAGCATCGATAGTCCTTCGTGATTTTTTCAGTAAATGTCCTTCTTGCACTAGTCGGCGTATTACACTGGGCTCGACTCCGAGCCGCTTCGCCAACTCTCGTGAACCCAAGGCTCGCTCGTATTTCATTTTGACATTCTCAACGTCTGCTAGCCGAAGAAGATAACGTAAAGTTTTGTCCTGGTTCCTTATGGCAAAAGCGATTTCTCCGGTCTTTACGAGATCTAAGAGTGAATCGTGACTGATCTTCAGCAACTGTCGGGCTTCTGTGACTGAAATGTATTTGTCGTCCTCGGATGCAGGAACTGAAGACAATCCAGCTTTAGCCTCGTGCTGGACCTTCAATCTGTTGGTCAGGTATTGCGCAAAGGCGTCGCGCAGAAAATCGAATTGAGGTTCTCGCAGATCGCAATATAATCGTTTGAATAGGACGCCAAATTCTTCTTTCAATGCCGTATCAAGTTTTCCATCGCGCGGATTGAATCGGACATCTCCTTTTGATTTCTGATTGAGAAACTGATGAAAGTTATGCGGCCAGTTTTGGAATACCTGATACGCTTTCGTGATGCAGGTATGAAGATCCTCATTCCGTAGCTTTATTGATTTTGAAGGTCTTCCCGTGGCCCATGACATTTCACATTCAAGGCCGGCAATAAACGTGAGGACGATGACAAACTCTTGAAGGGCAAGGCTCTGTAACAGATTAAGTCGCTCTTTCGAGTGATGGTCCAGTGGCAGACGGCCGCAGAGCTCATAAATGCGTCGCGAGACTGCGATCTCATGCTCACGCCTAAGATCTGGCTGTAGCTCACTCCAATCACATCCACATGCGCAGACACTCATCCGGTTTCTAATTGCTCTGAGACGCCTTTTACATTTTGGACAAGTATCAACAAGCAGACATTCGTGAATGGGGCATACGGTTACAAGTGAGCAATCCCAAACGCGATGACAGTAGCCGGATTCATTCAGGCACTTAACGCAGACTTTAGGGCAATGAGGTCGGATGACAGAACGATTGAGGGAGGCTCCGTAAAAATCGTAGTCGACGTCGCAGATTGTGTGCTTCGATGACGGTGCAGGGAGATAGAGCAGTCCAATTAGATCCGATACTGCGTTTCCGGTGAGCCTGGCAAATTTCTTGAATCCCTCTGAACAACTGAACACGAAGGTGAACTTCCATTGAAGTTCCATGTAATCAATTCCGCTCAAGGAAAGTATCCACGATGGCGTGTCGTAACCGTTGGCTTCGGTGAGGCGCAATAGATAGCTTATGTAACCCTCATCCTTTTCAGGCTTCGGGGTAATTAGCAATTTCACGTAGGGATGTTGCGGACAGGAAGTTTTAAAGACGGCGTCTAGGCCGGAAGAATGCAGACCGCTGCATTTCTCCACGAGACTACTTATTCCTCGTTGACTTAGTGTGCGGAGGGAACCGAGCTGATGTTATTGAGTTACTGGCAGGCGTGAGGCGAGAAGGAGATTTTGTTTCGGTCCCATTCGCTTGCAGCTCATGAACCTGTTGCGAGCGCCGCGAGTGGAGTTTTTGAATTACTTGTTTAGTGAGTTATTAGTTGGTGGGAAGCAAGAATTAGATTTCGTTTTCTTATGGATAATCGGCTTTTTGGAAGCTTCTTCTTGTAGGAGGCGACTTCCTTACTCGAACCCCTGAGATTCTCAACGTCGGTCCGCGAGTAAATGGTAGTCCAGTAGGCTCGGGGGTAGGGATTACGAATCTGCTTCAGGATTCCCTTGTGCTCGAACCTTTCGATGTGCCACCAAGGTACGCTAAGGAGAGCAGCCGCTTCAGCACGAGTCACAATGGAATTCATGAAATCGGCAATTTGGTCAACGCGCGACTTGACCAAAAAACGCATCTTGCCGTCCGACGATGTCTCATACTGCAAGTAACCCGTTTTGATCCATCTTCCATAAAGTTTAGTCTTAGCTAGCTGAAGAATCTCTGCTGCAACAGTCGGCGACAACAGGTTTGTCAGGTCGCTGAACTGTCCTCGAAGCCGTTCAACATATGTACGGTTAAAGAGATATCGGTCTCTTGTCTTCCCGGATTCGGAGTATGGTTTTAGAGTTCCATTGCGGACTAGCTGAACTACCGAGCCTCTTGTTAGCGAAAGTATCTTGGCGGCTCCTTGTGTATCAACGGTGTGTGATCGCTTGCGCTTGTCCTTGCGTAAAACCGGCACGGCATTTTGTAGATCCTCTGTGTTAAGGGGAGCGAGGTCCGTCCTTCTCAGAAAATACTGTGGACCACCGTCGATCGATGGACCTGAGATCGGATAAATCTTGTGTGACCTGAGCACCTGTATAAGATGCTCTGTCCGTGTGCCTATCTCGCGCGCCACGCTGCCTGCCGCTACGTATCTTGCTGTGAAGTTGAGGATTGCCTCGCGAGTGATCAACCGGCATCGCAAACCCTTGTGCGTTTTCACTCTCGTCTTAATCAATTTCTTATGAGCCAGAAAATGAAGAGTCGTTGGCTTGAAGGGCAGTCCTCTCCCTTCAGTCTCCAGTTTGAAAGTCTCATGGAACTTACCAGTGAGTTTTGTCTTGAGGTACTGTTGGATTTCCTGTTTGCAAAACAGCAAGCGCGCGAGCCCATTCTTGCTTGACGCTTCCGCCCGAGGAATTACTACCCCTTGTAAAATATCTTCGACCAAGTGTTGTACGCCCCAGCCCACGCTTGAGAGCGTTATGGTCAGTGAACGCGAAACGTCATTGAGACCGCGCAGATCTTTTCCGACTCGCGGCTTGGACTCGACAATTTTGGAAAAAATAGTCGAAAGAAATTCATTGATCGTGGCTTCTTCAAACTGCCAGGTATCGTGATTGTCAATGGATGGTCCACGAGCTGCATTAAGAAGTGAGTTGTCAACCAGTCTCAAGACATCCAGTTGCTTAATACCCAAGAGCTTTGACGCTTTTTTTAGCGGGAGGTATCGCTCGCGCTCATTCTTAAGTGTTTCGACGCTCGCCGCTTCGATGAGAAATATTTTTCTTCGTCGAGAACTTCGTATCAATCCTTTTAACTTTCCCTTGGATATGAGATTGTCAACAAGAGACACATCCAGTTTCAGAATCGCGCTCGCCTTTGTCTTAGAAATATACTTGTCACAACCTCTGAGCTTGAACCATTGATGTGAACAAACATAACCGTGGTCCCAACGCTTCAAGACGTAGTTCTCAAATTCTTTGCGTAAGATATTTCCTATTACTGCTGGAAGATATTTTGGGTCATACAACCGTTGATAAAGGGGGCCGAATCTCTCTCTAGCGTTGGAGGCAGTTTTTTGAGGTCTACGAGCAGCGGTTAATTGATCAAGAAACCTGTGAAAGTTAATCGGCCAGTGGTCGAAAATGGCAAACGCGGCTAGAAGCCCTCGGTGCATTTCAGCGGAAGTTCTCCCTGGAAAAATGTGTTTCCCGAGTGTATCTCCGTTTCGACCTTCTTGCTGGCTGGTGATAAGGAAGAGTGCACTCAGAAGAGAAGGCAGGTCGACGTCATACAAAGGGTTATTGTCCCTTGGCTTCAAGATTTGAGGGCAAGGGAGTTGAAATTCTTTGTATATGAGTTGCGAAACGACAATTTCAGATTTGGACAATCGTGCTGTTTGTGTTTGGCGCCAATCGGTTCCGCAGCGGCAATGACTGACGCTCCTGCGCAACCAGGTGATTGGTTTCCCACATCCGGGGCACTTTTCGAGCAGCATGATCTGATGTGTCGGACACGAAGTGATTGCAGCAAAATCCCATTGCTTCCGACAATACTGTGATTGACTCAGACACTTCGGACACACTCTGGGACGGCCAGGTCTAAGTAGATACGGTGGAACAGGGTGGTCGAAAAATGACAGAAGATATTTTCCCCGAACGGGGTGGTTGTATAGGCGCTCCAGATCTTTCACGCTCAACTTGGATAAAGAGGCTAGTCGAAGACTTAGCCTCGCGCTCGCCTCGGCTGAGTACGTGCGAAACGTGGAGGAGCCAGCGCCCATTATTTTGAGTATCCAATAAGGCGTGTCGAACGAATTGATTTCAGCTAGCCTTAACAAGAAGCCCAAATAGCTTTCATCTTCTTTGGGCCTTGCGCGAATAACCAAACTTCCGCCTGCTGACAACTTGTCAGGAATGAGTTGTTCTTGTGATCGTTGAAGTGGCCGTCCCACAGCACGTAGGTTGAGCTAAGGAATTTGCTGTTGATGGTCAAATTACGCGACTAGAGCAACATCGCCAAAGGGATTGCGTTTGCCGGGATTGTTAGCAGCGAGTCGTTGTTCGTAGGCGAGACTCAGGATTTCCATGGTCAGTTTCTCGCGTCTCGATTCTAAAGCGATTACTGTCGCGCGTCGTATTAATTTCATCACGTGCGCTACCACGCCGTCAGTTGCTTCGTAAATGCAAAAGGCAGTCGCTGGATCTGCTAAGTCTGACCCTTCAGCGAGAGGGAGTTTTTCATCGATGATGCTGAGGAACCGGCGGAAGTCTTGTCGTTCGCGGGACGTGTTGAAACCAAAAGGTGCAAGTTCAATTCTAAGGGCAAATCTTCGTCGCAGTTGCTCGTTATTTTCGTCATCGAGAACGGTATGTGAATAAGGCAACCCTGCCAGCACGATCGGTACTCCAGTTTCATCCATCAGGACCTTTAACCAATCGGAGACAGTCTTGAGCACCCGTAGAGATTCCCGATCCTGAAAATGTTGAAACTCGTCCAATATTAGGAGCTCAACCTTGCATGCTCCTATATACCTCTTTAATCGCAGAGTCTGCGTGACCTGCGATCCTTTTTCTGCCGCCGGATCCCCGATTGCAGTAAGAAGCGCCGTCACTAAGCTCTTGCAGGTTGCCGGTACAGGAACGGTGGCATACAACACAGGAACGACTGTTACTTCTTCTGTGACGATTCTCGGATGAGACCGCATGTATAGTTTGACCACCGTAGTCTTACCAGCTCCGGTATCGCCGAGAATCAGAATCCCTTCGGGCTCTTTGGAGAGTTTGGCGTGTGAGTGGCAGTTCCCGATTGCGTTCAGGGCGGACTGGTTCCGTGGAAAGTTTATATAGAGACTCTCCACCATTTGAATCCGATCCTCGATAGGCACTTTCTTATAGGCTTTGCGATCGGTTGGCTTTTTAGACATTTCGAAATCTCCTATTTGGGAAGGTTGTAGTCACCGCTCCACCCGGTCATGTCGAGCTTGTCATCAGGCTGATCAGCCGGCGTTGGTGTTTGTTTGGCGCCATCGTGTTTGGCTGTCTTCTTTTTCATTCCTGAAGTTGAATCACGTTTGGTACCCGACTTCTTAGTAGCTGATCGTTTGTTCGCTCTTCGTTTCTTGCCGGAGCTTGTTGCGGTGCGAGTTGCTAATAGACTCTCTTCGGTTCGGACAAGCTGCACATCGGTAGACTCTTCACTACCGTCCATGTCAGTCGGGTTCCACTGAGTTTCGATGTCTAGTATTCGGTGGTCCGAGAAGTTGCCAGGTGGAAGCAGCAGGTTGGGCTGCGCCGGCGCGCTAATTCGACGGGGTTTTGGTTGGTCATTGACAGCGTTTGGTCGCTCGACCCCCTCGCGATTGTCTTGCACGCCTTTTTTCAAATAGCGCGCTGCACGTTTCCGGCCCAGCATCCTGCCGCCTGCCGCATTCCACTCACGTTCGACAATCTCTTGAACCTCCTGTTTGGCTCGGGCGAGTGCAAACAGGTCGACGCTGCGCTTTAATCGCTCGCGAACATATCTACTGATGACTGTGTGTTGATAGAGGGTCAGCCCCTTGCTGTAGTCCTGATCTATGGCTGGGACTGGCAGATACTTATCTTGTTTCTCGTCGTAGACATGAATCAGCGAGAGGTCCAACGGATCGCGTTTGATGATGACTTTTTTATGCGGTTCGAGTGTCCGGCGGACCATTGCCAGCTCTTCGTCATTGTAAAAGAGGTTATCTAGTTCTATTCCTCTGTTTGAGACAACTCTCTCTTCCGTGTAACCCAGAGCGACATCAAGGAATTCGCTGTTCACAGGAAGGGCAGGCGGCCACTCCGCGATGCCTTTTTCCCAACGCAGAGCTGGAATGTCTCTAATACCCCTATGTCCGGAAACCTGGTAGATATCAACAATCCACTTATGGGTGATCTCATCCAGAACGTCGGGCGTAATTATGGCTGTCTTGCCCGGTTCATAGTCGGCTCTCTCAATGATGTCTGAGAACGTTGTGCCCGGCATTTGGTGGTGCAACTGCGTAGCGATGGTGCGGAAGCTCCTCTCCACAGTCGTTCTAATCCATGGCTTACCCCGCGGACTAAATTGAAGAACAATGCCAAGTTGATGACAGGCGTCTTTTAGGTTGTGGCCATGAAACTCGCGGGCATTGTCAACTACCAGTACTTCGGGAATTCCGTAAACTTTCCAATCATTTCTAATGGTTGAATACTTTTCACGGACGTAAGTCTTTGGCCTAATCGCGTGTTTTAGGCATTCCATTACTGTGAGGTAACTCGGCGGATTGAAGCTGATATAGAACCCAAGGATCATCTTGGTATAAACGTCGACCATCCAAGTAAGGAAGGCCCTACCAATAGGCAACATCGTTACTGGATCGACGACGAAAAGATCTGTCGTAGTGTGATCGCACTCGACTCGTTCAAGCGGTCGGGTGGGCCTGGCTCCCTGAAGAACAGCGCGGTACTTTTCATCAGCGATCTTCTTCCCGTAACGGGCTTCGATCACGTCGTAGTCATCGAGCTTATTTACCTGGTCATGAAGACTACTCACGTCGGGGAGCGGGAGTTGATCGTCGAGACTTCTAAAACGATTAGCGTCATCGATTTTTGCTGTCAAAGCGTCATAGACTGCGCGGACTGTGAAGCGTTGATCCTTGAGGTAGACTTCGTCGATCGCGTTGTCGATCAACTCTGCGACTCTAGCGGCTCGCTCTTGCGCCTTCTGATTGTTTTTCAATTCACCTTTTTGAGCGCGTCTGCCGAGGAAGCGTCGTTTACGGTTCCCGCGGGCCTTTGTCGCAGGCACAAGCGATCTCGCATCTCGGCCGGACTGGTCGTAAAAATGCAGCCATCTGTAGAGAGTCGCCGTCGAAGGAGGTTTATGATCGCCTATGAGTGAAGCGACTCTTTCAATGATTGGTTTGAGAGTTTCTTCCGTCGTTCTATCTAACCGTGCTGCAGAAACTGCCCTAACGTATGAGAGTCGCCGTTGCAGTTGAATCTTCCTTGGATCATCTTCTTTGAGTATTCCAATATCGCAAACCCTAGTCTTTTCGAGGCGCTCTTTAAGTGCATCCTGATTACGGTTATGACCGAGAAGTTGCGCTCCCTTTTCGAAGAGAGCCTCAATCAGCTCCTGTTCGGGCACAGCGGTGCGTTCATCGGTGAGAACATCCTTGATTCGGATGGTCCTATCAGGCAGGCGCTTTTCAATTACGTACTCCCGGCTCCGGAGTGTGATGTGCATGTTTCTGCTGAGTCTGTGCTGGAGCATCTTAGGAAGTCCTCCTTTTCAAGGCGGTTAGGGCTGAGGACGAAGGCATTGTTATTCGACTCTCCCGATCCAGCGGTTGCATCAGATCGAACTCAAGTGCGCCCCAAAAAAGAAGGGAGTAGAGGGTTTGCGTGGGCACTTGTTTGGTCGTGAAGATTTGAATGAGATCACCGAGTGTGACCGGTTCATCCTTTCGGCTTTGAAAGAATTGGCTACATATTATTTGGTGCTGCGGGAGCACCGGTGTGCGAGCGTACTTCCAAAGTAGTTTTACGTTCTCAAGCCGAGGCTGCATCCTAATTACTTCCTCAGTGACAACCAGGAATTCATGACCTTCTTGCTCGCAGATCGATGAGGCTGCTCGAAACAGAACATCCCACTCTCCGCTATATACTTTGTGTTTGGGCTTTACCTCGATCAGTTGTTTTTGCGCAGCCCTATGAACTTCTAAGTCAGGCGTATAACGGTGGACCTTTCCTCCGTGGTTAAAGCGAATTCGCAACGGCTGTTCATGCCAGTAACTCACATCGCGGTCGTAGTCCAGCAGATACATGAAATCCTTCTCGAGGAGCGATTCGTACCATGCCACACGGCCTGTCTTAACACTTGCGAACTTGCCAAGATTTTTTCGGCCCGCGCCGTACCTGGGAATGTTTCTTACCGGCATTAGAATTTCCTTTGGACTAAAGTTTCAGATTCCGTAAATTTGCCTGCCGCCGGATTTTCGAGTTAAGGCTTCCTGGCGCAGGTCGTGATTTACTCCCGACGCCCTAAGAACCAGAACGAGCGGTGCTTAAGTTTCACGAACTTGGGAAAATGAGGTTTTAGGAAGCAACATATTTGGTCTCATTTTTTTCTGGAATCTGCTGCTGTTTGACAGTCTAAGTGTTACAAGCAGAAGACCTCTGCCACGCTCTTCCAACAACGATTGAACTGGACATAGTTTCACCATGCCGAGAAGGACACGAACGCAGTTCGACCACGATTTCATTTATGGAAGATGGAAAGTTTTCGGAGAATGGCTCACGATGCAGAGAAACAACCGAGGTCTCACACAATACGAAGCGGCGAGAGCTGTGAAGATTTCAAGGCAGCAGTGGATGCGGTATGAATCTGGATCGAAGGTCCTGAGAAAAAGGATGCCGGCTATGGCTGCGGCATTGGGTGTTCCACTCGAAAAAATGCTGGACAGAGCGGGCTACCGGGCCTCTCCTAAGCGTAATGCTGCAAAGGATCGTCTTGGCCGAATCTACAATTTACTGTGCGCTGGATGTGTAGACTTGGCCATACTCGAATTGCTTCGATTGAACGACAGGCTCAAAGGGGAAAGGAGCACGGCGGGGCCAAGAGTGGGCGGCGTCACCGCAACGAACTTTGCGAGGGCGATCGTATTACTTGACACGTTACCTGATTGGCTCTTGGATGAAACGCTGAATGTCCTGCAGGAGCGAACTAAAGGCAAGGAACTTGATGAAACTCAACACCGCGTGAAGAATCTGATTTGGAAGAAATGCGGCGAAACACTGCGCTCCACAATGAACTGATTTCACAATTTCCTCCACTTCTGTCGTGACACCGATCAGCGATGTGAGAAGGGGCAGAAGTATTCCAACGCAGCTTTGCACTAATCGTAAAACGCCGATATTTTGGCGTTTTTGTGCAAGACTCAGATTGACTTAGAACTGCAATTCTCGCTCATCATCAATCAGAACTTCCACTGAAACGTTTATGAGTTTCGCATAGGCGAGGAGGACAGCGAGTGGCGGCTCATTTATATTGCGTTCGTACTTTGAGATGTTTGTATATTCCTGAATACCGAGACGCTTGGCTATCTGTGGCTGCGATAGACCAAGACTCTGACGGAGCGCGAGGAGCTTAGCAGCTAGGTGTTTTGGTCTTGGACGTGCGTGGCCCATCGTCGTTTGCTCCAGCAAGCGTCTGAAAGTTTTTTCGTAAGAAAATCGGATTCATACCTGGGTTGATTCGCTGATCTATTAGTAAGGGCGCTACAGGTACCCACCTACCCGTAGCACCCTCAAAGCGTCACCGACCCTTTGCCCCCTCTCGGATCGATAACGCTAACTGTGGGGCGTCGTGCGTGGTGAGGTCACTCTGTGGTGAGGTCACTGACGCCCCTAGCCTCACGCGTTGCTGGGCATACGTGTGAGGCTGTCTCCCCCAAGCCTCACGCGTCACTCATCCGCATAAGGCTGTCTCAAATCTCAGGAATCTTCTCTACGTAAAGCTGGCCGATGATTGCCGCGACCAGAATGCGATGTAATAAGACTTCCAGCGACACGCCGAGATTGGTGGCCCATTCCCGCAGGAATGACCAATCTCTCCCTTCAAGGTCGCTAGGAGTCAGTTTTACGATGGCGTAAGGCGTTTCGCCCTTGTTGCGTGTGCTGATACTATTATTCGGCATGGTCGATTCCTCATTCTTAACCGGATAGGAGTCGGCTGTGTAAGGGTTGGCGAGTGTTACTAGCACTTGCCAGCCCGCTCTTTTTTGGTGGGTGCGGCCACTATAAAGACAGGAGTTTCGCTTGTCAAGAAAATTATGCCGATATCGGGCTACTTTTTGCAGAATGCTATACTTGGGCCAATGAAGATCATCAGCACGGCTGAAGCAGCAAGACGTTTGGGCGTAACCGCTAATCGGGTGCGCGTGCTGATTAGATCAAAGCGGTTGAAGGCTACCAAAGTCGGGCATGACTGGCTGATTGATCCGAAAGACCTCGACGCAGTTAAGGAGCGAAAGGTGGGCCGTCCGCGCAAGTCACGCAAGGGCACTAAAAGTAAAAACTAGCTATTAACTATGTAACAAGGTCGGCATTAGGCATGGCACGACGAGTGAGAACCAAATGGGGTCGTGACTTAAGTGAGTTGTCTGAAAGGTCGCCATTGAAGCTATAAGCGCTAAAGTCGAGGAGTTCCCATTCCGTTCTAGTTCCGTAGACAAGGCACTGCTGAAAACGATACGGAAAAGAACAGGCGTCAATTGCTGTTAGAGAGCAAAAGGAACATTGCTTTGCGTCTTTTCCATTGAGCCGTCAGTGCTCGGAATTCCTTTCCGGGTTCCGATCTGTCAACCCGAGCATCTCAAATGTTAGCAAGGCTGTTTCAACCCGACGCTTGGTATCAATGAATTGCTCTTCCGGTAATCCCGGGTTTAAGTATGGAGCTATGCGTCGAAACAAGCGGTTGATTTGCGGTCGTGTGGGTTGTTCTCCCTCAGGAGTTAGAGATCTCACGATCATCGATAATGCAAGCTGTTCAGGTGACGACAATCCTCGTCGCATACACGCGCCAGCAACACCAATAGAGATGGGAACGGTGTCCGTCACTTTAGACGCTCTCCAGACTTGTGGCAGCAATCCAAGAGCGAAGCTGAGATCAAGGGCGGCACCCTGACTCAACTCCCTTGCTCTCGTACAGTACTTTTGCGCTTTTGTATTTCTGATGTTTGCAACGGCGCTTTCAATCTGAACCAAAGTGTGTCCAGTAAGCCACAGGTCAGCAAGGCTGCCAACGTGTTCCAGGGTTTGCTGAGGCCAAGGCGTTGGCCGATCGGGCACGAGTTGTTTACCTAGGACCGCACGCACGGAATCGCGTCGAACTAGCTCGTCTGCCAATCTTCGGTTTGAAATGAGCAGCCGAATTAGCCATTTGCTCAAGTTCGGTGCGTCGGCGTAGTCGGATTCGGGGATGTCCTCCAATGCAGTTGCAAGCGCCGTGAATGATTGCGAACTGATTCCGTTGGCGGCAGCAAGGCGATCAGCCCAATCGACTGCTGAACTGTTGTGTAGCGATTGCTTTCGTTGCGATGTCGCAAGCGCTATTCGTTGTAAGAAGTTTGCTTCATTACCATTCAAGCGTGCTCGATAGGCTGCTAAAGACCGAGTGAGGAGTTTCTCGGTAGGAGCAAACACGGGATTACCCTCTTCATCTTCAATCACAGGTAGTCGATTCACGAAGTAAGTTAGAATCCCTGGATTTAACTGCGCTGAATTTTGAAGTTCATCTAGCAACAATTCGATTGGATCATTTATCGTAAGACAGTTATCTCCTTTCGCGAATATACTGTCCTTCAGCCTAAACCACGCCTGGCCAATCTCGTATTTCGTCGAATCGAAGCTGATTGGCTTGTCTGGAATCAGAAGGACGATACCTTCAGGATGGAAGCCGGCACGCCCCGCCCTTCCAGCAGCATTAAGCAATTCGTGGGCTTCAATCATTGAGATCGTTTCGTGAGCCTGATCAAATCGGCGTTCACCGGCAAGTACCACTGCCTGCGCGGGAAGATTCATTCCTTGAGCCAATGTAGGAGTAGCAACGATGACGTTGGCTCCGTCTTCTCGCTCAAACATGCCCTCCGCCAGTCGGCGCTCTAGCGGTGTTAGTAATCGATGGTGACAAACTACTCCGTGCGGCAACGGTATGTAAGCATTCAGTCGATCTCCAACTTCTTCAATCGCAGCTTCCATGAGCCGTTCCTCGTGAGTAGTTAGAGTAGTTGCGGTCTGAGTCTTTGCTAGTTCTTGCTCGATTTTCGCCGCGATACTCTCGCAGTGTTTTTTGTTCTGCGAGAATACAATTGTCTTGACATTCTGCCTCGCGAAACCGGCAGCGAGCCTCGCGGCGATGTCATTTTTCCCGGTGCTCCATCGCCATGACTGATCAATGTCAATGGGCATCTTAGACGATGACAAAGAGCATGCCTTGTAATCATCATTTGCATTGGTTATCCAATTCTGCTGCAGACAAAACAATCCAATAGGACTTGCTTCAAGTCTTTTCTTTAAAGAGACAGGAGGATTTTTAGTAGTGCGTTTGGGATCATTTTTAGTTTTCAGAATAAGTTCGCCTAAAAGCTTGAGCTCCGCTGTGGGATAGACCAAACACCCACGAGCTTGCCTTGTTGGTTTCCAAGTAAGATCGAGCGGGAGGCATTTCCTATCTAAAATGGACTGTAGCCAACTCGCCAGCTCTCCGGCGTTGGCCATCATTGCCGATAAGAGAACCACATCAGTTGCAGCGGCTAAGTCAGTGAGTCGTAGTAAGCATAGCATCGTGTCCAAGGCCCGGCGGTCGTGTGTGCCCGAAGAGGGATGCAAAAGGTGACATTCGTCCATGACAAAAAGTCCAACGTTTCTAAAGGCGTTTGGATACAATTCGAGCAACATCAGACAACGCTCCGGCGTCATCACAGTGAGATCTGAAAGCGCTGCCTCATTATCTTCCCCGACCTCAGAGTAATATCCGTCACCAATGAGTGAATCGCGGACCTCATAATCTGGAAATGTCTTTCTAAGATTGCGTCTGACTTGGCTCGCAAGAGCATGTGTGGGCGCTACATAGATCACCTTACTGGCGCTCAATAAATGAGTGCCGATTTTCAGTTCTGCTAATGTAGATTTCCCAGCGCCGGTCGGAAAGCTAAGAACAGAAGACACACCCTTCTCTAAGTAACCTTTCTGAATTGCATCCAAATGATTCTCCCAGAGAAAGGGGCGATCTGTTGCAATGTTCTTCAGAAGGTCTCTCCACGCATTTTCATCAATTTCAGGTGGTGAAGGCGTGTTTATTACGGCTCGAGTTTCGATGTCATCACTCAAACGCATGAGTAGGGAGGCTAGCAGGTAAGGTCCCGAGAAGGTTGATGGAACGGATCTTGTCGCACCATCAGCGGACAGCATGGTAATAGGAAATCTGACATCATAGCTCTGATATGCTAGATCGCGCACACGCTCAAATCTCATTCGAGGGGTTTCCTCAATCGACAGCTGCTCGGAAGGCAACCCAAGCATTCGAGACACAAGCAGGCTCAATCCTTGGGCCAAGTGACTCCACATTAACTCAACCGCGAGATCGTCTGGGTGCAGTTGTTGATTCAGTTCAAATATAGTTGACGGATTCGCAGATTCACTGATTGTCATCACCTCCGCTAACCTTCCCTCACCAAAAGCCGCCAACGATTGCCACAATGAAGCGGCTGCTTGTTGTGAAGGCGGCTGTGCAGAGGTTTTCATGGCCTTGGCGGTAGCCAGAGAATCGGCGGGATATCCAGCGATCAGGAATAACACAATCGCTAATAGCCAGTCGGAGACAGAATCGTGATCGAGCTCATTGTCCAAATCAGCGATTGGCAATTTAAGTGTTGCGGCCTCCCCTAAAAGTCTGAACGCCGTACCTGCAACAAATGCAGATGAGGCTGTTTGCGCTTCGGCCACTCCCAAGGCCACATAGCTTGCATACGTGTTAGCTAGACGCCGCAATCTTAGAAGTCGATTCAACAAGTCATTACGTTCACTATCGCTTAAATCAGAGAGTATTAGTCGCGTCGAAGTGATCTCCACGAAAGCGCTTGTCAATTCTTCGGGCAGTCTGTCGCCATCGAGTTCCGGCAGGGGCGGTGAAGCGAGGATCAAATTCCGGGTTTGATTATCGAACATCGTGCTAGATCTGTTTCATCTTTCGCAGTTCCGAAATTACCTTTCCGGCTAACGCTCGGAACCATTTACGCAAGTCTTGACCAGTAATAGTTCGCCATTACGACGGTCGATTACTCCTGGGGCCGCATCAGCATACCCGCCAAACAGTTCTATGCCTTTGGGTAGGCAGTCTGGCTGAGTTGCGAAACAAGTTCGGAATCTGAGAACAGACTGCCAAAGTGCGGCTTGTAGAATCTGCTCACGATCTTTCTCCTCCGATTTTGCCAGACCCACGAGAACAGAGGCGCGAGAACGAATCTGGCTGGTTAAGGCACCGCTTTCAATCTTCCTGATTGCCGGGAGAACCTCATCACGAAATACATCACGGGGTAACATTGTCGCTTTATCTTCAGTTATGAATAAGTAGTCCAACTTATCGTTCTTGTCGGACAAACAAACACACAGTCCATCAAATCCTTTTTGGGAAGGCATCTGATGAGGAGGATCCATCCATGACGACTCATTCATTCGAATTGCCAGTGCAATCCAGGATACTAACTGAAAAAGCCAACCGTCACGATTCTCAAGTTGTCCAGATCCCGTCTGCTTAAGAATGCGAATCAATTCGTTGACCTCCTCCTTATAGACATCTGAAGCTTGGCTTGGTCCTAAAGCTCTAATGACATGTAGCACGTGGCGATGTTGTCCCAAAGCGAGCTGCGCTACGCAACGAACGAATTCCTTGTTGTTGAGTACTGACCAGAGATACTTAAGGCAATGTGGGTTGCAGTCCTGCTGCTCTAGGTGAATGGGCATAGCAGATCAGTAGAGTCTTTCAAACTGGGAGTGACATTCTACCGGGTTAATGAAGGTAGAGGATGAGAAATGGCAACATAGTTTGCCTAACAAGTCAATCGAGAGGCGTTCAAACGTAATTAACCCCACGTGCTTGGGGTTTTTTCTAATTTGGTTCCATCAGAGTTTAGATAAGAGCAGCGTGTTCGATTTTGGGCGACTGAATTAAATATTATGTCCGGGACAGAGCGGTTGTCGTAAGCCGACGCTAAAGGCCATTGGTCAGTTCACACCGTAAGGCAAAATGCGCCGTAGAAAGGAAATCAGCGCATTTCGAAATGGTTTCTTGGAGATCGTGAATGGGCGAATAGTCCAGCATGAAGGCTTCCACTGAGCCAGCGGAATCTTCGAGTATGAGCGCCTTCACAAATTTATCAGAGGCGCGGGTCTTTTCTATGAGAACGTCGGACATCGGTTTGAAGGATTCCTTATCGCGATCTGCAATTTCGTTACCTGACGCAGTGTATTTAAGAAGAGTGCCGCTTGGATCGTCGCTATCAATACGGCGCAGCCTGTCCGCGCAAGCATCCAATTCATCCCACGATGCAAGGGATGTTGACTTCAAAGCATTTGCGTGTTTGTCCATCAACGACTTCAGACAGTCCCACAGACCAGCTAGCGTATGCACAGTGTCGAATGCTCGCCACTTCCAGCGGAATAGTACTTGTGGCGGTTTAGATGACGCATCAAACTTTTTGTGGATGATGACAATCATCGATTTTAGATACATTTCAATAGCGTGACGATATAAGTAGGTTGCGGGCAGGTGTTTATGCATGTCACTTGCCGGAACCTTGCCTAACTGATCGCCAGCTTCCTTAAAAGCATCCCCGATTGCGCCGAAGCCACCATCGAAATGACGGTGCAGTGGCATGAATGTAAAATAAGGAGCATTCATAATGTTCGATTGACGAATAAAGCCAACATGGTCCAACTATGTTGGCGGGCACTATTCCACAAGCCAATTCGTCAAAGACTCCGTATGCCCTTCGGTTACGAGTTGATGTCGTTCTAAATTTTCCGACGTTAACGAAATGAACCAACAAGCAAACCTGGGAACGTCCAGCCACGGTGGAGGACTTCGACGAATCCCCTGAGCCTTCGTTTCGTAAAGGGTGTCGCCGTCAACGACGTTAACAGTGGCAATGCCATGGACGCGAGCGTATTCAAGAGCGCCACTCTGAAATCCAGAAGTTGCAAACACGATGCCTTTATGAGCCCCGATTTCCTGGATTTTTGCGTTAAGCAGCATCACGACATCACGTTTGACTGCCGAAGTGTAGTACTTGCACTCAACAAGAACTATGATTTTTGCCCCGCCAAGAATTTCGAATTCAGCGACCGCGTCAATCTCATATTCGCCGCTTGATCCACGAAGTTTACGTCGCGCCGTCACATCGAACTTTATCGTCGATTCAGCCGCGTTTTCGAGCCAGATTTTTACTTGATTCTCGAATTCGGTCGGAGTGATTGCAACGGTTTCGATTTGATGCCTCATTCTATATTCGCCTACCCTAACGCTTCAGCGCGCCGCCCAATAAACCATTTATGGAGGCTCATGATAGCCACGCGAGTGAGCATACAGCTAGCAGGTTGCTATGGTATATCAATGATGAAGTGGGCAGAAGTGTTGCTGAATCTGGGGGAAAATAAATCTTGCGAGACTTTGCCGTAGCAACCTCGTCACCGTGGGCCATCGCATGGCTCGTTAAAGGAGATGACTGGCAGCACCTAGAGTTGGTTATTCATTACAACTGCACGTTGCTCGGGGGCACCGATAACATCATAGTGCCAGTCTCGGAGGACGGAATCATCTGGCCGGGCTTTGAAACTTTTTTGGCGCTTTACGATCCTGATTTCATCATTCTCGCTCCCGGCTTGTCAGAACTGACTCTCCAATCGACCACTCTTCCCGTCAATCCTTTCGCGATCGTCGAATGGGACCAGGTATCGCAAATTGTTTCCGACGACAATTTGGGCTGGAGAACCGGACAGGCAGCACAAGTGCCATCGTATCGCACTGGTCCTGTAGATCCCTTAGCACGTGATCTCATAGCAGTCGCTGATGCTAGCTTTCCAGATACAAGCCGAATGGCCTTGATCGCATGTGGTGATGTGCAAGCTGCTGAATTGGAACCAGACGAATTTGACGGAGAGGTTTACTTCACTGCACACGGTTACAGAGAGACAGTGCTAAGCCACTGTGCGGTCGATGGCCGGCGCGCAGAAACATCGGCCCGAGTAGGGGCCAACGATTGTTGGTTGCCAGCACCAAGCCGAAATGATCTACTTGCAATCATCAAAGATGAGAACCAGTTTCCGCTAAGAAGCGCTCCCGAAATCCTAGAGGCTTGCGCTTCACTGCAACACCTTTCCACAGGCCGCTGGTCATTTGTAAACCGTACGGCTACACATCGTGGGAGTGGGACACCGCGAAGGCGACTGGCGCATCTTTTCCAAATTCCGGGAATGGTCATATTGGTATCCAATAATTTTGGTTTTCATGAAGCGGTGCTCTTCTGGAATCTGCGCGCCAATGAGGTCGTGACCAGTTGGCTTTCATTCTCACAGATAGCAGGCGAAACGGCAAAAATTTGTCATTGGCTCGATTCTGAATTTGGTGCGAGTTTCTACACGTTCGGTCATAACGTAGCATTCGCCTCAGCAAGAACCGATATCAATCAGCTGGCACCACTTTTTACAGAACTTGTATCAGAACGAAAAAAAGATTTTCCAGAATGGAAGACTTGCACTTACGATGATCTGACTCTCTACGATTCCGAGAGATCCCATCTGCAAAGGAAACATGTCTTAATTACCCGAAACGGAAATGACTGTTCATTCCTTCCAGATTACCCACTTGAAAGGCACGGCAATCTGGCTACGACACTTGAATGGCCAACTCTAATGTTGCCGCGCAACCAAAGACTGGCAGAAGAAGTGTCCGACGAAAGAATTCAGAATTGGCCTCGCCCTTTCTCACGGGGGAACGAAATTCCCAAACCACTTCAGACACTGAAGTGTCGAATTACAGATACGCGCCACGTTCGCTTTCAACTATGTGATAACTCGCCAATTCGGCTAACCATTCCTACGATGAATCGAGTTCTGGAGAGACTCTTAGACGAAGCGGGGTTTGGCGAGGTTCATGAGAGCAGTCATGCACAGTATCAGCATGCTTTCATCAAACGATGCGGATCGCTTCCGGCTGCCTGTCACATTCTAAAGACCTCAGCTTATCGAGAACTGCTGACTTTGCTGGCGAGTTCACAGAATGACTCTGCATTGTTGGGGCGGCCGCTTAAGGAGCCGAAGCGGCGAGCTTTGTTTCAGTCAGAGCTCTGGGCCACACTGAACCAGCCCTTGCCATTGGAAACAGTAGGCTACCTTAAGAAGTCAGAAAGGCTTCCCCCGGAAGCTTCTCATCTCATACGGTTACAGCTTCTCGAGCGAGGTTTTGAACTAACCTGCTCGTTATGCTCGGCGACCATCTGGTACCGTGCTGAAGAAGTGGGACAAACCTTTCGATGTCACCGATGCTACGAACAGCAACAAGTGCATACGAACCCAATGTGGTTGTATAAATTGCCGGAGGTAGTATTTCAACTCTTCGACAATGATGCTGACGTAGCTTTGCTGGCGCTCTTTCGTTTACTCCGGGGCTCAACGAAAAATTTTCAATACATGGTCGACAGTGAGTTTTTCGATCGGACTAAGAGGAAAAAGGGGAATATAGATTTCGCATGTTTGTCCGATGGCAAAGTGTATATCGGTGAAGCCAAAAGCAACTTGACCATCGACCAAGAGCAATTTGGATTTTATGAAAGTCTAGTGTTGAGATCGAGAATCGATGGGGTAGTGTTTGCCACCTCCGCACCGAGGTGGAATCCCGGAACAGTGACACGGATCGAGGAGCTTAAATCTAGGTTCAAAGGTGATGTTTTAATGTGGACTGAATTGGAGATCTTGAAGACATAAATCACAGGCCAGCCCGCGTTATACATCCGCGTTGTAACGACCAACTACGCACACATAAAGGGCGTACAAGAAACACAGCTCTCCGTTTGCCTTTAGACCCGATCACAACGATGGCGGTGGGGAATCCGGAGGATTAGAATCAGGGAGACCGACTTTTGTTGTAAGGATTCTCGTCGCTGATGACTACTCCTACTACCGTCCCGTGGTCTACAGATTCGCCGACTTGGGGTGTTTGAAAGATGATGGTGCCAGGTTCTGCCGGTGGGTCATAACGATGGGCCAGGACACGAATGTTCAGCTTCGAATTGTGCAGTGTGCTTTCGGCTGTCTTGTAATCGAGACCAACAAGCTGAGGGACGCGTGTTTGTGGAGGTCGTGATAGACGTTCGCGTCTAACTGACAAGGCGAGCCCTGAAAGTGCGATTACGGGCAGCACTATAAAACAGACGAGGGCAAAGCCCAGAAGCGTCGCTGCCAATAATGGTTTATTGCGTGTGTAGTAGCCCAAAAGGAATCCTAAGAGAAAATGCATCTGATTTCCTGCTTTCTAAAGAATGAAAAAACAAGAAGCACTAAAGCTCGTTTTTGTTTAGGGTTGGTGAGTGATTCGGGTGAATCGACAGTTATGACTGGCTAAGGTTTGAAACCAATCTCGCTCCAAAATCTGTTTACTTCGTCGAGAGGTTCATTTCTAAGAGTCGCGTACCATTCAGAGATCGTGAGACTTCTGAGTCTTACATTTGCCCGTACAGCATCATCAATTCCCTTCGGCCCATTCCAGCAAAGGATATTCGTTGTGGTGCGTATTTGCTGTTCTCTCGAATCGTTCAGTCGCTGGACGATCAACCTGGCGAGCTGTCGACACACCGCGGGATTCGTTTCGTAATCTGCGTCAAAGGCGATTAGCGCGGTATAAGGTCTGGCTGCTTTGACGAGTTCACTGTGAGAGCAGGTTACGCCCGATGTAGCGATCACACGGGCGTTCGGTCTGAACCGTACTACGATATCAGCCTTCAACGCTCCCTCAGTGATAAGTACCGTTTCACCTGGAGGAAGTTTCTCTTTAAGAAAAGTGAAATGTATTGGTGTTCCAGAACTGGTGCCACGTCGTTCTTGTGGTAATGAAAGCCAACAGTATCTTTTCTCATCAGACGAAATATCCTTTGCGTGTAATCTGATTTGGCAGGCTTGAATGAATCCGTTCTCGTCTTTATACGGTATCAGCAAAAGGGGCATGAGATAATGCCGCGGTTTCCAGATATGGACCGCACCAAACAGCTCTTGCCAGAATCCGGGTACGCCTATAACTCCTGCACCCGCATGAGACTTGGCGTATTCCGGGAAGTGGACGCGTACGTAATCATTCAAGCTCCAAGCGAGAGCTGCGCGGTCCTGTTTTGTTCGAGGTAATGCGCCATAGCGGGCCGCATGGGCCTCGAGCAGACCTCGTGACAGCAACCCTCCTGGCCCAGTGACAAGTTCCTTCATGTAATTCGAGGCCGGAGAGAGCCTTATGAACTCCCGAAACACAGCGTCTCTGATTTCCAGAGGAGCCAGCGAAACTAATTCGCTGTTCGCGTTCTTGATTCTTGGTCGAATCGTGATTAATGGAATTTCGGGATGGACGTGGATATTTCCACCGTTGCGGGACGGCCTGCGAGATCCAGCACTGACGCGCATGCAGATGGAAGTACCTTCATCCCTCGAAAAGCCACAATAAGTGGGTTTGCCACAAATCCGACACGGACGTTTTTTGCTAACGCGCGCAAAGCCGACCGAAATCATGGGTTTACGTTTTTGCTGCCGCTCGGTTCGTATAAGATCGTGCGCGCAATTCTCATTTTATGACCGACAAAACTCTCATTTTATGACCGACGAATTTCACTTTATGACCGACAAATTTCATTTAATGACCGAACCCACAGTGACTTCGGTGTCAACCAATTCCCCGCAGTAACTTGCTGAATGAGCGCTCATTCAGTATGATGGCGCGGGCTCAGTTGTTAAGGTGGGGTTGGTGTCTGAAGTAACAAGAGAAAGCAAAAGGGAAGCTGCACTAAACCGAAGCAGAAGGGAAGGTCGAGGACTCTGATGATGCGGATTGAGAAGGCCGCGGTGCTGGGCGCCGGAACTATGGGAGCGCAGATCGCCGCGCACCTCGCGAACGCGGGCGTCCCAACCCTCTTGCTCGACATTGCGCCGCGCGAGTTGACGCCCGAAGAACAAGCAAAAGGACTAACGCTCGAGTCGCCTCAGGTTCGGAACCGCATCGCACGCAACGGTCTCGAAGCCGCGAAGAACGCGAAGCCCGCAGCTTTTTTTACACCCGACAACGCTGCGCTCGTCTCGGTCGGCAACTTCGACGACGATCTCGCAAAACTAAAAACGAGCGATCTGATCATCGAAGCGGTCGTTGAAAACCTCGACATCAAACGTTCGCTTTACGAGCGCGTCGAACAACATCGACGCCCGGGTTCGATCATTGCTTCAAACACGAGCGGCATTCCCATCCACTTGCTGGCTGAAGGCCGCTCCGATGATTTCAAGCAACACTTTCTTGGCGTCCATTTTTTCAATCCGCCGCGTTACCTGCATCTCGTCGAAATCATTCGCACCGAATGGACCAAGCCGGAAGTTTCCTGTTTTCTCTACGGCTTTCTCGACCAGCGGCTCGGCAAAGGCGTCGTGCCCGCGAAGGACCGCCCAAACTTCATCGCCAATCGCATCGGCACGTTCGGCGCGCTCTATACCATCAAGACGATGCTCGACGACGGCTATTCGATCGAAGAAGTCGACAAGATGACGGGTCCAGCAGTCGGCCGCCCGAAGTCGGCGACCTTCCGCACGTTTGACCTCGTCGGCCTCGACGTCTTCACTCACGTCATCAAGAACCTTTACGAAGCTTTGCCCGAAGACGAAGAGCGCGACATGTTCGTTGTTCCCGGCGTGCTCGCCGAGATGGTCCAACGCGGGCTGCTCGGCAACAAAACCAAAGCCGGCTTTTATCGCAAGCAGAAAGGCGAAGGCGACAAGCGCGAGATCTGGACGCTCGACACCGCCACGCTCGATTACCGCCCGTCGCAAAAAGTGAAACTCCCCGCGCTCGACGTGGCGAAGAACGTCGAAGATCTGCCCGAGCGAATCAAGGGACTGGTTTGGAGCAAGGACCGCACGGGTGCGTTTCTTTGGAAGACGATGTCGCGCACGCTGACTTACGCGGCGAAACGCATTCCCGAGATCGCGGACAACGTCGTGGAAGTCGATCGCGCGATGCGTTGGGGTTTTGGTTGGGAGTTGGGACCGTTTGAGGTTTGGGATGCGATCGGCGTCGAAAAATCCGTCGCGCGAATGAAGGAGGAAGATGTCGCGATTCCCGCGAACGTCGAGCAGATGCTCGCCGCGGGCGCGACTTCATTCTACAAACAGGAAAACGGCGAACGATCTTACTTCGACTTCAAAGCCGGCAAATACGTTCCGCTTGCTGATCCGCAGGGAGTGCTGATGCTGAAGTCGATCAAGGATCGCACCGGCGTGATCAAGAAGAACGCGGGCGCGTCGCTGGTCGATCTCGGTGACGGCGTTGCGTGTCTCGAGTTTCATTCAAAGATGAATGCCATCGGCGGCGACACGCTGCAGATGCTGAAGTTTGCGCTCGGCGAAGTCGACAAGAATTTCGTTGGCATGGTCGTCGGAAACCAGGGACCGAATTTCTGCGTCGGCGCCAACATCATGCTGATGTTGATGGAAGCCCAGGACGAAAACTGGGAAGAACTCGACATGATGGCGCGCGTTTTTCAAATGGCGACGATGAGCTTGCGCTACTCGCCGAAGCCCGTCGTGGTCGCGCCGTTTCAGATGGTCTTTGGCGGTGGTTGTGAGATGGTCCTGCACGCGGATCGCGTGCGCGCAGCGGCTGAAACTTACATCGGCTTGGTCGAAGTCGGCGTCGGAATTATTCCCGCCGGCGGCGGCACGAAAGAGATGCTCGTGCGCACGCTCGATCTGATTCCGAAAGACGCGAGCGACGCGGATCCGTTTCCGTTTGTGAAGCGTGCTTTCGAAACGATCGCACTCGCGAAAGTTGCGACGTCGGCGGAAGAGGCGAGAGCCATCGGTTTCCTTTCCGCTGACGACAATGTTTCGCTGAACCCGGATCGCTTGATCGCGGACGCGAAGAAGGAAGTGCTCGCACTTGCAGCGAGTGGTTACGTTGCGCCGCAGCAGCGAACGGACATCCTGGCGCTCGGTCTTCCCGCGCTGTCGACTTTGAAGCTCGGCATTCACCAGATGAAACGGGCGGGTTACATTTCAGATCACGATGCGGAGATCGGAACGCAGTTGGCGCGTATTCTTACCGGCGGCGATCTGAATCATCCGACGCGAGTATCTGAACAATATCTCCTCGATCTCGAACGCGAGGCATTTTTGTCGCTGGTCAGCACGCGCAAGACGCAGCAACGAATTGCGCACATGCTAAAAACGGGTAAGCCATTGAGAAATTAATTATGAGAGACGCAGTAATTGTATCGGCAGTTCGCACGGCGGTGGGCAAAGCTCCGAAAGGCACGTTGAGAACGACGCGTCCTGACGAGATGGGCGCGGCCGTGATCAAAGAAGCGCTTGCGCGTGTGCCCGGCCTCGAGAACACGGAAATCGAAGACGTGATCATGGGCTGTGCGATGCCCGAAGCGGAGCAGGGAATGAACGTCGCGCGCGCGGCAGCGATTCGCGCCGGATTGCCGGTGGAGACGAGCGCGATGACGATCAATCGATTTTGCTCGTCGGGCTTGCAATCGATTGCGATGGCGGCGGATCGGATCAAGACGGGCGCCGCGGAAGTGATCGTCGCCGGTGGCTTGGAAACGATGTCGATGATTCCGATGGGCGGCCACATCATTCGGCCCAACCCTTATCTCGTGGAACACTACCCGGATTTCTACTTGAACATGGGACTCGCGACCGAGAATGTCGCGCGCAAGTTTGAAGTGTCGCGCGCGGACCAGGACGAGTTTGCCCTGCGTTCGCACACGCGCGCGGCGGCGGCTTTGGATGCCGGCAAGTTCAAGGACGAAACGGTGCCCTTGCACGTCGTGCTGGAAGACATGGACGAAAACGGAAAGAAGCAACGGCGTGAAGTCGTGTTTGATAAGGATGAGGGCGTCAGGCGCGATACGTCGGCGGAAGGTCTCGCCAAACTCAAGCCGGCGTTTCATCTGAAGGGCACGATTACCGCCGGCAACGCGTCGCAGATGTCTGACGGCGCGGCGGCAGCGGTGGTGATGTCCGATTCGCGCGCGCGCGCGTTGGGTGTGAAACCAATGGCGCGCTTCATCGCGTATGCGACTGCCGGTTGTCCGCCCGAGGAGATGGGCATTGGGCCAGTGTTCGCGATTCCGAAAGTTTTGCAGCTCGCGGGACTTACGCTCAACGACATCGATGTCATAGAGTTGAACGAAGCGTTTGCGGCGCAGTCGCTCGCCGTGATAAAGACGCTTGGCCTCGACCCTGACAAAGTGAACGTAAACGGCGGCGCGATCGCGTTGGGCCATCCGCTCGGCTGCACCGGCGCGAAACTGACCGCCAGCATTCTGCGCGAACTCGAACGACGCAACGGCCGCTACGGCATGGTCACGATGTGCGTCGGCGGCGGCATGGGCGCCGCGGGCATTGTCGAGAGAATTTAGTTAGCCACGGATAACGCGGATCTTAATTAAGGAGACAAACTGATGTCAGCAGTAGCCGAACAGAAAAAGATTATCAAAGGTGGCGCGTTTCTGATCGAGGAGCGCACGCCGGAGGAGATCTTTACACCGGAGGATTTCACCGAAGAGCATCGCATGATTGCTGACACCACGCGGCAGTTTGTCGATAACGAGGTGGTGCCGCACATCGGCGAGCTTGAAAAGCACGACTGGAAGCTTTCGCGCGAACTCGTGCGCAAGGCCGCTGATCTCGGTTTGATTGGCGCGAACATTCCGGAAGAGTTCGGCGGGCTGGGACTCGATCAAACGAGCGGTGCCTTGATTGGCGAGAACATCGGACGCTCCGCTTCATTTGCCACCACGCTGGGCGCCGAGAGCGGCATTGGTCTCCTGCCGATCGTTTATTTCGCCACTGACGCTGCCAAAGAAAAATACCTGGCGAAGATCGCCGCGGGCGAGTTGATCACCGCTTACGCGCTGACCGAAGCAGGCTCGGGTTCGGATGCGATGGCGGCAAAAGCGACCGCGCGGCTGAGCGACGACGGCAAGGAATACGTTCTCAACGGCGAGAAGATGTGGATCACCAACGGCGGTTTCGCCGACATCTTCATCGTGTTTGCGAAAGTCGACGGCGACAAGTTCAGCGCGTTCATCGTCGAGCGCCAGCCTGGTCTCACGTCCGGCGCG
>Ga0247688_1000080_pt1 | contig 43903 bp, 62 predicted proteins | sample CNK29_metaG_FD_182718 | JGI IMG/M metagenome (GOLD analysis project Ga0247688, IMG submission 182718) | Soil microbial communities from Purdue University Martell Research Forest, Indiana, United States - CNK29 | ecosystem: Environmental > Terrestrial > Soil > Temperate forest > Bulk soil... | reverse complement strand
CTGAGGGTGCCAGGAAGCGCTCACACAAGAGACGCGGACAATCCCGCTTCTCAGCAGCACACCAGCAGCAACGACGGAACAACCTTCTGGTAAGGCTCCGCTGACCGCAGAAAGTGCATTCGACTTGCACATGCGCATGCTGAAGGAACAAGAGCAGAAGTCTCACCGAGGATTACGCCGGTAAGACTTGTCAGTGAAAGGAGCTAGCCATGCCGAGCCAATTATTCGGCACGAATAGCTTGGGCGGGTTCTTCACCAACAATGAACTCTCGCTCCAGCTACGTATCAAGGCGCAGCCGCTCAAGCGGTTTCGCCAGTTCGTTCAAATCAAGGGAGCCAAGGGAGCACGGCGAGGCAACAAGGTATTTTTCGATAAGTTGCAGCCCGTCGCCGCCGCCGCTTCGACTTCCGGATTGACCGAAACGGCCACCATTCCAGAAACAAACTTCACGATCAACCAGGGCACGCTGACCATTCAGGAATACGCGAACGCCATTGCCTTCACCAATCAGCTAGTTGCACTCTCCGAACTCGATGTTGATAACTCGGTTGTGCAATCGCTGATGAATGACATGGCGATCACGCTTGATTCCGTTGCCGGTGTGCAGTTCCAGAGTGCGGATTTGACGTATGTTTGCACCGTATCGAACAGCGTCAACATCACAACCAATGGAACGGCTTCCACCACAGCCAGCTCCAACCTCAACGGCACCAACTGGCGGGCCATCTGCGACGACATGCGGAAGAAGAATATCCCGTTCTACGATGGGCAGAGCTATGTGGTTATTTGCTCCGTCCAGGCGCTTTCGGGCTTCTTCTCTGATACGCAGACGGGCGGCTTCGTTGACGTTACCAAGTACAGCGACACTCTCTCCGAGTATCTCTATCGCGGAGAAGCGGGGCGCTACTACATGGGACGCTTTGTCGAAGAAACCAACCTGCTTTCAAACGCACCCGGAACGACTCTCACGGCTGGCGAAGCTATTGCAATCGGCTTCGATGCGGTCATGGAAGGCGTAGCGATCCCGGAAGAGTTGCGCGAGAAAGTGCCGACCGACTACGGGCGCTCGCAAGGCATTGCATGGTATGCCTTGCTCGGCTTCCAGAAGATTTGGAACCAGGTAACGGATGGTTCGGAAAGGATTGCCCACATCACTTCCAAGTGATGAAAGCGAAACCTTATGGCATACGATGGAGTACGCAGTTATCTAGGCACTTCCAGCTTGGCAGCCCAAAACGTCGTGATGACGGCTTCCGGTGCAATCGCTCCGGGAACCACCGTTAGCGGCGTTATCGTTGTTGGTGAACCAACCTGGCTCGTAGGTATTACGGGCTACGTGACGGCCACGCCTTCCGCTTTCCCGGCAGGTGTCAAGCCCTACGTAATCGTTGGCACCACAACCTCAACGGGCAACAACGCTTATGCGCAATCTTCTGCTTCCTGCGCGTACAGCACTTTCAGTCCTCCGATTGCCCTACCGGGCAACTCGGGTATCACCCTTGGCCTTGTGGCTACGGGCACGGCCAACGCTACACAAACACTTGGCGGGACTTCGTTCCTTCTGAGCGTAGCGCCACAATTCACTTAAAAATCGGAGCGGCTTGTGAACCAAAACGGAGAACTCAAGAAGTTCAACGCTAAAGTTTCGGGCCGCTCTTCCATTGTCAATGGGGCAAAGTACAGCCGGGGATTCATTATCCGTCCCGAGCAGATTCTTTCGCTTTTCCATGACACGCAACCTGGAATCCCACTGCCAAAAGATGCCGAGTTCAAGGGTATTGGCATTGAGGATGCCGGGATTGACTCGCAGATTCAGTTCTTCTTTACCTCCATCAGTAATCCATCCATGCACTGTTTTTCCCTGAAGCCTAACCAGTTCTTTGCAATGTTGGTGCAACTGGCGGACGGGTTGTTGCCACTTGATTCCGAGCTTGACGGTATCGAAGTCAGTTCCAAGTTCACGATGATTATGCTGCGGGTAAATTCGAGCCATTGGCCCGCTCCCATGAGCAAACAAATCCCTCTTTACCATTTGAGATACGACTTGGGCCGTTTGGTGCTTGTAGACCCCATCAAGATACTTGAAGGCGAAAGGAGAATAAGAATCCAATAATGTGGCGCGAGGATTTAAGCGAAGGCAACGAAACAAGGAAGATCAAAGACAGGCTGACGCCTTTCATATTCGGGCATGGACTGGACTTGGGTTGTGGCTGCTGGAAGCTGAAGGTAGAAAAGACGCCTTCCTATAGCTGTCTTGGGATTGATGGCGGTCACTCCATGATGGCCTGCAAAGAAGCGGATATTATCGCTGACGTTGCCAATCTTACGATGCTCACGAATGAGTCGTTTGACTACGTGTATTCAAGCCACACGCTGGAGGACATGCCCTACCATGAGGCAGTTCTTAGGGAATGGTGGAGGCTCATCAAGCCTGGAGGAAATCTAATCCTCTATCTGCCACTGACCCGCAAAGTGGCAAAGGAGATGGGGCGCGATGACTGGGAAAGATTCTATCCCAACATCGGGGAAAAGGGAGCCAACGTCTGCCACCAACGGGATTTCAACCCACAGGAAATCAGGGATGCGATAGCCAAGATCGGCCATGCCGAGATTTTGGCCGATGAGATACGGGGAGAAAAGGATGAGTATTCCTTCTTTCAGGTTTACCGCAAGCTGGCTTCGGGAAATTCTCCAGTCAAAGGGATTGCAGCAGGAGTTGAAGGAAAGCGTGCGCTCGTCGTGCGATATGGAGCCATTGGAGATTTTATCCAAACGATGCCTGTGCTCAAAAAGCTCAAATCAGAGGGATATCACGTCACCCTTAACTGCTCTGAAGTAGGCCGCGAGGTCACAAAGTACTGTCCCTATGTCGATGAGATAGCCGTCCAGATTAAAGACCATGTAGAGAACAAGGGTATTGGTACCGGGCCATTGTGGGAGTACTGGAATGAGCTAGGCTCGAAATACGACAAGTTTGTAAACCTAACTGGCTCGGCGGAAGAAACGCTGCTAATTCCAGACTCTCGCATGCTGATGATGATAAAGCAGATTGGCGAGAAGCATCCTGAGCTGACTGAGGAAAGCAAAGTCTATAACGCTATCCGGGCCATCCGTGCCCAGGTAGGCGATACAAACTACTATGACAACCATCTAGCCAAAGCGGGTTACGCAGATCGGGGAATGAATGGCGAGCTTTTCTTTTCCGAACAAGAAGAAATCATGGCTCAGGGTTTCAGGGACCGCTATCCTGGGCGATTCATTGTCATGTGGTGTCTCAGCGGGTCCAGCTACCATAAACGCTACCCTTATTTTCAACAGATCGCGCAAGAGTTGGTTATCAAAAATCCCGACATACTTCTCATTAGTGTTGGAGACCCGGAATGCGCCTTGCTGGAGCGTTCGGAGTCTAATCGTTACTTACCGCGTGCAGGCAGGTGGCAACTAAGAACTTCAATGGTGATGACGAAGTACGTTGACCTGGTAATCGGCCCTGAAACGGGAATTCTCAACGCGGCGGGATGCTTTCCAACGCCCAAGATTACCTTCCTGTCCCATTCTAGCCATGAAAACCTATGCAAGTACTGGGAGAATGACTACTGTGTCCATCCAGATACAAATGATGTTTTCTGCCATCCCTGCCACGTCCTGCATTACATCCATGCGGTTAATGGCGAGTGCCCTACCTGCAAGGGTACGGCGCACGAAATAAAGGGCGAAGGAATTCCCAAAGGTATGGGCGGGATGTGGACTTGTCCCTACGAAGTAGTGCCGGGTTCGGTTGATGAGCGCGGAGTAGGGGTTCCTTCGCCTCTCTGCACTACCAGGCTCAAGCCCCAGAAGGTGCTGGCACGCATTAACGAAGTCTACGAGAAGTGGAAATCCAACCGTGAGCGAATCTCTTAATCTAGGAACCATTCGTTCTCAGGTTGAAACGTATTTGATGAATACGTCCTCCGATCCGAACTCACTTTCATGGTCTGTGGCTGAAATCAACGGTTACATCAATGAGGGTGTGCTTTATACGCAGCAGGTAACAGAGTTCTTGCAGAAGTTCAGCAACGTGGTTTGTACTTCCTCCGTCTCAACCTATACAGGGCCGCCTGATGCTTACCAGTATGTGCGGTTTACTTGGGATAGGGATTTCCTGCCACAGACAAATGAATACGAACTGGACCGCGATGATCCTAGCTGGCGGCAAGCAGTACCTAATAAAAATCCTTACAGGTTCTACTTCCCGCAGATGGGCCAGCAATTCCAGATTGCGCCTTATCCCACACCGGCTCAGGATGGATTCCAATATGCTCCCTTCTCGCAAGAAACGGGAGTTGTCACGGCCTTTCTGCTGGCTGATGGGGTGACACCGGATAACGGCTATGCCTTCTCGCAGGAATTGGGAATTGTCATTGGCGTAGCTGACACGAACGGAGCCATCATCATCTTCAGGCCGGATGTGGTAGAAAATCCCTTTACAACTACCTCGCAGGAGTTCGGAGAACTGATTCTCTATTCCACCGATGAACTCAATATCGGCGTTGCGTATGTCGCCTACCCGGACACGATGGTTCTGGATATAGACACCCCACAGCTTCCTATCCAATGCCACTTTGCTCTGGTTCTCTACGCGTTGATGAAATGCTTTGTGCGGGAGGGTGAGTTCCAGGACTTGCAGTTGGCGCAAGGATGGTTTGCAGCCTACGGCGATTGGATGGAATCGGTACTTGAAAATAAGGCGCGTTGGTGGGCTACCAGAGTTCGTTCTTTGGAACCTTTCGAGAATGGAAGCCTGTTCGCCAAGAGACTCAATGCGATCGGCTACCCGATGCAGATTGATTTGCAGCCAAGCTACTGATGATACAGAACTATGCCCTACAGGATTTCCTAACCGAAGTAAAGTTAAGGCTCAACGAGAACTCGAATGATGGCCTGTGGTCTACGCCTGAGCTAACAAACTACATCAATCACGCCTACCTGAAAGTGGTGATGGATTCCCGCATCCTGCTTACAGATGTTCCGATCTCGGTAGCCGCCAATGTTTCCTACTATAACTTTCCAGCCGACATGCTCACGCCGCACTATATGTATGGGCCTGCCATCTGGGGCAATTTGCGGCTATTCCCTTCGTTTCTGCTTTCGCTCGATAAGCAATATGGCGGCATGTACGAGTGGGAGAAGGACAGTTCCAACCAATCGCAGGGGTTTGTGCCGTTCAGCTACAACCAGTTTATTCTCTGGCCAGCGCCATCGCTCGCAACCAATGTAACGCTTCACTACGTTCCGCTACCTACGAACATGTTCAACAACACGGATACTACAGCGCTTCCCTTGATTGCCCAACGCCTCATTTCTATACAGGCTTCCTATCTGGCGATGCTCAAGAGCGACATGCAAAAGGCCAATAATTTTAAAAACGAGTACAAGCAACGGCTGACTTCCGTGCTCGAATTGACCCGCCACCAGATGCAGGACAGGCCAACGGTTTTAGTTCCAGGCCGCAGCTTTGACCGCTCGCAGGCCAACCCATCAGTAAGAGCATTCAGGAATTCGAGGCGTTACTACAATGGCTAGGATTATCACCAAAGGCTTGATTGGCATGGAAGATTTGAACGCAGGGAGCGGAACATTCACCCGCGCCACTTCGACAGGCGGAACACAGACTATGACGCTGGTTCCGTTGTTTACCGGCACAGGTGTTCCCGTCCTGGCCGTGGGGCAGGGATGTATTTTCCTGAGAACTGACGGAGCACCAGGGACCACGCTTTACCTTAAAAGCAGCGGTGGTTCAACAACGTCTGGGTGGGTAGCGATAGCTTGAGCGAGGAGAAGATACTTTCAGATTTCTCTGGGGGCATGAGTACTTTAGCAGGAGTAGATAAGCTTGACCCCAAGGAATGCCTGCTGGCTCAGAATTGCCGCTTGGATGTAACTGGCGACATCCAGAGCGCGGGAGCCTATACGGTACAGAATACCGCTTCCTATGCCGACAGTTTGGGAAATACTGCCATCCATTCCTTGTTTCTGAATCCTTCGCTTGGCGGCATTGCGGGAGTTGGGCAGGACGTATTTACTGGTCCCACGTTGGGAAATATGTCCGCTAAACTCGTTGGCCAGAATCCCAACCAGCAGAAGATGTCCTTTGAATCGGCTCCCGGACGAATCTATTTTGATGTTGGAAGTGTCGGCTACTGGACCGACATGAATAATCTCCTACTTGTGGATTGGGCACCCCCAGCCTCAGCGGGAGGCGGAACGACAGGCCCCACGCGGGTACAGACTGGAAGCGCAACGGGAGCACTGGGGCAGCCTTGGGTATCGCCATCGGGCATCGCATCCCCTAGTTCATACGCTACCGTTACTCTGATTACAGAAGTTTCAACCAGCGCACAATTACTAGCTCTGAATCCAGGCTTCGCTTTGGGAACCTCAGCGATTCTCGGAGTAACCGTAAACGTAGATTACAACATGGGCCTAGACCACGGATTCCAGACGGCGGGCTTTGTTAACGCAACTCTATATGTCAATGGAACTCCCACGGGCCAGACCAAAAACGTAAACATTCATTCCGGCACTGGAACTGTACAGTTCGGAAACTCTTCTTCCTTGTGGGGCCTATCGCTCACACCGGCGCAGATCAATGCAGCTAATTTTGGAGTGCAATTCACGGCCAGCGCCATTGCGACTGTTTTGGTTAACATCTCTCTGAAAAATTGTCGTTTTACCATTACCCAGTTTGCATCCGGCACAGTCGCTGCCCCAGCGGGCGTAGGCACACTAACCGGAACCTATAGTTGGAAAGTCACCTTTGTTGCTGCCAACGGAGAAGAGAGCGATGGAAGTTCTCCCACAAACACTTCCACCCTTTCCAGCCAGTATGGAACGCTTACCGCAATCCCAATTGGAGATGCGCGGACAACCGGCAGGAACATTTACCGCAAGGGATATGCAGCGAACACAGGGCTGACGCTCTACTACTTGGTGGGCAGCCTTCAGGATAATCTATCCACAACCTTCCTCGACAATGTTACGGACATCGCGGCGCTCACTGAAGGCGTCATTCTGGCTGGAGATGTTCCTGGAGACTTCCCGAATACCAGGCTTGGCAACCAGCAGGTTCGATTCCCTTGCTATCACTATGACCGTCTATTCTGGATAAACCAGACCCAGCCGAATCAAATCATCTGGTCTAAGCCGCTGGATGCTTTTGCCTATCCGGTAGTGAATGCCTTTGATGTTGGAGATTCAAAGCCCATCAGCAGGATTGTGTCCATCTTCGGTGAGCTAATCATCATCAAGACGGATTCCATCTGGAGGCTGACTGGTACCGATGAAAGCTCGTTCGATCTCAGCCAGACACCTTCCTCAGTTGGAACAGATGAGCCGTTCACAGTAGAGGCATTGCCGGACAAGGTTATCTTCGCCAACCGCTACGGGCTGTGGGGATTCAATGGCTATACCAGCCAGCCGCTGACTACAAAGCTGGACCCGTGGTTTAAGCAGTTGGATTTAAGCGGAACTGTCATTGGAGGGTATTTCCCTCCACCCAATATCCTTGACCCACAGATACCAACCGTCTTTGAAGGCATCGGCAACAGCGAGAAGTACTACTTCGCGTATGCCGACATTTTCCACACTGTGAACAACATGATGCTGCTGTTCGATGTGAAGCACGGCAACATCACGTCCCGGATTCCTTCAGGATTCAACCAGCTTTCTCTGACCATAGACCCGGTTACAGGTTTCGTTTATAGAGGCGATGATGTTGGATTCATACATCTCTACGATGATTGGACTGCGGCTGATGGCAATGGGCTTCCTGTTCTTTTCGATTTCCAGCACGGCTATCAGGATTTCCAGCGAGGGTCTAACAAGGCATTGTGGGCCTTGGAATTTTATCTCAACACCAACGGCCAATCGCTGACACCCACTGTTTACTACGATGGAGGAAATAGCAGCGAAGTATTGCCAGCGATCTCAACTACTGGCCTGCAAAGGGTTGTCCGTCCAGTTCAATCAACCGCTTCCCGCAAGATGCAGAATTTCTCCTGGAGACTGAAAGGAATGCTTACGAACGTCAATGTAAGCGGTTTGCCACAGATAAAGATTGTGCATGTGAAGGCACTCTATGATTTGCGTACAGGCCGAGCAAGGACGGGGCAGACATGAGGCGAGGGAATGTGTATCGCCTACCCGTCCCTCCCAAACTATCCGGGAGGCTCACAGATACGGAAGGCGATTCCAAGATTATCAGTGAGCACCTAGCGACAATGACCACCATCATCAATCAGGCGCTTCAGAGTTTTCAGGGCAGACTCAATACGATTCAGCAGGTACAGGCAAGGACGCCGCAAAATGTAAGCGGCTTAATCGTTACAGGGAAGCAGGGGCTATTCCATCTCGTCTGGAACAAGATAGCGAATGTCGATGGGTATGTGATTACGCAGGCTTCCGATACCGCAATGGTGAAATTGATTGGACGGTACAACATTCCCGATGGAGAGCAGGTCAGCTATCAAATCCCGGTGGGAAACGTAGCGGTAACGAGTTCCTTCCAGGTCTACGCTTATCAAGGGCAGCAGTATAGCCAGCCATCCTCAACAGTCACGGCCACAACGCTTACTTATTCCACATCCGAGGCTGCGCCACCTACTCCGGCTATCGCTCCACGCCAGCCAAAGCTTGTACCCGTGAGGAGTGGTCCTAATCTTCCATGAGTAGCGTGCCGATTATCTCTGCCTTACCGCAATTTGGGGGAGGGCAGGGAACTTCGCAGGATCAACTTGCTTCTTCCAGTCCCGTCTATCAGGCGTTGCTCGCTCAGACTGGCGGAGACCTGCATAACGTAAATGCTCTGGCAGCTTCACAACCCGGATTTGGGCAGGCGCTCTCGCTGATGAGTCCTGGTGGTGGATTAAATCCCGCACAGGCTAATCAATTTGGCCCCTTGTTCGGTTTACTCATGTCGCTATATGGGCAACAGACGCCCGGAAGCGGAGGGCAATAATGGGCTTTTTAGGTGGAATCCTTAGCGGTCTACTTGGCGGCATTTCGGGGGCATCTAATCCACGTCCACCCTCGCTCAACCCTGCTCAGACCGGAGCACTCAACAATCTTTTAGGTCCAGGTAGCAACCTCAGCAAGCTGGCCTATGGTACTCCACAAGCCGATCCGCTCCAGCAGGCACAGCTCTACGGTCAGAATGCTCAATCGCTCACCGGAGCCAACAATCAGGCTACTCATGCCCTTGTTTCTCGTGGGTTGGGACGTTCTGGATTGCTTGGACAAGCGCTGATGCAGAACTCCAATCAATCGCAAGTCAATCAGGGAAACATCAATTTGAGCTTGGAGCAACAGGCTATCCAGCGCCAGCAGCAGGCTTGGCAGACTATCGCCCAGCTCTTAAACATTGGTGCGACTCCGGGTCAAAGTGGATTTGGCGGGTTTATGGCGGGAGTAGCGCCGATTGCAGCCTACTCGATTCAGAACGGCCTGAACAGCCGAATCAATAATCAAGTAGGACCTACGCCGCCGTTTATTGGCCAGACATGGCAAGGGCCGGGAGGAACCTGATGCCCGTAAACACTGACATCCGAATACCGTTTATCCCACAAGAGGGAATCACCAGCCAAATCTTGTCTGCGATTCAGCTTGCCAATGAGCATCACCACCAGACGATGCAGGAGCAGTTGGGGCAACAGCAGGCCAATACGCAACAGGCAGCGCAACAATCACAAGCAGGGTTACAGGGAGCACAGACTCAACAAATTCAAGCTGGCCTATCCGCTGGGCTGCCACAAGCAGAGGCGGATTATAAAACGGCCGTCGCCCAGCATGAAAAACTGGCTTCGCAATACGAAGAAGAAATGCATCCTCTGAACAAAGCCATGTTGGAGACGCAGCTACAGAATGCCCAAGCGGACATAAAGAAAAAAGAAACACTTTTGAAGTTAATGACCATGACGCAGGGTCCGCAGATGTTTGACCAGCAGGTTGATTCAGTGGTCCCTCTAGACAAATATCCAGAGCTTAACCAGCGCACAAAGGTCCTTGCCCATAATGCTTTGCAGATTGGCGATCTGGAAGGTGCTCGCAAGGTAATCGACAAAGCCAGCGATGACATATCGGCCATCGAAAAAGAAACCAATCCCAAGGTAATCCAGGCCCATGCTACTCAGGCTGCACAGACCGCCATTGCTGTAGAACGGGCGCATCAAGCCATGTATCCAGCGGCCCTTGCTGGCGTAACTCCACAGCTAATCAAGCCAGCGACGGATGATGCTACGAAGGCAGACCAATCTTTTACCCAAGCCCAGCAAGCCGGAAATGAAATGCACGACATGGTGCAGATGGCCAAAAAGGGAAACACGGTAGCTTATGCCTATTCGCCGGTAACGGGAGTTCTCCAAATTAACGTAGCTGGCCAGATTAAGCGCATGAACCTGCCGGAAATTGAAACCTATGGTGCGGCTGGAAGCGCACTGGACCGCATTACTGGATACCTCGGCAAGCAATCGATGGGCGCATCTATTCCTGACAACGTGCTGAACGATATGGATTCAGTTTCACAGATGGTGACAAAGGGTGCGCGAGAAAAGTACGAAGCGGACATCAAGGGAATCAATGAGCGCTACGGCGCGAAGTTCAACGCTATGCCTTCGGTGAAAATCAAAGGAAGCGAATCGGAAGTTCCAGCAAGGCCAAAGGGTGTTCCTGAAAACGCTACATGGAATCCTGAGAACAGAACGTGGACAGCGCCTGAATAATGCCCACCACTTGGGATGAAAATGGAAATGTAGTCAAGACTGCCCAAAAATCTTGGGATGAGCACGGCAATCCCATTCAGGCCCAGGATTTATCCAAGCAGCCCATCACACCAAGAGAGGGTGAATCTTTCGAGCAGACCATGAATCGGGCGGTAGAGGCTGGGAAGAAAGTCACTCCAGAACAGCTAGCAGCCTCGCAGCATGAAGCACTCCGCAAGGTTCCAACTGTTCTAGGAGCATCACTTTTTGCCGCTCCTGCCTTACTAGGGGCTTCTGTCATAGGCCCAGAGGCTGCCAGTGGTGCCGCTGGTGGCGGCATTCTTGGCGGGGTTGCAGGTGGCGCAACGGCAGGTTTGGGAAGCGGGCTAATCGAGACAGGCCTACATGCCGCTGCTGGCGAATCACCATTCAACATGGAGACTGGAAAGAATCTTCTGGAATCTACCGTCACAGGTGGATTGGCTGGTGGAGCTGGGGGATTATTCGAGAAAGTTGCAGGCTCCTTATTCACGGGGAAACTGGCCAGAGGGATGGTCAATTCTTCCGTAGGAGCTACTACGCGAGATGTCACCTACGGCAATCCAGCCGTAGCGATGATTAAAGAGGGAATCAATAGTCCCATTACGGGAGATTTGGAAGCCTACAAAGCGGCCTTACGGCTTGGTGCTGACCCAGAAAAAGCTCTTATAGCCGCCGGCGGAAGAACGGCTCAGGTATCACAGAAAGTTCAGGAACTCGCTCCGCAACTTGAAAAAGTCCTAGGTCAATCCCAGACGCCCATCAAGGTGAAGGACATCATAGACAAGCCCTTGATGAAGGCATGGGAGCAAATCGTTAATGACCCGGCAATTACAAAAGCTGAAAAAGATGCTGCTACATCGCAAATAGGAGCTTTGCAGGCTTCGCTAAAAGAAGGATTAGGCGAGACAGTTACTCCCTTGCAGGCCAATCAAATCAAGCAAGCTATCGGCAATCGAATCAACTGGGCCGGAAATGTGGCCGTAGCTGATGACGTGAAACCCGCCTACAGGCAAGTCTACGGCTCCATCAAGCAGGCCGTGAATAAGGCTGTTCCAGAAAGCGCCGAACTGAACGAACGACTAACAAATCTACTTGCCGCACAGACTGATCTTGAAAAGCTTATGAAGGCGGAAGAAGCAGGCATGGGTAAGGGCGCTCTTGGTTCAGCCGTTACCGGAATTGCTCGCAGGTTTGAAGCTGTGGCTGGACGTGGCATCCCGGCAGTCAATGATCTCGTTCCTCAGAATATTGGTGCGAAGGCCGGATTGGGAGCTTCCATCATGGAACAGCTTATGGCCAAGGGTAGGCAGTTACCACAGGTTGCCCCTAATCAACCTGGAGAACCGTTTCACCCGAATCAGGGGGTTCAATGATTAAACGCTTTCTGCTATTGGAACTCATCCTCTTGCTGGTATGCGGCGTCTGCTTTGCCCAGCAGCCCTCGGCCTATCCCGTCCAGCTCATTACCTATCCACATGCTCCGTTTGGTCCCTGCGATGTCTACCAGGTTGCGATGGATGTATCTACGACGACTTATTATTCTTGCAACACGCTCACTCGCCCGCATACATGGACGCCATTCACGGGAAGTATCTCTTCCGTGCTGCCTGACATTCCCATCGCCTTTTCTTCCGGCATGGCTTTCAATGGCTCATCGAGCGCCAACTACAGCGTCACACTTACCGGAAATGTCACCTTCTCAAGCATTACAGGAACTCCTATAAACGGCAATCTTATGGGTTTTCACATCTGCCAATCGGGAGGCCCTTGGACATTCTCTTGGCCTGGAAACTTCCTCAATACAACTGCTATCCAGACAACGGGCTGCACAGATGCAACTTACAAGTTCAATGGAACGAATTGGAGCCAGCTTATCCAGCCCGCTGGCGGTGGTGGCGGTGGTGGTGCATGTTCAGCTTCTGGCTCACAGGGAACCATTCAGGCAGCGGGAACGGCAGGCGCTTGCCAGACAACGAACCTAGCTGAGACTGCTGGTAATCTGGCTGTGGGCGACAATACCGCTATCACGGGAACTTTATCGGCAACTGGGAGCGCCAGCCTAGCCAGCTCTCTTACTGTCGGCGGTGATCAGACAAATCGTGGACCGAATCCGGGTGTGGATATTCGGAGTTTCGGTGCGAGGGCCATCAGCCCCAATGCCATCCCCGCCAGCACCGGCACGATCAATAGCGCCTCACCCACGCTTACGGTGGCCAGCGCTTCCACCTTCGTAAAAAATGACGGCATCGCGGTAGTTGGTGCTGGTGCGGCTATCACAGCAACCACTCCAACCTCACCCACGGTTACGCCCTCTTGCGCCACTCAACCCACAGGGCTGGGCTATACGACTCCCGCTGGTGCTGGCTCGACATCCTACTCTTATTCCATCTCTGCTTATGACACTGGGCGCGGCTACACGGCTGCCTCTGCCAACGGCACAACTTCGACCGGCAACGCTTCGCTCGGGGCCAACAACACGGCTTGGACTAGCAGCGCCAGCGGCTCAGGAAACACCTTCACAGCCACGGTAGGCTCGACTGCCAACCTTGCGGCTGGCTGCCTCGTGTTACTCAAGGGCGGCACGAATGACGCGGAGTTCGGCGGCTGGAAGATTATCGCTTCCATCGTTGACGGAACGCACTTCACCTACAACTCGGGCGTAGATGCAGCGCGGGGCATCTCCACAACGACAGCGACAGGCGGAACGGTCTATTTCTGGCTGTGCAACCACCTCGTTCTGCCAGCACCCACGGGCAACGGCTCGCAATACCTAATCTTCGGACGTACCGCTGGCTCAATGGCGCGGGTAGGAATCAGCCTCATCGCCAATCTAGGACTCACCGATTCCGTCTACAACACTTGGGACGATTATGGCTCGCCCATGATGGACAACACTTCTTGGCCCTGGTGGTCGCCTTCAACGCCTCCCGGCGCGGCTGTGAACGATATGCTCGTGACCACGATTACGAACATCTCAGGGACTACCTTCACGCTGGCTGACAACGCGGTGACGAGCGTAACGACTTCGCCTGTGCAGTTCGATGACGTTCCGGCTATCAAGGCGGCTCTTGCAGCCTCGAATACAGGCAACACAGGCGGCGGCGGAACGATTCACTTTCCAGCGATCTTGCGAAACAGCGGAACAGGCATTTCCTGCTATCTCATCAGTAGCTACCTCGTGGCCAGCGTTCAGGCCATGTACGCGGACAGCCAGATTTGCTTCAGCGAAACGATGGAGCTGAACGGCAACCTCTACGGAACAGATGCCGATGCCATCAGCATGAGCAATCCCAGCTTCGGAATCCGAAGTCACACGGCGATGGTGGGCCACGGCGCAAACCCGATGATTTACCTGAAGGGCGGCAGCGTCAACAAAGTGCTGATGTCGCTGTTCGGGCAGAACGGCGGAATTGAAATCTTCTATAAGAACGGCAATGCAATGGCGGTGCTGGATGAAGTGACATTCACCGACAGCAACAGCACAGGCTACATGAACATTGCGTTTTACGATTACGAGACTGTCGCTTCTGGGGGATTTGGCGGTGACATTCGCCGCTGCTCGTTCGTCATGGGGCCAACGCAGGTGGACGGCTCAACCTCCACGCCGCAATTCGTTAGCAAGTTCAATACGCTTTGGAACCTCAGCTACAGCTCTTGGAACAGGCGCGGAGCCTACTTCCTGCCTCATCTTTCCGGACTAACTGGCCGCTTCCACATGGGCGAGGAAATCCAGGGCAACATCACGCCTGTAGTGATGGTATCCAATGCTGAGAATGCGGGAAATGTTGGCGGGTTTTTCACCTTGCAGAATATGTTTATTGATACTGGGGGTCATGCGACATTGGCGAACCTCACTCCCAATTCCAAAGGATTGGGAGGAACTTTCGTAATTGACAGCGCCAACCTGCCCAGCGCGGGAGCGTTGATTACGGGTAATCCTTTTGTTGGCACGGTGACGCTGCTAAACGTGGCCGATGCCAACGGATTGAGCTATGTAGCGATTGGGCAGAACAAAAACGTAATCCACATGGGCACGCCCAACGGCAATAGGCCGGGAATCTTCGCTCCCAGCTACGGCCAAAGCCTGGTGTCCTACTCAGCGAATCACACGCTGGCGCTCGACGAAGGCATCGTCATCGGCACAGGCACGCCCATGACCTTCACGCTTCCCCATGCAATTCGTGGGCAAAGCTGGCAGGTATTCAACAACTCGGGCGGAACGGAAACGCTGGCGATTGATTCCGGCACCTTGCACGGCAACGGGGCAACAGGAAGCATCACGATCCCAGCTAACAGCGGACTACTCGCTAGCTGCGATGGCACAGACTGCGAGGCTCTGGGACTTGGTAGCGGAGGCGGTGGAGGTGGCTGCTCTCCGGGCGGCACGGTCAATGCTACCCAGTACAACAACGGTGCTGGCGGCTGCGCTGGTTTGAATGCTCCCGTTGTGGCTGGCGATTACATTCTCCACTATCCCACGCCCACAACAACTCCCGTGGCTCCTGCTCGTGATCTGGCCGGAATCCCCATCAATCCCCAGACTGGCACGACCTACACGGAAGGCTCCGCAAACTACCAATGCGACCGCGGCTTCCTAGTGACAGCCAGCAACGCAGGCGCACAGACTTACACGATGCTCAACCCCTCCACGGCTTGCGCCAGCCAGAATTTCTTCAACGTGCTCAAAAACATTGGCACGAACAAGGTCACTGAAACGGCGAGCGGGTTTACTGTCAATGGCGGAGCATCTTTAGTTACTCCGCAAAACTGGACACGATTTCTATGGTCAGACGGTGTGAACTACACCGCTTCACGCTTTCCAGATTTCAGCGCCTTTCCTTCCTGCGTTGGCGCGGGAAACGCCATCCAATTCGACCCAACGGCCATACCACCGATTAGTTGCGGTTCATCGGCTTCCGGCGTTTCTAGCTTCTCAGGCGATGCCGGCGGAGTGGTATCTAATTCACTTTCTGCGGGTGCCGTGGTGCTGACGTTCACCAATGCTCCAGCCCACAAATATCTCGGCAACAACACGGGAACTCCAGCGGCACCTGCGTACTTCAACATCGTAGATGCTGACTTGACGGCTGCCAGCCACGCGGCTCTGTTCAACGCTGCGAACACATGGACAGGCTTACAGGACTTCTCGGGAGCAACTTGGAAAATACCAACAGGCGCAGGCTTCACGGCTGGCGCAACCTCCATGCTCGGTTACGACTCCACAGCCAAGATTCCCCACTGCTACGTGAACAATGCTGATGGACTTTGCGCGACAACTACCACTACTTCCACTACGGTAACGCAAATACTCCACGCCACGGCGACAGCGGGAATCTATGCTCCCAGCGCCATCGTTAGCGCCGATTTGCCTTCTAGCGCAGCCCTTGCAGGCTCGCCCACCACCACCACGCAATCCGCCAAAGATAATTCCACAAAGATTGCCACTACGGCTTATGTAGACGCTCCCACAGGGCTGACCGCTGGTACGAGCGTAACGCTCACGGCTCCCCGGCAGTATTTCATCTGTACAGGCACCTGCACGATCACCGTTCCAGTCCCAGCGGCAGGCTACGAGTTCTGCATAATGAACGATGACAACGTGGCGACAGTAATCACGCTCTCCGCTATCGGCTCATCGGCTCGCTATGAGAACACGGCTCGCACAGCTTACGGCACGGCGGGAACGGGAACCTTCATCTCTGGCGGAGCGGTGGGCGACAAGGTTTGCCTGCTGGGCCGCGACTCGACCCACTATCTGACTGCTTCCTTCACGGGCACATGGACAGCAAACTGACCCGGCTTTTATTGCTTCTAGTTTTTGCTCTGCCTGTTCACGGGCAGATGCTTCAGAGCATCGTGAATGCCAAGGCTGCTGGCGGCAGCTTTTCGAGCATGACGCTCATCGGAGCCACAACTACCTGCCCCAGCTCTGGCACCACTTGCACGGTTGGTATCAGCCCGAACATCTCCGCTGGACAGGCTGTTATTGCTTGCGCCTACGACCATTCGGGCAACGACATCTGGCTAGCCTCTACGGACAATAGCGGCACGGCTGTCCAGGTGCTTGGCGCTTTCAACTGGAGCAATCCGAGCACGGCTCTAGGACTGCATTCCTGCCTGCTGATTATGAATGCCGGGGCAGAGAGCACGAACATCGTTTTCACCTTTAGCGGAACGCAAACGAATCCTAATGCTATTGCAGTTTGGGCTGGTACCTATACAGGCACTCCGGCCCTTGACGGAGCGAACAGTTTTCTGCAAGCAAGCTCCTCCACTTCAAACGGCACGACTTTTACGCCGTCCTCTGGCAGCGATACGGCAGTTATGCGGGTTGTCGCCTTTCAGAATATCAGTTCATTCACGGGCATGACTGCGGACGCAACAGGAACGCACTTTGGCTCTGGCCACAATCTCAGTTTCTCAGGTGCTTTGACCCCATCGGCCACGCTGGCTGCTTCCGCTTCCTTCGTAGTGAATCAGGAAATCTATCTGGGCTACAACGTCACAGCTCCGCTTACGCAAGCTGTACAGATGTTCGGCGGAACGAATGGAGTAAGTCCCAGCGCTTCCACGTTGGCATCGGGAACCTTTGGCTATTCAGGCTGCGCTTGGGCGGGAGGGTCACATTCGACGGATTTCACTTACTCTACAGCGGCTTCGATGACCTTGCAGAACGCCACGGGCCGCTTGATAGATGGCAGCAACACCACCGATTCAACCACTACCGGATTGAGCTACGCCACTGGAAATGGCAACAGCATCATGTTTTGCGGCCAGCAAGGGCACCCGTTCACATCCGCACGTTCCGTGACCGCTGGAGTGTGGATACAAACGAATCACTCGCTGTCACTCGCTGAGAATGACGACACAATGGGGCTTGCGGGTATCAGCACGGACTTTGCACTCGCCCAATCCGTCCAGACCGCTGGCGCACGGTCATGGTCCTTTGAATGCCCCAGCATCCCCAGCACACAGTTCATCACAGGGCTTTCGCTCAACACCCAATACTGGGTAGAGATGTATTACAACGCGGTGGCACCTGCCGCCAATCTCACGCTCACTGCCGCTGCCAACGCATCAGGCGGGAACACGGTCTATACCGGAACCATCACGGGCGGCGGATCGAACGCCCTTGTAGGAAACTACTACTACATCAACACCTTCACGAATGCAGCGAACAATGGCGGCCCTTTCATCGCCACGGCTTCTACGACTACGACTCTCACGCTAGCCAACGCTTCCGGTGTAGCTGAAACCCATGCTGGCAACGCAGCGCAGACAGACTCGGCAGGCAAGGCAGGACTCCACACGATGAAAGTCTACAACAATGCGAATCCTCCGGGCTTGCTCGGGCAGGCATCGTGCCCAGCGCAAGGGCAGGCGGCGGAGTGGGCCTTTGTCGGCAATGCCAACATCGCTGGGTCGGCTGGCTACCACTACTACTTTGACGGCTGGAAGATTTCCTTTGATGGGTCGGACCTTCTACCATGAAAAAACTGCTGATTCTCGCATTCTCCTGTCTGGCGTTCGCCGGAACTATCCACGCCCAATGCGCCGGAACCACAACCTGCGGCCCGATTAACGGCGACCAAGCAAGCGTGTCGGCGGCACTGAACAGCGTGAATCTGGAGAACACAACCATCACGATTAACTCAGGTACTTGGCACTGGACAACTGGCATCAATTTCACGGTGGCGCACTCCACTAGTCTGATTGGCGCTACGCTTTGTCCCGGCCCACCGAGTACATCCACCTGCACAGACAACACCGTGATGATTGATGACGTGAACCACAACGTAAGCGGAGCGCCTGATGCGACGTGGGTTTTCAGTATCCCGGCAGGGAAGTCTTTCCGCTGGTCCGGCATCACGGCTCAGACCGGCACGGCTCCCACATCGAACAACGGCGTATTCACTTGGGGCGGTGGCACCACCCAGCTTCGCATTGACCACAGCCATTTCGCTATCAGCGCCAACGTGACCTGGACTATCTTCGGGGAAACATTCGGAGTCGTGGACCACTGTGTAATCGCTCCCAACAATACAGGTCCGCGTGTGGTTGGTGGAGGGAACTCCTCATGGATTAACGCCTCTGGCATGGGCACCTCAAGCGCGATCTATTTTGAGGATAACTACATCACCGGCTCAACGCAGCTAAACGACAACTATCAGGGCGGCAGAAACGTCTACCGCTTCAACACCATCAACAATATGTCCGGCCAGACGCATCCTTTGGGCCACGACGGAACGGCAGGGAATGACCGTGGCGGACGGCTGACGGAAATGTACCAAAACAAGTTTACGGCTCCCTCCTGCTCAGGCTCGGGCGGAACCTGCAAATTCAACATCATGTTCCATAGCGCAGGAACGGGAGCCTACTGGGGCAACAACAACCCGTTTATCAGCTCATCGGCTGGTGGAGGGTGGAACTTCTTTCTAACCACCCATTCGATGCGGGAAAATAGTTCCACCTACACACAGCAGCCCACCCCCGCTGGCTGGGGATATTGCGGGACGCAGTTTAACGGCACAGGTTCCAACTGGGATGAGAACACCAGTGGGACTACGGGCTATCACTGCATAGATGACCCCGGCAGAGGCAGAGGCGATCTTCTGTCCGGCTCGCACCCAAACAAGGTTAATTCAACTACGGGTTGCGGACCTTCGCAGGCTTGCGCCTATCCGCGCCAAGCATCTGAACCAATCTATGCTGGCTGGCTCGAAAACTTCAATCCGTCGAATGCTACTGGGGCAGCCTACTATCTGGACCAAAGCATACAGGGCGGAATCAGTCGCGTGGTGCGGAACGCGGACATATTTCTCTTCCAAGATTGTGCAACCGGGGCAGGAGCACAGACTGCTGGAGTGTGCGTTGGGACGTTGGCATCGCGGCAAACGAACTGCACGGCTGGCGTGGGCTATTGGGCGACGGACCAAGGAAACTGGAATACCAGCGGCGGGAGCAATATCAATTCCTATGCAGGGAATGGCGTGCTCTACCAATGCAATCCCGCCAATACTTGGACGGCCTACTACACTCCGCTCACTTATCCGCATCCGCTGGTAAACGCGCCTGCCCCCATCGCCACTTTCAGCCCTACCTCGCTGAACGTGGGATTCGCTCCGGTGGGTGTCGTGAGCAATCCATCTTCAACCATCACGCTCACAAATACCGGAACAGCGAACCTTGTCGTAACTGGCATCACGAGCAATAACGGAACCTTCTCCGGCGTGAATAACACTTGCGGGGCTTCAGGTACTTTCTCTCAGGCTTCACCGGGGGCTGGTTTCACGCTGACGCCCAGCCAGTCCTGCACCTTCCAAGTAACGATGCAAATAGGGGCTGTGGGGCCAGTAAGCGGAGGCATCACGCTGTTTGATAACACGGGCAATGCCGATGGCATGAACCTCACAGGCGCAGGAACGGGCGTACCAGCACCAGGAAATACCTTTGCGGGAATCCTAAAGTCTAGCGGAACGGTGACAATGCGATGAGAAAACTTGTAGTAGTTGCGCTTCTGGCGCTCGGGCTTGGCTGGTATCTGCGAGCACAAACCACCACGACTTACACCATCATCGCTACAGGTGCGCTCGCCAACTGTGCGCCGGTTGTAGCGGGGCAGACGCAATACTGCTTTGCGGTGGAAGGGCTGGCTATCTCAGTCAAGGGTGGCCCTTACGCTCTCGTAGGCTCGGCACCCGTGCTTTCCGTGAACGGCCAGACAGGAGTTGTTGTGCTGCCGATTCCCAGCAAGGTTGTATTCAATCCGGTTACGCCTACCGGCACGCTGCAATGATCTTGCGAGGGAAGGGAAGGGGAGGCGTACCCGGTGCCGCTGTTCCCAAGCTTTCAGGCGTTCCGGCTTCTCTCGCAAATTCTTGGAGGACTAAATGACCCAGCTACTTAGCTATATCTCAGCCCATCAAACGCTGTTTGCTCTTGCAGGGTACTACGTTCTGAGCGCCGGTGTCGGCTCGCTGCCCATGCCGGATGCTTCGAGCGGGAAATTCTATCGCTGGTTCTTCCAGTTCAGCAACACGCTGGGAGCGAACATCACACGGGCATACGCTTCCAAGCTACCTAAAGAATCACCACCAGCAAACTAGGGGAAGCTCAAATGGGCCATGAACCTACAAAAACTAGCGGAACTCAGCATCGGCTTGGGAGCAAGCATAGGCGTCCTGTGGATTGTCTTGCAGATGATTCGGGAGCTTCGCAAGCCGGGTGAGCGTTCCAGCGAGAATGGCCACAGCGGCTCAAAGCCCGTGTCCTATTGGCAGCAGGAGTTCAGGAAAGCAGTACGGGAGGAACTGGAGTTATCCGAGATTCGCACTGCAAAGTTTTTTACCGATGAACTACGAACTACGCGGCACGATTTGCGGGATGAGATTCAGAAGCTCGTAGCGAATTTGCGAAATTAGCGGAGGCCCAGCCCAATGCCCCAGCTTAACTCTGACCAAATCCTATTTGTCAGCGCACTATTCAATGTTCTGACATACGTTGCGATGGTATGGAAGAAACGCAGGAATGAAACACTGGAAGAGGGCCAGCGCGACTGGAAGTTTCAGGCCATGTGGGAAGATTTCAAGGAACGCAAGCACATCAAAGCAAGGAATGGAGGCACACATTGAGTCACCCGCCGAAAGATGGGGAAATCTACAAAACCACTTGCACGTCAGCCGATGAAGGCGTGGCTACCTGTGAAGGGGATGGACTGACGGCAACTGCGGAGAATCCCGATGGCTACTTTAAGGTACATCGCCGCTACGTATGGAATGTCACTGGCCTTGCTGCTGACCCTCCTGTGGGCGATGAAGGGCAGCCACAGTCCGGCGATTAGCCGCTGGTTCCGCGCTCAGTTCTACGGGGCGCTGACGGTTGAACTGGCCCAGCATATAGCAGGTTGGGATTCCGATCTCTACACGTTCATCTACATCCCCTACACGCTGATAATGCTGGTTTGCTCGGCGCTGGTTGTTTTGGAGGCATATGAGCCTGGCTAGGGCATATGTGACGCTAGAAGCGGCATTCCTGCTATTGCTGGGCGTGCTGGTGCTCTTAAAGACGCGGACTGGGACTTTAGGCGTACTCGGCTGGCTTTGGCTCTCCTATGGGCTGTATTTGCTCTCTTATTACTGGCTGTACGTCCATCAATGGGTCTTTCTGCGGGATAACGGCAGCTACCTCATTTTCATCACAGCAATGCTCTACATCGGCGCAAAGCAAAGAGGCTGGATTCGCTAGGTGGACACCTGGACCTACGTGCAGGAATCCGGCGTGATGATTGACCCGATGGGCAAGCTGCTGGCCAAAGGCTACTCGGGGCTGGGCTTAGCCAAGAATGACCCTGCCGCGCAGCACGTTCCCAATATGGGGCCTATTCCTTGCGGGAAATACACCATAGAAGCGCCGATTGACTCACCCTCGCATGGGCCTTACGCCATGCACCTGGTACCAGACCCCGAAAACGAAATGTTCGGGCGCTCCGCCTTTATGATTCACGGCGACAGCCTACATGCACCCGGATCGGCTTCAGAGGGCTGCATCATTATGCCTCGGGCGGCCAGAGAGGCTATCTGGCAGAGCGGAGACCACCGGCTGGAGGTTATCGGGCAGCTCATTGAGCAAGGCGATGAGTCAGTGGCCAGCGATTGAGTTTGTAAGGTCAAGTCGAGAGAAAGGAACCAAATGAAAAAACTAGCTGTATTGCTGTTGGCTGTAACGCTCATGGGCTGCAAAGACCCATACGGCGCATCTGAGAAAGCTGCTTTGAACATCGGTAACGCTATCGCGGCAGGCATGAAAACCGCTGATGACCTGCGGGTGAACGGTAAAATCTCCGTTCAGGAAGAGACAAGCATCCTCGGGTTCCTGAAGTTTGCCAACGACGCCAACGGAGCCTTTGGAAACTGCGCCCAGCAGGTTCACGCCTCGGGAGCCAAGACGGGCTACACGGCCTGCGCCTCGGTATTCCAAGTCGCGCTGTCCAATCCAGCGGAACTAGCGCTTATTCATGTCAATAACCCGCAAAGTCAGCAAGAAGTTACGCTGATCGTGAATGGCATTAACACTGGAATTGCTACGCTGCTTGCAGCCTTGGGAGGTCAGTGATGCCCGATATTAGCTTGGCGCTCGCTTTGCTCAACACCCTTCTAGGCTACATCGGCCAGCTACGCGCTCAGGGCGGGCTTACAGACGATGCCCTAGCGGCTCAGGTACAGGTAGTGACACAGAAAAACGATGCCGCCTACGCCGCGCTCATGGCGGCTCTCAACCCCACAACGCCTCCTATTCCACCGCCAACGGTTGCAAAGCCCTAATGAGTCACCACGAAGAAAACGACATCCTCCGGCTGTTGGTATATCTCAGCAACAAGGTGAGCTTTATTGAACTTACCTTGTTGAAAGTACTGGGTATATTGGAACAGGAGACACCCGTAGCGAAGTCTCTCACAATCTCATTCTCAGATATGAAAGGAAAAGCAATGGCAAACACAATCACTCTCACAGTAGGACAGACCTCACAAGCATCAGCGCATGAGTTCTCCGGGTTGGCAGGAGCTGGAGTAGAGCTTCCGCTGGCCGGGGCAATCTCTTGGGCGTCGAGCGATGCGGCGGTCGCCACGGTAGACCCCGCGAGTGGCCTGGTAACGGCGGTTGGCCCCGGCACGGCGACGATCACCGCGACAGATGCAGCCAATGGTCTGAGCGGCTCGGGCGTCGTAAGCGATACGCCTGTTGTTGCTCAATCATTGACGGTTGATTTCGCGCCAGCAGCCTAGTACCCTCACTCCCCGTTTGGCCCCTCATGGTAGTGGGTCTTTTGGCCCACTGCCAGAGGGCTGTCCTCGTCCCGCACACCTGAATTAGCCGCTACCAGCAGCACACCCGCAATTAATCCCGCACACAGCAGAAATCCCGCTACAAATCCCAGCCAAAACATCTCTATTCTCCCTTCGTGCCCTGAACGTCATACCATAGCTGGGCACTAGTTTCCACAGTTACCTATTAACTTTTTCCACAAGTTCGAGTACTACGCTAAAAATGTACTTGACACGATTCCGCACATTTGTGCATACTCTCGCCAATGAAGAAACATCCTATCGGCGACACGATTAAAAACTTCCGGCTGAAGCACTGCTGGACGCAAGCTCAGGCGGCGCAGAAGTTGGGCATCGGGCTACGGACCCTGATTTCCTTTGAGAATGGCGAAGAGCGCAGGCCCCGGCCACTAACAATAGCCAAGATCAACATGGCCATCGCGTCCATTGAGAAGGCGGCCTAACATGAGCTTTTTTTTGTTTCCAAATGTGCAGAACCGCAACATAAGCTATATCTCATTGAATTATCGTAACTTAGATACTCATCCAGAAGTCATCACACCCTCCCCAATACCTCTGGGTAGACATAATCAGGCTGCTGGGAACCTAAGCAACCTTTGCTTGCCATCTGCCACGAGCTTGGCCAAGTCCACCAGCTCGTCCTTGTGCTCAATCAGGAAGCGGCAAACCTCTGCCGCTCCCCGATGCGCTATTGCCTGCCCCATTTCCAGCCGGGCGCGGCGCTCGCATTGTGATGCGAGGTCAAGCTCCTTTAGTTCCAGCGTTCCTAGCGTATCGCTCGTGCATTCGATCAGGTACTCCACTCGCGGAAGGTTAGACATTCATGGCCCCTGTGTTGGTTTGTCGAGCGACCTGGAGGCGTGCAAAGTACGTCACTTGTAGCGGAAGTGCAAGCAGTATTTTACGGTCCCCCGGGTTCCTCAACGGAGGCCAGATGGGCTTAGAGCGAATCATGACTAGTTCAAAGCTCGATGTGCGGAACATGGAGTTCTTGGATGAAGTAGCGCGGAGCCTCAAGCCATTCGAGGTATCGCAAAGTTCGCTCGTGAATATCTGTGTCGGCATTGTAAGGCGTCTCGCTCAACGTGGACAAATTAGCTTCACGCCAGCGGGATTGCAAGAGTTCTTGGGTAATGAAGGTACGGCGGGTAATGGCGGTAACAAAAAGGGGAGATAGTGATGGCTAATCTTTCGAGACAGTTGAAGGCGATTGGTGCATGCGAGGAAGCGGTCATTTGGGCCAAGGATTACGATTCGCTCGGTAACGCCTGGAAGGCCTGCGAGCGCGGCGACTGGATGTTGTGGCTCGTCGGAAAAATGCAGGGCAAAAAAGGCTGGCCAACTCGCCAAGAAATCGTTTTGGTTGCGTGCGATTGCGCGGAGCTCGTCCTGCCGATCTTCGAGAAGAAATATCCCGACGATAAGCGGGTGCGGAACTGCATCGAAGTGACGCGCAATTGGGCAAACGGCAAAGCGACGATTGACGAAGTGCGGAGCGCACGCTACGCCGCCGCCGCCGCCTCCGCCGCCGCCGACGCCTACGCCGCCGCCTACGCCGCCGCCGCCGCCGACGCCGCCGCCGCCGCCGCCGCCGCCGCCGCCGACGCCGACGCCGACGCCGCCGCCTACGCCGCCGACGCCGCCGCCGCCTACGCCGCCGACGCCGCCGCCGCCTACGCCGGCATCGCCGCCGCCTACGCCTACGCCGACGCCGCCCGGCTCCGCACACTTCTTTTGTGTGCGGATTTCTGCCGGCAGCGACTCACGATTCCCGCAAGCATTGAAAGCAGAAAGGTGGCATGACATGGACCGCATGGACCGAAATGAAATCGAGCAGTTCAAGACTGGCGAGTGGGGCGAGTATGCCGACCTACGGCAAGACGAATCGCGGGCTATTGCTCGAATCGCTGCAAGGGCGCGGGAGCAGAAAGCCTACGAGCTAGTGCAGAAGGCCGAGACGCATCTGCAAGCGGCCAACGACTACTGGGAGCAGTGCTCAACGGATTTGCGGGAACTGGAGGACGTTAACTAGCCATGAGCGAAGAGACAAAAGCTGTAGAAGTTGTGCCGGACCCAAAGCGAGGGCTGGTAGTGAAGCTCTGCGAGGTGATGGCCGCCGTTGGTTACCTACAAAAGCGAGGTGAGAATACGGCTAGCAATCAGGGCTATAAGTATGCTACCGAGGCGGACGTTGCCGAGCGCATGAGGGGTGAGTTTGCCAAGCGTAACGTGTTCATTTTCCCTAGCTTGATCAAATTCGAGAGAAACAAGCTATCAGGAATCAAGTACGACAAGGTGGTGGAATCTTTCATCACGGACATCACGATGCGCTGGACTATCGTGGACGGCGACACGGGGCAAGAGCGAGTATGCGACATACCTGGCTGCTCGGCCTCACCCGGCGATAAGCAGGTCTACGTAGCTATGACTGGAAGCGAGAAGTACCTGCTGATGAAGTCATTTCTAATTCCCACCGGCGATGACCCGGAGAATGACTCCAATGAGCCACAGGAAACGAGAGAGACGGCCAGAGCCGAAGCAAAGGCAGTGGGCGAGGCAAAAGTAGCCGACCTGAAGAAGAAAGCCCCACCTAAAGCCTCTGATAACGGCGCATCGCTTTTCTACGCGCTCCAGCCGAGCGGCAAATACGCTGTTACGGGTGATATCGACCTGATGCGGCGAATCTACAAGCAGTTCAAGGCGCAAAAGTTTGAGGACAAGGACGGAGTGTTCTATTCGCTCGATGACGAGCAAATCAATCTTCTGCAATTCGAGTGCAAGGAAGGCAACATCCCGCTGAAACAGCTACAAGGGCCAAAGAGCTAATGCCACGCGGTAGAGCCGAGTTACGGGAGCATCTGAAGCGCTGCTTGGAGCGGGTAGACCGCGTACCCGAGGACGAGCCGTGGTGCGGGATTCGCTTCCCCCGCGTAGAGGCCCGTAAGCGGGTCACGAACGAGAAGAAGTCGAAGCGCATCGTGATCGTGACGGACGAGCAGAACTTCTCGGAGTTCCACGCAATGCGGGAAGCGTACATGACGTACTGCCAAGACAACCCAACTTTAGTAGCGCTGGCAATCATTAACGCTATGAAAGCATTCGACTTAAAGTCCTGGCTAGAAGAGCAAGCAGATGCAGACCACGTTATGAGCAGAGATTTGAGCAACGCCGAGTAAGGAGTGGGACTATGGAACGCCAAAAAGCACTTGAAATGATCGAAGAGTTGATTCGCGCCGAAGTCGAAGTTGTACATTCCTGCAATTCAACGCGGGGCCTCACGAAGAAAGCTGCCAACCGAGAACGTAAAGCAGTGGAAGCACTGTTTATGGCGCTGACAGGCGGAGGCATCACAGCAGAAGAGTTTCAAGAGATCAGCAATTGAGAACGCCGAGTAAGGAGGCCCAGCCAATGAGCAAAAAGAGATACCCAGTAGAACTCGATTGGGAACTGGCCAGCACTGAGAACTATACAGGCATGGTTGGGCTGAAGTGCGGAAGTTGTGACCATCGATTCGGCAAGAACGAGCAATTCTGGCGGCAAGAAACGCAAGTCAGCTATATGCGCGGAGATGATGAAGTCGATTGGAAGTGCTTGGCATGTAAGCCGAAGGAGGCCCAGCCATGAACCACTACTCAACCCCCAGCCGGACCCAGGTAGACCGTGCTCTCGCGCTGCTGGACGAGGAAGCTGAGCGGCGCGAGCAAGCGGTAAAAGCCTTCTATTTGCGCGAAGGTGCCTACAAGCCAATAGTGCACTGGAAGCTGGCGCTAGTAGGGCTGTTCTGCGGCGGACTGCTGGCAGCGATAGGGCTGTGGTGGCTGATTACCACGGTGCTGGACAGGATTGAGCTGTGAAGCTCACGAAATCACAGCAGTTACTTCGCATCCATTTAAGGGAAATCGGTATCGAGACGCGACCAGAATACCGCTTTTGCTTGGAGCGCCGTTATCGTTTCGATTTGTTTTCCGAGGAGCTAAAAATGGGATTTGAAGCGGATGGCGGGCAATGGTCAGGTGGCCACATGAGGGGCAAGGCATTAGAGCAGCAATACGAGAAAGATCGGCTGGCTCAGCTCATGGGATTCAGGATTATGCGGTTCACTAACAGGGAAATTCTGAATGGCAATGCGCGGGCGTGGCTATCGGCATGGCTGGAGGGGAAATGAACGGACAACATCAACATTCTCTAATCTGCCCAGCGCGTTATTTGAGCGGGCAATGCAACTGTTCGTATACGCAGCCAGAAAAGCCGACTGAGATGGTCAGTTTACGAGAGATTAAGTCGCGGCTGGCAACGATTGAGCAAGGGCAGGGCGTGATCTGCGAGCGGTTGGACAACGTACTCAAGCAACAAGACCAAGACCGTGAGGCAATTTCTGGCTGGATAGCGATGCTACAAGCAACGTGCCAGCAACGGCTGGACGAGATACGCGGAACCTTGCTGCACCAGCAATTCGCGGCCAACGCCAGCAAGCCAAAGAAGCGGGGAAAGAAGTAATGGAACGCTCTACACAGCGGGACGTGGTGCTCAGACGCCTCCAACGAGGCCCAGCAACCAGCCGGGACCTGGCGATGTGCGGCGTGCTCTGCTACACCAAGCGAATCAGCGAGTTACGCAGGGCTGGCTGGGAGATCGTTTCGAGCGAAAAGCGCGTAAATGGCTCGCGGCATGTGACTTATTCGCTCAAGGGCCAGCGGGAGTTGTTTGAGGGGGCGGCGTGAGCCGAGTGCGCATACGCAACTGGGAAAAGTTCCAGCACTACAAGGAACGTAAGCCTCCCTGGATAAAGCTATATCGGGAAATCCTGGACGATATTGAGTGGCATAACTTGCCAGGAGAGGCCGCAAAGGGGCTGATTATGCTCTGGCTGATTGCAAGCGAGGAAAATGGCTATCTTCCTGATAGCAAGACGCTAGCATTCCGCTTGCGAATCTCAGAAAACAGAGTAACTGCTTTGCTTTCAGACTGTTCCTCATGGTTTGAGCATAATGCTAGCAACGTGCTAGCAGACTGCAAGCAAGATGCTATTCCAGAGACAGAGACAGAGGAAGAGAGAGAGATAGAGAAAGAGAAAGAAGCTGCGCCTTCGGCGCTTGTGCCTGTAAGCCTCTGGCTGGAGTTTGTGGAGATGCGGAAGAAGATTCGCAAGCCCATGACGGCCCGGGCAATCGAACTCATACAGAAGGAACTGCGGAAACTGAAAGACAAGGGGGAGGACCCGGTAGAGGTCCTAGAGCAAAGCATTCGTAATTGTTGGCAGGATGTTTTCCCGGTCAGAAAGGAAAAAACACATGGAGCAATTCAGCAACCAAAATCCTTCGACGCTATTCGCAGGGAAGAAGGAGACGCCTCTACGCGCCGAATACTTGAGCGCAATCGTGATGTCCTTAGCGGTACTGGAGAGGCACTTCCGGCGCTCCCTGGACGAGTTGGAAAAGCAGATTTACATTGACGCGCTGCGGGAACTGAAGCCCGAGCAGATTGAACGGATCACGAAAAAGGCACTCAGGACTTTGAAGCGGATGCCTTTGATTGCGGACTTGCTCGAATTTGCGAATGAAAAAACGGAATGGATGCCTCCACAGCAGCAAGCAGAGACGGAACCAATGGGCAAGTACTGCAAGAATTGCTTCCCGGACGGATGGTGGAAGAGGGAAAGATCGGACATGCCAGGCTATTTTTTCGTTAGCCGATGCCCATGTCATAAAGGGACTCCATGAGCGAACCCGTTGCAATCATCTGCCGGATTGGACGCAGGCGGTGGGTTACACGGAATGGATTTCACGAGCAGGAATTTGAGCTTTTACCGCTGGGCGAGAAAGAGCGCGGAGAAAGGGACATCGATGAAATGCAACCGCAAGAAGTGCCAGAACGAAATTCCGAAAACGCGGCGCAGTGACGCGAAGTATTGCAGCCCGAAGTGCCAGAAGCGAGATGGCGTATTGCGTTATCACAAGAGGCTTTTCACGTCAGCGCGTATTTGGAAGCCGGGACACACGGAGCTAAGGAATGCTATTTAAGTCCAAAGAACTAAAGGCCGAGCGAGGCTACACTGACCCGCGCAGCTATGTCCGCAATGATGGCAGCGAGGTATTGTATGGGCGGGACTGGACAGCGAGGAAGCGGGAGATATGGGAGCGGGGCAATGGCAAGTGCGAAAAGCTAGTGGAATGGGGAGTTGAGAAACAAATCTACTGCCGGAGCGAGATGCATGACCCGCACCACATCAAGCCGAGGAGCAAGGGGAGGGATGATCGGGCCAGCAACCTAATAGGGCTTTGTCGTCTCCACCACTCTTTGCTGGACTATCGCAAGCCACGCTGGAGCAAGCAGATTCGAGTCAGTCTGGAGGGTGTGTAGCCATGATTTGGATGAAGGGATATTACTTTCACAGGCCGCGCTTCGTGCGCGATCCCAACGGTAGAGCGGTTGGATTTGGATTCTGGCGCTGGCTGGTGTATTGGCACCCGGCCCCGCGCAGGGGATAGCGCCAAGCGGGAAAGGGCTTAAGAGTTTTTGCGACCACCGAGCTTAACTGGTGTTGGGTGGCGACCGCATCAAGGAGACTGAGATGGCTTATTGCGCGTTTCACGACAAAACATTCCCGGACATTGCTCCGCGATGCCCATGGTGCTGTGAAGGGTTTCCTAACTCAGAAAGGCTGATAAAAATGATGAAAAATCCTCTGGAAATAGCGATAGACGACCTACTTGGCGCAATATATGACGCAGCGGAAGGACAAGAGGCGTGGAAAGAACATGGGCCATACCAACTAATCATTAAACGGGCCGATGAATTGAAGAAAATCGCTCATAAGAATCGCGCATGAAACCAAATTACCAAACGATTGTTGCTGACCCACCGTGGCCTTATGAAAATGTAGAAGGCCCGCGTTCGGCACCAAACCACAGACCGAACAGTTGGAATACGCCAACAGGCTGCGTTGGCAGCGCCATACGGTATGGGGCGCTTTCAATGCAGGATTTGAAGAAAATGGCCGTAGAAGAAAAGGCAGAAGTGAATTGCCATCTCTATCTTTGGACGACAAACAGTTTTCTAGTCGAAGCTCACGAACTTGCTAGGGCTTGGGGATTCAAACCCAAGACACTCATTACTTGGGGCAAAGTAAAGTCCGATGGTACGCCAAGCATGAAAACCGGCTATTACTTTCGCGGAGCGACGGAACATATTTTGTTTTGTGTGCGCGGTTCTATGCGTTTGAGCGGAGCAGCTTGCCCGACATTATTTCTGTCGCCACGGTTGCCTCACAGCGTAAAACCGGAATGGTTTTATCGGATGGTTGAGCAACAAAGTCAGGGGCCATATTTAGAGCTTTTTGCCCGCACGATGAGGCTAGGTTGGGACTCTTGGGGAAATGAAGTCCCGAGCACGACCGCGGTTGCCGATGGGCGGTAGCCATGATGCAGGAGGCGAAGATGGCAGGAAAGCGTAAGGCGAGGGGGCGCAAGCCGAAGATTAAACTATTAGGCTTCGACGCAGCAAAAGGGAAAGATTTTACGGCTAAGGTTTACGGTTATGTTAGCAACGGCGGCACGGTAGTTATCACCAAAATAGAGTACGGCGTGGAGCGCCAGCCATGACCCCGCCGAGCAAAGCGGCCCCCAAGCGGGGGAGGTGGCACAGGATTAAGCATTTGCTGGGCTTGCAGGGCTATGAGTTCGTGGGCATCACGCACGAGGATTCCTGTCCGGGTTTCTGCTTCATCAGCGGAATCAAGCAATGTGATTGGAAAGTCACGATTTGCTGTCGAGAGTGCGGCCAAGTAAAAGTGATTTGAGCGCGTCGAGTTGCTGGCGAGGACGCGGAAAGGGTGACACATGAATGAGCTATCGTGGAAGGACTTAGCGAATGCGCTTGAGAAGCACAAGCCGAACATAATGAAGCAAATGAGTTTGGCCCAGCTAACATACATCACGCGAGACTTGAATGCGCAGCTCGCCGCACTCGCGGAGAAGCCAGCCGAGCGGCCAGCGGACGGTGGGTGGTCGAAAGAGCAGTGGAAACAAAACGCCATCCACTGGAACAATATGTGCGTGGAGGCATGGGAGTATCGAGACCGTGCGTGGGAAAAGATTGATCTACTTGAGGCGAAACTGGCCGAGCGGCCAACGGGAGGCTCTATCCCCAAAATCCCCGACTCACCCGACACGCGCCATGCGGTGCATACGATGCCGCTACTCGATGCAGGATTGTTCCAATCGTCACTCGTAAAAGACGACCTGCTGGTGATTGATGATGAGTTCTTGGTGCGCGTCAAGACTCGTGATGCCGCCATAAAGGGTGCGGCGTTGGAGAAGGCGGCGGAGGTCCAATGGCGTTCAAGGCGTGGAGCGATTCGCACTTTGGAACCTGAAGCTAAAGTGGCCATCCGTGCGCTGGCCGACTCCCCAGTCAGCGGGGAGACGCCGAAGGAGGAGGCATGAAAATTAGCTTTTGGGAGTGGCTTTGGATTTGTGTAACGCATCCAGCCGATTGGTGGCATTACTGCGTAAGGCGGCGCCCATGAAACCCCAGCGAAGGAAGGCGAAGCGGGTGCGCTACGAATACGAGGCCAGCACTGCCGGAGATGGTGCCTGGATGGTGAAGCGCAAGCACCTGGACGATGGCACGTGGGACGAGGCTTTGCTGCGCGACGTGCCCATCACGTCCAGCAAGGAAGAAGTCATCAAGGCGGCGATCAAACGCGGGAGTTGGGCATGACCGAGTACGCGCAGAAGGTTGCGAGAGGAGAGCGGGGGTGAGAGTGCTGGTTGCATGTGAGTTCTCGGGAGTTGTGCGCGATGCCTTTATCGCCCTGGGACATGATGCCGTATCGTGCGATCTGCTGCCATCACTTCGCCCCGGCCCGCATATCCAGGGAGACATTTTCAGGGTACTCGCGGACGTGATTAAAGGGCTAGAAGTGTTCGACCTGATGCTGGCGTTCTGGACCTGCACGCGCCTTTGCAACAGTGGAGTCAAGCATCTGTATATCGGCGGCAAGAAAAGCAACGGGGAAAACTGGGACACATGGCATGAAATGCGAACATCCGCCCTGAACTTTCAGCGCATTTGGGACTGGAGCGCAAGAATTCCCAAAGTGTGCATGGAGAATCCCGTGATGCATCGTTACGCCGCAGCCATGATTACGGTGCCGCGAACGCAGATTATCCAGCCCTATATGTTCGGGCATGGAGAGACAAAGAAAACCGGACTTTACCTGAAAGGATTGCCTCCGCTGGTGCCGACGAATATGGTCGAGGGCCGCAAGCCACGGGTGCATCACGAATCGCCAGGAGTGAAGAACGGACTGACGCGGGCGCAGCGGAGAAGCATATTCCTGCCAGGAATTGCAGACGCGATGGCAGAGCAGTGGGGCGGGACGAAGGGCTGAGGGGAGGCGGAGATGAGCGAGAGAACGTGGACTGTAGTGATTTTAGTGCTTTCGATAACGGCAAGTTTTTTGATTGGATGGGCTTATGGCCGAGCGGTGGGCCGCGCCGAGCAGAAGCGTTGGAGCGATGAGTGGTACGCGGCGCATCAAGCGGTGAAGGAAGTGCCAGCGCCAACACCTTCGGTACTATCTGATATTCGCTTCCACATTTGCGAGCGAGCGGTAGATTTTCGTGGTCGTGAATATGGCCCTGAGTATTGTAAAGACGAGACTTTCCCTTGGGACCCGCCCACCAAGCCAGCGAAGGCGAAGCGGCAACCAAATCTCATCATGCAAGGCGGATACGCATGCTACGAGGGAGCGGGCGATTTCGTGCTCACGAGGCCCTGCACAGATGCCGAGCAAAAGGAATTGCTACGCCAGATTAAACCAGCCGCGCCCAAGCAGGAGCCAGCACTAGTAGTTCCAATAGTCTTAGGCGAAGAATGCGTATTCGATAAAGACTTGGTGGGCAAATGCCAGCCGTGGGCCGAAGCTCCCAAGCCACAGCCCGTAATCAGCGGCGATTATCCGTGCACGCCCTGAATACCCTTGCTCAAATCTTGGTGAGTCGCAACCATGAGTAAGATGTTTAGAATAAAGCAATTCTTTTATTCGCTGGATATGTGGCGGATGGGCTTTGAGTTTCGCAGGGCATGGGACTTTTATGAGTGGTATATGACAAGTGAACTTTTTGAGAAAAACAGGAAGGGGCCAGCGCCTGAGGTGCGGCCAGCGCCATGAAATGCCCAGCGTGCGGTAGCGAGCGAAGCCGAGTACAAGGCACAGTGAGGCTAAAGGACATGATCTTGCGCTATCGCATGTGCCAAAAATGTGAATGGGTCTACCAGACCAAAGAAATACTCCAAACTAGCAGATTGATTAAGCAGGGGACCGCGGCATGACTTTCTTGGGCCTGCCGCCAAGCTTGCCGTTTTCCCGAGAGCTGGCTGCCTTCTTAGGGCTGCGTATCTTGCCCAAGGCTACAGCAGCAGGGTTCTTGGGTTGGCATGCGCAAATGAAATGTCCACATTCCTTGGCCTCAATTCGAGGCTCGACCTGCGCAATTGCCGCTTCTAGTTCGTTCGCCGATGAATTGGGGTCATTAGCCCATTCCACAAGTTCCTTTTCAATGCCTTGCGGTTTCTTGACCTTCACCTTGCCAACTCCCCAATAAGGAATGTCTAACACTGGTCTACGTGGGCGTTTCACTTCGTAGGTGCCCCATCAATGAGTTGCACGGCGCGCATGGCCTTGTTCGGTACTGGCTGGCCATAGTCGCCATCTGATACGTCTACGTAGCCTTCAATTAGGTCGCGCACTTCTTCAAGAATATCCACGAGTTGGTCATTTGTGGCGCGTAGGCGGAAAATTTCCTGCTTGGCCTGCTCCATCACTTTCACTGCCTCATCAACGGTGCTCATGTTCGTTTCCCCAGTAATTCCCCTCTTAAGTCTCTTTCGCACTGCCAAATATCATGTAAAGCACCACGAACAGGACACGGATATTCTTCCGTACCACGCTCTGGAATCCAGCGGAATAGATGCTTCTCTACCCGAGTCAGTAAGTCAAGCGCGTACAACTTGGCTTCCATTGAGTTCACTATCCCATCAAGGAAGTCCTCGGCTTCCTGCGTTAATTCGTCGCACCCACCGTGTACGTGGTCATTGGCGACATAACGTCTGAGCAAGAGCAGGAGTTGTTCGCGCTCATGCACGTTGAAAACTCCCAGCGCCAGTCGAGCGGATACCCTCAGAAGCAAGAGCAGTGACAATCTGTTTTTGTGCGTGGTCCACAGATTCGGCGGCCACAAGCCAATCAAAACCATGCACACGGCATTGATAGCACTTCTCCCTTGTCGGCAATGAAATGGCTGCAACCAAATCCTTCGCTATTCTAAATGTTCCGTCCTGCTTTACGATTGTCATGGCGCCTGCCTCACTTTCTAACCCCAGCCTACAACCTAGCGATGGGTTTGTCAATGGCAAAGTGAAGTACTATGAAAGATTGTGAGTACTAGTCTAGCACAAACACTCCAGATACAGCCTAATAGAGTGAAGTTAACGGCGAGGGCTTGACTAGTCGTACTGAACAGCACATATTCCACTACAGAGTCACCGAGCGCTCCGCCGCGCCGAATTATGGCGGCAATGCAGCCCAGCGAGTAGAATCATCTCCAAACGATACCTGCTCACCTATCCTGATGGCAGCCGCAAGCACATCAAGCGCGAAGAGCGCGATTCCCTCCTATTGTCCGGCTGCGCAAAGCAAACAAACATAGACCGTTATCTGTATATCGGGCCTGTGCATACATTCCATGCGCTGGCCGATCTGCGCCAGCTCTCAGTCATCCAGCAAAGCGAATGCAAGCGTTTCCTAGAAGGGCAATTCACCATCATAGCGCCAAGGACCAATAAACGCTCGAGCGAGCGCCTGGAGACGCCTGGCGGCATGACAGCAAGGCTAATCAGGCAAGGATTGGTGCTCGCCTGAGATTCTATCCACTTGTGCTGGCCGATTCAGCCCGCACTATAGTCACTGAAGAGTCTGTAAATGCTTGGTGGAAGGGCAAATCCATGCGTATTACCCACATCCCAGCTACCTGCCCACGCGAAGAGCATCAGGACAAGCCTGAAGTCCATCAGCAAGCCCTAGAGTTCACCCGCCAAGGCAAGATCATCCAAAAGGTGCTCCGATTCCACGACTAATCAGCAATACAGCCCCTAATCTACTGCCCACTAATTGGCATTTAGTACTGACAATATTTGGTCACAAAGCAAACAGCTGTAAGTTCAATGAAATCAGCACGGCTATATAAGCGAAGGAATTGGGTTGATCTCCATGCATCTCACGCTCTCTTCGCATCATTCTGTGTCAATCCTGACACACTCATCGTCTCACATCCGTACCGCAAACTGCCCTGTTATGGTGCAACGCATGATAAGTCTAGTGTTATCAACGCATATTGGTTAACATAATGGTTTATTATCGGACGCAACGACAAAGGATGGTCACTGGGGAAGCCCCTCGGAGTGACTCTTTAGTAGAAGGCGGGGCAGTTGCACCTGAGAGAAGCGCGATTTCTTTGGCCGGGGGTATCTGTCTAGACAAATCAATTTACAAACTAGGGCGGGGGCCTATTGTCTAGACATGGAGCGTATACAAATCAACTTACGTCTAGACAAAACGGAACTTGGGGAATGGACTCGGTTAGCTGGGGAATCTGGCAAAAGTCTTTCGGCCTGGATACGGGAGCGATGCAATGAATCTGGAAGAGATTGGGGAACGTCTGATGAAAAGCGGACTCATCGAAGTAGTGCCGGGGATGTGGGTAAGTCCGAATATGGTAGGGCCGAACAACACGATAATTCTCGAAAAGAGGGTGTGGGAGAAAATGCAGGAGATGGCAGAAAAGCTCGAACCTGTGTGCATGGGACAGAAAAGGGATATCACTGCTGGCAATGCAAGGGGCTAGCTGAAGCATGAGCCGATTAAGCAAAAGCATTGCAGCGTCTATAGCGAGGGACCAGGCGTTCCTGATGGCGTATTACGGGGATGAATCGCCGACAAAAGGGAACAAGACGGCTTCGGCGCGGGCGGTTGGATTTTCTGAAAGTACGGCGGAGGACCAGGCCGGGCGGGTTTTCAGGCGTTATGACAAGCGAAAGTTCCAGGAAGCGTTGAAAGCGGTTGGAGTAACGAACCTGCTGATGGGGTATCGGCTCAGGAAGATGATTGAGGAAGGTGCCGACAAGGACGCGATTGGGGCGATCCGGCTGGCTTTGGCGGCTAGGGGCGAGGCTACGGACCAGCAATCAGGGACGACGATCAATGCCATAGGGCAGGTCATGGTGATTGTAGGTGCCAATGCTTCCCGGATTAATGCTCTGCGGACTGCCAAAGCCCTGCCAACGGCGGAAGAGTTGGAGGCGGAGGAGAATGCCCGCTGTCAGGCCAGGCTCGATGAACTGAAAGCGCGGAATACGCCAAGGGGGTTGCTTGCGGAAAAACAGGTATCAGATATCCACGAAGCAGGTTCTGGACCATCTGGCGAAGTTGCAGCTAGCGAAGGGTGACATCCTGGTTGTCCGCGACGTGGAAACCCTCCACTATCTCTCTACCGTTAAAGTACCAGGACTCGATTCTGTCATCCCTCTCATATTTGCCCCGAGTGGAGTTCAGAAGCTTCAACGGCAGGATTTGCTGAATCTGCTGGAACAGCTCGAGCAGCATGTGGAAAGGCCGCTTTACGCCGATTCTCCCACCGCCCCTCTATGAAGCCTAAGCGCCAGGAAATCGTATTCGAGCCTGCAAACCCCGTGCAGGAAGCGTTTATCTGGAATACGAAGCGGGAGAGTATGTTCGATGGTGGCGTGGGCAATGGCAAGACTACAGGTGCCATCATGCGCCTGCTTATCCTTGCCAAAGAGTTTCCCGGCAGCCGGTGGGTTGTGGCCCGCCAGACTTACAAAACCCTGATGAACACCACCCGCAAGACTTTCGACAAGTTCTGCCCGCCTAGCTGGATCAAGCGCGATGTCAAAGAGAATATGGTGCTCCATAACGGCTCTGAGATTCTCTGGATTCACTTGGATGAAATGAGCGAAGGCGACTTGCGGTCCTTGGAAATCAATGGTGCTTTAATCAGCCAGGCCGAGGAGATTCATCCTGAGATGTGGGAGTTCCTGGATTCCCGCGTTGGCCGCTGGTCCAAGCCCGAATGGAAAGAGCCTTGCCCGGCTTATATCTGGGGCGAGTGTAACCCCAATGGCCATGACTGGATATACTTCCGCTTCCATCCCGATGTAGTTGGAGAGCGCAGCGACAGGGCCTATTACTTTGGGGAAACTGGTATCAACAAGGCCATGCTTGACAAGAACTCCCCCGGCTACTACAACATGCTGATGGCGAAGCCAGAAACCTGGAAGCGCCGTTGGGTCTATGGTTCAAGGGATATCTTTGAAGGCGCCATACACCCCGATTTCAAGCGTGAGGTGCATGTTTATGACGCCGACCGGTTCGACCCCTACGACTCCCTTAACATCAAATCCTGCTGGGGATGGATGGACTACGGCCTCAGCGCTCCCACCTGCGTTCTCATTAGCGCCTCTTCCAGCGATAACTTTCATTTCATTACGCATGAGTATTACAAACGCTCTACTCCTGGCCGCACGATTACTATACGCGAGCATAGTGGCTCCATTAATAAACTCCTGCGTGATAATCGATATTCAGTACGCGGCATCTATGCCGATCCGTCTATCTTCGTCGAATCCACACGTGACCGCAGGACAACTACCACATCCATCGCTCAGGAATACCGTGAATGCGGTCTATATCTGCAAAGAGCAGACAACAACGAAGCCGCCTCTATAGCCAATCTCCAGGAGCTGATGTACATCAATCCCCGGCTCCGTAACCCGGTGACAGGTTTATCTGGAAGTCCACGCCTGTTTATTAGCTCCCGCTGCACTAACCTGATTGACCAGATTCAGCTGCAAAGGCACGCCGAGACACGCAACCCGCTTACCGGCGATAAGGAATTCACAGAAGAGCGTGCCGAGGGCATCCCCGATCATGCCTATGATCCGCTCCGCTACTTCGCTAATTCGAGTGTCTGGCAGGCTGTCCACAAGCGCGAGCAGCCCACGATTCCCCAGTATAGAACCGGCCCTGTAACCGAGAAGGCTGTGCATGGCTATGCCCGTCCCGGCAACGCTCCGCGCAGGAACAACAGTTGGCGCGACCTCCCCAAACCCCCGGAAATCAATCGTGTCAGTCAGTGAAGATAGAGACGGAAAACCATTGCCATGTTTTTGAAGAGCGAGCCTGGCTCTTCCATTCGCATGATGCCGGTTCAACCGAGGAAGAATACCTCTATCTCCTCTATGCGCTCATCTATTGCCTGAAGCCGTTGAAGGTTCTTGAGACTGGCTCCTACCAGGGATTGGGTACGGCTTATATCGCAAGGGCTTTACAGCGGAATGGATTTGGGCACGTATTCTCGCTGGAGATTCATCCGAATCTGGCCAGAAACGGCTGGAAGCAGCTTGAACATGAGGAACTTGAGCAATGGGCGGACATCGTGGTCACTGATTCGATGAAGTATCTAGAGGAAACGAATGAGCGATTCGATTTCGCTTTTTTCGATTCCTTGCTTCCGCTTAGAACGAAAGAACTGGAAATCTGCCTTGAGAGGAAACTAATTCCTAGCGGCACTATCTTTGCAATGCACGATACCTCCCGGCTCCGTACCTGCACGGATGGCACGCCCGACCCGCAGACGACTGAGCATTGGGAAGCGTTCCAGAAAATCAAGGGCATACGCTGGATTGAGTTTCCACTATCGCGTGGCCTGACACTAGGGCAGGTGGAGTGAAATGGGAGCCGCCAACCCCATCTCGTCTTTTGGCATGCCTCCGGGAAAACCTGATGGTGTTCCTCCGCTCGATAATGGCCCTGGTGCTCGGGACTCAGATGAAGGCACGCATTCTGATGACGCGAATGAAGCTACGGAAAGAGTCGCGGGACTAAGCGATGCGGAAATTGTCTCGCAGATCGAACGCTACCGGAATGAAGCGTTCATGCGGGAATACATCATCAGAAACAACTGGCTCGACTGCTACGGACAGTATCGAAACAAACAGGATTTTGATGATAAAGCTCCTTGGCAGAGCCGAATCACTTTTGCAAAAGCGCATTCGGCAGTTAAGAACTTCGTTGCGCAGATCATGCGGACGCTCTTGCAGACGGAGCAATGGGTCACGGTAGAAAAGGAAACTTCAACGAATGCCATCTTTGCTCCCTTCGTTGAATCCGTGATCCTTAAACTCGCCAGAACCGCACATTTTAGGAGTCAGTTCCGCGATGCCCTGGAATATGGAGCTATCTGTGGTTTGGGATGCCTGAAGTTCGGCTGGGCCTATGACAATGTTTTTGACTTATCGGTTGGCGGCGATGATACCGGACCATTCCTGACTCAGAAGAAGCGCAAGGAAGGGCATCTCTATGTCCAGAGTATTGACCCATTTCATATATGGTTTGGCCCTCGTACACGCGACAATAATCGTTATGACTTCATCATCGAGGAAACGCTGGTTGACGTGGATGAACTCAAGGGCCAGAAAGGTTTAGAGAACACCAATGAGTTGGAGCATGTCGATAGAATCGCCGACCAGATGTATTTCGCTGACCAAGTATATACACGCGATTTTGCTCGATACGATAAGAGGCAAATTCCAGCGGAACATTACCGTAAACAGGCTCTTATCTGGGAATACTGGGGTGACATCATTGACGTTCACAGCCAGAAAGTTGTGGACTCCAATGTGCATATCCTCATTGCGAACCGAACGACAATACTGAAGTATGAGAAAAACCCTTATTGGGATGGGCTTCCGCCTTACATCATCTTTTCACCGCTAGTTGTAGCTGGACGCTTCCCTGGACAGGGACTACTCGAAATGAATCTTAGCGTTAAGGACGGAATTGACCGTCTCGCGCAGATGCAAGAGGACCACTTAAAATTCTCTGTTGTGCCGATGATGGAGGTAGAAGCTAGTGCGCTCGAAAATCCAGAAGGAGATATGCAGACCGGTGTACAGCCAGGGAAAGTCTTTTACAAGCGAGCCGGGGCCGGGGCGCAAGCGGTTGCTGGGGTACAGTTTCCGCAACTCGGAAACTCTTCTTTCAATTTTCAAATGGAAATGTCTAAAGAGTATCAGCGGGGAACTTTCATCACTGAACAAGCACAAGGGCTTCTTGACGTTAAAGGGGAAACAACGGCTACCGAAGTCCAGTCCACGCAACTCCAAAGCACCCTCTCGATAGCGGACATCGCCCAAACCATCGAAGATAACTGCCTGATATTTGTAGCGGAAAAGATTTGGGCGCGAGCCTTCCAGTTTATTGACTCTACAACCAAACCCACATGGACGGATTTGCTAGGGTCACAGGTAGGACCGCTACTCGATAACCTGCCGATAGATAAGCGCCTCAGTCTCATTTACGGGAAGTATAACTTCCAGGCTCACGGCATGAGCCGGACGCTCGAGCGCCAGCAGAATCTTTCTAAGTACAAGGACCTGATGGCCATGTTCGCTCAGATGGGCGGACCACAGGCAATGGCCCAGTCCGGCGTCAACATGGCCGGAATCTTCCGCAGAATCTTCGACTCCTATCACTTCCCCGAGCCTTGGGAACTTGTTCCGCCAGAAGCAGAAGAGATGCAGGAGCAATCAAGACAAGCCGCCGTTACCGCGCAGAATCCTTATCACAAGGAACAGGCCAAGGCATTTATGCAGCGATCTAAAATTGTGGAGCAGTCCGATCAGGACGCCCTGCACAAGCTGATGGATGCGGCACAAGGATTGGGCCAGCCACCTAATCCTCCCGGTGGAACGCAATGAAAGTGATTGACAAACTGAATTTCCAGTAGTATAATGAAAAAGGAGGCATACTATGCCAAACGTAAAGCCAACTTCGGGAGCAGCTACCGAATCTGCAATTGACCAGGCGCACATGGTGGTGCCGTCAACTCCAGAGACTCCGGGGCTAGCGGGTGAAGGGAATTCAAAGGGCGGAGGCGAAATTTACACCTGCGCATTCTCTGAAACCGAAACCCGTCCACAGGAATTGCATGGTTCGGTGAATTATCAAAAGACCACCGCCGATCCCGGCAAAGCGCCTTCGTTCATCCCTTATACGGATTTGACGGACCCCAAGGGCACCGTCCGAGGGTAACGTGAAGCGGTACGCGAAGGGTGGAAGGTCTGGCTCAGACCCCAGAGTAGAGGCTGCCTTCCATGAGGTGTATACGAACGTGCCCAAGACAGTGAAGGCGACAGGAAAGACGGGCGCAGCGAAGGAAGCGATGATGACGGCGATTGCGCTATCGAAGGCGCGACGTTCAGGAGCTAAGGCATGAGAAAGCGCGTTCCCGGATACATCACGCAGGAAAAGAGCAATGACTTCGGCATGGATGTAAGAGTGCAGCGTCCCACAGGAGACGGGTCATCTGGATTCCCCCCTTCCGGTGACCCAGTTCCTGAAGGCCAGACAGCCAATAATGAGAATCTCGAAAAGGATGCCAAGTTCAGGAATGTTATTCCTCCGGGCGAGATCGGTTCAGTAGCGGAAGGTGATTTAGACATTCTAACTCTCAAACAGCATCTTGATACCGCTCCCTATATGGCAACGGAAACTCGCCCACAGGAGTTGCATGGCGCAGTTAATGTTCAGAAGGTATCCCGCGATGGGAATGTTCCCTTCAACAGCTATGCGACTTTCACGCCCCGCCGTGCTCCCATGCCAAGGAATGCAGGAGATGAAGGCTTCCTTGAAGGCCCGCCGAATCTGGCAGCGGACCCGCTGATGACGGATGCGAACAGTTCTGAACTCTTTTTCAGGCGTCCTACCAGGACTGAAAGCCTTTACGGGGCTAATCGGGATGGAGTGCTGGCGGCGGAGAATGCCCCGGCAGAGAAAATCAAACGGTGAACCCTACCCAAGCCCAAATCGAATCCCGCCAGCAGGTCCAGGAATTCCTTGATCGCGTGGCCAAGCCTCTGAAGAACGTAGCCTCCAAGATAAAAAGTGAATGGTTTGGCAGGCCGGATGAGGAACTGAAAGCCTGGATTGAGAAGGGCCGCGCCATTGAAGAAATCAAGGATACACGCGGCTACCAGATGATTGTAAGCCAGCTTGAAAAAGAGCTGGAATGGACTACGAACGAACTGGATGTTTGCCCGAAGGAAGTGATTGACCAGCTCCGCGAATACCGCAAAGGATTGAAGTTCATTCGGGCTTTTATTCTGACGACGGAAAAGAATGCAGACTTGGCGGGAAGTGTTTTGGCTGGACGGGCTGGAGCAATAACCAAAGAGACTTTCATAACGAATGCTAGGGTGGAGGGCTGATGCCGCAAGCAGGAATGACTGGCGATTTATACATGGATGCTGACAATCCCCAATCCACATTGGAGGCTCCCGCGCCGCCAGCACCACCCACCGACATTCCTCCGCCTACCAAAGAGCCGCATCAACCCGTACAGGTGAGAACTCATCGGATGGCAGATGAACGCCCTGATGGGACTATCCGCGATACTTCTGGCGATGCTCTCAAACCCAGCAATGATTTGAATTTCCGCAATCTCAGCGATGAAGAGATAAAGAAGCCGGTTGAAGCTCCACCTGCCGAGCAACCGAAGGAAGAGCCAAAGCCACCCGAACCTCCCAAGGAAGCTCCTCCCGCCGTTGAAAAGATGTATGCAGGCAAATTCAAATCACCGGATGAACTTGAAAAAAGCTATCTTGAAGCCCAGAAGAAACTCACACAACTTGCTCAGGAAAAATCTGAACTGGAAAAGAAAGCGCTTGCCGTTCCCCCGGCACCTCCGCCTCCAAAAACTCCCCAGCAACTAGCGGCGGAGCAGGAAGAGAACACCAAGTTCCTTAACGAGTTTGTAGCCAATCCGAAAGCAGCCGTAGACAAGTGGAAGCAGGAAGCTATCCAGACGACACAGGTAGCTCTCCAAGCCCAGCAGATTGCCGAAAGCTGGAGGAAGATGAATCCGGATTTGGCTGAACACGAAGTTAGAGTAGCTTTTGAGGCTACCCTATTAGCACAGTCTGACCCCGAACTTGCCGGAAACCACGAAGCCTTGCTGCAAAAGGCCACTGATAATTTCAGGCAATTCACCGGGAAAATCAGGTCTGAGGGTGCCAAGGAAGCGCTCACACAAGAGACGCGGACAATCCCGCTTCTCAGCAGCACACCAGCAGCAACGACGGAACAACCTTCTGGTAAGGCTCCGCTGACCGCAGAAAGTGCATTCGACTTGCACATGCGCA
>Ga0247688_1000076_pt1 | contig 44909 bp, 40 predicted proteins | sample CNK29_metaG_FD_182718 | JGI IMG/M metagenome (GOLD analysis project Ga0247688, IMG submission 182718) | Soil microbial communities from Purdue University Martell Research Forest, Indiana, United States - CNK29 | ecosystem: Environmental > Terrestrial > Soil > Temperate forest > Bulk soil... | reverse complement strand
AAACGCGCAATCGATCCGCGAAGCCGTCGCCAAACTCCCACCCGAACCCGAGAAGCCCGACAAGAAGGCGAAGAAGAGCAACTAGAAAGGCCATCCACAGATTACGCAGACTCTGTGTAATCTGTGGATGGTTTTATAGTTTTAGCGTTGCCGTGGCGCGTTTCACCGCTTCAACGATTCTCTCCAAACCTTCTTTCGCATTCGCGCCGTTACGATCATCAAGCGCCTGCCGAAAATCGGTTAACGGTTGCGCGGCGTAACCGGTGTAAATCCCCGGCGCGTAGATCAGGTGCTTGTACCACGCGCGCCCGCGCAACCCACGTTGATCGATAAACTGCCGCTCAGCATTCATCAACGCATCGTTAATTCTTGCCAGCTTCGCCGCGTCACCGGATCGCATCGCCTCCTGGCGTGCTTTCTCGATCCGCTCCGCTTCTTTCGCGAAATCATCGAGCGCCGAGTTCATCGCTTTCTCGTCAAACGAACTCGAGAGATTGCGCCAGCCGGCAATCTTCACTGCTTCGCGAAAGAAGTCACGAATCTCATTCGCGTAAGCCGTGTAGTCAAACGACAACGCGTCCGCATCGGCCAGGCGCAACGCCATCGTGCCCCAGATCTGCGCCGCCGCTACGTGATACACAAATCCCGGATCGCCAAAATGGTCCATCCAGTAAAACGAATCGTACGCCGAGTGATAGACGCCGTAATCACCACCGAAGCCCATATCGGTTGACGCGATGCCGAGATGCTGGAGAAACGGCGTGTAGTCTGATCCGGAACCGAGTGGCGCGATGCGCGCCTCGCCCATTTTGTGGCGCTCCTCTTCGGTGCTCAAATCGCGCGTTCGATCCTGCCATTGTTCATAAACACTCTTGCCCGTCTTCGGATCTTTCACGTCTTTCGTCGTGTCGCGGATCAACTTAGCCAACGAAGGCACCGCCGACGCGCCGAAGTGCGGACCGGAAACAGCCGCATCGAGATTCAGGTAAGCGACCGCCTTCTCTTTCAACTCCGCGGCAAACTCTTCCGCCCATTCAGTGGAACCAATCAAGCCATACTCTTCCGCGTCCCAACTGCACAGAATGATCGTGCGGCGCGGTTTCCAACCTGATTTCAAGAGTTGGCCCAACCCGCGGCCTACTTCCAACATCGCCGAGGTGCCGCTGTTTGGATCGACCGCGCCAAACACCCACGCGTCGCGATGATTTCCCAGCACGACCCAACGATCTTTCTGCTCCGCGCCGTCGATGCGTGAAATCACGTCCCAGATCGTGCGCTGCTTGTAATCCATGTCCGTCTTCAGGTGAACCTGCACGTCGTCAGTGCCACCGACGTGATAAGCGAACGGCAGTCCGCCCTGAAAACCGCGCGGCCGCACTGGTCCTTTCAACGGCGCGATGATCTGCTTCGCGACGTCGTAGGCAATCGGCTGCACCGGAATGCGCGTCAGGTCAGTCACATCTTCCAGCTTCAAACGCGGCACGCCGGGGATCGCAGGCTGTCCCGGCGTCAACGGATCGCCGGGATAGTCAAACAAGTATTGGACCGAACCGCGTTGGCCCGACGCGACCGGACGCCACGGTCCTTTCGGATAAACGTCGCCCTGCATGTAACCGTCGTCGGCAGGATCGGAATAGATGATGCAACCGATCGCGCCATTGTCCTGGGCCACCTTCGCCTTCACGCCGCGAAACGAATTGCCGTAACGCACGATGACGATCTTGCCTTTGACGTCGACGCCCGCCTTCTTCAGCTCTTCGTAATCGCCGGGCAAACCGTAGTTCGCATAGACCACCGGCGCGGTCACGTCGCCGCTCGCGCTGTAGCCGTTGAACAGCGGCGTAATCCTGGGATTCGACGAAGTGGGATCGCCGGCCACGATCGCTTCGCGCGTGTCGAGTTTCTGGCGACGCGCGGTGATCAACTCAAGCACGGTCGGCGCGTTCGGATAGTTCATCCAAACCTGGTATTCCTTGAGTTCCGCCGGCAAGCCGTAGCTGCGCAACTGATCGCGCACGTAAACCGCGGTCGCGTAGTCTTCTTTCGTGCCGGCGATGTGCGGCTCGATCGTTAAGCGACGCAAATGTTCGCGCGCTGAGGTTGGCGAAGGCACCGCGCGAAACTGCTCTTCCCAACGACGCTCTGCGGCCGCACGTTCAGCCGTGAAACCGTCGATGGTGTTGGTTTGTGAAAAAGCAGGTGGCGCGAGAAGAAGGAATTGGAGTAGAAAGACAATGAAGATTCTCATAGTACAGTACAATCGGAGCGAGTCTGCCGCGAAAGGAAGCTGATTAATGGACAGTCGTTATTACCCAAACGTGGAAATAGATCTTCCTCAACTATCTGCCGAACTGCGAAATCTTTTTGACAGCGAGTATGAAGTGCAGACCTTCCAGGTTTCGACTACCAGCATCGTGCAAGCGCGGAAGTCGAACACGCTGCGCGATCTGACCGGTCTCTCGCAAGCGTTGACGATCAAGATCACGCCTGAGTCAGGCGGAACGCGCGTAGAGATCGGAATGCAGAAGTGGTTCGACAAAGCCGCGGTCGCTGCCGTTGGCGCAATCGTCTTTGCCCCGCTGTTGGCGTTGGCAGCGCTTGGCGCATACTGGCAATACAAACTTACAGAAGACGCGTGGAAGATAATCGAAGATCACATCGCGCGCAAAGCGGGCGGGTACGTGCCGCCGTTGCCGGGGCGCTGCGGCACCTGCGGCGCCGCGAATGTTGCGGGTTCGGATTTCTGTTCTTCGTGCGGTGCGAATCTGAAAGTCGGGCGGAATTGCCCGTCGTGCGGCGTCGCGCAGAAAGATATTTCGGCGCGGTTCTGTAATCGCTGCGGCAGCGCGCTGGCGGGATAGTTAGCGACAGATTTTTTTAGTCGTGCCTCAGAGCGCGCACGGGATCGATCCGCGCTGCGCGTGAGGCCGGATAGAGGGCCGCGAGAATCGAGACGACCAGCGCGAAGGCGATGGCGCCGAACGATAGATAAAGCGGCAGGTGGAAGAAGTCGATAAACGACGCGCCTTGCGGCTTGAGAATGAAGCGATAAGCTAAACGGTTCGCGACGCCGTCAATTCCCCACGCCAGAAATACACCGATCACGCCACCAACCACACCGAGCACGGCCGCCTCAACGAAGAAGATCAACTTGATCTCTCGATCTTCAGCGCCGATGGCTTTCATGATCCCGATCTCGCGCGTGCGTTCGAGGATGGACATGATCATCGTGTTCGCAATGCCAAACGACGCGACCAGCAGCGAGATGCCGCCCAACAATCCGAGCACCGAGTCGATGATCAGAAACACCGTGCGAATCTGATCTAGTTCGTCGACAATCGAAAAACTGCCGAAGCCGAGTTCAGTGATCTTCTGCCGCACCACCGTGAGTTGGACCGGATCGGAAACGCGCACCACCGCCGAGTCGTAACCTTCCGTTTGATCTCCAGCGAGTTTCCCGCCGCTACGCGCGAGCGCGAGCGCCACCTGGCTCATTGGGCCACGATGCGCCACGGACCAGTCGTGGGCCATCTGCAAGGGGATGTAGATGCCCGCGCTCGGCATCAGGCCGCGCAGGCCACCCTGGCCGGCGCCTTCCTTGATTTCAGTACTCAACACACCGGCGATGCGAAACGTTCGCGTCTCGACGCCGGGCGCAGACTCGTCGAGGCCCGGGTCGTCCAACGGAATGCCAAAGAAGTTTGGTTTCTCTTCTTCTTCCTCTGCTTCGGGTTTTTTGTCCGCTGATTTCTCAGAAGACTTTTCAGAAGGTGGCGCGAGCAACTCGATCGTCTTGCCGACGGCATCCGCCGGCTTCTCATACCCGAAGTCACGCGTAAAGCGTTCCGATACCACCGCCTCGCCGGCAGCCGCTGAAGAGATCATCTTGCCGGCGGCGAAGTGTTGAAAGCGCGTTGAGTCGTTGGGAATGTTCGCGCCACCAACAGACTGAGTCGACAGCTTGCCGTTGGAACGAATGAAGGCGTTGAAGTTCACCGAGGGTTCCACGTAGGCCACACCGGGAATCGCCGCGATCTCTTTGACGCCCGCATCGTCGAGGATGCGCGTCGGTGTTTTGTCCGCCCGCTGGCGGCCGTTGCGCCTTTCGCCCTCGTCGCGCACGGGCCGATCGAGTCCGGCGAGATTGCTGAGTCCCTGGCCGAATACCTGAATCTCGTTGAATAGATCGAGCGCTTTGAAACGCGCCAGCATGTTGCTCTGCAAGCCGAGACCAAACGAAACCATCGTCACGATCACCGCGACGCCGACAATCACGCCCATCATCGTCAGGCCCGCGCGCAGCTTCGCCTGGCGAAGATTGCGTAGCGCAAGATGGAGGATGTCCAGGAAACTCATCTTTTAATCCGCGTCAAAAAAGCCTGCCAACAGCGTCGGCGTTCCAGTCCGCAAGACTCGCACTCACAACGTCCGCGCCCGCCGCACGTAACGCGTCTGCAGCAACCGTGTTCGTCACACCCAGCGTTCTCATGCCCGCAACGCGCGCGGACTCAATTCCCGGCGGCGAGTCTTCAATCGCCAAACATTCAGATGGCAACAACGGCAACAGCCGTTCACTCTGCCGCTTCTCATTCAACTTCGCCAGGCCGCAAACATAACAATCAGGCGCGGGCTTGCAAGCGGATGTATCTTCCGCCGTCACCACCACGGAAAACAGCGGCGTCAAATTCGCGCGTTCAAACACGTGACCAACTTCGTTTCGATTCGCCATGCTCACGAGGCCGAGTGAAAAGTCGCGCGACGCTGCTTTCAAAAACGTCAGCACGCCCGGAAACAACGGCAATTCGTCCTTGATGATCTCGCGATGAATTGCCGTCTTGTCCGTAATCACCGTATCCAGTACCTGGTCCGTCAACGGCCGGCCGGCTTTCGCGAACATCGAGCGCACAAACGTTCGATCGTCCATTCCCAACGCACCGAAATACCACTCCTCGGTGAGATTAACATCGTGGCCGCGCAACACTTCCTGATAAGCCTTCATTTGAATCTTTTCGTCGTCGATGATGACGCCGTTGAAGTCGAAGAAGATGGCTTTGATCATTGGGATTGGCTCTTCATCTCCTCAAGCAGTTTCGGCAAACGCTCGCTCTCAAGCACGTCCAACCGCCGCAATACCTCGGCCAGCGACAATTCGTTTTTCAAATTCACTTGATAATCCAAGTCCGCGCGCAACCGATCTTTTTCGCCCTGCCGGTTCTGCGACATCATGATGATCGGCGCCTGCATGCCCGCAATCACCGCCAGCACGAGATTCAGCATTTGATAAGGCGCGGGGTCGAAGCCGCTCACCAAAATGTAAGAGTTGAAGATGATCCAGAAGATGATCAGCGCGATCGAGACGCCGATGAATTTCCAACTGCCGCCAAACTCCGCGATCAAGTCAGCCGCGCGATCCGCCAACGTCAAACGCGCTTCTTGTTCTTCGTTTACGTTGCGCGACACCCGCGAGCGCAACAACTCGTCCGTGCGGCGCAATCGTTCCGTCAGCGCGGTCAACATCTCCAGCGCCACGTTCGGTTTCCTTTTGACAAACGCGAGAAACGCTTCGCGGGAAAGGACCGCCAGCCGCGAGTCTTCAATCACTTGCGCATCGGCGGAACGCTTGCGGCCGTCGATGATCGACATCTCACCGAAGAAGTCTCCCTGGGCCAACTCCGCGAGCGTCACTTCCTGCTGGTCCTCGGCACGAATGCTGATCCGCACGCGCCCCCGTTCAATCAGGTACATCGCGTCGCCGGTATCGCCCTGCTTGAAGAGTCGCGTTTTCTGGGGCACTTCCCTTTCGGAAAGCAGGTTGCGCAGGTCAGTCGCTGCGTCGTCGTCAAGAGAAGCGAAGAGCGGCACGGAGCGAAGCGCTTCGAGCGTCATTTGGCTGGCGGGGTCAGGCATTCGGTCCTCCATTCACAATCTTTCCATCCTTCATAAACACGAGCCGATCGGCGAAGCTGTTGGCGAGTTCCTGATCGTGTGTGACCATCACGATCGTCAGCGCGTCTTTAGTAACCATGTCGCGCAACAACGCGAGCAGCTCGTGCGCGCGAATCGAATCCAGGTTTCCCGTTGGTTCGTCGGCCAGCAAAACTTTCGGATTGTTGGCGAGCGCGCGGGCGATCGCCACGCGCTGCTGTTCGCCGCCTGACAACTCCGACGGCTTGTGTTCGAGCCGATCGCCGAGCCCGACGCGCGCCAGCAATTCACTCGAACGCGCGCGCCGCTGTTGCCCGCGCAAGCCACCAAACGCCAGCGCTAGCGAAACGTTTTCTCGCGCCGTCATCGTCGGGATGAGATTGAAGTTCTGGAAGATCATGCCGACGGAAAAACGCCGGTAACGGGCCATCTCTTTTTTCGTGAATGGGCCCAGCGGCTTCGATCCGAAATAGACTTCACCCTTCGTCGGGTGATCGAGCCCGCCGAGCATGTTGAGCAGTGTCGATTTGCCGGAACCGGAAGTGCCTTGAATGGCGACAAACTCGCCTTCGTTGACTTGGAGCGAAACGTCGTCGAGCGCGGCTACGCTGTTCGCGCCCATTTGATAAACCTTGGAGACTTCCTGTGCGGCCAACAGCGCGCTCATCACGATTGACTAACTCTCCATAACGCAAACCTCTCGTTTTCAAAACCCTTCAACGACATATCAAACTCGGTCGCCGACAATCGCTTCGAGTCGAGCAGTTCACGCACTTGCGCGTCGTCAAAAACAGCGCGCGAGATTATCACGTCGTTGCCGGTCGACAGGCCTTCGAGCCGCGCCGCGAGGTTTACGGTCGAGCCGAAGTAATCGAGCCGATCGTTCAACGTCACCGCGATGCACGGGCCGGTGTGCAGACCGGCTTTCAGTTGCAACGGCATTGCTCCGTCAGGCGGTTGGGCCAGCGTTTGTTGCACCTCGAGCATCGCGACGACGCCGTCGGCAGCACAGCGAAACACCGCCATCACGGCGTCGCCGATCGTCTTGACGACCGCGCCGTCGTGTTCGGCGATCGCTTTTCGCAACACGTCGAAATGATTCATAACGCGGCCGAACGCAGTCGCGTCGCCGATCTCGCGATAGAGCTTGGTGGAGTCGCGCAAATCAGTGAACAGCACGGTTAAAGTGCCGACCGAGATCTGCTCGCCGGGCCGCAACGCTTCCGCGGCAAAGAGGTCGCGGAACATTTGCAACGCGGTAACTTCAGCCGCGGTCGTCGCCTGATCGTTCCACGCCATGCGTTCGAGCATGAGCAACTGTTCGGCGTCAGTCTCGTTCGTCACGTCGAGCGTGACGCGCTCGGCAAGGCGCAACGTGTCGCGGTTCCAGCCGTTGTTGGCGATCGCCAACCGCGCCGCAGTCTCGCCGTCAGGACTGACCACCACGTCGAGCGCGCCGGGAAGCTCGTGCGCCCGCAAACGATAACTGCCCGGTTCGAGCGGCAAGTTCAACGTTCGCTGGTCACCGGGCGCGAGCAGTTGTTGGGCCACAATGTGCGGCGTCAACTCCGGACTGCCGACACAATAGGACGTCACCGCAACCCGCCGCACCGCCGGGTTCGGGCGAAACGTCAATTCAACATAACGATCGAAGTTAACGGTGAAATCGATCTTGCATGCCTCGCAGTGAACGTCCGTGTGAATGTCGCGCAACGACTGGCCCGACTCCTGGGGGCCACGACAAAGCGGGCAAAGCAAGTCCCACTGAAAATCGAGCAAGCCCGCGCGCGTCGCTCGCAGGCAAATCTCCAGCACGTCGCGGCGCTGCTCGTTCCAATCGTCCGCGAGTTTGTATGGGCGAATGCGCGTGACCGCGAAGTCGTCCGCGTGTTCGAGAAAGTCGACCAGCCGATCCGCGATGGCGCGCTTCTCCGCGGGGAAGTCTGCCTCTGCGAGATCCGCCAGTAATTTTTGGTGCAACGATCTGAGCCGCGCCAGATCAAATAAAGACTGCGAAGTGTTCGGCTCGTTCATTTCATCTTCACCATTTTGTGCAGCAGCAGCGTCGTAGTTGAAGATAGCATCACGAAAACGACGCGCCACGATCAGGCTCAGTTGCACTGCGATCGCCAGCGCGCCCGGCAGGTTTCGCGGCGTGGACCAAACCTGGTAATCGAGATGCGTGCCGCCGGTGGCATTCGGGTTCAACTCCGCCAGCACTCGCAACCGCGCCATCGGCCCTTTGCTGTAAATGCGCTCGATGCCAAAACGCTGCGGCTTGACCCATTCGAACGGTTGTTCTTCCCATTCGATGGGCATGCCGTAAATCGAGAGTTTTATTTTGCGGCGGGCGTTGCGCAGCGGCTTGCGCGCGGCGTCGAGTTCGATCTCAGGCACGCCGGTGTCGCGATTGAACCGGTTTGTATCGGCAATGAAAGGCCAAAGTCTCTCCGGACTCGACTTGAGATCAAACTCCCATCGTTTGTGAATCTCACGGAAAGACATTGCCAATTTCCGATTGCCAATTTCCGCTTGTCGCTTGGCGAGTTTTTTCAAATCGGCAATCGGCAATTGGCAATCGGCAATGGCTCAGACTTCCTTGTATTCAGAATCCACATCTTCATGCGAGAGCGCGACGCGGTAGTTCTTCGATTGCAGTTGCTTCGTGATCAGCAGATCGTCTTTCGTCTTGAGGAGGTCCGCGCGACTGTAAACAGAGAGCTCGAAGTTGTAGCCATGCGTGATTGCGTCCTTCGGGCACGCCTCGACGCAGTACCCGCAGAAGATGCAACGCCCGTAATCGATGTTGTAGACGGCTGCGTAACGTTCATCGACGCCGATGCGCTCTTCAGGCGGGCGTGGATCGTCAGCCGCAACGATGTAAATGCACTCCGACGGGCACGCGGCCGCGCACAGGTAACAGGCCACGCACTTCTCGCGGCCTAACTCATCCACGTGCAACAGGTGTTGGCCGCGATAGCGTGGCTGCACGGTTACGGGTTCATCCGGATACTGGACCGTCCACTTGCGCTTGGGAATGTAAGAGAGCGTGACGCCCATTCCCTGGATGATGGCTTTGGTCGATTCAATGACGTCGGTGATGATTGACATACGCTTCAGTTTAATCCGTGCTTCACAAGTTCGACAAAGCCCCTGCCAGGATCCAGAAGATGATCAGCGCTCCGTACAACGCAACCGTCAAGCTGCCGGTCACGATGCCGACGATTGCGAGTGGCTTGCCGGTGGTTGTTAGCGGTGACTTTTTGATCTGCGAAAGGGCTACGCAGCCCAGAATGATTGCCGCAATTCCCGGCAACGGCCCGAAACAACCGAAGACAAGGCCCAGAATCCCGGTAATCATCGAACCCACTGCCAGTCCCTGACTCGGTTGCCCGACAGGTTGCAGCGGTGGCGGTGGCGGGCGCCACGGCGCGCCCCTCGGGGCGGCCATCGGCGGCGTCATCGGCGCGCGTTCATCGGGCGCGATCCAGCCGCCGGCTTGCAACGGCGGGTCGCGTGGCAACCACTGCGTCTCCTGTTCGGATCGCACTTTTTCTTCTGGTTCGCGGATCTGCGGATCCCAGTTCGGATCCCTTGGCCGAGACATCTGCTCTCTCAGCAGCGAGCCGTCTTCTGAGCAGAATGTTATCCACGCATCAGTGAACTGCCGGTTGCACTGCGGGCAATACTTCATCTCGGAAGTGTTATCTCGAAGTTAGACCAGTTCCAAACGACTGAAGAAGTAATCGATTTCGATCGCGGCGTTTTCGTCTGAATCGGAGCCATGCACGGCGTTCTCGCCGACCGAACCGCCAAACTCTTTGCGCAACGTGCCGGCGTCGGCTTTCGCCGGATCGGTGGCGCCCATCAGATCGCGCCACGATTTCACCGCACCCTCTTTTTCGAGCGCCATGACCACGCATGGGCCACTCGACATGAACTCCGTGAGCCCGCTGAAGAACGGTCGTTCGCGATGAACCGCGTAGAAGCCTTCAGCTTGCCGGCGTGTCAGGTGAATGAGTTTCAGGCCACGGATTTTGAACCCGTCGTCCAGAATGCGTTGAATGATCGAGCCGGTGTGACCCGCTTTGACTGCATCAGGTTTTACAATTCCGAATGTTAGGTTAGTCATCTGTAGCTTATAACGCTTCCTTCATTGCTTGTCCGATATCGGCGGGCGACTTAACAACGTGAATGCCCGCCGCTGCGAGTGCTTTCATCTTTTCCGCCGCGGTGCCCTTGCCGCCCGCGATGATGGCGCCGGCGTGGCCCATGCGGCGTCCCGGCGGCGCAGTTTGGCCGGCGATGAAGGCCACGATGGGTTTCGTCACGTGCTCTTTCGCAAACGCTGCGGCGTCTTCTTCAGCCGAACCGCCGATCTCACCGATCATGACGATTCCGGTTGTCTCGGGATCGGCTTCAAACAACGCCAGCGCGTCGACGTGTGTGGTGCCCACGATTGGGTCGCCGCCGATACCGATGGCGGACGATTGGCCCATGCCAAGGGCTGTTAGCTGGCCCACCGCTTCGTAAGTCAACGTTCCCGAACGCGAGACGACGCCGATGTTGCCTTCTCTATGAATGTGGCCGGGCATGATGCCGATCTTGCACTTGCCGGGCGAGATGATGCCCGGGCAGTTTGGGCCAATCAGGCGCGTCGGCTTGTCGCGCAAATATTCTTTCACCTTCACCATGTCGAGCGTGGGAATCCCTTCGGTGATGCAAACGACGACGGGAATGCCCGCGTCGGCGGACTCCATGATCGCGTCAGCGGCGAATGAAGGCGGCACGTAGATCACGGAAGCATTCGCGCCTGCTTCTTTGACGGCGTCGGCGACCGAATTAAAAACCGGTATTTCCTCGTGGATCGTTCCGCCTTTGCCGGGCGTCACGCCACCGACGACGTTCGTTCCATACTCAACCATCTGCCGGGTATGAAACGTCCCCTCTTTTCCCGTAATCCCCTGCACGATCAGGCGCGTAGATTTATCGACCAGAACGCTCAATGATGAATGCTCCTCTCAAAAATAAGCCACAGATAATACGGATTATTTACACCAACTCAAACCGTTCACCGTACTCCGGCACGCGGACGTTCCAGCCGAAACGTTCTTTAATATGCGCGGCCATCGCGTTTGCGGCTTCGGGTTCGCCGTGGGTCAGGAAGGTTTCGCGCGGCGCGCCGTCCGGCATTCCCTCGAGCCAGTGCAGTATTTCCTTCCAATCAGCGTGCGCCGAAAAGCCGCCGATCTTCTCGATGCGGCAACGAACCGGAACCCACTGCTTCAAAATCTTCACCTCGGGCTCACCGTCGAGTATGCGCCGGCCAATCGTGCCGGCCGCTTGATAACCAACGAACACTATCGTCGCGTCGGGATCCGGCACCATGCGCAACGCGTGATGCAACACGCGCCCGCCAGTCATCATTCCCGATGCACTGATGATCACGCGCGCACCGGTCGCGCCATTCAGCTTCTTCGACTCTTCACGCGACGTCGCCGTAATCATCGAATGCGTGCGCAACGGATGGCGCTTCGTCGCCAGCACGCTGGCATACTCTTCGTCGTGCTCTTCAGTGCGATTTGAATAAGCGGCGGTTGCGGCGGCGGCCATCGGTGAGTCAACGCTGACCGGCAACACCGGGATCGCTTTCTCCTCTTCGAGTTCACGGATCAGATAGACGATCTCCTGTGTGCGGCCGACAGCAAAAGCAGGTATCAACACCGGCGCGTTTCGTTTGGCAGCGTCGTTGATGATGCGCGCGAGCGCGACTTTCGGATCTTCCGCATCGTGCAGGCGATCGCCATACGTCGATTCGACGAGCAGATAGTCACACGCCGGCGGCGGCGCTGGATCGCGAATGATTGGCTGGTCGTAGTGGCCCAGATCGCCGGAGAAGAGCACGCGAACGCCCTGGCCATTCGTACCCGCGCCGTCGATCTCCACGAGCACCAGGCTCGATCCGAGAATGTGGCCCGAGGTTTTGAAACTGGCTCGAACACCTTGCGCGATCCCGATTCCGTCGCCGTCATTCGCCAGCGGACGAATCAACTCCAGCGAAGCAAAAGCATCTTTCTCGGTGTACAGCGGCAACGCCGGTTCGTGCTTGGTCAGTTTGTGCCGGTTGCGATAATCGGCGTCTTCTTCCTGCAAGCGGCCGGCGTCCGGCAACAGAATCTTCAAGAGATCGGCAGTGCCGCGCGAGCAGTAAATTGGGCCATGAAAGCCATGCTTCACGAGACGCGGCAGGTAACCGGTATGATCGATGTGCGCGTGAGTGATGAGCACGGCCTGGATCGAACGCGGATCAAACGGCGGCTCCTGCCAATTGCGCTCGCGCAGTTCCTTCAGGCCCTGGAACAAACCGCAATCGACCAGCACGCGCGTCTTGCCGGTTTCGATCAGGTACTTCGATCCCGTGACCGTTCCGACGCCACCCCAGAATGAGATATTCGCCAAACGCCTGCTCCTTCAGCTTATTAGAAACCCAGTGACCGTATCAGGAACCCACCGACAGAGTCGGTGGTACTTCAAGACTAAACCTACACTCTCACGGTAGTTAGCATCGGCAAGTACCACCGACATGGTCGGTGGATGTTGATACCTTACGCGGCGAGACTCACGACTTTCTCAGCCGCGTCTTTCATCCCGTTCGCCACCGTGAAATTCATGCCCGACTCACGAATCACGCGCTGCCCTTCTTCCACGTTGGTCCCTTCGAGCCGCACGACCACCGGCACCTTAATCCCGAGGTTGCGCGCCGCTTCAACCACGCCCCGCGCTACCATGTCGCAACGCACGATGCCGCCGAAGATATTGATCAAAACCGCGCGCACGTGCTCGTCCGCCAGCAAAATGCGAAACGCAGCTTCAACCCGTTCCTGCGAAGCGCCGCCGCCGACGTCGAGAAAGTTTGCCGGTTCGCCACCGGCAAGCTTGATGATGTCCATCGTCGCCATCGCGAGCCCAGCGCCGTTCACCATGCACGCGATGTTGCCGTCGAGCTTGATGTAGTTGAGATCAAACTTTGACGCTTCGATTTCGAGTGGCTCTTCTTCGTTGAGATCGCGCAGGTCGAGAAAATCCTTGTGGCGAAACAGCGCGTTGTCGTCGAAATTTACTTTAGCGTCGAGCGCGATCAGCCGGTTGTCTTTCGTTAGCAGAAACGGATTGATCTCCATCAGCGACGCATCCATCTGCTCGTAAGCCTGGTAGAGCGACTGCATAAACTTCACCGCCTGATTCACGAGTGGACCAGGCAGCCCGAGGCCAAACGCCAACTTGCGCGCTTGAAACGCCTGAAAGCCAACGCCCGGATCGATCGTCTCCTTGAGAATTTTCTCCGGCGTCTTAGCCGCGACTTCTTCGATGTCCATCCCGCCGGCTGACGAAGCCATGAACACCTGCCGGCCCGTCGTGCGATCGAGCACGATGCCGAGATAGAACTCCTTGTCGATCGGCAAGCCTTCCTCGATCAACAGCACGCGTACTTCCCTTCCTTCGGGACCGGTCTGATGCGTGACGAGGTTCATGCCAAGCATCTGCGCCGCGAGATCGCGTGCTTCGCCGGCGCTGCGGGCGAGTTTGACGCCGCCACCTTTGCCGCGACCACCCGCGTGAATCTGCGCCTTAACGACGACCACGTCGGTGCCGAGTTCTTTCGCCGCTTGATAAGCCTCTTCCGGCGAACGTGCGACAATTCCGCGCGGCACGGGCACGCCATATTTTCTTAAGAGTTCTTTTCCCTGGTATTCATGAATCTTCATACGAGACCTTTGTGGTTAAATTAATTTCCGAACGGCGGTCGAGTTTAGGGTTTTTCGGGTAAAGGCGCAAAGCTATACGCTAAGCAAGTACAGGGATTGAACGGAGCACACAAATGAGTGAAGTGATCGTTACGTCGCAAGCAAACCTGCGCAATGAAATACGCTACGGCGCGGACCACGTGTTCACAACTGACGAACCAATCGCCGCCGGCGGCGAGGATGCTGGTCCTGATCCTTACACGTTGTTGCTCGCCGCACTCGGCAGTTGCATCTCCATGACCACGACTCTTTACGCACGTCGCAAGCAGTGGCCGCTTGAACGCGTGACCGTGCGCTTGCGGCAAAATCGAGTTCACGTAAAAGATTGCGACGTCTGCGCGCAAAAGCCCGAAGGTTACGTTCACCGCATCGAACGTTCAGTTACCTTCACTGGCCCACTCAGCGACGAACAGCGCGCGCGACTGCAGGAGATCTCACACAAATGTCCCTTGCACAAAACACTCTCGTCACCAATTTTGATCACTGAACTGAAAGACTAGCCAACGGCGCGCGGGGTTGTTGCAGACCACGCAACCCAAGCGTGAATCGGTGCATCCTTCAGAATATTTTCGACAAGAAGAACCTGTACTTTGACAGCGATAGGGTGAAATGGGATGGTCCGTTCCAGGGGAAGCGCGCACGAGCAACGCGGGTTATTGTCTTCAGTTTTAATTGGTTTTTTGGTTCCGATTTTTTGTTCAGCAGTCCCTCCTGCCCACGCGCAACAAACGGTTCCCGCGCAAACTCCCGCGTCAAGCAATCAAAATCCAGAGGTGCGCAGCACGCCGCCTGTCACGAGCCTGCCTTCGACGGCGCTCGATCCATCGTCCTTAATAAGACAGCCTCTGCCGGGCGCGGCGCGAGTTTCGCCGGCACCCGCACAATTGTCTTTGTCAGACGCAATTCAGTTAGCGCTGCAAAACAATCTCGCGACACTTTCGGCCCAGGAACAACGACGCGAAGCAACCGGTTTCGTTCAGCAAGCGCGCTCGGCATTGCTGCCTAATATCTCCGGCGCCAGCTACCAGGCAAATCTGACCGTCAACATTGCCGCACTCGGTTTTCAGCCGGGAACGTTTCCCGGAATCCAAACTTCTTTCATCGGCCCATTCAACAACTTCGACGCGCGTGCGCAGTTGGTCCAAAGGATTTTTGACCTCAGCGCGATTCGCAATTACCAGTCAAGCAAACAAGGAATTCGCATCGCCGAGTTTCGGCAACAACTCGCGCGCGAACAAGTTTCCGAAGCAACCGCGCTCACGTATCTCGAAACATTGCGCAGCGAACGAAACGTTTCCGCCGCGCAAGCAAACGTCACGCTCGCAGAAGCGCTGCTGAAGCTGGCCCAGGACCAGCGAAACGCCGGCATCGCCACGGGCGTCGACGTAACGCGCGCCGAAACACGTTTGGCCCAGGAGCGCGTGAACCTGGCCCAGACGCAAACCACCGCCGAGCAAGCGCGCTTGAACCTGCAGCGCGTAATCGGTGTTCCGCTTGGCTCGGCGCTGGTGTTGACCGACCAGCTTACGTTTACTGCTGAACCGTTGCCGCAAACGGACAGTGCTGTTTCCGATGCGTTGGCGCACCGCGCGGAAGTCTTGATCTCGGAAGCACAAGTGAACATGGCTAATCTGGAGCGCAAGGCTGTTCAAGGCGAGTATCTGCCGTCGCTGCAATTCGAAGGCGACTACGGCACGAGCGGCATCACGCCGGTTGACACCGCGCTTCCGACGCGGCGAGTAGCCGTGCAACTCAACGTGCCGATTTTTAATGGTGGGCTGACGCAGGGACGGATGACTGTCGCAACGAGCCGGCAGCATGATGCGGAGTTGCAGTTGGGCAGTGTGCGGGGACAAGTCGAGCAAGACGTGCGGCTCGCGATTTCGAGTTTGCGCACGACCGTCGAACGTGTGCGCGCGGCGGATGAGGCGGCCCTGCTCGCGCAGCGCGAGCTCGACATGTCGCGCGATCGTTTTCGCGCCGGCGTGGCGGATAATCTTGAAGTGATCAATGCGCAGGCGTCGCTGGCAGATGCGCGCGCGGCCCAGGTGCAGGCACTCGCGGTCTACAACGCCGCGCGACTGAATCTCGCCGCGGCCCTGGGCCGAGCAGAAGCATTCAGATGGTAAAGAAAATTTTAGTAACGAGTTTATGAGTACGACGATCGAAGACGACGTAAAAGATGAAGAGGAACGGAAAGAGCCCGTCCTCGTTGATGAACAAGGCGAACCGTTAGAGCCTGAAGGTCCAACTCCCGCGACTCGCAAACGCCCGCTTTACCGCCGTCCCGCGTTCTTAATCGCAGCCGTATTCGTGCTGCTGATCGGGGCAGTGTTTGGCATGCGCTACTGGCTTTACGCGCGCAGCCACGAGTCAACCGACGACGCGTTTATCGATGCGCACATCACGCCGGTCAGTCCGAAAGTTTCCGGCTACATCGTGAAGGTTCACGTCGATTCGAACCAACAGGTGAAGAAGGGCGATCTCCTCGTCGAGATCGATCCGCGTGATTACCAGGCGAAGTTGGACCAGGCAAAAGCCGCACTCGCGGCCGGCGAAGCCCGCTTGAAAGAAGCGCGCACCGGCGTCGATCTGACGCGTGCGAACTCACGCGCGAACGTGCAGCAAGCATCGGGCACCGTGCAGCAGGCGCGCGCCGGTGTTGAAGCGTCGCGCGTGCAAGCAGCCGCGGAACGCACGCGAGTGACGCAAGCGGGCGCGGCCACAACCTCCGCCCAAGCAAACCTGCAACAAGCACGGGCCCAGGTCGACGCCGCGCAAGCAGAACTGGTGCGCGCGCAAGCTGACGTCGCGCGTTACCAGGAGCTTTACAACAAGGACGAAGTTTCGCGACAGCGTTTGGACCAGGCGATCGCGACCGCACGCACGGCCGAAGCGCAGACTGAAGCCGCCCGCCAAAGAGCCGCGGCCGCGGCTTCGCAAGTACGCGAGAGTGAAGCGGCCCAACGCACGGCAACGGAAACGGCTCGCCGCGCTGAAGTTCAAATCGGCGCCGCGCGGGCGCAGGTGAATGAAGCGCAAGGAAAATTGGCGGCGGCGAATACGGCGCCGCAACAGATCGCGTCCAGCGAAGCACAAGCACAAACCGCCAGCGCGTCGCTCGAGCAACTTCAGGCCGCGGTTGCGCAAGCCGAACTCGAACTGTCGTACACGAAACTCTACGCACCTGACGACGGGAGAGTAACGAACAAGTCGATTGAAGAAAGCGCACTTGTGCAACCAAACCAGCAGTTGATGGCGATCGTTCCGGGCGATGTTTGGGTGACCGCAAACTTCAAAGAGAACCAGATCGGAAGAATGCAGCCTGGCCAGTCCGTCGAGATTACGGTCGACGCTTATCCGGGCAAGACTTTCAAAGGACACGTCGACAGTATTCAAGCGGGAACCGGCGCGCGGTTCAGTTTATTGCCGGCCGAGAACGCGACCGGAAACTATGTGAAGGTCGTGCAGCGTGTGCCGGTGAAGATCGTGTTCGACGAGCCTCCTGATCCGAAGCACTTGCTGGCGCCGGGCATGTCGGTGGTGCCTGAGGTCAAAGTTGCGTGAGCAGTAGACGCGAGTCAATCAGGGCGCGTTTCGCAAATCGAGCGCCCACCGCCAAACCGGGCACCTGGACTCCGAGTTTTAATCCGTGGCTCATCGCAGCCGCAGTCATGCTGGCGACGTTCATGGAAGTGCTCGACACTTCCGTCGCCAACGTCGCGTTGCCGCACATCGCCGGAAATCTTTCCGCCACCACTGAAGAATCGACTTGGGTGCTGACGAGCTATCTCGTCTCAAACGCCATCATCCTGCCCGCAACCAACTGGCTCGGCCGTTACTTCGGGCGCAAGCGATTTCTGATCATCTGCATCATCATCTTCACGCTGTCGTCGGCTTTGTGTGGCGCGGCGACGAGTCTCGGCATGCTGATCGTCGCGCGCATTCTGCAAGGCGCGGGCGGCGGCGCGTTGCAGCCGATCGCGCAGGCCGTGCTGATGGAGAGTTTCCCGCCGGAGAAACGCGGCTCGGCGATGGCGGTGTTTGGCATGGGCGTGGTGGTCGCGCCGATCATTGGCCCAACACTCGGCGGCTGGATTACCGACAACTATTCCTGGCGCTGGATTTTCTACATCAACATCCCGGTCGGAATTCTGGCCGTGTTCATGGCCCACACGTTCATCGAAGATCCCCCGTACATTCGCGACCAGCGGCCTGGCCGGATCGACAAAATCGGGTTTGGGCTGATGGCGATCGGTTTGGGAACGTTGCAACTCGTGCTCGACAAGGGTCAGGAAGAGGACTGGTTTTCCTCCTCGCTGATCACGGGCGCTGTGATCTTTGCCGCGGTTACGTTGACGGCGTTTGTGATCTGGGAGTTGTGGACGAAAGAGCCGATCGTCGATTTGCGGGTCTTGAAAGATCGCAACTTCACCGTCGGCACGAGCCTGATGACGGTACTGGGAATCGTCTTGTATGGAACGATCGCTTTGCTCCCGCTTTTTCTGCAAACGATGCTCGGCTATCCCGCGTTGCAGAGCGGACTGACCGTCAGTCCCCGTGGTTTTGGCTCGATCGCTTCGATGATTGTGGTGGGAAGGTTGGTCGGCAAGATCGACGGGCGTTATCTCGTGCTGTTTGGTTTTCTCGTGCTCGGCTACGCGACGTACCAGTTCAGCGATATCAATCTGCAGGTTTCGTCGGCCAGTATTGCGTGGCCCAACATCATCAGCGGTTTTGCGATGGGGTTCATCTTTGTGCCGCTGGCGACGATGTCGATGGGAACGCTGGCGAATGAGCAGATGGGAAACGCGTCGGGCGTTTTCAACCTGATGCGCAACACGGGCGGCAGCATCGGCATCGCGGCGATGACGACGATGCTCTCGCGCGGGAGCCAGATTCATCAGGCGGCGCTGGTACACAACGTCAACCCTTACGATCCGGAAGTGCAGCAACGCATTCAGCAACTGGGCCACGCGTTGCCGAGCGGAGGGGGCGGCAGCGGCACGCTCGGGCAAACTTACGGCGTCATTTACGAGATGGTCGCGCGGCAGTCGATGGTGTTGTCATACATCGACAACTTTCGCTTGCTGGCATTTTTGTGTTTGCTGTGCGTGCCGGCCGTGTTTTTGTTCAAGCGCGTACGCGCGAAGAAGGGCGCGGTCGCGATGCATTGAAGCCCCTGGTCCTCCGCTTTCAGTGAGCGCGCGGTGCGGCCACGTCATCGTGCTTATCTTGTTTTCTCACCAAGAATGCGAGGATCAAGCCAATGCCTGGAGGTAATAAAAGCCGATCCACAACCAATTGAAGAGAATGATCATGAGGAGCACGCCGTTCAGGTAATTGTTGTATTCGGCTAAGGTGCACGGCTTGGCAATGGTGCTGAAGATGTCGGAACACTTACCGTTATAGGTCTGCCGAGCCTCGACGTATGTGATTGCTTCAGTGTGAGGAACCCGAGATCCTGCTCGCTATCACTGGAACCGAGCGCATGGGTCGGCAGTACCGCGTATTCTTCAGGGGAAACTTCCGCCGCGTGCAGGGAAAATTCTTCGACGATGATGTCGAGGATCGCCAGGATGTGTTTGTCCTCGTCGCACTTTGACGCCAACGGCAGGTTGTACATGTAGGTGCGATAAGTATTGTCGGCGTTTGTTTCCACCACCACGCTGAGGCCGTCGAGGCCGCCGGCGTTACAGTCTATTTCTGAGGCATCCGGCAGTGAGAGAATTTTTTCGTTGACCAGCCTGGTCCATAAGGTGTCCCAACCTGATCTTGGAGTTGAAAGCTGAATCCGTTCGGCCTTCGACGGTTCGGAGTAATCGTCAGCTTTAACGTGGATGGCCGTCCATTGTGACCCGGATCGACGAAGCATGACGCCCTCTAACGGCGAAAGGCCAAAGCCCCACCAAATTCTTGCTTCGCTGTCGCCGCGAGGTAGCCGGTTCGCGCGCAGATTACTCTGCCCCGACAAACCGGCGACGGCGTTTATCTGCCGGAAGTAGTTTGGCTCCCATGACGCGTGAGGGACCTCGACCTTCATCGCTCGCCGGCAAGAGAAACTGAACGCTGTCGCCGTGACGAGGACGATTACGACGATGAAGCGAAAGTTATTGCTGATAGTATTCAATCGTTCTCGTGACCAGAGAGACTCGATTTTTCTTTGGGACTTGTTCATCAGTCTCCTTGCGTTTGGTCCAATCACCGATTGAGTTGAATTCGTAGCCTGAGTAAGTAATTCGATCGTAAACCTTGCCTTCGCGGCCGTAGCAAGCAGTCGTCCGTTGCGATCATATAGGTCGGTCGACTCCCGGCACTGAGTACCGACAGCAAATGTCGTTATAAGGTCGATCGACCGACGACTACTCGACCGAAACCTTTTGCACGGTACCGATAAATCCCTCGCGCGCGCGATCGCTCATTGGCGGAGCTTGCGCATAGGCCAGGAAGACCACGAGAAACAATGGAAGCATTTTGATCATAGCGTTATGCCTTAGGAGGAAGTAGCTCAAGTAATACTTCATCAATCTCAGCGATCGTATGCCAGAGCAGAGTTTGGTCGTAAACGATATTGAAATGAAGCTTGTTTCCGCGCTCGAACCTGTCAAGCAGGTAGCCCGAGGCGTAAACATGGCCCAGCCTATCAACCTCGATGCGAATCGCAAGCTGATCTTCAAGAGTCTTGAACTCAGCAACTCCTTCAAGCTTTTCGTAAAGCGGTTCAAGTTGTTCTTTAAACCGGACTACGTCGCTAAGGCACAACGAAATTTCCAACTCGCCTTGAAACGCGCCGACGTTGATCTTAACTAGTCCATTAAGCCACTCGTCGTGCTACTTTGGGCGTGAAGGACGTAATTTCACTTCAACGCGCTCTTTGTCGATAGATCCAACTGAAAAGGATGGCATCTCGATCCTGGCTCAGCAGGTACTTCTTCCTCGTCCTCCCTGGTGAGCTACAGATTCTATTTGCGATAGTCTGAAGACGAAGCGTGAGTCAACATGGCCCTCGTTTTCATTTGCAGCGCTTCCGCATGACGATTCAGCGTATCCATAGAGCCTTTCTTATTGTCACCTAACGTCCGGCATCACGCGCTACCTGAAGCTGGCAGTGAAGTACGAGCAGGTGCTAGGCAGTCGGCCGTAGGCCCAATCTAGGCGCGTGGGTTCAATCGCCGAGACGCTTGCGCCACTTTTGTGGATCTTGTGAACAGTGAAAGATAGAGTGGATAGTAATACTATCGACAGTCAACTCGTAGAAAATCTCAAGTGGAAAGCGGCGAATCGGCGCTCGCCGAAACTCAGCGACGGCGACCGGATACATCTCGGGATGGCGCTGAATGCTCTCACGCAAGCCTCAACCGAGCGCTCCGCGCGACTGAGTTTAAAAAGTGGCTCAAACTCGGTGTTCATAGCTCTTCAGAATATAAGGTTCACGGCGTCGTTCAAGCCAGGGAGCATCGCTGGTGTCTGCACGCAAAGATTTTCTCGTGCCGGTCAAAACTCTAGTCTTATCTTTCGGGCCAAGTTCTGAGCATTTTGCGCTAGGTGAGTCGGCACGAAGCTGGTATCGCAATGAAGGCGGTCTGCGAATCTGCCACAACAGCAGAACGGCTGCCAAAATTGGCAGCCGCGATTAATTGAAAATGGTCGGGACGGCGAGATTCGAACTCGCGACCTCACGCACCCCAAGCGTGCGCGCTACCAGGCTGCGCCACGTCCCGTGTCCCTGACTTACTAACTTGCCAAAGAAGAATTGTCAAACGGTCGTCAATCGATCCGTCTTTAACCGTGGCGTCACTTGCTCTCGCGCTTCGTCTCCTGCTCGAGCAGCGAAAGCAGTTCACGCAACTCGTTCGCAAGTTGCTTTAAGCCTTGTCTCTCTTCCGCCGCGAGCGGCGCGACGTTCGGCGTGTAGCTGCTTACTGGAGTAAAGCTTTCAGTGTCGGCAACTGACGATTCACTCATTACCTGAGCATCTTCTTCGCCGACCACCTTCAGCTTGCCACCGCCACGCAACTCATTATTAAGCCGCTTCTTCGCGCCGGCGATCGTGTACTGGTCTTCGTAGAGCAGCTCCTTGATCCGCAGCGCCATCTCCACGTCGCGCTTGCGATAGACGCGCTGCCCGGCGCGGTTCTTTTGCGGCGCCAGCATTGGAAACTCCGATTCCCAATAACGCAGCACATGGGCCTGCACGCCGGCGAGTTCACACACTTCGCCGATCTTGAAGAAAAGCTTTTCTGGAATAGCCACAGCAGGACGACTCATGCAGTCTCGAAAAATCTCAAGTTGAAGTTGCTGAGCTGGCTCTTGTATCGGGCGTTACGAAGTTGGAAGTTCTACGGCAAGTGCGCCAGCGCCGTGCGTCGCGAGACATGTTACCCGCCGTAACTTTGGCGTGTCAATACTTACACTTAGCGTGTTTTACTTAAAATTGTTTCTTAAAAGTATCGCGTGAGGGGAGGATCCGGGTTCTCATCCGTGTCGGCGAGCTCGGTGTTGAGGAAAACCAACCACGGATGACAAAGAGACACGGAGAGAACAGACTGCTATAATCCCGTGTCCCCAACCACAAATTGGAAGGAATGTTTCCGAAACAGTGACAACCTCGCCTACGGCTTTGCGGCTGGCTTCGCGACTCACAGAAGTCGGTTTCTCCGATATCGTCAAACTGCGCAATCGTGTCATGGAACTGCGCGCGCAGGGCGCGACGGTCTATCAGTTCGAAGGCGGCGAGCCGTTCATGCCGACGCCCGAACCGATCAAAGAAGCGATGACGCGCGCGCTCGCGGAAAACAAAACGCGCTACGCTCCGTCTTCCGGCATTCTCGAACTGCGTGAAGCCATCGCCGAGAAACTGCGCACGCGCAATCGCATTCCGGCCCAGGCGCAGGATGTAATCGTCGTCAATGGCGGCATGCAAGCACTCTTCGGCGCGTTTCAGTCGACCGTGAATCCCGGCGATGAAGTGTTGCTCTTCTCACCTTACTGGACACCGATCAAAGATCTCGTCGCGCATTGCCAGGGCCGCAGCGTGCTCGTGCCCACATCCGAAGCACGCGAACAAGGCCTTCAGCAAACGCTCGCGCGTTACGCGACCGAACGGACCAAGGCCATCTACTACAACACGCCGCAGAATCCGAACGGCGTCGTGCTCACACCTGACGAAGCCAAAAACGTCGCGTCATTCGCCCAGGACCGCGATCTCGTCGTCATCGCCGACGAAGCTTACGAAGATCTGGTCTACGATGACGAACACTTCTCGATCGCGTCGCTCGAAGGTATGGCCGAACGCACGATCACCTGTTTCACTTTCTCGAAATCTTACGCAATGACGGGTTGGCGTCTTGGTTACGCCGTCGCGACCGAACCGTGGATGACCGGCTTGCGCAAAGCAGTTTTGTATTCATCCAACGGCGTCTCGACACCGACGCAATGGGCCGGCGTCGCCGCGATGAACATGGATCCCGCGCTGCTGGAAAAAGCACGAGATGAATATCGCGTTCGCCGCGATCTGCTTTTATCCGGCCTCAACGAAATCGGGCTCACTTGCGAATCGCCCGCCGGAGCGTTCTACGCGTTTCCCGACACGCGCTCGATTCATCCCGACAGTCGCGAAGCGGCCGAGGTGCTGCTGAATCGCGCGCAAGTCGCAACCGTTCCCGGCGTCGTGTTCGGCGCGGACGGCGAGGGCCATTTGCGTTTCTCGTTCTCAACCTCAATCGAAACTATTACCGCCGGGCTTGAGTCGCTTCGTCGTAACCTCTAACGATGCCGCGAAGCGAATTCGAATTCATCGACTCCCTGCGCCAACGTTTCGCCAATGGAATTGGTGACGACGCGGCTGTCATTCGCGGCCCGGGCACAACCGAAACGATAGTCACCACCGATCTCTTAGTCGAAGAAATTGATTTTCGCCGCACCACCGCGCCGGCGCCGCTGTTGGGCCATAAAGCACTCGCGGTTTCACTGTCCGACGTTGCCGCGATGGGCGCGCGGCCGCGCTGGTCGTTGATTTCGATCGGCTTGCCGGAAGACGTCTGGCAAACTGAGTTCGCCGATCAGTTCTATGAAGGACTCGCGAGCCTCGCCGATCATTACGGCGTAAAGCTGATTGGCGGCGACACGTCGCGGACGACCGAAAAGATCGTGATCGATTCGATCGTGCTCGGTGAATGCAATTACGGCCAGGCCGTCATGCGCTCCGGTGCGCAACCGGGCGATCAGATTTTTGTGACGGGTTCACTCGGCGGCGCCGCCGCGGGACTGCGGTTGATCGAACGTGGCGCGCATCTCGCCGAACAGAACCTCGCCGACGAAGATTCACAAAAGATCGATCACGTGTTGTTGCGCCATCTGCGGCCCGAACCGCGCGTCGGTTGGGGCATCGTACTCGGCGAAGAACAGATCGCTTCCGCCCTGATCGACATCAGCGACGGGCTTTCGTCGGATCTCAATCATCTTTGCACGGCAAGCGGCGTGGGCGCGCTAATCGAGTCGTCGTTATTGCCGATCGATCACCAGGTGGTCGAACTATGCGGCCGGCGCGCGCTCGATCCGTTGCAACTCGCGTTGCACGGTGGTGAAGATTTTGAACTGTTGTTTACCGTGCGATCCGGCGACGTTGGGCGCTTGCCGCGGCGAGTAGATGGAACACAGATCACGCGCATCGGTGAAGTGAGGAGCCAGTCGGAGGGCGTTCGCATATCCGAAGGCCAACGGATTTGGGAGCTAAATCCCGGCGGTTGGAAACACTTTTAAGTTAGTATTATTCGCCATGCTCAAGTTTCGTAACACGCTATCGGGTCGCGTCGAAGAGTTTCGGCCCATCAACGAAGGTGAAGTGCGGTTCTATTATTGTGGCCCAACCGTTTGGGAGTATGGCCACATTGGAAACTTCCGCAGCGCCGTCGCCGCCGACGTCGTTCGCCGCTATCTCAAGTTCAAAGGCTACAAGGTCACGCACGTGATGAACATCACGGACGTCGAAGACCGCATTATCGCCAAATCGCAGGAAGCCGGGCTAACGATCGACGAGTACACCGCGAAGTACATCGACGCGCTTTGGGAAGACTTCGACGCGCTCGGCTGCGAACGGCCCGAGGTCGTGCCGCGCGCGACGCGTCACATTCCCGAGATGGTTACGTTGATCGAGCAACTGCTCGCGACGGACCACGCGTATCGTTCCGATGGCTCGATCTACTATCGCATCGCTTCGTTTCCCGAATACGGCAAGCTGTCGAAGATCAACTTCGCCGGCAACATCGCGGGCGCGAGCGACAGAGTCGACACGGACAAGTATGAAAAGGAAGACGCGCGTGATTTCGCGTTGTGGAAAGAGCCTGGAAGCGACACTGAACCGGCGTGGGACACGGAGATCGGGCGCGGCCGCCCCGGCTGGCACATCGAGTGCTCCGCGATGTCGATGAAGTATCTCGGCGAGAGTTTCGATATTCACGCGGGCGGCATCGATCTCGTCTTTCCGCATCACGAAAACGAGATCGCGCAGAGCGAAGGCGCGACCGGAAAGCCGTTTGTTCGTTACTGGATTCACTTCGAGCATCTGAAGGTCGAAGGCGAAACGATGTCGAAGTCGAAAGGCAACTACTACACGTTTCGCGACGTCGCCGCGAAAGGGTTTTCACCGGCGGCGATTCGTTACTTCCTGTTGAGCGTGCCTTACAACAAGCAACTCAACTTCACGTTCGATGCGCTGGCGGGCGCGGAGAAAACCGTGACGAGCCTGCGCGACTTTCGCGCGCGGTTGAGTGAGGCCAAGACTGAGCCGGGATCCAGCGACGAGATGCATCAGGCGGCGCAGAAAGCGTTGAGCGAATTTGAAACCGGAATGGATGATGACCTGAATACATCGGTGGCGCTGGCGGCGGTGCATAACCTGTCCCGCGAAGTGAACACAGCGTTGGCGCGCAAGAAAGTGAAGGCTGACGACCAGCGCGAGTTGCTCGCAGTCATCGATCGCATCGATACCGTGCTGAATATCTTCGGCAAAGAACAGCGTGAGATGCTCGATAGCGAAGTGCAGGCCTTGATCGACGACCGTCAGGAAGCACGCCGCCGCCGCGACTTCAATCGCGCCGACGAAATCCGTCTCGAACTCGCCGACCGCGGCATCATTCTCGAAGACACCAAAGATGGCGTTCGCTGGAAACGAAAGTAAAACCATCCACAGATTACGCCGATTGTTTTTTATCGTCGGTGTGATCTGTGTTAGCTGTGGTCCTAATTGTTTCGCCCAGGACGTCAATCGCAAGCAACTCGCCGCTGAAGTCAAAGCCGAGTTTGTCCGCGCGTGGAACGGCTACAAGCGATACGCCTGGGGCCACGACGATCTCAAGCCACTCTCGAAAACTCCCCACGATTGGTACGCCGAACCACTCCTGATGACGCCCGTCGACGCGCTCGATACGATGATCATCATGGGCCTCGACGACGAAGCGGACACCACGAAGCAATACATTCTCAAAAATCTGTCGTTTGATAAAGACATCGAAGTACAAAACTTCGAGGTGACCATCAGGCTCCTCGGCGCACTGCTCACGAATTACCAGCTCACGAACGACAAGCGCTTCCTGAATCTCGCCGAAGATCTCGGCAATCGGCTGCTGCCGGTCTTCAACTCGCCGACCGGAATGCCGTATCGCTACGTCAATCTCAAGACCGGCAAAACGCGCGATCCGATCAGCAACCCGGCTGAAACGGGAACGTTGCTGATCGAGTTTGGCTCGCTCAGCAAGTTCACCAACAAGCCTGTTTATTACGACAAAGCGAAACGCGCGCTGGTCGAGACCTACAACCATCGTTCGAAGATCGGGCTTGTCGGCGAGTGGATCAACGTGGAAACCGGCGAATGGACCAACACGGATAGCCACGTTAGTGGCGCGATTGATAGTTACTACGAATATCTCTTGAAGTGCTGGTTGCTGTTTGGCGACAAAGATTGCAAGCGGATGTGGGCAGCGAGCATTGTGGCGATCAATAAATACCTCGCCGACCAGGCGCCGCGACCGAACCTGCCGGCTGATTTTCCGCCGCTCTTCTGGTATGGCCACGCCGACATGAACACCGGCGCCCGTCGCGCTACGACATTCGGCGCGCTCGACGCGTTTTTTCCGGCCGTGTTGGCGTTGTCAGGTGATTTGAAGCGTGCGCGACGCTTGCAGGATTCGTCGTTGGAAATGTGGCGCGTCGCCGGTATCGAACCGGAGGAGTTTGATTATCGCGCGTGGAAGATCACGGCGCCGGGTTATCCGTTGCGGCCCGAGATCGTCGAATCGACTTACTATCTTTACAAGCTCGACGACGATCCTTCGACCTATCTCTTCATGGGTGAGAAACTCTGGCACGACTTCGTGCGCTACTGCCGCACTGACGACGCCTACGCGGCGTTGAAGGACGTGAGGACAAAAGAAAAGGCAGACTCGATGCAGAGTTTTCTCTTTGCGGAAACCTTCAAGTACTTCTACCTGATCTTCGCGCCGGCAGACACTCTCGATTTCCGCAAAGTGATCTTCAACACCGAAGCCCACCCGATCCGCAAATTTAGGTAAAACCATCCACAGATTACGCAGAAGTTGCTCAACTGATTGCAGACTCTCTATGTAATCTGTGGATGGCTTTGGTTCTTACTTGTACTCCACTCCCAGGTTCTCGAAGAGGAACGCGTAGATATCGCGCTGCTGCTCGATCGACTTCGTCGTGCTGCTCGCGCCGTGCGCGGAGTTGGTATCGATTCTGATCAGAATCGGCCCATCACCCGCCTGCGCCGCCTGCAACGCCGCCGCGTACTTGTAGTTGTGCGCCGGCACCACGCGATCGTCATGATCCGCGGTCGTGATCAGCGTCGCCGGATACTTCGTTCCGAGCTTGACGTTGTGAATCGGCGAGTAAGCATACAGCGCCTTAAACTCCGCTTCATTCGCTTCACTCGAACCATAATCCGCGATCCAATTCCAGCCAATCGTGAACTTCTGGAAGCGCAACATGTCCATCACGCCCGCTTGTTCGACCACGGCATGGAAGAGTTCGGGCCGCTGATTCGAAACCGCGCCGACCAATAAGCCGCCGTTCGAACCGCCCTGTATCGCGAGCTTGTTCGGCGACGTGTACTTGTTAGCGATCAACCACTCGGCCGCGGCGATGAAGTCATCAAACACATTTTGCTTCTTCAACTTCGTGCCGGCTTCGTGCCACTTCTCGCCGTACTCACCACCGCCGCGCATGTTCGCCGACGCATAAACGAACCCCTGCTCGAGCAGCGCCAGGCGCAACGAACTAAACGAAGGCGCGGTCACGACATTGAAACCACCGTAACCATAAAGCACCGTCGGATTATTGCCGTCGAGCTTGAGGCCTTTCTTATAGACGAGAAACATCGGCACGCGCGTGCCGTCTTTGCTATTGTAAAAGACCTGTTTCGTTTCGTAGTTCTCAGGCTTGAATCCAGGAATCTCGACGCTGCGATAGAGCGTCGATTTCTTCGTGGCGATGTCGTACTTGTAGATCGTCGGCGGGAAGTTGAACGACGTGAAGTTATAGAAAACGTACTTGTCATCGTTCAGGCCGCCAAAGCCTCCCGCGGTGCCGATGCCCGGCAACTTGATCTCATTTTCGAGCTTGCCGTCGAGACTGAACACAAACGCCTGGGTCGCCACGTCCTTGCGCCACGTAGCGAACAGCTTGCCACCCGCAGTGCTCGTGCCTTGCAACGGCTCACTTCGTTCCGGCAACACGTCTCTCCAGTTAGCTTCTTCCGGATGTTTCGGATCAAATAGCACGACGCGTCCGTTCGGCGCCTTGTGATCCGTGAAGAGCAGGAACTTGTCGCCGACGTTATCGACCACGCCGTACCTGTCGTTGCCAATGTCAGCCACAATGGGCATGAACTTCGCATCCGGATTCGAGAGGTCTTTGTAGAACAGCGCGTTGCCCTGTTTACCCTTGCCTCGTTCCGAGATGTTTAGAAATGCGAAGCGCTCGTCTTCGGTCGTGGAAACATTGTGAAAGCGCTGCGGATTGTTCTTATCTTCATAGACGAGCGTGTCTTCAGCTTGCGGCGTGCCGACTTTATGAAAGTAGACGGCTTGAAACTCATTCTTCGTGGTGAGTTCCCTCCCCGCTTCCGGCGCGGGATAACGGCTGTAGTAAAAACCGTCGCCATTCCACGACACACCTGACGCTTTCATCCACTTCACTTCGTCGCTCAACTTGTTGCGCGTCGCGACTTCCATCACGCTCAACGTCACCCAATCTGAACCACCCTGTGACGTGCCGTATGCGAGATACTTGCCGTCTTTCGACAACGAGAAGGCGCTCAACGTCGACGTGCCGTCAGCCGAAAACTTGTTGGGATCGAGAAAGACTTCGGGAGTGCCGTTCACGCCTTTTTGGATGTAGTAGACGCTCTGGTTTTGCAAGCCGTCGTTCTTGGTGAAGAAGTAAGTATCACCGCGATGAAACGGCGCGTTGATGCGCGGATAGTTGAAGAGCTGCGTCAGCCGCGCTTTCAGTTTTTCGCGATAAGGAATCTTGTCGAGATACGCGAAGGTGACGCGGTTCTGGTCCTCGACCCACGCCTTGGTCTCCGCAGATTTCTCGTCCTCGAGCCAGCGATACGGATCCGGCACCTTCGTGCCGAAGTAATCGTCGACGACGTCGTCTTTCTTCGTTTCAGGATATGTGATCTTGGTTTTGAGATCGTCGGCCGCTCGCGTCAAAAACGGGGCGACGGCCGCCAGCGTAAGCAGCGAAGCCACCAACGCAAAAACAAGCAAACTTCGTCTTCTCATGTTGTGTCTCCAGCAGGAAGGATCTACGGATTTGGAAGCGATACTTTAGCAACCAGTCCTTGTCCGTTGCAATCTGCGGCTGCTAGAATCCGAGGCGTGATTAACCTGCAACCGCTGCATTATCGCCCGCTTGAGTCGCGCGCAAACCTCTTCGCCGACTAGTCATTCGTTTCTTCGCAGCCTGAATCCAAAATGTATAAAAACCTCGGTTTTTACGACCAGCAACCGTCTTTTTTACAAGGAGAAAAGAAAATGTCGACCGGCGTAATCGCACCACCACGCAGACCAGAGATCAAGACTGCCCTTCCGGGCCCGAAGGGACAGAAGATCGTCGAAGCAGATGCCCAGTTCGTGAATCCCTCGTATCCGCGGCCCTCGTTCAAGCTCGTCGCGGAGCGCGGCAGCGGCGTTTGGGTTGAAGACGTCGACGGCAACATCTTTTTGGATTGCAACGCGGGCGTCGCCGTTTGTTCCACCGGGCACTGCCATCCGGAAGTGGTCCAGGCGATTCAAAAACAAGCGGCGGAACTGATTCACATGTGCGGCACTGACTATTACTACCGCCAGATGCCGCAGCTCGCGCAGAAACTCGACGAGATCGTGCCGGTGCAATCACCAACGCGCACGCACTTTGCCAACAGCGGCACGGAAGCGATTGAGACGGCTCTGAAACTCGCGATGCACGTTACGGGACGCGAGAAGTTCATCGCGTTCTTCAACAGTTTTCACGGCCGCACATTGGGTTCGCTTTCACTGACTTCATCGAAAGCCGCGCAACGCAAGGGTTTTAAACGCTCGGTGCTCGACGTAGTCCACGTGCCGTATCCAAACGAGTTTCGCAATCCGTTTAACCCTGCTGACTGTGGCGACGGCGGCGCGAGCGAAGGCGCGCTCAACTGGATCGAAGAACGGTTGTTCAAAACCACGACGCCGCCGGAAGAGGTTGCGGGCATCGTGGTTGAAGCAGTTCAGGGCGAAGGTGGTTACGTTCCGGCGCCGAAGAATTTCCTGAAGGGATTGCGTGAGATCTGCGATCGTTACGGCATCATGCTGATCGTCGATGAAGTGCAATCGGGCATGGGCCGCACGGGCAAGATGTTCGCGTGCGAGCATTACGGCGTGCAGCCGGACATCATCACGATCGCGAAAGGCATCGGTTCGGGCCTGCCGATCGGCGCGTGTGTCGCGCGCGCGGATCTGATGGACTGGAAGCCCGGCGCACACGCGTCGACCTTTGGCGGCAATCCGGTTTGTATCGCATCGGCTTTGAAAACGATTGAATTGCTGGAGGGCGGCTTGGTCCAGAACGCAGCGGAAGTCGGAGCTTATCTCAAAGCAGGACTCGAAAAACTCAAAGAGAAATACGAATGCATCGGCGACGTGCGCGGCATGGGCATGATGCTCGGCATTGAGTTTGTCGATAACAAGACTTCGCTGCAACCCGATCCGGAGCTGCGCGATCGCATCGAGGTGGCGTGCTTTGAACGCGGCTTGATAATTCTCGGCGCGGGCACGAGCACCATTCGCTGGTCACCGCCGCTGATCCTGACTAAAGAGAACGTGGACGTCGCGCTCGAGATCTTCGACGAGGCTATCGCGGCATCGATTTAGCCACGAGAGGCACAAGAAAGACGCAAAAAGGCACTTCTTGTGCTTTTTTGTGCCTTTTTGTGGCTAAAGCTTTTGCACGATCTCACTCATTCGAGATCGCAGTCGTTCTTCGTCAACGGTCATCACTCGCTGGTCGCGATACACTTCGCGGCCAGCGATTATTGTCAGCAGGACGTCGCGGCCTGAAGAGGAGAAGATCAAAGCAGTAACCGGATCGTAAACCGGTAACTGGTGCGTGCCGTTCATTCCCACCACGATCAGATCGGCTGGCGCGCCTTCGCTTAGCACTCCCGTTGTCGCAGCGGACAACATGCGCGAGGCCGTAAGTGAGGGATCATGCAAAGCAAATAGCGCAGCAAATCGGGCTTCTTCGAGGATGTCGCACGTGTTATTGCTCGCGACCGAATCACTTCCCAAGCCAACCGTGACTCCCTCCGCGACGAACTTCACCAACGGCGCGCGCCCGTGGCCCAACTTCGCATTCGACTTCGGGCAATGCGCCACCTTCGCGCGCGACTGTTTCAACGTCTCGATATCTTCATCGTCAACGCGAATGCAGTGTGCCAGCAACGGCTCGGTAGCGAGAATTCCGACCTGCTTCAAATACTGAATCGTCGACGTCCGCGGCGCATTCCACTCGATTCCCCGTTTCGCAAGCCCGTCCGCAAAAATCCCGCGGCCTTCGCGCAAGAACAACTCTTCACTTTCCGACTCCGCCGCGTGCATCATCAACGGCAACTGCTCCGACCGCGCAAACTCGGCAATCAACTCGAGCTGTTTGCGGCACACTGTATACGGCGCATGCGGCGAAACGCCTGCGCGCACCAGTTCATTTTCAATCGGCCGCAGCTCTTCAACCTTCGTCTTCAGTTTTCCGAAATTTTCCGCCACCAAGCGCGGGTCTGGCCCAAACGATTCCTGAAACACCACGCCGCGCAAGCCAACGTCGCGCAACGCCAGCATGCTCATCATTGCCGCATCGCTCGCGTCGCCAACACACGTGATTCCCGCGCGCACTGCTTCGCACGCACCCCACGCCGCCGAAACGCGAATGTCGTCAGGCGTCATTCGTTCGAGCCGCGCGAGCGTCAGCTTTCGTAGCCACGCGAAGAAATCGTGCTCTTCGTTTTCGAGATAACCACGAAAGGCGGTGAGTTCGAGATGCGTGTGCGCGTTGACGAGGCCGGGAAGGATGACTGAATGGCCAAAACTCTCGATGCGCGCGTCGGGAAACTTTGACGCGATCTCCGCGGCGTCGCCGACACCAACGATCAGTGGCCCAGCAACCGCAACCGCGCCGTGCTCGATCAATGGCGACGAAAGGGGCAGGACCCAACGCGCGGAATAGATCGTCGTCATCGTTTCGCGTTCTTGAGTTGGTGGTAACGCTCCATGATCGACATCACGTAAGCCCTGGTTGAGGGAATGTCTATCCGCTGGATAAACTCAGCGCCGCTTTGCGGTCGCGCGCCGTCTGCCACTCGACTCCACTCAGCAGCGCGGCTCGGCCCGGCATTGTAACCCGCGACCATGCGCGTCTCCGCATCGGGAACATCCTGAAATTGCTCGCCGATCTTTTCCAAATACCAGCATCCGATCTGGATGTTGCGTTCCGGATCGCGCAACAGCGAGTTTGGGTCGCTCGCCATCTGCCGCTCAAACTCGCGCATGCCGGTTTCGGTGGCCCACTCGCGGCCGACCATCGGCCGGATCTGCATCAAGCCGATCTCACCGTCAGCGCCGTTCTTCCACGGGCTGAAGTAAGTCTCTTCATAAATGATGCTCCAAACGAGGTCGGGATCGACGCGATAGATCGCCGCCTGGCGCGCGATTAAGGCGTCGTAGCGATGCGTCCAATACTGGTTGAAGAGATAGGCAGCAACTAAGAGTGTGAGGACTGTGCCAACGACAACAAGAACGCGTTTCATCCAGGTCGGGAAATAGGTCGGGAGCTAGTTCTTTCTTCTCAGTGACGCCCAAAAACTGGCTTGCTTGCACGCCTGATCGACGCCTTCGTAACGCGAGCGCAACGCATGTTCGTCGAGCACGTGGCCCTGCAGCCAAACTTCCGCTTCCAGGCACGCGCCGACGGACAACTCGCCACGCAGAGCACGGCGGTTAACCAGTACTTCGAGCTTGATGCGTTCGAGATCGAGATGAACCCAAAACAGTTCACCACCGGAAAGCGGATTGATTAGCGGCTTGTACGCGATGACGCGGCCACACAAGCTCCAATCATTTTCATGCGCGGCGCGAGTGGGAGCAGTCTTTTCGAGCGGCGTCCAGTGCATCTTTGCTTTGCTGTGCCGGACCCGCGCGCGATACGCGAGACCACACAAGCCGATGTGCAACTCCTGCGCGCCGAAACCCGCCGGCCCAACCTCCGTCAAATTCTGCAACTCGAAAAGCACCTCACAATCGGTGCCTTCGCGAAAGCCGTGAATCACCGCTTCGCCTTCTTCGTCATACTCGGTCAACGCCCACGGTGCGATGGTTTGAATGTAGCGAGCGCGAAAACCCGGACGGCAGTCGGCGTAGAACACATCGCCGCCTGACTCGTAAAGAACGGTCCACACCTCCAAACCTTCGCCGAGTTTCCAGCAACGGCCGTGCAACACAGCGCCGCGCCGATTCAGTTGGGTAGGTTCGCCCTGATCGCCTGCTCGTTCGGCAAGATAGTTGAAAGCCTTCTCGCTTGAAACTTCCAGACCGATCGTTTCGAAAGTAGGGTTCATAAGTGATCAGCAGTATCGGATGAACCTATTATTGCGCGCGACGCTTGCGCTGTCTATGTTTTGTTGTCGCGCCGTTGCTATTTTCTGCACGCGGCGCGCGCGTGCGGAAGCCGCGAATCACGCGCGTTGGCCCATGCGAAGGCTGCACGCCGGAACGCACCATCTCCGTAAACAGATCCACGTCGTAATCAGCTTCACGCGACATCTCTTCACGAATCGTGTGCAGCACTTCCAAGAATTTTGGCCGCCGATACATATGTTATTTTCGATTGTCGATTGCCAATTTTCGATTTAGTTCCAACTCGTCGCTTGCCGCTTCAAATCGACAATCGAAAATCGACAATCACTTCACCGTCTCCGTTGCTTCAGACACTAAAAACTCGGGCGTCACGATCATCGGCACATAAAATCCCGCCGCCGTATTGAACAACTTGATCCGCGCCTGGCGCCGCACGTTTGCCAGGTGACCGAAGTTCCAGGTAACCAAATAATCGATCTTGTGAAACGATGCAATCGCCACGTGCAAAGCGTCGGCGATGTACTTGCGATGAAAGATGCCGCGCGCGATGTAACCTTCCGCCAGTATCGCTGCTTCTTCCGTCAGATCAACCTGCTCGAGATCGCGAATCAGTTTCAGGTACGAAGTGCGATGCGGTTCCTGCACGCGCGCGAGCTCGGCTGAAACCAGCGGCGAGATCACCGTGCGATAGTCGGGCATCTCGTGTTCCCACCATCTGATCGTCAAGTCGCGGCGAAACGGTTCGCCGTTGTCGAGATACGCGCCGATTACCGACGTCTCGAGATACAAAGCCTGCTTCATGGAGTTACTACTGCTTCCTGGTTGATATTCTCGACGTCGTTCGTCTTGCGATCCAGCGGTTCGAGCCGCATCGCGCCGCGCGCGAAATCGAAATAGACGCGGAAGTGCCGCAGGAAATTGCCGCCGAGAATGCCGCTTTGCGTGAACCCGGCGGTCTCGTTAACGGGTTCCATGTCGAGCACCGCGGCGTTGATCTTTTCGAGCTTGCTGAGTCCCAAACTCAGCGTCGGCAACTGCAGGAGCTTCACGTCTTCAGTCACACCAGCCGCGCCAAACACGCGCATCTTCGACGGCTGCAACAGATCGAGAAGCTGTTCCTGTTGCGACAACTTTTCCGAAACGACGGTGATACTCGCAGCCGTATCGATGATGAAGTTCATTGACTTTTCAAAACCGTCCAGCGTGACTTCACCACTCAAAAAACCGCTCGATGTCGTGCGCAGCGGAACTTCCACCGAACCGTCGTTCGGCAGCATCGGCGCGAGCGTCAAAATATTTTCCTCACGATGCGCCACCGTCCACGACTCGACCGTGTCTGACTGGTTCTGGCGCACCAGCGATATCTGGCGCGCGCCGTAATCGATCGATGCCAGGAACTTCGACACGACCGAAAGTCCCAGGTAACCGTCGACGGGAATGTTCGTATCGAAAAACTTGCGAATGTAGACCGGAACGTTCTGCACTCTCGCCGTTCCCAACTCAACCGAATTGAGATAGCCGTACACGATCTCAAACTTGCCGCCGCCACCAACCGCACGCGCAACACCGCCACGCGCAACCGGCTTGATTCCCAAACGCCGCGCCGTCTCTTCCGAGATGACCGACATGCCCGAACCGGTGTCGAGCACAAACTTCATCGGCTCCTTGCCGCCGTTTATGCGCAACTGAAGAATCGGGCGGTTGTCAGTTGCTTCAAACTTGATCGTGGTGTGCACCTCGCCGCCGGGAACGTAAAGCGAGCCCTGCTTGCCGAGGTAACGAAGGAAATCGATCAGGCCGAGAATGCGCGCGCGCCGATCGGAATCAGTCTTCGGCGCGATCAGCAAAAACTTTTCGTAAGCGTCGGCAGCTTCTTTGTACCGTTCACTGCGCGCCGCCGCCTGGCCGAGACTGAAAACGTAATCGGGCTCTTCGGGATCCATGCTCGCGGCTTTGCGCAACTGCGGCAACGCGAGCGGCAAGCGATTTTCGTAGAAGTCGACCATCGCGAGCCCCGCGACCGCGAGCGCTTCGTTCTCGTTGAGCGCGAGCGCTGTCTTAAACTCTTCGACCGACAAGCGAAACTCACCGGCTCCGAGAATCGCAGTGCCCAATAACGCATGGCCGCGGGCTGACAACGGATCAAACATGATCACGCGCGCGGCGTTGTCGTAAGCGCCTTGCAGGTTGCGTTGCTTGAGTTGAGCGAAGCTGAGGCCGAGTCGGGCTTCGGCGTCGTGGGTGTCTTTCTCGAGCAGGTCGCGAAAGATCTTTTCGGCCTGCGGGTACTCACCCTTGCGCACGGCGCGATAGCCGCGGGCGTAAGCCTTCTTGTCGCCGGCGGCGTGAGCAGTGGGCGCAGTGCCGGCCACAAGGAACAAGCAAAACACAAGAGCGGCCACACCGCAGGCCGCCGCCCGAGCAAAAAACCGTACGTTTTTATACTGCATAACTAACGCCTTCCCGGTTTCTCTGTGTCTCCGTGTCTCTGTGGTTAACATTCAACACAGAAAGCTACTTCAGGATCTCACCAGTCTTCATCGACCACAGCACTAAATCGAGCTCATCGAAATCGATGCGGATATCTTTCGCAAACCGGATCAACTCCTGCTCGACTTCGAGATATTTTTTCCGTGTCGCCGGCGGCTTGGGCGAGTCCATCACACCGACTTCCGCCAGGCAGCGCATGACGTGCTTATCAAGAATCGCATGCCCTTTGATGCCGATATTGCGCAGAAAGTGACTGGCTTCTTTGTAGCCCAGGCCTTTGACCTGTTTCTCCTGGGCCAGCCAATCGCGCCGCTCAAACGGGTCGCGAAAACTGCGCAACCGTTTGCGAAGGGCCATGCCGCAGTGCGCGCGAAAGTAATTGCGTGTGGTCACAATGTACTGTGGCCGCGCTACCGGAAAACGATGCGCGCCGGCCTTCTTCAACGCGGCGGTCATCGCTTCGGCTTCGCCGTCGAGTAACAACGGGCGGACAGCGTCGACCGAGTCGAGGCCCATGCGCGCGGAAGCGCCGGCAGTGAAGATACAGAAGGCAAGTTCTTCCCATAGCCGCGCGTCGGATCCTTTGCGCCAGACCTGTTCAAACTCACCGAGGCGTTTGCGAATCTCCTTGCGTCGCGCTCGGTGAGCAGCAACCACTCGTTCAACTGTGACGGGTTCTTGATTGCGCTGCACGGTAGTTTGTCAATGAGTCGATTCTATGAGCGGCTTTGAAAGCTTGTCAACGAACTCTTTATCCGCGTCATCTATTTTATCCGTGGTTTCTGAACACAGCTATAATGAATCGATGACTCGACTGGTGGCCGTCACAACCATACTGTTCCTGGCAGCGTTAACCGCCCTTTCCCAAGAGCCGACGCCAACGCCGGAATCGGTTCGCCCGCTTTACGGCGTGCAAGGCGTGCTCGTCGAAACGCTCGACGGCAAAGTCGTTTCCGCACAAGCAGAGAACGAGCAGTTCAATCCGGCTTCCACGATGAAGCTCGCGACCGCCTTGATGGCGCTCAAAACACTCGGGCCCGATCATCGCTTCGCGACCGCGGTTTGGACCGAGGGCGTGTTAGACAAAGCCACCGGCACGCTCAACGGAAATCTCTACATCTCAGGTCGCGATCCGTCGTTTCACTACGAACACGCGATCCTGCTCGCACGCGAGTTGAATACGCTCGGTATCAGACAGATCACCGGCGACTTATTCGTCGCGCCGGGTTTCACGATGAACTTCAGCGGCTCCGCCAAAGTATCCGGCGAACAACTTCACGACACGCTCGATGCGACACGACGCGTCGGCGCTGCCATTCAAGCATGGAACTACGAACGCACGTTGCTTAACGACAAGGCGGCGCTGCAAAACCTGCCGAGCGTTGCGATCGTGGGCGGCGTGAGCGTCGGGCCAGTTCCGCCCGCGGCGAAACTGCTCATCACGCAGAAATCGAGCAAGCTGGTCGACATCCTCAAGGTGCTGCTGTGCTACTCGAACAACTTCATGGCCGCCCGCATCGGCGAAACACTCGGCGGCCCGGAGTCAGTGCGGCAGCAGTTGATCGCGCAACTCAAACTGGCGCCCGACGACTTGCGCATCTCCTCGCTGAGCGGCCTCGGCAGCAATCGCATGTCGCCGCGCGTGATGATGAAGATTTATCGCGCGCTGATCGCCGAGTTGCAAACGCATCAACTCCCGCCGTCGGCGATCATGCCGGTTGCGGGAATCGATCCCGGCACGCTCGAAGATCGTTTCAACGGGCCGCCGTGGCGCGGCAGCGTGATCGCGAAGACGGGCACGTTGTTAAGAACCGATGGCGGCACGAGTGCCCTCGTCGGCCAGTTACGCGCGGCAAACGGCGAGACGCTGTTGTTTGTGATCATGAACCAGCGCGGCAGCGTGGTTCGGTTTCGCGAGAACCAGGATTATTTGGTGATGCTGGTGCAGAACACGCGCGGCGGCCCAAAGGCATTTGCCTACAAGCCCGCGTTGCTCACGATGCAGTTGTCGCACACGGAAAGCGTGTTATCGGCCGGCGCGGAATTCGAGCCGGAAAAATGAAAACGCGGGGACTGGCAGATGCGACGACGAAAAAACTGAGTTGATAGCCGGGCTCGCTTAATCGCCCTATCTAGCAGTCTTCTCGTCTCCGCATCTGCCAGTCCTCGCGCCGCGCTTACGCGCCCCCTCTTCATCTTTGAAGTGCTGCTGAATTTTGCGCCCCGGCATCGTGCCGATGACCGGGGCGCTTTTTCGTCCAATCTGTGCTGCGGCGTGCGGCACCGCAAGCACCGCGGACGATTCCGAGAACGATCTTTCAAAATCTCTATCCACTACCCTCCCGAATTAAAGATTCAAAACCTCAACACTTCCGCAGAAAATTCTCTTTGCGTCTTCGCGCCTTTGCGGGATACTGTCGCTCGGATGGCCGATATCCTTCTTGTCGAAGACAAAGACAGCCTTCGCCGCGTACTTCGCTTAACTCTCGAAAACGCCGGTTACACCGTCGCCGAAGCTGCCGACGCCCGCGCTGCACTCAACGAGATCGCCAACACTCGCCATCGCCTCGTGTTAACAGATTTGCGCATGCCCAACGGTTCGGGTTTGGACGTGTTGCGCGCCGCGCGCAGTGCCGACGCCGACGTTCCCGTGATCGTCATGACCGCGTTTGGTTCGATCGATGAAGCGGTCCAGGCAATGAAAGACGGCGCCCACGACTTCCTGCAGAAGCCGGTCGACTCTAACCACCTGCTGTTGCTCGTCGAGCGCGCGCTCGAACAAGCGCGGCTGCGAACGGAAAACATCTTGTTGCGTGAAGAGTGGTCGCGTCGCTACGGCTTTCCGCGCGTCATCGGCGAATCCGAACTGGTCAAACGAGCCGTTGCGGAAACTCAGCGCGTCGCGCAAACAGAAGCGACCGTGTTGTTGCTCGGCGAGTCGGGCACAGGCAAAGAACTCTTCGCGCGCGCGGTCCATCATCTTTCCGCGCGGCGCGACCAGCCGTTTGTCGCTATCAACTGCGCGGCGATTCCCGAAACCCTGATCGAAAACGAACTCTTCGGCCACGAGCGCGGCGCCTTCACCGGCGCGGGCGAGCGGCGCCAGGGAAAGTTTGAACTCGCGGCCGGCGGCACGGTGTTTCTCGACGAGATCGGCGAACTGCCGTTGGCGGTGCAGGGTAAACTGCTGCGCGCGATCGAAGAGAAGATGATCGATCGCATCGGCGGGCGCGCGCCCGTTGCCGTTGACGTCCGCGTAGTGGCGGCGACGAACAAGGATCTCCGCGGCGCGGTCGAGCAGGGGCAGTTTCGCGGCGATCTTTTCTTCCGGCTGGCCGTGTTTCCGATCGAGATTCCGCCGCTCAGGAATCGCGGTGACGACGTGACGTTGCTGGCGCGCCATTTCGCTGCTGAGATCGGGTGTGAGTTGCGCGGCCGTGAAGCACAACTCAGCGACGAAGCACTCTCGCGGTTGAAGCAACATCGCTGGCCCGGAAATGTTCGCGAACTCGAGAACGCAATCGAACGGGCGTGCATACTTTCCGACACGATGATGCTCGAACCGGCAGATCTGGGTTTGGCCGCGACCGCCGCGACTGCTGAATCTGACGCGCTTCCCGAGATCGATCTTTCCGGCACGTTGTCAGACGTGGCCCATCGCGTCCTGCGCGTCGCCGAACGGCGCAAGATTCAGCACGCGCTGGAAGCGAACCTCGGCAATAAGAGCAAGACCGCGGAAGATCTCGGTGTCAGTTATAAAACTTTGCTGAACAAGATAAAGGAGTACGCCCTCTGACTCTGTGCCTCTGTGTCTCTGTGGTTCCCGTCAACCATAGAGACACAGTGACACAGAGACATATCAAATGAGCGACGCCGGCACTCTCGAAGTGGCACCCAAAACTTCCGCCGCCAAAACTGATACCGGCACTGGCCGTTCAGCGTTCTTTGTCGGCGCGGGCATTCTCATCAGCCGTATTGTCGGCCTCATTCGCCAACGCATCTTCGCGCACTACTTCGGCACTTCATGGGAAAGCGACGCTTTCAGCGCCGCGTTTCGCATTCCGAATTTTCTGCAGAACGTCTTCGGCGAAGGCGCGCTGTCGGCGTCGTTCATTCCTGTTTACGCAAAGCTGCTCGCGCAGGAGGATGAAGAACACGCCGGGCGAGTGGCCAACGCCGTCTTCGGAATTCTCGCGCTCGTAACCTCGATCATCGTTTTGATCGGCGTACTCGCGACGCCTTATTTCGTCACCGCGATCGCCGCCGGTTTCGAGGGAGAAAAGCGAGTACTGACGATAACGCTCGTCAGGATTTTCTTTCCGGGCGCCGGACTGCTCGTGTTGTCCGCGTGGTGCCTGGGCGTGCTGAACAGCCATCATCGGTTCTTCATTTCTTACACAGCGCCGGTTGTATGGAACCTCGCGATCATCTTTTGCCTTATCTTCTTCGGAAACCGTCTCGACCTGCCGCACCTTGCGGAAGCAACCGCGTGGGGATCCGTGGCCGGCAGCGCGTTGCAATTTGGCGTGCAGTTACCGACAGTGCTGCGTTTAATTCATCACTTTCGCCCGAGCCTCGCGTTCGCGAGCGAACACGTCAAGCAGGTAATCCGAAACTTCTTTCCCGTGTTCTTCAGTCGCGGCGTGGTCCAGATCAGCGCCTTTGTCGATGCGTTGCTGGCAAGCTTTTTGGGTGAAGGGGCGGTGGCGGCGCTCACTTTCGCGCAGAGCCTCTACACGTTGCCGGTCAGTTTGTTTGGCATGTCTGTTTCCGCGGCGGAATTGCCGGCGATGTCGAAATCGTTGGGCAGCGTCGAGGTTGTCGCGGAGAAGCTGAGGCATCGCCTGGACGACGGGCTGCAGCGCATCAGTTTTTTCATCGTGCCGTCGGCGGTAGCGTTTCTGGCGCTCGGCGACGTTATCGCGGCCGTACTTTACCAGAGCGGCAGGTTCACGCGTGCTGATTCGGTCTACGTTTGGACCATCATCGCCGGTTCCGCTGTCGGCCTGCTTGCTTCGACCCTTGGCCGCTTGTACTCGTCAACTTACTACGCGCTGCAGGACACCAGAACGCCTTTGCTTTACGCGATTGTGCGCGTGGCGCTCACCACCGGTTTGGGTTACCTGCTCGCGCTGCCCGTGCCGCATTGGCTCGGCATCAATCCGAAGCTCGGAGCGGCGGGTTTGACGATCTCGGCCGGACTGGCTGGCTGGGTTGAGTTCTTGCTTCTCCGGCGCAGTCTCAATCAGCGGATTGGGAAGACGGGTTTACCGTTCTCTTACACGGCAAAGCTTTGGATCGGCGCGCTCGCGGGCGCCGCCGTCGGCTGGGCTTTTAAGTTACTCGCGATCAAGTGGCATCCGTTTCCGCTCGCGATCGTGGTGCTAGGCGGATATGGAGTAACGTACTTCGGCGTCGGTTATCTCTTCGGCCTCACGCAAGCGAGAACCATCATCGGCCGCTTCCTCCGCCTGGCCCGACTCGCCCCTCGCTGACGCGACAATCTGGAACTCCTTTTGAATTGACCGTTTTCTGGCATAGAGCAAGGAAACTTCAGACAAGGAGCCCAAAGATGCCCCGCGCTTTTAACCTTCAACGCCTGATTACGCTATCAGCGGCGTTTGTAATCATGATGGTGGCTTCAGCCACGGTTTGGGCCGATCCCATCACTATCACTACCGGTAACCCCGGCAACACGGGTACCGACAACGTTTTGTTCAATAACGCAGCCCTGGTGCACTCCGGAGCGTTGGTCCAAGGGGATTTCAACGGCATCGGCGCTGGTTTTATCGTGGATTTCACGTCCTCGTCCGGCAGCGGCAACCTCGGCGTCAGCGGTGGCCAGGCCGTGCTCGTTGGCGGCACCGGCAACACGCCTTTCTCGAACGTCACCATGCAGCTCGAAAACGGCGCGACTTTCACCAAGCTGATTTTCAATATCGACGTGACCAACGGCTTGCCACCTCCGACGCAGGTCCAGTTCACCGTGAACTACACGCTGTCGGGCGGCCAGGTTTTCAACCAGGTGTTCACAGTTGACACCAACGGCCAGAACTTCTTTGGTATCGCGGCAGCCGAAGGCGCGGTCATCAACAGCGTCACGATTCAGGGCCTCGGCAACACGACGTTCGCGGACATCAGCCAGTGGCGCGTCGGTGGTTTCCCGAACCAGACTGAAGTCCCGGAACCGGCCAGCTTGCTGTTACTCGGCAGTGGTCTCGTAGGTACCGCCAGCGCGTTGCGCCGTCGTTACAATCGCTCGAAATAGCCCAGAGGTTCAGGAGCAAAACGATGTACACAATGCCGATGATTCTGCCGCTGGATGCAACCGGTCGAGTCTACGTTCTGCAGGATAAAAACGGGCAGGTAGTGGGCACAGGCTCCCGTGAGGTGTGCGAGACGTTGATGTACTTGATGGGCGCGGGGCTTTCTCCGGCGACGGACAACACGCCCGCGATTCAACGCAGTAACGTTCGCTCCGCCATTACGATCTGAGTTTAGAACCAGCAGGGTGGCACTTTGATTCTGGAACAGGCCCAGACTTGTTCCAGAATCTTTTTTTTAAAATTTTGTGGAGACCGGCCGGGATTGGATCTTTACCTTAGATATCCTGGAAAAACGGACGGTTGGTGCAGCGGCAGGCAAGGCGGGGGGGCGGCCCTCGGGCCGCCGTGTTTGTTTTTGGAACTGATATTATGGGTGCGTGCAACCCGTAATCTTCGCTCAGCAGATGCGTGAGATCGATCGTCTCACCGTCGAAAACTACCACACCACTTCCCTGCTCCTGATGGAATCCGCCAGCGCCGCTTGCCTCGAGGCGGTTCGCACCCGCTTCAACGGCGACCTCGCCGGCAAACGCGCCCTCGTGCTCTGCGGCAAAGGCAACAACGGCGGCGACGGCGCCGCACTCGCACGCGGGCTCTGCCGCGCCAGCGTGCAATGCGACGTAGTCCTGTTCGGCAAATTCGCAGAAACCACCGGCGACGCCCACACCAACTTCGAATCGGTCCGGCGGCTCGCCAGTTTTGAAGCCGGCTCCCCCGAAGCGCCCGCGCCGTTGACGTTTATCGAATGCGACGGAGTCAGCGGCTGGGAACAGATTGCCAAGCCACGACGCACCTACGACGTCATCGTCGACGCGCTCTTCGGCACCGGCCTGGCGCGCCCGCTCGAAGGCGTGTTTGTGAAAGTCATCGAACATCTGACGCTGCTGCGCCAGGCACGCACGCGCGCCGGCGACCTCCGTCCGCTCATGCTCTCGATCGATATTCCTTCGGGGCTGAACGCCGACAAGCCTGAGCCGATCGGGCCAGCAGCCTACGCCGATGTGACCGTCACGTTTACGGCTGCGAAACCGGCCAACGTCCTGCCGCCCGCGAGCAACTTTGGCGGCGCGTTGATCGTAGCCGACATCGGTTCGCCTTCATCGCTGATCCTGGCCCAAAAGCCGTGGTTGTTTCTGACCGAAGCAGAAGACGTACAGCGCTGGCTGGTGGCGACGCGTTACACGCCGGAGTCGTACAAAAACAGTCATGGGCACGTGTTGATTGCGGCCGGGTCGCGCGGTTATTCGGGCGCGGCGGCGTTGTGTGGTGACGCCGCGATGCGGAGCGGCGCAGGGTTGGTGACCGTGGCAACGCCGACTTCCGCGCAGGCGTTGGTAGCGACGCGCGCGATGCCGGAAGTGATGACGACGGAACTCGCGGAAACTGATCGTGGTGCAGTGAGTGACGAAGCGGTCGATCACTTTCTGCATTTGGCGGCGAGAGCGACGGTGGTTGCCGTTGGGCCAGGACTGACAGCCGACGATGATCGTACGCGCCGTTTTATGCGGCAAGTGATTGAGCGCCGATCGCGGCCGTGTGTTATCGATGCCGACGGCTTGAACTGTCTCGCGCCGTGGCCGGCTGAGCTGCGCGGGTCGGAGTCGAAGCCGTTGATTCTGACGCCACATCCGGGAGAGATGTTGCGATTGATGGGAACGGATCGGCGAGACGCGCTCAACGATCGGATCGCGGTCGCACGTGAGTTTGCGACGTCGCACAACGTGATTCTGGTTTTGAAAGGTGCGCGGCCGATCGTCGCGGCGCCCGACGGACGCGTGTTCATCAATCCAACCGGCAATGCGGGACTCGGCACCGCCGGATCGGGAGACACGCTGACCGGCCTCATCTCCGGTTTTCTCGCGCAATCGTACGCGACTCTGCACGACGACGCGGATCCGCTCGCGGCAACCATCGCTGCACTCTACATCGGCGGGCTTGCGGGTGACCTGGCCGCGCAGGAACTCGGCATGCGCACGATGGTCGCGTCCGACATTCGCGAACATTTTAGCGACGCCGTGCGCTCGCTCGATTCCGACGGAGAACTACCTTCATAAATGAACGAAACACCCGCGCACATTCCGGAAGGTGAATTCGCCAGCTCTTCGCCTGACGAGACTTTCAAATACGGTCACGAACTCGGCACTCATCTCGAAGGCGGCGAGATATTGTTGTTGAGTGGACCACTCGGCGCC
>Ga0247688_1000075_pt1 | contig 44943 bp, 73 predicted proteins | sample CNK29_metaG_FD_182718 | JGI IMG/M metagenome (GOLD analysis project Ga0247688, IMG submission 182718) | Soil microbial communities from Purdue University Martell Research Forest, Indiana, United States - CNK29 | ecosystem: Environmental > Terrestrial > Soil > Temperate forest > Bulk soil... | reverse complement strand
AGGTGCTAGGCATCATGGCAGTGAACGGATGGGCATGCGCCAGTGAAGGTCACGTCGGCAGCGAACAGGGAAGGTTTAGCTACATCATCAACGAGCCGGCCGAAGCCTACGAGCTGTACCGCGTGTTTGCCGGCTCACTAGATGCCCGCGGCCTGGTCGTTGGCCAGATACTAGGCAATTGGCTCGTGATAGACCATGGGCAGCCAGACCTCGAGGTCACCCAGTATCAAGAGCGTGCCGAGCTCCTGGACGCCTACAGACAACTGGAAGCGAACTACCACCATTGGAAGTTCGTCAAGGAGGGGTACTACCTTGGCGGTTACTAGCGCACTCACCGAAATGGGCACCATGGTCTCCATGGCCTGGGAAGGCGGCGGCCGGACGATACTCCTGCCCACTGAGTGGAGCGAGGAGACAAAGCAGCGCTACCTCAAGGAATTGTTCGAGTTCTACGAATGATGGTACAATGGCGGCAACATGGGCGACCGTGAAGACCAAATATGGGGTGTAGAGCGTGAGCCAAGCGGAGAGACAATCCATGCCTTACTTGTGCCAGCCCTAGGCAATCTAGCAGTCGAAGCCATCCAATTAGGCAAGAGTGACCTGAGCCGCCGCCAAGAGATGGTGCTTGGGCTTATCGATTACGTGGAGCTCATCGAGCCGCCAGCCAGCATTATCCTGAATGATGAGGGACTATTGCTTGGCTTGCCATTTAACTACCGTGCCACTGAACTGCTATGGGCCGGCAACCGTTACCATCGTGGCCAGACTGCGCTTGTTGGCAATGTGCTGGTTGTCGGCCCGGCTGATGAACAGGGTGACGATACTGATGTGCCGGCAGAGTTGGTAGAACTGTTCTTAGGGAATGATGAGTAGACTATTGCCTAGTGGAGTATAGTAGGGGTATGGCACGTCCTACGAAGCTCACCCAGCAAATACTAGATGATGCTCGGACGTATCTAGATGAAAATAGTACGTTCATGTCTACCATGTTGCCAACCATCGAAGGACTGGCTTTATATCTCCACGTGCATAGAGACACGCTATATGCTTGGCGCGAGAGCGATGAAGCGTTTTCCTACATCTTAGAAGAGTTATTGCAAGCCCAGGCGCAGAAACTGATGCAGAATGGTTTGCAGAAACGCTATGATTCGGGACTGGCCAGGCTGCTACTGAGTAAGCATGGCTATATCGAGAAGACCGAGGTAGATAACAACCTAAGTGGCGCAGTCCAGTTCGTGAATGATGTCCCACGGCCCCCAAAAGATTAGGGTACCGGACTACGTTCCTAGCGAGCGCCAGGCTAGTTTTCATATGGCAGTGGCCGATGAGAAGTTGTATGGTGGTGCCGCCGGCGGTGGCAAGACAGCAGCCTTAGCCGCTGAAGCAATTACGCTAGCACTCGAGTACCCAGGCATACCGGTAGATTGCTTTAGACGTACCATCCCGGAGCTTAAAAGCACGTTCTACGTGGAAATCATGAAGATGGCAGGCGCGTACATCCAGGCCGGCCACGCTACGTACCGCGGCATAGACCGTGAGTTCCTGTTTAAGAATGGCTCACGCATCCGCCTAAACTACTGTGACAACGATGCTGACGTCTACAAGTACCAAGGCCGCGAGATGCCGGTCATCATCGTGGACGAGCTCACACAGTTCCCCCAGGCTTGGATTGAGTACCTAAAGACCCGTAACCGAACTGCTAATGAGGCATGGCCCGTGCTGTTCCTCGCTGGCACCAACCCTGGTGGCATAGGGCATGGCTACGTCAAGCGCAAGTACATCGACCCTGTTATGCCGAACCAGCTGTACACAGACCCGCTGACGGGTATTACGCAGGTCTTTATACCAGCCAAGCTGACCGACCACGTAAGCCTAGCCTTCCAGAAGTCCTACGGCCGCCAGCTGGATGCCATTAGCGACCTACAGCTACGCGCAGCCCTCCGTGATGGTGACTGGGACACGTTTGCCGGGCAGGTGTTCGTTGAGTGGTCATACGACAAGCATGTCATTGAGCCATTCACCATACCGGACCACTGGACGCGTTGGCGCAGCATGGACTACGGCAACCACAACACTACGCTCTGGCATACCGTAGACCCGCAGACCGAGCATGAGTACGTCTACCGCGAGTACCGCACAGACACCTTCATACCCATTACGGAGAAGGCTAAGGTTACGCTCCAGCTAGAGCAGGGTGAGAACGTATCGTTTGGCCTGGCCGACCCAGCCATATGGAAGGGTGCGGCTGACCACAACACCGGTAAGACGGTAGCGCAGATATACGAAGAGAACGGCGTCAAGTGGATGCCGGCTAACAACGACCGTGTAGCCGGTCTAGCCGTGGTGCATGACAGCTTTGCAATCATGCCGGATGGCCTGGCTAAGACGCGGTTCTTTAGCACTTGCCTGAACAGCATACGGACCATCCCAGCACTGCCTTATGACCCTAATAAGACTGATGATGTGGACACTGATGCCGATGACCACGACTACGACGCCTACCGCTACGGCAAGATGGGTAGCCGTAAGGCTGGGCCAGGGCGGCAAACTGGTGGTGTTGTTAGGACTGTTGGCGCGCGCTATCCGCATATACCCACGAACATAGCGCTGCCGGATGGTAAGCAGGTGCTGAACCTTGATTTTAGGAGGGCATATGGTCGTAGACGCCATTAGAGCACCGTACGCGGACACGGTCATCCAGCTGTACCTGTCCAGCACCACGGGCATGAAGTACCGCACGCTGAACTGTATGGAATGCGGGCAAGAGTTCTTAGAGCGCCAGGGCGATGTGGCTTACCGCATTGGTGACACCTCACAGCCGGAAGAGATTAACCTAGCAGACTACACACCAGTTGACGTTGTATGTGGTCGCTGTGCACAGAGCTACACCGTTATTGTCTCGATTCACGTCACATATGAGATAAACACGGTACCGCTGTACCTACAGCCCGAGTCAGTCTACTTGGTAAGCGAGCCAGTCAAGCGTCTGCGCTACATGCACTGCCTGGAGTGTGGCAAGGCCTTTCAGAGCATTAGCGACCGCATAGCGCAGATGGTGGATAACCGCGTGCCGTTTGAGTACCTGAACCCATCACGGCTTGGTCCTATCCAGCGTACCTGTACATTCAATAAGTGTGGCCAGGAATGGGCACTTATGGTATAACCAAGGCATAAGCAAGAAGGAGCTTAAAGCATGTACCAACCAAAATTTAATAGCGTGCTCGTTGAGATAGACGACACAGATGCAGCATGGGGCGGCGGCAACGACGAGTCCATGATGGGTAAGAGTTTTCATAAGGGTAAGGTCGTAAACATCGGGTTCCTTGTGCCGACGCAAGCGTACCCCTTTGATGATTTGTCTAAGGGTCACCTAGCCCTATTAGGGCAGATTGAAGTCTGTCTTGGCAAAGACATCATCTGGAACGAAGGTGCCGAGGCTGGCACCACATTCGAGGAAGACGGCAAGTTGTACGGGTTCATCTACTGGTACGATATACGGGCTTGCAAGGAATGAGAAAGATTGCATTACACGGCAAACGTGGCAACGGCAAGTACGCCCTGGTGAGTGAGGAAGATTACGACTATCTTCAACAGTTTAGCTGGAGTGTCAGCAATACGGGTTATCCCTGCAGAACGTACAGAGTTGGCCCACGCAGTATAGGGAGAACGGTCACTGTCCAGATGCAACGAGACATCATGAAACGTAGGGCTGGCGCGATACCATCCGCGCTCTTTTGCGACCATATAGACCGAGACCCCTTCAATAATCAGAGGGGAAACCTACGGTTAGTGGGTCGAAGTGATAATGGGTTCAATCGCGTGACTCCCATGGGCATATCCGGTTACCGAGGCGTGAAGCGTATGGGTAAGCGCTGGCAGGCCCGTATTGGTGGAAACAGGAACCGCATCACATTAGGTACTTTTGACACACCAGCCGAGGCACACAAGGCGTATATCGCATACGTCAAGGCTCATGACTTGGTAGTCCCCGTATGAGCAACAAACAGGCTCGAGCCACCCGCAAGCTAGTGCTCAAGCGCATCGTCGTCACATTCGAGGACGGCACCGGCTCGATATTGGACATCAACAAGGTCGAGCTAATCGACCGCACAACTAAGCAACCACTGTTCAAGGAGAAGTAATGGAAGCAAAAGACCGAACTAAAGAGGTGACCTTTGATGAAGTAGCCCACGTAGACATCGCCAAGGGCGTTGAAACAATGCGCAAGGCTGTAGGCAGTACATATGGCCCTGGTGGCCGTAACGTGCTCATACAGAAGAAGTACGTGCACCCGATACTTACTCGTGATGGTGTAACCGTAGCTCGCGACATTGCTGGGTACGGCAACAAGCTACCTAACCCAATAGCTCGTGAGGCTGCCAAGCTGGTCTACCAGGCTAGCGAGAAGACCAACAAAACCGCCGGCGACGGCACCACGGCTACGGTCGTGCTCCTGGCCGAGTTGTACAAGGCTGGCTACCGCCGCATCGTGGCAGGCGAAGACCCTATGGTCATCAAGCGTGCGCTGGACAGAGACCGTGAAACCATCCTGAAGTTCGTAGAGAGCAAATCGGTGGAGTGCACCAAAGACAAGCTGCGCCAGGTAGCCGTCATCAGTTCCACTGACGAGGCGCTGGGCGAGATGGTAAGTGATTTGGTGTGGGATGTAGGCGCAGACGGTGCTATCACCATTACCTACCACAACGCTCCCAACGTCCAGGTCGAGAAAGTTACTGGCTACCTGTTTAACAACGGTTTCCGTGTGCTGTCACAAGAGGTGGAGTTTGAAGCTCCCCTTGTGCTCGTTACCCAGAAGCGCATGGCTACCAAGACTGACATCATCCCCGTACTCGAGCTGATGGCTCAGAATAACAGGCAATTCATCATCGTCGGTGATGTGGCCGGCGCAGCCCTAGAGACGCTCGTATGGGCTATCCAGAACGGCAAGGCTGACGGTATGGCTATCCCCCCGCCAGCCTTCGGTGCAGATGGCCACGACTTCTTCGTAGACATCGCTACCTACACTGGCGCCACGCTGGTGCTCGAAGGCGACAGCTTTAAAGACGTGAAGCTCGAAGATTTTGGCACCATTAAAGGCTCACGTGTCAACCGGGACAAGGCAATCTTGTTCGGTGACAACAGCACTGGTGACGCTATAGCTAGCCGTATTGCCGAGATTGAGGGCCAACTAGCCGCTAGCGACGTTACACCAAGCCTCAAGGAGCAGCTGGACGAGCGCAAGGCCAAGCTTGCCGGCAAAGTCAGCATCATCAAGGTCGGTGCAGCTACCGAGAGCGAACGCGAAGAGCTGTTCTTCAGGGTTGAAGACGCTGTAGAGGCATGTAAGAGCGCTCTAAGCAGCGGCATCGTGGCCGGTGGTGCTACCACGTTGCTGTTCGCTAGCACGCTGCGCCACCAGGCAGCCCTATCTGCTTCTGGCAATGACGAAGTTCCCGCCTTGGAAGCATTCGTTAAAGAAGCCCTTCAACAGCCTTTCCGCCTGCTCATGAGCAACGCCGGCGAGGACGCTGGCTTGTACCTGAACAAGACGCTAGAAGCTGGCTACGGCATGGGCTACAACCTACGGCAGATGACTACCGAGCCTGTCGACCTGGTCGAAGCTGGCATAGTCGACGCCACCAAGGTAGTCACCCAGGCAGTTAAGAATGCGTTCAGCATTGCTGGTTCGCTACTTACCATGGGCGCGATAATCACGGACGTTGAAGATGAAGAACCTGCTAGAGCGGCTTAGGGCTTGGTGGCGGCCAGTCGTTGAGGTTCCGGTAGAGCCTGTCGAGAACCCGCATGCTAGCCGCGGCCGCTTCATCACGCATACCAAGGCACCTACATACCGGCCACACGACTCGTATCAAGGTGGCCGGGTCGTGAAGGTCATGCCCAAGCAGCTACGCAAGATTAAAGAAGCCCAGGAGGCCACCGAAGATGAGACTAGTGTCACACAACTTCCGTAACACGTTCATATGGGTGCGTGACAGCGAGGCCTACCCTGAGATGTTTGAGATTCACATAAATGATGCCCGCGATGGTGTATTTAGCTCCAAGACAGTGGTGCAACTCACGACCGCCGAGTTCAAGGCATTGTTTGGGGAGGTAAACCGTCGGTTCAGTGAAGAGTTGGGCAATGAAGTGCCAGAGTTGCAAACAGACTAAGCCACACTGCCGCGCGGCAGTCGTCAACGGCAAGTACTACAGCCGCATCTGCCAAGGCTGCTTAGGCGGTGAGACGCTTAGCTCGGGCGCTGCCAGCTATGAACGGCGCCGCGGCTATGAAGACAACGCCCAAGACACCATCCAGCCGTACAACGCGGTTGGCCCCAATGTGGAGTTCCTACGTTTGTACCCTGACACTGCCAAAAAGGTATTCACGCCCGAGGAGCTTGAGGATTTGCGTCGCAAGCTCTAGCACTGTGCTACAATTCACTTAAACCATGGCTAAATCCTCGACTCCAGCTAAACAGGACTACCCGACCGTGAATATCGCGGGCATGACGGGTGACCAGCTAGTAGAGATGATGGACCGTCGCATAGGCGAGTCTAAGGGCTTCTGGGATGGCAAAGACTACGAGCTTGAGAAGACCACCAAGGCCAACGAGCGGTACTACTTCGGCAAGCAAGTCTCTGACTTAGATGACAGCCAGGACAAGAACCTGTCGCTTGACAACCGCATCTTTAGCTCCATACGCACCATCGTGCCGTACGTAACCAGCCGTATTACCGAGCCCGAAGGTGCACCTAGCAGCACATCAGAAGAGGCTAAGCGCTTTGCCGAGGACATCGAAAAGGCGCTGTACATCCACGTAAAGAAGCAGAATCTGAAGCGCAAGGTAAAGTTCGCGCTGGAAGATGCCATCATACGGCGCCGCGGCTACCTCAAACTGCGCTACGACGCGGTTAAGAAGAACTTCTGCGCTATCGAGTACGTGCCGGCAGAGTCCATCATCGTTGACCACAAGGCCCGCACCGACGAGGAACTACGGTACTTCCGGCATGTGCTGGACAAGACGCCCGAAGACCTCATTACCATGTTCCCTGACATGAAGGCGAAGATACTTGATACCTTCCAGTTGGACGAAAACTCGCCTCGGGCCGACATGCAGAAGTCCTACCAGATACACGAGGACTGGTGTTTCGTACCGGGTGATGATGGCTTAGACCTCATATGTAGTTGGTCTTACAACAAGGTGTGCTTTGGTGCTGTACCCAACCCTAACTGGCTACCGGGCAAGCAGAACTTCATCGACTACCCCCAGATGCCGCTCATTGAGTTCAACGTGTTGGCTGACGGCCGTACCCACATAGACCGCACCAGCTTCGTAGAGCAGGCTAAGTATCTGCAGAGCACCATAGACCAGCGTGGGCGGCAGATAGGCGTGAACGCCGGCCTGGGCAACATCGGGATGCCTGTAGTGGACGCGGCCGCCCTGGCTGACGACCAAGCCGAGTACGTGCAGTTTGAGCCAGACACCGTCTTGGAGCTCGACGTCAGCAATGCTGGCAAGCAGAGCATCAATGACGTCTTCACCACCTGGAAGGCCGGCACACTCTCCCCCGATGTCTACAAGGACAAGCAGGATGCCGTAGAAGGCGTACAGAACACCTTTGGCGCCTCCAACGTGAACCAGGGCAACGAATCCGACAACAAGACGCTCGGCCAGGACGAGCTGCTACGTGACCAGTCTGTAGGCCGCCAGCAAGAGATTGTGGATGCCATAGACGTAGGCATGGCGCGGCTCTACCCACTGGTGGCGCAGTTCCTGTTCGTCTACGGCCAGGAGCAGGAGTTGTTCAAGTTCGTAGGTGAGAACGCCGAGTTCGACTACGTCATCATGCACACCGATGAATTAGACGTGAACGCTGAGATGCAGATTAAGGCCGGCACATCCATGCCTATCGACAATCCGCAGCGCCGCGCTACCGCTGACAAGGCTGCCGCATCTATGATGATTGACCCGCTGACCTACTGGGAAATCATGGATGAGCCTAACGCGCAAAAGTACGCCAAGCGCGTGGCTGACTGGACGGCCAATCCTACCGGTTTCTTACAGGATACCCAAGAAGAAGTCTTTGACCGCGACGCCTACGTGGACATCCAGATGCTTAAGGCCGGCCAGCAGCCGCCGTACCGTGACGAGCTGAGCAAGGAGTACTTCGACTACCTGAACCACTACGTGCTGAGCGGCGACCTCGAGAACCCGAATATCGACATCATGACGCGCCAGGTAATTAGCCAGTTCATAGATATCCAGCTAGCCCGTGGCCAGAAGATGCTTGGCATGGCTGAGACACAGCTGCCAACCCCACAGGACGTAGCAGCCCACAACATGCAGGTAGACGCGGCTAACAGTGCGCCACCGCCACCAATGCAACCTGGAGCGCCAGGCCAGCCACCGCAGCGAGGGGCTGCACCTAAACCAGTTCAGTAATAAGGAGTAAAGCATGGAAGACGAATCAGGCGCACCAGCGCCAGCAGTAGAAACACCAGCGCCAGAGGCGCCAGCCGAGGCACCCGCAGACAAAGGTGAGGGCACGACACCGGAAGAAGTAGCGGAAGTACTTAAGGGCTCGGGTATCAAGCTGGATACCCCAAAGGCCGAGGCTGAACCAGAGGCACCAGCTGAAGAACCTGCTCCCGAGGAACCAGAGGAAGAAGAACCCGAAGAGCCTGAACCAGAGCCCGAACCGGAGGCACCTACTGATGGCCCTGACTTCACACTCCAAGTAGTAGACGCCAACGGTGTCACGTTCAAGCTGCAGCCGGGCGACAACCTAGAGGACGCCCTGAAAGACTTCGAGCCTAAGAGTAACGGCCAGATTCTGCAGATTCTGCATGACCTCCAGCAAAAAGAGGGCGAGAAGGCCAAGTATGAGGCCGACCAGGCCGCTGCAGAAGCTACCAACGCCCAAAACCAGCGCGTGGCTGACATTCAGAAGGGCTGGAATGAGGAAATCAAGGCCCTACAGGGTGAGAAGCGCCTGCCAGCCACTGGTACCGAGCGCGTCGACCAAGTCTACAAGTTCATGGCCGAGGAAAACGACAAGCGTATAGCCGCCGGAGCACCAACCATCGGCAGTTTTGAAGATGCGCTTGACAAATTGGAGAACAAAGAGGCGCGCGAGGCCAAGGTAGAGGCTGACAAGGCTGCTAAAGAGACCGCACGCAAGAACGGTTCATTAGTGGGCGGTTCTAGCGCACCTGCAACCGGTGCTTCACCGGTCTACAAGGCTGGTAGCGCCCGCAATGCCACCCAAGCTGCCAAGGCAATGGGTCTCCTGTAAGAATGTCCTTGTATTAGCCCAGCCTTTCGGCTATTATGCAGTCAATGGTTCATCAAGCAGCCTCCGCAAGGGGGCTGTTTTTCATGCTTTAAACTCCTCCCCTTGCGGAGATTGATAACCTAAATCAATCACGTAAGGAGAGAAAGAACATGGATTATGCTGGCATCCTAACCACTACGGCGCAAAGCCTAGCTGGTTACGTAGTAGATGGCATCCACAACGGTAGCGTTTTGCCTGCCCGTTTCCTAACTAACCCGGTCGACTGGGACGAAGGCCAGTACATGCAACAGCCGATTCAGACCTCGCTGAACGACAACAACAGCGACTTCGTCGGCATGCCCGTCTTCGACGTATCGGCCGTAAATACCGACCAGAACCTGAAATGGCTGGCTAAGGGTAAGCGCCAAAGCATCGTTATCCCTTGGGCTGAAATAGCACACAACCAGACTAAGGCTGGAGTCATCAAGCTCGTAGCCCGCAAGATGGATGTGGCTAAGAACGAACTGAAGGACCGCCTCGGCACCACGCTGACCGGCCTGGGCTTGGGCGACGCCATCGAAGGCTTAGACCTGATGACGGACAACTCGACCCTGAGCTCGACCTACGGCACCTTAAGCCGCACCACTTATGGCTCCGTCATCAACGGCCAGGTGAACGCGGTTACGACCCTGACACTGGCCGCCATCGGCACCCAGTTCGACGCTTGTACTCCGGCCAACAGCGCTGAAGGGACTACTCTGGCACTGACCACTAAGACAATCTGGGGCTACGTCGAGCAACTGCTCGACCCGAAGACCCGCGAGATGTACGCCAACATCCCCACCTACGTATCGGCCTACACACCGAACGGTGGCGCAGTCAAAGCTGCACAACTTGGTGGCGCATCTGGCTTTACGGCCATCTTCCACCGCGGCGTGCCATTCGTGAAGGATGAGAAGGTTGCCTCTGGCAAGACTTACACCCTGAACGAGAACAGCATCGACTTTGCGCGGCTGGACTTCCCACAGATGAAGGCAGTCACACTGAGCAACCAAGTCACCAAGGGCGTCTACAACAACGAGCCCTCACCCAGCGCTTTCCAAATCACCGAGATGATGAACCCCTACAACCAGCTTGGTGACATCGGGCACATCATCGTTTATGGCAACCTAATAAACCGTAACCCAGTCCGCTCCGGCGTAATGACTGGCACCACGGGAGTCTAAGGAGAAGAACGATGTTTACACAAAGACTTTCACTAAGCAACCAGGACGCGCGCACCACCAGCTCTACCCAGCTGCACAAGCTCGGCAGCGTTGCTGAGACCTCGGACGGCCGCGTATTCCGCTATGCGTCCGCCGGCGCAGTCAACCTGGCCGCTGGCAAGGTAAACACACCCGCTGCCAAAGTAACCGACCACACCAACATGGCTGTAGCGACTGCCGCGGCCGTTGGTGACCGTTCAGTAAACGTGACACTTGGTGCTACGGCTACCACGCTTGGTCAGTATGACGGTGGTTACCTGGTAATCAACGACTCAGCTGGCGTAGGTTGCGCCTACTTGGTCGCCGGCACGCCAGTCATAGCACTCAGCACTAGTGGCCGCATCCAGCTAGCAGAAGGTGTAGCCACCGCGCTTACCACTTCTAGCAAAGCTTCCCTGCAACCCCCAATCTACGGCAACGCGGTTGTTTCAGCTGCTGCAGCCGCCCTGTTCGTCAACGGCACTAACAACGTGGCAGCTACTGCTACCTACTTCTACTGGTCGCAGACCGGTGGTATCGCATCAGTGCTGTCGGACGGTGTAATCGGCAAGGGCTCTGACGCCATCGTCTCTGCCTCTGTGAACGGCGCCCTAGTAGTCGAAGGCACTTCGGCAGTCACCCAGCGCGTTGGTGTAGCTCCCGAAGCAACGGTTGACGCCAAATACTACCCAGTCTTCCTAACCCTAGAATAGAAAGGGACCATATGACGATAAAAATCGAGAACAACGAACCGAACGTCATGGCCAACGGCTTCAACACCGGTAAGGCGGCTACGTTTGGTAGTACTGTCGCAGTTACCGGAGCGACCACGCTTTCTAGCACCCTGGCCGTCACTGGTACGTCGAACTTTACGGGCGTAGCGACGTTTAGCGCAGCACCGGTGTTCTCCGGTGGCCGCACATCAAGCGTAGTCTCGGGTTCTGGCGCAACTGTAACGCTGACCGCTGCCCAGTCTGGCTCATTCGTCCTTATGGACCGTGCTGCCGGGATTGTGTTTACGCTGCCAGCGCCAGTAGTGGGCCTATCGTATATGTTCCTGACGACCGTCACGGTTACCTCGAACACCTACAAGGTCATTACAGATGCCGGTACAACATTTGCTACGGGTTCGCTCCTGGCAAGCTCCGACAACCTGGCAAGCAAGTCGTTCCTGGGTAACGGTACTAGCCATATAGCCACAATCATGAACTCCGCCTCATCGAACGCCACCGGTGGTATCATCGGCTCGGTTCAAGAATGGCGGTGTGTCAGCTCTACGCTATGGAGCGTTACGGGCACTATTGTCGCCAGTGCGACGCCAACCACCCCTTGGTCAACGTCCTAACGGATACAGACCCACCAAACAACCCCCGCGCGTCGGGGGTTTTGTTTTGGTTATGCTATTATGAGCGCATAACATAAGGAGCTTAAAAGCATGGACCCCAAAGAGTTCTCATGGACGGAGGACCAGCAGGTAACCGTCACTAATCCGACCGCCGAAACGTACAAGTTCAAGGTACACAATAAAGACTACGAGCTCGGGCCCGGCCAGACGGCCAAGATGCCCGGCTACATTGCTTGGGTGTACGTCTATGGGCTGGCTACGCAGCTGGCGCAGGCAGATGGCAAATTCCCCAGCTGGAACGAAGAAGGTTTCAGGCAGCAATACTACGAAAAGCTCGTCGCGGGCGCTGACCCTATAGTCCAGAAAGTAGTCGTTGAACCACAACCGCAAGTAGAAGTGCTTGACACCGAACCGCCAGCCCCTGGAACGGGTAAGAGCTTTACGCCGAAGGCTTCAAGTGGCCGTCCTGCCGGAGCTTAGGGAACTACTCGCAAAGGCCGAGGCCATCGACGACCAGGTGGTCAAACTCGAAGCGAGTAAGCAAAGTCTCTCGCAAGACTGCATTACACTATCAGCCAGAGTGAAATTCCTGCAGCAGTCCATCAAGGACCTGGAACAGCAGCGGGATAAGTCGCAGGTCGAAAGTGATGAGAAGGCCCATACCCGGGCCGAGCAGATTGCCGAGCACGAAACTACGCTCAATGACTTGGCCGTGGAACTCGGAACACTCAGGCAATCAATCGAGGCCGCGGAAAGCACTCTTGAGGCCACGAGGGCAGAACAAGACGGGTGTGTGGCAAAGGCGCAAGCTGCCGTGGATGAATGCCGGCTAGAGACCGACCGTCTCAAGACCCTAAACAAGACGCTCGCTGACGACAATACAGCCATTCTGGCGGGCATTGAGGCCAGGAAGCGCATTCTAGCCGACCTGGACGCTGAAATCGTGCAGAAGCAGGCTGAGATAGCTTCCGAGGCTGACAAACTGGCCGGCAAACATGCTGAAACAGAACGGCAAGTCCAGGAGCTCGACACGAAGCACGCTGCCAAGCGTGCGGAGCTTGAGGACGTGACTGCAGAACTCGAGACTCGCAAAACCGCCGTGGCATCTGTAGAAGGCAAGCATACTGAGTTTCTGCAGTATGAATCGACGGCCAGGAAGGCGCTGGCGGCCAAGGAGCAGTCGCTCATTGAGCGTGAGGCCCTAATTGCCGATGCAGAACTCCGTCTCAAGCGCAAGGGAGGCATCTTGGAGAATGCTGGCTAGTATCGTATGATAGGACTAGTAGCTTAAGCAGCTCCCCTAGCGGGAGCTTTTTTATATGCCAGCACCACGAACCAACGCCTCACACGACCAAAACCGAGTGCCGACGCTCATAGGCGTCAGTTCAACCGACGGCACTACCCCGGTACCAGTGGAGGTTGACCCGACTACAGGCGCCATGCTTACGTCTGGCTCTGGTGGAGGCGGTGGCAGTGACGTCCAGTACACCGATGGCGCCGCTACGGTTGCCCATCCCGTAGGCACCATACCCGTCTTCGATAAGGCCGGTACCATCACGGCCGTCTCATCGGCCAATCCTTTGCCAACTTCAGCTACCGTCGACACTACCGGCCTGGCCACCTCTGCCAAACAGGACACGGGCAACACAAGCCTGGCGAGCATCGACGGCAAGATTACGGCTGTGAACACGGGTGCTGTGACTGTGGCAAGCTCGGCATTACCGACTGGTGCTGCCACCGCGGCCAAACAGCCGGCTCTTGGAACCGCCGGTAGTCCCTCGACCGATGTTATATCTGTTCAAGGCGTGGCTTCTGGCACCCCTCAACCGGTGTCGGGCACCGTGACCGCGAATATGGGTACGACCAACGGCCTGGCGCTCGATGCAACGCTGACCGGCGGCACTCAACAGGCGAAGCTGACTGATGGCACCAACGTAGCTAATGTCCTGAAGTCGGACGGCACCGCGGCTGGCCAGAACGCCGCGCTTGTGGGTGCAGCTTATCTGCCAGTTACCTTTACGACGAGCTCGAACACGACCGTAGGTGCAACTGATGCGGGGAACTACGGCTTCGTATCCGTACAAGTCACGAGCGTTGGTACGAGCGGTGTCGGCACCTTCCAAGCATCGAACGACAACTCAACATGGGTTTCCATTTCACTCTCTAGCGTCGGGGCAACGGGAAACAGCGCCCCAGCCACTAGTGCCAACGCCACCGGTATATACGCCGGGCCATTAAATGCACGATACTTCCGAATAAGTGTCGCTAGCCTGGCTGCAGGTAGCTATGCCGGCACCATACACTTCTCCCTTCCGCATTCCCCGACAATCCAAGCGACCAATACGAACATCACATCTTTTGGAACTAATGCCGCTGCTACCGGTAACGGTACTGCCAGCACCACCGCGCTTCGGGTAACTGTAGCTTCTGATTCCACGGGGCAGATTGCATTAGCTGCTGGTTCTGCAGCCATCGGTTCTGTTACTACCTCATCTGCCACCGTACCCGTTAGTACGATGAACAGTGCATCGGCCAATAGCGGCGTGAACTCTGCGATGGCGGCCGTGTTCGATGACGTATCCCCTACCGCGATTACAGAGAACAGTTTCGGATTTGTGAGGATGTCAGCGAACCGAAACCAGTACTCCACTATCCGAGATGCAGCAGGGAATGAGCGTGGTGTCAATGTCACTGCAGGCAATGCCCTCACAGTAGACGGTTCGGCCACTACACAGCCGGTCAGTTACGCCACGACCGGCTCCGGCACTGCTACTGGTGCATTACGCGTAGAACTGGCCAACAACGGTACCGGCGCAATGTCTACGGTCTCAACCGTAACGAGTCTTACCCAGATGAACGGCGCAGCCATAGCCATGAACACCGGTACGCGCTCGGCCGGTACACAACGTGTGACTATAGCTACCGATGATGTAGTACCCGCTTCCCAGTCCGGCACATGGACAGTCCAGCCGGGGAACACCGCCAACAGCACACCGTGGCTCGTCACTGATACTCCTGCTACCTCTGGCGGCCTATCTATCAAGAGTGCTTCTACAGGCGGTACAGCCACCTCTATAAAAGCCTCAGCCGGGCAGCTATACGCGTACCACTTATTTAACACCACCGCCGCCGCGGCCTACGTGCAACTATTCAACGTGGCCTCTGGTTCAGTGACCTTGGGCACAACCGTCCCAGACATATCTATTGGCATACCTGCATCCGGCGGCGTTACCCTGAATATCGATAAGGGCATTCCCTTTGGGACCGCCATTTCCTACGCATGCACCACCACTAGGACGGGTTCAACCGGTGCGACCTGTGATGTCAACTTTTACTACAAGTAGGGTGTCGTTGTGGCGCTGAAAATAAAGGTCGGTACATACACAGGGACGGGGTCAGCAAAATCCATAACAGGGCTCGGGTTCGCGATGAACTCTGGTAGCCACACGATGCTCCTTATCAAGGGCGGCTCGAATCTGGCACAAGTCGGAACATCAGAGATGGGCTCGACGAAGATGCAGGATATTACCGGCGCAACTCCGGCAACCGGTCGCCTGAGCTCTTATGATTCTGATGGCTTCACGCTTGGAACGGACGCCAAGGTTAATAACAACACTACGGTCTACCACTACCTTGCGATTACCGACACTACGGGAGGTTCATTCAAGACGGGTACGTATGCCGGCAACTCTACTGGCCCGCGAGCGTTCACGGGTATTGGCTTCGCTCCAGACGGCCTATTCATATGGGACGACCTCGGCGACACCGGTGGCTATCGCACGAGTGACATGGCGACTGACAGCTATCTGCCCTATAATGCCGGCGCGCAACTGACGGACCGTATCCTGTCTCTGGATTCCGATGGCTTCACGCTTAGCTTCCGCAACGAAGTAAACGGTACGGGGCGTAACTATTACTATGCGGTCATCGACACCACAGCCAGCCTTTTCAAGCCGATTACCTACACAGGCAACGGCAGCGACAACCGCGACATCACGGGCATGGGCTTCCAGCCCGACTGCGTATGGGACAAGGACACTACTACAGACGCAATGGCCGTACGGTTCTCTACCGAGTCTGGCGATAACGCGTACCTGATGACAGCTACCGGCGAGGCGGCCAACATCATCCAGAACTTCGGGTCTGACGGCTTTCAGGTGGGTACTAGCGCGAACACTAATGCCAACACGAACACCTATTACTCTGTCGGGTTCAAAAACAGCACCACTGCTCCAGTGACCGCCCACAACCTAACATTGCTTGGTGTAGGCTCCTGATATATAATCCACTCAGTAGCTTCAACAGCTCCCTTACGGGGGCTATTTTTATGTTCAGAAAGCGAGGATAGCACCACGAACTACATCACCACCGCGGCCACTACCACAATCGGCAAGACCTACGGCATCCTGGTCGAGATAAACAAGGCCCTAACTGGCACACTCACCATCGCTGATGGCGGCACCACTGTGGCGGTCATAGCGGCTAGTACAGGCGTCACCAGCAAACGCTACTACGGCTTCACTGGCTCGGTAACGGTAGTCAACGCGTCCACCGAAGATGTGACGGTAAGCGCGCTTAGCCATCAGGGGACTTAACCATGACCAAAGTTCCGACTCGGTGGACTCCCAACCCGTCATCTGTCAGCACAGACACGTATGAACCTACTGGCGTGACGTACAACACTATCTACAGCCACTACGACGGCAACCAGGACACGACGGAGAGCCCTGCCAGCGATAAGACACCGACCGTCTGGAGCGCTGCGTAATGGCTACCAACTTCCCTGGTTCGCTTGACAACAACTCGACGCTGCCTAACCCGGCCGCCGGCGATGCGCCTACCAGCCCGCACCACGCTAGCCAGCACGCGAACGCCAACGATTCGATTAAAGCCATGGAGGCGAAAGTGGGCACAGGCTCTAGCACGCCAGTAGTCAGTACGCTGCTGTTTGGCACCGGCACGGGCACGAGCGCCTGGACGCAGCTCACGAGTGCCCAGCTGGCCGCCAGCCTGTCCGACGAGACCGGTAGCGGTCTTGCCGTGTTCGGCACCTCTCCTACCCTTGTCACACCGAAGATTGACACCATTAACGAGAGTACTCCCGGCAATGGCACGACTATTGGCGGCGTGAACATCAAGAGTGGCTTCATGAGTGGTGCGAACCTAACTGCCGGTACCGTGGGCAGCAGTCAATTGGCCACTGGTGTACCCGTACAGATGGTTAACAGCAACTTCACGGCCGTGGCGACCGGGACCACACTTATCCCCGAAGACGACACAATCCCCCAGATTACTGAGGGAACCGAGTTCATGACGCTAGCAATCACTCCCAAGAGCGCAACAAACCACCTCTATATAAGAGTAAAAGCCTTTCTTTCCCAGAGTGCTGCTACGAACGATATCATAGGTGCGCTATTCCAGGACGCCACAGCCAACGCCCTTGCAGCGCAAGATATTACTGTCAATGCTGCCAGCGGTATGGTGAATCTACTGATAGAACATGACATGGTTTCAGGTACGACGTCCTCGACTACGTTTAGGTTTAGAGCCGGCCCTGTGTCTGCTGCCACGGCTACGTTTAATGGATTCGCTGGCGCCCGTAAGTTTGGTGGCATCACGCTGTCCACTATGCAAATAATCGAATATAAGGTTTAGCCATGCTCACCTTTCAGGACCAGTACCAAATGCTCCAGCAACTCACCGGAGACACGTCTACGGCTAGCCTCGTCATGTTCAAGCGTGACATCAACGAGGGCGGCGCTATGTTCCTGAACCGCCTAGGCCGGAAGTTCAACAAGGAATACATGACTGCGTCGCTGACCGCTGCCCAGCAATACTACCAGTTGCCGGCAGAAGCCATCCGCATTAGCGAGATTCGCTGTCTGAACGGCACGAACTACTACACGCCCGTCCTGGTGACATCCGAGCTCGAGTGGAATCAACTGAACACCATCTCCACCAGTGGCAACTACCCGACGCATTACTACATCCGCGGCTTTAATGAGGTGGGACTTTATCCAATACCGAGTACGACCGTAGCTAACGGCCTGGTGGTCTCACTCGAACCACAACACGTGGACCTTACCCATGACGACTTCACTACAGGTACGGTGACTGTCTCCAACGGTTCGGCGACGCTTACGCATTCCGCTACTGGTTTCCTGCCTGAGATGGTCGGGCGCTGGCTCCAGGTCACAGATGGCACCGATGGCAAGTGGTACCGCATTGCGGCCTACACCTCTACTAGTGTGCTGACTCTGGAGAACTACTACGAAGGGGTCAGCGGGTCGGGCCGCAGTTTCCGCATCGGCGAGGTGATGAAGATTCCCAACGCTTACCAGGACGCGCCTGTGTACTACGCGGCCGAGCGGTATTACATGGTTCAGAATGACCAACGTACAGCCCCTCTGTTCGCCCAGCGGTTCGAGCTTAAGGTCAAAAGCGCCAAGGAGACGTACGCGCGGTCTACCTCACGTATGGGCGTGAAGAGCCGCAATAACAACCGCCGTCCTAGCTGGATTGACCTAACGCCCCCAGTTACGTACCCATGAGATACATACCTTATCTAAGTCACTTCGTGCCCATCCAGCAGTTCTATGGTGGCATGTCCAGTGATGAAGCCATCGGCACGCCGGCGAGCTTTAGCTATTCGCGCGCTTTAGAGCACCGGAAGAACCCGTCCCAACTGACTGTACTGCCAGGACCGAGGCAAATAGGTGTGGCGAACGACCTAATCCAAAACATCGTTCAGACTGCCAACGGTACGCGCTACGGCTACGGCGACCAGGGCAACGTCTACAAAATTGCCACCGACAACACCTTCACTTATGTGAACAAGTTCTCGACGGGCAGTGATGGTGCGCTGTACCGCTCAGATTCAGACGCTTGCTACTTTGCCACCCAGACCGACCTGCGCCGCTACTACCCGATGAGCGGCACACCGACGTTCGACGTGACTTATGGGCCGAGCAAGTCCACGGCTACCACTGCTTACCGTACTGGGGGGGCATCCACCTACACCATCCCCACCACCTTAGACGAGAACCAATACATCTCTTTCCAGCCTGACATCGAGCCGTTTTACAGCACCAAGGTCAATGTCGTTAGCAAAGGCACGGGCAACGTCACGCTGACCCTGCATGACGGCCTAAACAACCAACTAGCTAGCACGACCATTACCGCGGCTAACATGGCTACCGGCCTTGTTGAGTTCGTCTACAGCAGTCAAATACGTGCGCTTGTTAAACCAAATGCCCGCACATACCACATCCACCTGACTAGCACGGTGGGCGACACAACGGTAGCCTGCAGTACGTCAGGCAGCCTGAACACCGCCGACTTCGAGCTGTGGGCATACCGGTTCGTGCAGACCACCAATGGCTTTCATCCGATGGCGCAGTTCCAGCAGTTCACCTGTATTGGCAATGGCCGTTACCTGGCGGTCTGGGAACCGCTGACAGATAACAACCCGCCCAACAACGAGTTCCAACGTCACCGCTTAACCTTTCCAGACGGCTACGAGGTCTGCGGCTTGGCAGTGACAGACGAGTTCCTGGTCATCGCAGCCGCCAAGTACAGCACTGATGGCACCAAGGATTTCCAGTCCGGCAAACTCTTTACATGGGACGGCACCGCTACTACCTACAACCAGATTGTCGATGTATCTGGCGGTGCGCCCGAGGGCATAGAGACATTGTTGAACTATCCGTACTTCGTCGTAAGCGGCAAGCTTTGCGCCTGGGCTGGTGGTAAAGAGATTATCCAAGTCCGCAAGATTGCCAGCCTTGATAACACCTTTAGTGGCGTCATCGACAACACGAGGGTTTACCCGAACATGCTGTGCGTCAAGGACAACCTGCTCCATATCGGGTTTCCGTCGATTACTACCAACACCGGTATCGAGCACGGGGTGTACGTCTGGGGTAGTCTGGAGAAGAACTACCCGGCTAGTTTCAACTATGGGTATGTGGCGTCGTCACACCAGACGACACCGACCGGCAACTCGATAAAACTGGGATGCGTCCGCAGCTTTGGTGACGAGATGTACATAAGCTGGAAGGACTCTAACGGTGCCTATGGCCTTGACATTGTTGACAACCTATGCACGCCGGCGCCAATATTCAAGTTCCGAGCTCGTCGCTTCGATGGCGGCCAGGCGCACCGCGACAAGTTAGCCCTGAAGGTGGGTGTTGTTACCGCAGCACTGCCCGCCGGAGTAGCGATGACCGTTGTCACGAGTATCAACGGTGGTGCCTATGTAAACGGCCTGAGCCACACTACGGGTGCTGAGAGGCTGATATCTCCGGTGAACTCCCCGAACCCCTTCAAGCGCATCGTGACAGGTTTTGACGGCACGTGTAGTGCCACCGCGACCACGCCGACTATCTACACCCACATCCTCGAGTACAAACCACGGGAGACAGAGTTTGCCTTATGAGCGAGCTGGGTGCCCCCGCAGACGCTCAGCCGAGTGACGACTTCGCCACTATCTCAGATGTGCCTGTTGCGCCAAGCACGGACCGCGTGGCCCCGCGACAAGTCGCCACGGGCACGACGCGAGGTATACAGCAGCTTGGCAGTGACAAGGTATATTCAGATGGTGGCAATAGTCAGATAATCGTTGCAGATACTGTGCCGCAAGTGCTGATGGGGAAACAGGCGACGTTTGGTGAGGGGTTTTTCGTAACCCGTACCGGTGTTGATGTCACTACGAACACCGACCCAACCAAACTCGCGTTCAACAGCACGAGAAGCTTTACGGTGGCGCTTCAAAGCAGTTACACATTTGCGTCGCTTGGTTCGGTTGCCGATGGTGCGAACGCCACTTCATCCGTCGTTACGATTCCCCACAACGTAGGCTTTGTTCCGAACGTAAGCTTTTTCTCTCAAAAATACCTAAGCGACAACCCCTTCAGCCCATCTTCGCCGGTAATACCGACGGGGTATCCGTTAAGCAAGTTGACGCAGGTAAGCATGGGTGACAGTGTTGTCCAACTTGACAACGCCACAGGAGAGGCCTTCTTCCAGTTGTGGTTGTCGTTTGACCAGACTAACCTGTACTTGGGTCTAGGGTTCACCAATTTCACTGGTGGTAGTGTGACGGCGTCGGCTATCACGATTTACTACACTGTCTTCACCCTCAATGTTACTAGCACATCGTAGTGGACTCGTAGTATACTTCCACTAGTAGCTAAACGCTCCCCTAGTGGGAGCTATTTTTATGCAGGAAGCCACATGCAACCAAGCACAGCAATCGCCCAAAAGTTAGCCACCTATGACGCCAACCCGGTCACTTCGACAGACGCTCTAAATTCGGCGCTGTCGCAGTTCGGTGTACCCGAGATTCGGAACACTGTCTCTGGCCTGCGCACAGCTGTCACCAATACATCTAACGCTCTGAACGCCGTCGACCCGTCGGTAACCGGCCGTACCCAGGGCAGCCTCGTGACGGAGGCCCAGCGCGAGAAGCAGGTAGCCAACGAGCGCGCCCCGATAGCCGGCCAGCTGAGCGACCAGACCCACGCCCTGGACCAGGGCCAGCAGGATTTGACTACGGCGCTCGGGCAGGCTACGACCTCGGCCACAAACAAGGTAAACGACTACAACGCTGGCCGCAGTAACCTCGAATCCGAATACGGTATGGCGTACAAGACCGAGCAAGACAAGGCCGCTGCCCAGCTGGCCGCACAGCAAGAGGCCGAGAAGGTACGTGAGTTCAATGTAGGCCAATCGACCAAAGCAGCTGCGCCGGCACAAATCAAGCAGCAGGACATGGCAACATCGGCGCAGAACCTTCAGTCCAAGGTAGGCAAGGACGGCCACGTCTCACAAGAAACGTGGAACAGGGCTATGGCTGACTGGACGGCAGCCGGTTATCCCGCAGCCGAGTTCGTGAAAGAAAACGTCCGCTTCGTTAACCAACGGTACAAGGGGTACCATGGGTTCAACTAGCCATTATGCCTATAGCAGCCTGGGGTCCCGCTAAAGCCTCGGCACCCGCGCAATCCGGCTCGGGAGGTCAGATTCAGCGGTGGACCGCTTCTACTGGCCCGGTAGACGCCCCCAGGCCGGCAAAGCAGGCGACCACGGACGCCGGCGATTCCACTCCCAAAGCTAACCCAAAGACGAGTCTTCTGGGCAAAGTTGTAAAAGGCGTTAACGACCTAGTAGTCAAGCCGGTCGTAACCACCGGTGAGAAGGCAGTCAACACTGTAGGCGCGGGTACGGCTGGCGTAGTTGGTCTGGGTACCGCCGGCGTGCAAGCTGCCACCGGTAACAAGAAGGGTGCTAAGGAAACTCTGAAAGGTACCCAGGAGGAGATGAACAGCCTGCTTACTAAGGGTGCAGGCGGTAAGGGCGCATACCTTACACCCAAGCAAGCGGAGAAGGGTGGAACTAGCCTTATCAAGCCAGCTACCCAAGCGATTACTGACATAGCACCACTAGTCTTGCCGGTTGGTAAGGCCGCTGAAGGAGCGAGCCTATTTGGGAAAGTTGCCGGCGGGGCGGTTACCAACGCCGCTGTAGCCGGTGGAACGACCGTAGCAAATGAGGCAATCCAGGGAAACCTTACTAAGGACAGGGGCGGTGAGATAGCTAAAAACACGTTGTTGGGGGGCGTAGTTGGTGGCTTTGCCCCTCTCCTGCATGGAGCTGTCGAAGGAGCATCCGCTACAGGGGCTAGAGAAGCCTTGCAGACTGCTAAGCAGAACCACATGCTGGACAAGGTACGTAGTACGACCCCAGAACCAGTTGCGGAGCCTAAACCGACCGTGAACTCCGTACCCGCTAATGTCCTAGCTGAGTCTGAGGCTAAGAGGCCGCCTGAACCTGTACCCAAAGTCTCCAACCGCCAGCAGACCGAATACAATCCCAAGCCCGGCAAGCCAGTCACGAACGTTCCGATAGACGACCATGTGCAACCTACGGACACTCCCGAGATTAAGACCTCCAAACTGGCGTTGAACGTCGAGAAGGCCGCCATTAAGAAGGGTCTGGCTGACGGTTTCGAGGGCAAACCCGAGTATGCCAACGTCAACAAGGCCGACCAGCTCAAGGCCGCCGTGAACCTGCTTCAGACCGACCCGGACAAAGCCGTGCGTATAGCCATGGGCCAGGAGCACCCACCAGAAGGCTTGTTGCCAGAGAGCGCGTTCATAGCCGTGTCGCACCAGGCCCAGAAGACCGGCGACGTAGACCTGCTGCGCCGGCTAGCCACCGAGTCAAGCCTGACGAGCGAGGCAACCGGCATGGGGCAACGCATCTCTATGCTGACCGAACACGCACCGCACTCAGCCGTCAGCGGCATCCGCGCCGTCTCAGAGGCCCGTAGGGCGGCCGTAGAGAAGCGGTTGGGCAAACCGGTAGCCAAGGCCACGCAGGACGAGGTGCGGGCTATCAAGGCCGCCAAGCCAAAGGTCACGCGGGAGACGGTCGACAGCTTCATAGAGGGCCTAAAATGCTAAACGTCTGCCTACCCCCGAAACTAGTGGACGCCTTTAAGGCCAACCTGGTTAGCGGTAAATTGAACCCTAACCGTCTGGCGACGATGACCAGCGAAGAGCGTCACGCACTCTTCTCCCAGGTGCTTGGTGAGGGCAACGCGAAGTTTATCAATGCCAACTTCGAGGAGAAGTTGCTACTCAAGAACCAGCAGCAAGGCTTCCTGACGTGGATGAAGCGTACCGCCAACATGAAGCCAGAGATACGCCGCACACTAGAGGCCAAGATAGCCAAACTAGACCATGTGCTCAGTCCGGAGGAGGAGAAGTCGTTCCTTAAGGACTTAGCCAGTACCAAGTTGGGCGTGGACGTGAGTGCCGAGGAAGCTGCGCGGATTGCCGAACTGAGTAAGGGTGTACAAGAAGCTGAAGCGCTGCCCCGAACTTCTAAGGAGGACGCGCTAAAGAAGGGATATACACCTACCGCGAACGACCTAGCGTACGGCTACGCCCGGCATGACTTCCACGAGCACATCAACACACTCAAGAATGATGCTGGCAAGTTCCGCTTCGCAGACCTTAGGGGCAAGACCGCACTACAGGCCGTACCTGCGGTTAGTAAGGCGATTGTCGACACTACCAAGTCAATCGGCGCGTCTCTAGACGACAGCTTCGCGCTACGCCAGGGCCTAAAGGCGTTCTGGACGGAGAATGGTATCTGGCGCAAGCAGTTCCTCGAGAGCTTCAGGAACATCGTCCGCGGGTTCAAGAACACCGACCAGGCCAAGCGCGACCTTACAGCACACCTCATGGCCGACCCACATTACGACCAAGCTATCAAGGACGGTCTGGCGCTGAAGGGAAACGAAGACGCTTTTCCGACCTCACTACCGGAGAAGATTCCGCTGGCGGGCAGGCTGTTCGGTGCATCAGAAGTCGCGTACAACGCGTTTGCTGAAAACCTACGCCTAGCCATCTACAAGAAGCAGATGGCGATGGCCAGAGAACTAGACGGTGCTGTGCCCAAGGAGTATGGGCAGAACATGGCACGGATGGTGAACTCACTGACCGGACGGGGTAGCTTCGGCCGCTATGACACTATAGCCGGTCCGCTGAACGTAGCCATGTACTCAGCACGCTTCCTGAAGTCGAACCTCGATACACTACTGCTGCATCCGCTTGGTTCCGGTGTAGGTGGCACAGCAGACTTTATACGACGCAAGGAAGGCGCTAGCATCGCGTCCGCGGCCCAGCGCAAAGCCGCCATCAACATCGCAAAGATAGTCGTTGGCACCGCCGGTGTACTGGCCTTAGCTGACCAGCTCAAGCCCGGCAGTGTGGATTTCGACCCGCGCAGCTCGAACTTCGGCAAGATTAAGATTGGTGACACCCGGTTTGACGTCACCGGCGGCATGGGTTCCATAGTCGAGCTAGCCGCTCAGCTGAAGACCTGGAGCACCAAGAGCGCTACGACTGGCGTCATAACGAAGTTGAACAGTGGCGAGTACGGTTCACAGACCGGCCTGGACGTACTGGTCAACTTCTTGGCCAACAAGACCTCACCCGTAGGTGGCGTCGTCATCGACAAACTGAAGGGCCAAGACCATGCCGGCAACAAGTTCTCTGCCAAGAACGAAGCTGGCGGTCTAGTCACTCCACTGGGTTTCAAGAACTACCAGGAACTCAAGAGTGACCCGCACTCAGCCAACGTCCTGGCTGCCGTCCTGGCTGACGCGTTCGGTGTTTCGGCCAACACCTACGGCAAAAGCAACAAGACGGCGCAGCAGAACCTGAGTAGCACGCAGGTAGCGTTCCAACAGAAGGTCGGCAACGACAAGTTCAACGCCGCACTGAAGGAGTTCAACCGTCGCTACGATGATGCCTTAGCCTCTCAAAAGAGCCATATCGACAAGCTGTCGAACGATGAGAAGTCGAAGACCATCACCGGCATCAAGGACAAGATTTGGTCTTCCATATACAAGGAAAACCACTTCAAGGTGCCGAAGAGCAAGCCCAGTGCCCAGCGTAAGAGTATCCTTGATGCGGTCAAGTAACTTTGCTATTATGCCTGCATAAACAGTCCCAGTGGCTTCGCTGCTGGGGCTTTAATTATGAGGACACATCCATGGCCAAGGTAAACTTTGCAAAGAAAGCTGCCGTCGCACTCGCAACCAAGAAGGGTGACGTCGGCAAGAAGAACAACGGGAAGACTACGGGTTTCAACGTCGTTGCCAACAAGGCCGCCGCTGAATACGGTTCCGAGGAGGCTGGCGAACGTGTAGCTGGTGCCGTGCTGAAGAAGATGAAGAAGGCCGGCAAAGCCTAGGACGTCATGAGCGACTCAACGGTGGTTGGAGCATTCGTCACGGTAGTACTTGCCTTTCTGGCCATTGCCAAGATTATGCTTGGCCAGGCCACCAGAGACCGTGACGCCGACCGCAAAGGACGTAAGGAACTCTCCCAAGCTATCGCTCTCATGGCGAAGAACAGTAACAGGGTGGCAGAAGCCACAGTGCGTAGCGCAGACGAAGCCAAACAGCGCAACGGCCACCTAGCCGAACTAGTCATGCAGTCGAATGAGAACACGCGTGTACTCGCGGAAAAGGCGACAAAAGACATTATCGCCGCCGTCGGGATGCAACATATCGACGTACAAAAGGTCGAACATCAGACCGTGACGGAAAGCAAACAAGTCTAGGGTATATGAGCTATCAGCAATTAGTCCAACCCAATCTCGACACTGGCACCGGTAGAGTCGGCTACTGCCTGGCGAAGCAAGATGATGTCTGGGGAGCGCCCCACATCTACCCAACGGCACGTGCCGCATGGGATGCGGCTCAATACAGGCATCCGGGCGAAGAACCGCCAGACGGTGTTGCGGTATTGATGTGGTGGGACTATCTCAACCCCGCAAACAACGGGAATAACGACGGGCACGTCGCGTCGTCGTTAGGTGACGGCACCATTCTCTCTTCGCCGTATAAGGCCGGGACAACACAGGCCATCCTGCCATCTAGAGCCGAACTGGAGCGGATTTACAGCAGTAATGGTAAGTACCCGCTGACCTACCTCGGATGGAGCGAGGACATCGCAAACGTAAGAGTGGCACAGCCACAGGAGGACGACGTGGTAAAGATAGAAGACGCAACTAACTGGTACAACCGGTGCAACATCACTTACCGGGCTACACGAGGCAGGGAGCTGGACAGGGATACTTTCGTCAGCTTTGTCGGCAAGGAATTCCTGACCTTTGTCGAGTACTGCGAAGACGACCCAGAGGCAGACATTGTCTCAAACTGGCAGGCCGTGGGCCAACAGGCCGTAGCCGAGAACTGGCAACAGGAGATTGCGGACCTCACCGCCGAACTCAAGGAAGCGCAGGACAAGCCAGCGCCCGAGCCCCAAGTAATTACTAAGACCGTCCGTACTCCCATTAAGGACTATACCTTCGGGGAAATATGGAACGGGTTCTGGCAGAAGATAGCTAATAAGTAAGGAGTTCTATGAACCTAAGCAAACTATTCAAATACAATAAGCTTTGGGTCGCCCTGCTAGGCGCAGTTGCAACGGTACTACTGCAGTTTTATGGCACCAACCCCAAGGTACAGATGGCAGTATCAGTACTGACCGCCCTTGGCGTTTACCAGGCCAAGAACCAGGGAGCCTGACATGCTACTCCTAGGTGTGGCCCTGGTAGCGGTGGCCATATTCATTGGCCTCGTCGGATGGAGTGTCGTGATGAGCCTGCTAGTCGTGGGCGGTCTGTGCATCGTGCTAGGCCTAGTACAACGCAACTAGACGCTCCAGGAAGCCGCGTGGTCGGCTTTAGCCACAAAAACGAAGAGGCACCCGACCTGGGTGCCTCAAACGTCTCAGATGGCTTCTACGGCGGCTTAGAAGATGCTGATAGTGTGGTTGAACCACGACCGCTGGCTGCCAAACTGCCGCTTGCAGTTCGAGCAGTGCCAACGTCCCATCGACTTTACGAACGTCCCGTCGCTCCTACGACAGCCACGCTTGTGGCTCGTCTTCTTGTCCAGGAACCAAGGCAGTGGCAAGGTACTCACCTCCCGTCAATTGAAAGTCGCCCACACGTGAGACCTAAGGTCGTCCTTAGTCTTGAAGTCCTTCCGACAGCGACAGCACGACCACTCACCGCCGGGCCGCCGTTGTGCGTGGTAAATGGTGCATGTTTGCTGGTTAGGCGACTGCTTGTCCATACGCCTTCTCCACTGCGGCCGGAACCCTTCCCCTATCGCTCAGTTCTGGCCACCCATTAGCGCGTCCCCACTCCCTCACAGCCTGGAGATAGTTGGGGTCGCGCTTGGCCGCCCCACTCAACAGGCCGTTAGCCTTGGGCGCCGACTCCAAGGCGTCGATGGGGTCGCCCTTGAACAGCCCGTTGAACGCCTTGAGCTCGAGCACCATGGATACGGGTGCCTCGCCGTCGCGCACCAGCTCCACCACGACGAAGTTGCCGGCCGAACCCTTGATGCCGTCAGCCTCAGACTCATCCATGTCCAGCACCACGGCTTGTTCGAGGTCGGGGTGCTGCTTTACGACCAGGCGGACGCGCTCTTGGACGAGCCTGCCCGACAGGTCACTGATGACACCGGTAGCCACGGCCACCACGCTCCTTACTGGTTGTTTGCCTCACCGAAGTCCTCAAGCTTGCGGATGGGGCGCTTACGGATGGGTACTACGTCAGCGATGCGCCGTTGCTTCATCGCTTCCTGCACTTGCTCGATAGGACGGCCATACTTGGCGCGGGACGCCTCAACCACGTGGATGCCCAAGCCATATCCCTGGGTCGGCGCCAGGGTGTTCATGGTTAGCGGGCCGCTCTTACCGTGCGGCGTGTAGACACTCGCGATGGCCTCGAACCTGCCTTGCCGCTGCAGGTCTTCGGGTGTCAGCGGCTTCCCGATGTTTGCTGCCATGATGCGGGCGTCACTGGCGTTCAGCTGGAAAGCTATCTTGGTGCCGGCGTTAGCCATGACGGCCTCCTCTACCGGCTTGTCCAGCTGCCCGAGGTACTGGTGCGCCATGGTGAGCGACGCGCCGCGTGAGCGCACCTCGGACAACATCTCGGGCATGTCTACCGACATATCCATGAAGTGCTGGAACTCGTCCAGGTAGACCATCATGGAGCGGTTAGCTTCCGGCGGCACCCGGCGTAACGACTGGGTCATGAGGTTGAAGAGCAGCGTGCCCATCATCGAGGCACTTTGCTTGGGTACGCCGGAAAGGTTGGCCAGCAGTATCTTCTTACCGCTGACCACATCGTCCATGTTGAAGGACGACTTAGCCTGCCCGAGGATGTGGCCGATTTCCGGCCGGTTAGCCAGCAGCTGGAGCCTGTCCCATGCCGACTGGCTTACCTTTTCCCCGCCGTACTTCCCTTCCTTGTCGATGCGCTGCCAGAACGCCCGTAGGTCTTCGCTCTTGAGGCTACGGACAATGGCGTCCCGCCAGGTAACTTCGTCAGAGGTGGGCATGAGCAGGTGCGGTACGTCCATGATGGTCAGTCCGGCTGCCTGTGCCGTGCGGATGCCGCCGGGCAATACCATGTCTATCCATGGCCCGCTGCCGTGCGGACCCTTAAGGACGCCCACCAGTTCGTCGATGGAGACATGCAGCTGGTCGAGCACGTTGAGCCCGATGGGGTGGTAGAAGTCCGTCAGGTCGAGCAGGATGACGTCGTTGATACGCTCGGGCGGTATGGCGTTAAGAGCCATCTGGTACAAGCCTTCGTGGCCGCCCTTGCTCTCCAGCATGAAGATGCCGTGCCCGTCACGGATGTCCTGGAACATCATGTTGTAGAGCTCGGTCGTCTTACCGAAGCCGGTTGGTCCGATGACGTAGGTGTGGTAGCGGGTCTCCATGTGGCCGATGGCGATGTTCCGCTCGCGGCCAGAGAAGTTAGACACCCCGATTACCCGTCCTGCATCCAGGACGCTCCGCGGTGCCGCCAACCGCCGGGCTAGCGGTGCCGGCATACCGGCTATATCCACATCACCAAGGCGCCAGCCCATGAGCGCGGTCATCTCGGTTACGGTCAGCCGGATGTGCCGCATGGCTGGGTTAGTCGCCCGGTCTATCCGCCGCTGCAGCTCCTCCCAACCAACCATGCGGTCGTAGAAGTGCTGCTGTGACCCGGCCGTAGCCTTGATGCTTGACTTGACGTCCATCACCATGTGCCGTGCCCTGGCCTTGGTACCGGCCTGGGCGCCGATGCGCACGATGGCGTTCAGGTTGTTGTCGTCGAGCTTGTCACGCCGGGCGTTGATTTCATCGTGGCCGGCGGGTGCGCCGGTCAGGTACGACCAGGCGCCGCCCTCCAGGCTCTGTGACTCGCCATGTACCGGCTTGCGTTCGGGCATGGCCGGCGAGATGACCCACTGCATGATGAGCGCTTCGCCGGTAGCCAAGTGCTGGAACCGAGCCAGTAAGTCGTGGCTCTTGTGGTAGAGGTCGGGGATGTTGAGCGGCCGGTGCGCGCCCCGCATCCCCATCTCTACGGCGTACTTCCACTTGAACTGCAGCTTGTTGTCTTCGGGTACCAAGCTGATGCCCGGCACCAAGTGCTCGAGCGGCGGCCGGATGCGTGACTCGTACTGGTGGGGAATCTTGAGCCGGTGGACGAACAGGCCTTCTATGGAGATGGTCTCAAGCACGATGCTCGGGCAGACCTGCATCAGCCGCAGTACGGCCGACTCAGGGCGGAGCGTGCCAGAGAGGGTGCGGAGCCAACCGGCTACCGCTTCCGGTTCGACATCCGTGGGGAAGTACACGCGGTACGTCTTACGCTTATCCAGGTCATTCTGGATGATAGCCCGAGCCACAAACACACCCCCCAAGGGCAAGAGCGGAACAAGTAGCAGGAGAGTGTATGCAAGCATCCTATTTAAGGATGCCACATTAGCTACTCGCGGCGGCTGTAGTAGAACCAACCGCCAACGAGGAACAGTACAATGCAAGCGGCGATGAGCAGCGGAAGGAAAAGCACCACAACCTTCCAAATCTGCTGGATAGCGATGGCCAACAGGATGATGATGGCCAACGCACTGATAAGCCGGCGGACAATCACGCCTGCCTCCTTAGTATCTGTATGGCAGTCATCGGCCGCGGAGCCTCTACCGCCTGGATAGCCTTGGCGGCAGCCTGGTCGTCTTCGTTGCGGTAACGCTCGATGGCCGCGTCCAGCATCCGCATGACATCCGCGTGTGTACGCTGTGGTGCGTCGTTGTAGCGGGGGATAGAAGCGCGCGGGTTACCAGCAGCGATAGCCGGAAGCTGGCTGATGATAGCCGCGTCCAGGATGTTGATAACGTCCTGGTGAGTCGTAGCCGCCGCGTTGTTGTACACCGGGATGGCCGCCCTTGGTTGGCGGCCAGATGCCGGCAACTCGCGGGCGATAGCCTTGAGTACTTCGTTGAGCCGCTGACTCTGGTCACGGGGCTGGGTGGTGTCAGCCTCCAGTAACCGTTCCTCGAGCGTCTTGGCGAAGAAAGCTTCTACGACGTTGCCAGGGTCGTCATCCGTCGTGGCGACCGCGTGCTGTGCCGCCCCGACAAGGCACCAACGGTCGCCCTTGCTGCCGGCGGTGTCGTGAAGCGTGAACTTAGCCCAGCGCGCCGGGTCAGACAGCAACTCACGGATACGGAGTAGGTCGTCATATATCTGGGACATAAGCTTGCCCCCTACTGCTTCAGGTGCTTGGGCGGGGCGCCGCCCTTCTGGTTCATCAGCTTGGTCGCCTCGTTGAACACCTTGTTGAACTCGTACTGCACTTGCTCGAGTTCGACTTCCAGCTTGGTGGGCGGCGGCGTCTGCTTGGACAACGCCACCAGCACCATGACCCAGAGCAGAAGCAAGAAGTTCAAGGACGACATGACGTAGAGGAAAACCATCACATCCCCCACTGGTTGTAGAGCTTGGCCTGGATGGCCTTAACCGCACGGAGGGCGGCAATCTGAATCTCGGTGAGCATGATGTCGTTGGCACGGTCACCAGTGCTGAGGGTCTGGCGGCGCTCATCGAGGCCGGTCATCCCCTCCATGATGTGGCCGGCGAGCCCGATGGCTCCGTCGGCCTTAAGCGCGGCCAGGCGTACCTCGTCGAACACGAGCTTGGCCGCAGCCGCCACCGCACGGTCCTGCTTGCGCGGGGACATCTCCTGCTTCGCGAAGCGGGCAAGGTCACCAGTCACGGCTGTTCACCTCCCTTAAAGCTAGGTAGGTCTTAAGTCAACTTAACGGTGCGCCCTTGAACCCGGGCGCTTTAAGCCGTCACTGTGGAGGAGTCAAGTAGCTGCCGCCTGCAGCCCAGTCCTTGGGTTTCAAGCTTGGGTCTACCGCTGGCTTAACGGTAGCCCTTAAGACACCTTCATGGCAAGGGGTAAGCCAAGACCTACTGCCGGGCACAGCTAGCTTCATGTAGACTCTGCTGACATGCCATGGAGGCCAGCGGACGCAGACACACCGGCACCGGCCCACTACGCCGTGCTGGAGGAGTTGCTTGCCATCCGGCGGCGCTACCAAGCCCTGGCCGAAGAGCTGGACGCCACGGCGCGCCGGGCTAAGGACACCGGTGCCAGTTGGTCAGAGGTTGGTGCCGCGCTGGGCGTGTCTGGTTCAGCGGCCTACCAGAAGTACGGCAAGGAACCGGATAGCCGCACGATTCCCCCTGCCCGAGGGCTTAGTTCGGGGATGGCGCCGCGCATCAGGACCAAGGAACTTCGCTTTCAGGCGAGACAGCTGAGGGGAGGAACTACACCTGCAGGCGAGACAGCTGATGAGTCAGAGCCAACCCCGCCCGCCCGGGCTGACGTCTGGGTAGTGCCCCCACGCGAGAGAAAGCAGCAGTAAGCGCTAGTCGCCTGCCGCAAGGCTCGTGTTCGCGGCACGTGTAGCACCTACCGCCAGCGTCAGCCATGAGGTGGTCGTACAACTCTTCCTCTGATGCGGTGCTGCTACTCACCAGTCCACTCCGTAGTGCCGGGAAGCTGCTGGCCGCCCGCAATAAGGCTTGCGCGGGCGAACATGAAGTCGTCGCAGTTGTGTTTCTGGCACCAGAAGCAGTGCTTAAGCACGCCGACGTTCATGTGGCGCACGTAGAGGTCTAGGTAGTGCCTCACCATGCGGGGGCTTAGGCCACCAGTCGGGTCTTCTATGCCAAACGGGCCGGACATCGCAATCCTTCCGTAGACAGACTCCAGCCACGTGCAGCTGGCGCTGTTCGCCCACACCCCCCAACACTGCACGTGGCTGGATGTCAACCGACCGCTGCAGGGCTCAGTCATGAAACGGCCGGGACTGATGGCCACCGTAGCTAGCTAGGCCAACGTAGTCAACCCCGGCGACCACCTGCTCTCCTTAGGATTGACAAGGAGGGCTAATGCCGCATATGCCGCTTTACCAGACAATTGTGACGGATATCACAAATAGTGCCGCCACGGGAGCGCTGAAGCGCGGCGACCGTTTGCCCTCCATCAAGCAACTGGCCGCTCAGTACGAGTGCTCGGAAGCAGTCGTCAAGACAGCGCTTGCTGTGCTGCGAGCGACCGGGGTGGTTGAAGGGCGGCAAGGGATTGGCACGTTCATCGCATAGCAACGACCGCTCGAATCCATCGACGTAAGTAGATGAGCATGGTCACGACCGGCGACTGACGCTTGCGGTACCTACTTGACACATGGCAGAATTGATGTTGACGATATGCACCGCAAGAAGTAAAATGGACATAAGGTATGAATGTAATAATCTACCTCCGCCAGAGTCTTGACGCCACCGGCGACCGCCTAGCAGTAACCAGACAGCTAGAAGCCTGTAGGAAACTCTGCGAGCAACGCGGCTGGACTGTCATCGAGGTAATCGAAGACAACGACGTGTCGGCCAGCAAGGGCAAGCGCGAGGGTTATGGGCGCCTTCTACAACTGGTAGCAGCCGGCAACGTAGATGCAGTCGTAGCTTGGGCGGTAGACCGCCTCACCCGGAAGCTGACTGACCTCGAGGAACTCATCAACGTCGCAGTCACGAACAAGGTGAAGGTTGTCACGGTCAGCGGCGACCTGGACTTGTCGAACCCGATGGGCCAGTTGCTCGCCCGCATCATGGCATCAGTCGCCCGTAACGAGGCTGACCAGAAAGGCCTACGCCACAAGGCGGCGAACCGCCAGATGGCGCAGTCCGGCAAACCTCATGCCGGCCGCCGCTGCTACGGCTACGAGAAAGACCACACCATCCGCCCGGACGAAGCCGCGGTAGTCCGTGAGATGGCCCGACGTATCATCCTGGGACACTCCTTCAATGAGGTAACCAAGTGGCTTGTAGCAGCCGGCCACAAGACCTCAGAGGGTAATAACTGGCACCCCGGCACTCTGGTCATGACGCTCAGGCGCAAAACCTACGCGGCCATCATCGTGCATGAGGGCATTGAGTACCCGGGCAACTGGCAAGCCATCTTCGACGCTGAAACATGGCAGCGCCTCCAGCTGGCCATCCGCATGCAGCAGGACAAGACGAAGACGACCAGGCCGAAGGGTCGCAAGTTCCTACTTACCGGCAATGTCTTCTGTGGCGTGTGTGGCGAACCTTGCAACGGCAAAACCAAGCGCGACCATGCGGACCGCCCGCTACGCCGCATATATACCTGCCGCGCCTGCCATGGTGTCTCCCGCAATGCCGACGCTCTGGAGCACTACGTAGTCGAAACCCTCATGTGGCACCTGGAGAGCCCCGCTATGGCCGCCCTGCTGGAAGAGGGGCAAGAAGATGACGGTCGGCTCAAGGAACTGCTAGGACAGCGCGATACGCAGGCCAAGCGCGTGGATGAGATTCTGGATGACTATGCCACCGGCCTACTGACTCGCGACCAGATGGGCAAGGCGAAGCTACGGGCTGAGGCCGAACTGAAGGCCATAGACAGCGAGATTGATAGGATAAACCGTGCGCGGCTCGGCGGCGGACTTGTACCCCTGGGACAGACGCTGCGCCAGCTTTGGGAACAGTGTGGGAGTGATACAGTTCGGCGGCAGATACTCAGCCTCAGCGACATGGGTAAGATTATTCTGCTGCCGGGGCAATCGAAGCCGTACTACAACGGCACCCGTATGCGCTTTGACCCAGAGTTGGTTCGGTTCGAGCGGCTAGCTTAGCAGGAGCCGGGCTATCTGGCGAAGCCTGGACTTATCCTTGAGCTTGGTTATCGGGCTCATCCTACCCTTCCTCCTGCTCAGGGGGCTTTAGTTGACTATCTGCCACTGAAATCTCCAATCTTATGAATCGCGTTGTAGTAGTGGTAGGCGCGTAGCTGTTCGGCTCCCATCATTGTCTTGTCGTCTTGGGCGTACTTGTGGGCAAGATTAAAGATTTCGCCGGCAACCTGTTTACGAGCCTCCCCAATAGCATCACTGCGGGCTTGCTGGAGAAGCTGGTCTATGTGTTTCCTAACGCGGCCCTGATGTAGAATCTCGTTATACGTGTACTTGTGGCCGTCAGGGGCTATGCCTGTATCACAGCGGCCGCATATCCCGAATCCACCGAAACTGGGCTCTGTGTAGAACTGGAAGCACACTAGACATAGCTGCTCCTTACGCTCCTGTGGTGTGTCGGGTTTATCTGAGGTGGGGTTCATAGCGCCACCCTCCCTACGACGGTTCCAGCCTTGGTCACCTTGAAGTAGGTTGTAAGGCCGGTTTCGCGGTTCTTGTATATCGTGATGCTGGCATAGCCGGTCTTATGGCAATTATCTGAGTTCAGGTAGCCCCACAGATTTGTGTAGAGACCGTTGAACTGCTCGGCCGTGTCGTATTTCAATAGAACTTTAGCCATCTACCCCTCCTTCCCCTGCCCCATCCACCGCTCCCAAGCCGGCGGCGTCTCCTTGTCGGGGTTCGAGTGGATGGTCTCCAGCAGCTTTATAGCCAGCGCGACCGCACCTTCGTCCGGGTTGTGCTTGATTTCGAGGCCGTCGTCAGCAACGTATACGCCCCGCTCCTGCAGGCGGTTGACCGCCGTGCGGGCAAAGATGGGCCTGCCGTTGATGGTTATGTAGACGCCAATCACGCCTTGCCTCCCGCTTCTACGAGCTGGGCCAAAAGAGCAGACCGTTGTGCCGCTAGCTTGCGTACGAATAGCCTAAAATCTGGGCCTTCCTCGAAACAGTCGGCCGCAATGTCGTAGTCCTGCTCCGCCTGTCTTAGCCTCTCTCGCAGCATCAAACTGTAGAAGAAGGCGGCTTGCTCATCAGTAAGGAAATAGAACTTGCTACCTTCTGGTGTGTCGAACCACTTGCGGTAGCCACGTACCTTGCTTTTTTCGTAGCCTAGCGATTCCATCCATGCGCCTATAGGGTCTGGCTGGTTGGGTTGGCTCATGATTCATCCCCAAAGGGCTCTAGGATGCTCGTCAGCTTGTTGTCTCGGGCGTAGTCCAGCAACATAGCCAGTTCGCCCTCTTTGACACTGCCACGGTGGTTTAGATAGTCGTATGTCGCCATAATCCAACCGGAGTCATCGTCGGCCACAATTCTGCCGGGCTCGTAGTCGCCAAGCTGAATTTGCAGTGTGTAAAGTTGGTTGCTCATGGTCTGTCTCCCTTAAGTTTGGTGGTGGGGTGGGTCTGTCTCTTGAAAGCGCGATTTATCTGACAGTGCATCTCTGTGTGGTCTATGGCCGTGCTGCCGCATAAGTCACATTTCTGACCACCTTTCGGATGTAGGGGTATCGGGTACGCTGGGAAACCGGGGACTAAGCTGCCATGCTTCATCAGGTCGCAAGGGCGGCATATCATACAGCCTTGCTTACAGGTGGGGCACGGGCTTACACATCCATGAGCACTCATTTCTCACCATCCCTCCTATTTAGCTTCACCTGCTCAGCCTGGAGGGTCGCTCCGGGAACAAGCTTTCGTAGTTCTTCCCAAACTGTGTTGTGGCCGCTCGTAGGTGTTGGCCAGCGCTTATCCAGCGCAGCCATAAGGTCGGTTGCTAGTTGCTGCTGCCCCGCCAACACAGCTACCTCTTCCCGGCGGGCGAAGTAGTCGCGGATTCTCTGCCTATTGAAACTGATTAGTGGAGAGGTGTTCGACTGCAGTAAATCAAGCAGTTCGTCAAGAGTTGGCTCATCATCAGGTTGGGGAGCTTTCATGGCTTCATCCGTTTCTGCAAGTACATCACCTCGTCCTCCAAGATGTGCAATGCTTCGTCAAGGGTAAGCTGAGCCTCCGTAGCATCCACCCATGCCCTGCGTATTAGCATCCTAAGACGCATGTCGTCATATTGTGCACAGTCTTCAGCCTTCACGGCGGCGTGAAACATTAGTGGTTCGTTCATCTCATATTTCCTCCCGCACTTTCTTCATGAGGTCAGTGAACTTGGTGCGCTGCTCGGCAAGAATGTTGTTGGCGTAGGTGTACATAACCGCTCCCTTGATGTTCGGTATATTAGGGCCGATTACTTCCGGCATGCCCTTCTCCACTCTGTCCAAAACGGCTGATGTGTGGGCTTCCAGGAACCGGTTTACTCGTGGTAGTAGGCAGTTATCAACAAGCCACTCAATTTCCTCGTAATCCAGTTCTGGAAATCCGGTGTCAAACCGTCGCCCATCTACAGAGTCAACTAGCGCGGCTCGTAGCCCCTCTACACCGGTCTGCCCTGTTGGGTTAGTCATGACTTCTCCTCCAAGAACTGTTCGTGTAATTTCCGCACATGTAGGGGGCAATTGGCCGTAAACCAGAAAGCAACACCGCCCTCACCGTCTGGCACGCCCTGGCCGCGACAGTTATCAAGGACTGGGCAGACGCAACCGAGTGCGACAGCTTCTTCAGAACCAGGATTAGGTTTCCTCATCCTAAAACACCTCCTCACATCCCTTACGTTTACTCATATGGTTTCCACCTTCGGCGCGATGTTCTTGAAGGGGTTGTGCGCTTCACAGTAGCTGGTAAGTGTCCCGGCGTAGATTGTGCCAGTACCTGTTGTCTTTACTACGCAGCCGCATGGATAAGTTGTCTTGGTTTCGCTCATCCCTCAAAAACTCCTTTGCATCCCTTACGTTTACATGGTGCACCCTTTTCTGGCTTGTCCTGCCAGGCTTTAAGGCGGGGGTTCTTTATGAACCAGTTGTGGCCGAATAGGCGGCAGAGGATGTTCATGGCTTGAGCACCCCGGCCTTGATTAGTTCGATGGCTAGCTTGCAGGTGGCATTCTCAAACGTTCCATGTTGAAACTGAATCTTCGGGTGATGTAGGAACTCGAATCCGGCTGTTTGGTCGCGGCTTACCTGCCTAAGCGCCTCATAGCCGATTGTGGCTTCTCTGTCACCGCTACTTGTCACGTTGGCGGTCAACTTCAGTTTGTAACCGCGGCCACTAGTGCTGTTTACGAACGCCGGCAGTTTCCGCAGCAGATATCCGAGATTGTAGGCGGGTATCTGTACCATCATTTTGTCAGTCTCTATATGTGTTTTATGAGCGAACTCAGAATAGGTTTCAAGCTCTTTGTCATCCCACCCACTAAGCTCGTACAGTTCCTGGCAAAGCTCTGGGGAGGCCGTATTCATAGTGTGTCTTCCCCCCACCCCCACTCCTCCCAAGGAATAGGCGTGTAGTAGCTCTTACGATTATGCCGGCGGATACGGGCTAGCCAGTCGGCGGGGGTTCTGGTCATAGCTCCTCCAACTTCTGGCTAAACTGAACTTCGTCAATGTAGGGATTGCCGTTCTCATGGATAGCGTTGCAGCTGTCCATTAGCTCCAGCACCAGGTCTTTTAGCTCCTGCTTGGCATAGGGCAAATACTTATTAGCTCGGTGACATCTGAAGTCAGCCATTTCTTGGCATGTCTCGCAGAAGCCATAGTTCGGCTCGTCCTGTATCAGGTGCTCCATCTGGTTCTTGTAGAGGATGTCGTCCAGCCTGCTCATGGCTCAAGCTCCGTAAGCTCCAGCTTGAGGCCGTAGACAGCCACGAACGCAACAATCTCTTCGGGAGAGAAGAATACGCGCCTGTGGCTATTTAGCCGGTAGAGCTTGTCTGCGCCTACCCCGGACTGCCGGCTTGCTTCCCGGATGGACATTCCTGGCCGCTCCAGTAGTGCGGCTAGCACGTCCCTAAGGGTGTCGTTGTCCTTACGTTCTTTGGTTAGGTAGTGGGTATCGTCTCGTCTTTTCATGCTTTAGGTATAATACATGTTTGTTGCATGTAATACAATGCTAAAGTTATGCACATGTGGAAAGCACGCCGCGGTTAACGGCGTGCTATACTGGTCTTGCTGCACTTAGCCGGGGATATCCCCGCTATGCAGCTGGCCAGCTGGAGAGACACCCTTAGCGGGGTGTCTCTTTGTTTGTTCAGATAAGGAACGATTAGCTGTTATATACGTTCATAGTGCTGCCTTCCTCATGACCCTAGGCCTGCGCCGCCACCTGCTCAACCTGAGCCGCGACTTCCGCCGGCGGACCGGCTGCTAAGAACTTGGCCATGCTGGCGATTTCTTCCAACCCGAATCTGGCAACATGCTCTGGGTTGTTCAGGTCTATCTTCCGCATGCCATCACGGGCTAGTCGTTCCTGCACGGCGTCGAAGTTGTTCCGAATGAACTCTTTCTCAGCTGGGGAGACCCGGCCTTTCTTTGGGGTGCCTGCCCACTCAAGGGTTGCGTAGTCCCGGCCGGTGTCGCCGTTACCATTCTCCGGCCTGACCTTCTTACCGACTACCGGCGCTTCCACCAGCACGTCCACAGCCTTCTTACCAACGGCCTTAAACAGACTGTCGAACTTGGCCACAGGTACGCTCAAGACCTCGGGAGCCTCTTGGCCGGGCGCCACCACTACGACCCGGACCACTGGAGCTGCTAGCTTCCTTAGCGCATCAGCCTCATCGCCACTCACGTCCAGGCGGTGCGTAGGTGCTTCTGGCATGTCCGGGTGGTCTACGTGCAGCTGCACTACCTCGGTTTCTGGTAGTACCTGCGCGCTCATGTCGCTAAGTGTTTCTCTAATTACCCGTTCGGCCATGCCTAAAGTCTCCGTTTAGTTATGGCTTCAGTAACGCATATGTTGGCGGGAGGGTCAAGGGGCACCCCAGTCAGCTTGACCTAAGCACGCTCATGCCTCATAATGATTGGTGCTAAGATAGAGTTAGCGTTTACAATTGTAAAGCGAAAACAGCTCAGCCCGACTCTATCAAGGGATGGGCTGTTTTCGTTCCTGGATGTTTATGCACGAAGAAAATACCCAACACTCACCCAAGTTCTGCACGATTCTCTACAGCGTGCGCTTGGAGCTCGACATATCAGTAGCGGAATACGTCTACCTTGACATGGTCTACTACCTGTCACGTAGCGGTTGGTGCTACAAGTCCCTTGATGCCATAGCCAGAGACCTCGGCTTGGGAAAGTCGGCCGTCTACTACATGCGGAACCGCCTTGTGAAGCGTGGCCTGCTAGAAATAGACAAGCAAAAGCATGTTCGCACCACTGACATCTACCATAACGCTCTCGCCCATCACCCCTATAACGTTCAAAAATTGAACGCGCAGCCGGCAGACCGTTCAAAAAGTGCGTTCGGGCGTTCAAAAAGTGAACAAAATCGTTCAAAAACCACAACCAAGAATAACAATAGAAATACAATAGAAGCGGGCAATGAAATTAAGAGGGGGGAACCGAGCCCGGCCAAGGAGCGACTGCGAGCCATGCTTAAACAGAAGGGTCTACTGCGGGCGTAGCAGCCCAACCACCTATTGCTTGCAAGCGGATTGATTTAGCACGAGCAATTTGCTAGAATATAGGCGTAGTCTGGTTAGCGCCAGCCTAAGCACCTTGGGAAAGTTCGCTCGCCGCAGTCCACACCGTATAGCGTTCTACTTATCAAGCCTTACGGAAAGATTGTTGTTACCCTCCACTTTCTCTTTGTGGACTGTCGAGCACAAAAATACCCTCCAGCATACGGAGGGTATTTCCTTTTAGGTGGGGCTAGTAGTTAAACAATCCCACATGCCCCAGCCCGAACAGGATGCCGGCCAGCAGCGCCAGGACGAGCACGACTATCTCATCTTTCGTGATGCCCTTAGCCCGGCCACGCTTCACTACAAGGCCATACGGAGCCCCAGGAGCTGTCCTAGGCTGTAGGTGGTCTCGTTGGTTGGCTCGGAAGGTTAGGCGGGCTTCTGCGGCACGCAGGCGGGTTATGGTGTCTTTGGTTATGTCGGTCATGCTGCTACCAAAACCTTCTCGATGCCTAGCTGCTTAGTGACGCGCATACCTTTCCTGACTTGCGCCAGGCAGGCCTCTGCTAACGCCTCGAAGTCAAAGTCATCGTTGGGCTCGCCGTCATCAAACTCTAGGCGGGCCTCAAAGTGCTCTTCTCCATTTCCACAGCGCCCGTCGTACTCGTACCAGAAGGCGAACTCATCTCCCTTGTAGGTGACTACGCCCTCGATGAGCCATAGTAGTGGTGAGGCTTCTTGGTTGAATGTGATGGTCATGGCTAGTCGCCCTCGTTAATCTGGATAGCCCGCCGTATGACGTTTACCTGGCCATCGCAAGCCGATTCAAGGGCGCTTTCCAGGTCTTCGCCGTTGATGTACCAGGCCAACGTCTGGGCGTCCAGTTCTAGTTTTGCTGATAGTTTCATTGCTTGATTCCCCGTTTAGTTGCTTAGTTCGCCTCGCTGGTCAGCTACCTGCTTTTGCTTGGTTGCCCGCTTTTGGTGATACTTCCAAGTATGCGCTTACAGGGTGTATTAGTCAACACCTTTTGTATATATTCCTGTGTATAACTAAGATAGGACAGCAGCAATTCCACTAGCGGTGCTGACGCTGATAACCTCCCGCCATTCCTTATCCCAACGGCTAAGCATCAGCTCAAGCGTCCGCACGCGCTTCTCGTCTATGGCCACAAACACCACTGACTGATTGTCCGGCCAGTCTTCGTCGGCCGCCGCCTCACGGTAGTTGGCGAGCTTGCCACGGATAGCCGTGCTTTGGGTGCCCATGTCAATCTCAAACATGAAGGCGAAGTCTTCCCCGCGCCGGTTCCGAATCTCCGCGTAATAGTCTGGCTTCAGCACCTTGCCGCCGATTGTCTGGTGCGTACTCGGCTCGGTTAGGTAGGCCATGACCTGGATGCGTCCCTGCCGCTCCAGGCCGACAAGCATCATATGGAGGTCGGCAATCGCTAGGGAATGATAGATGGTTGAGATATGCGGATTGCTTCCGCCAAACAGGCTAACTCCAGCAGCTCCAAGCCGGTAAATGTAGACGCCGTTGCCGCCTCGCCGGTTGCCGACGAGCGGCGGTTCAATCCTGGTGAGTAGCTTAGCTTCCACTAGTCTCTTGAACGTTCTATCTGATGATGTATCACTACTAAGGTCATGGAAGATTAGTTCTCTTATCTGTCTCGCATCAAGGAAGCCGAACTCCGCGACAAGGCGTAGCAGTTGCATGTCACGGGGCTGTATCTGCATGGTGGGTATTGTAGGTGGCTTGTAGGTTCGCGGCCAGGAGCTCGCCGTCCGCCGGCGGCCGTGCGGCCAGCTTGAGAGCCCCCGCTCGGTAGGTATAGCCAGGGCGTATACCGTCTGGTGGCTGCCCGGGCCGCTGACCAGGGGCGATGGCCGTGCCCCATGGTGGCCGGGGCACACAGTAGCCCCACGGGCTGGCCTACGCCCCGGCACACACCCCTTATCTTAGTGAGTTATACACAGGAATTATGCATTAAACCCTTGACTAATATTAGTCACTTAACGATAATACCCTCCAGCAACCAAGTGGCGGATTACCAACAACCAATTGGGTACATCGGCAGCCACTTGGGCGCGACCATACAAACAACCAAATGGAGTAAACTATGACTAAGAAAGGAAGTGATGACAGACCTAGAAGAAGCGATTCTGTACATCGAGTCACCAAAATACCCAAAGCACTTTTGGTCGGTGTACCTGCCAAGGGCACTAAGCCGGGCACTCACAAGGGTGTCGAAGGAAACAAACACGAAGAGCCGGAACGAGCTAATCGTGCTCCAGCTGCTGGCAAACAAACAAATCCGGCGGGCGTTTATCGAGGAGATAAAGGCTGGGGAGCCCAAGAAATGACAACCTTCCTAGCTGGCTTCGCAGCAATCTCCAGCGGCTATATGGTCGTGGAGGGCGCACATGTCTGGCGGCAAGTTGCCTGGGGAATAGTGGTACTCGCGTACTCACTCGTATCCTTCGAGTTGCTTAAGGAACGAGGGACGGGCAAATGACAACGATAGAAGTACAGGGCGACCCGCTAAAGCTCTCCCTACCAAGCTGGATTGACACTAACCACCACTACGAACTGTTCTACGACCTCGAAGCCGAAGCCTGGCTGCTTAACCCAGTACCGCTCGGTCCGGCCGAAGACAACCCGTATGCGGACGACATCGACGACCCCAGGGACGAGGAAGATTACTAAGGAGGTGATATGACAGAACAACCACAAATTTATGAGGTCTCGTACTTCAAGGTAGGCGACTACAAGGACGCCAACGGCAACACCTGGTGCAACGTCCTGTTCAAGGGCCGCGCTAACGAACCCCTACGCTGGGTTGTCAAAGACCCCAGCACCATCTCTGTCGGCCAGACTGTGTACGGCCACATAGAGACCAAGACATCCCAAGCCGGCAAGCCATATCAGCGCTTCTACCGCGACCAACGCCCAGACCCTTCACAAGCCCCTACAGGCAGCTCTAGCGGCTCCAGCTGGACGCCACGCGATGACATGGCCATCCGGGCTCAGTGGGCCATAGGGCAGGCAATCGCCTACCTCTCCCCAGACCTCAGTCAAATGACTGGTTCTCCAGACAGCCATATCGAGAAGTGGGCGAAGACGTTCTTCGCGATGGTTGACCGCGTGAAGGCACCCACACAAGCACCACTACAGTCACGTGTCACCAACGAACCGCCAGACGATGACGCCGAGTTCGCGTCACTCATTGGCCGCGGCATGCGGGCAGACAACATACCCGAGGATGAGATTCCTGCGGAGTTCAGATGAACGCCCTAGACCAACAGCTATCAGACACCATGCAGGCAATCCGTAAGGGCTTCGAGATATCAGACGAGCGCATACGGCAGCACCGCGCACAGCCATGTGGCACCTGCGGGCACTGTGACGCCGCTATCCATGACAGCAATGATTCTGAGGCGGCGGAGGCTGACAGCTATGAAGACTACTAGGACGAACCCGATAATCCTGCTGCTGAACATCCTGCATCCCGCCAAGCCCGACCCGCTACGCTTGGCAAACTTCCCGCTGGAGTTCGAGGAGTTGCCATATGAGAAGCCTATGGCGGTGAGTAAGGCACGGCTGTGAGCAAGGACGATGGCCACGGTCCAAAGCAAGGCTGCAAGGCTAAGCACTGCCCGGTCGACCCGAATACTTGCCCGTTCCTGATTGCGGAGCGGAAGACGATATCCTCAACCGCCGGCGACCATCACCATGAGTACGTGCTTGCATGCTCGTGTGGGGATATCAAGCATATTAGACCACCAAAAGTCCAACATGGCACAATAACCTACCCCGACAGGGGTGCGAAGTGGTTGGACTAGGCACTTGACAAGCCGCGTTGTAAATCAAACCTGCAGGCCACCTCTTATGGCAACGTCGCACACTCATATCAGTGTGTGACACAGAATCGGCCTTGCACCGGCCAGCACATTGCGAGAAAATATAGAAGCCTCCGCTACAGAAGCATTGGAGACCACCGCCATGCTGCCGCCGTCGCATTGCCCACCCGTGTGACTTGGCACTAGAGCAGCCTGTAAACCACCAATAGTAGCTATGCTACGGCGGGGTGAACTAAGAAACATATGGCCAAAGAAACCGACATTTATGAACTACTCGCCCGCCACCTCAAAAAGTGGCACGTAGATTTACTGTGGCGCTTCGATAGCTCCGGCATCAACAACCCATCCCCCCGCAGCCGCGCCCTTTATTCACGCATCAACGCTAGCCGCGGCTACCCAGACTTATTCATCGCCCGACCCCGCCTCAAGCCCCAAAGCGTCGACTCATACGCCGGCATGTTCCTAGAGATTAAAGCCGAGGGCTACCGTCCCTCTAAGAACAAGCAGCATGACGCCGAACAGCGGGCGGTTATCGGCAAGCTCGTCGACGAGGGCTACTACGCAGCAATGGCTGTCGGCTACGACAACGCCCTGTATTGCATCCACCAGTACTTAGGCGAACCCTGCACTGGCGACACGCCAGAAGAAGGGTTCGAGTTCTAGTGGAGGCTGAGCCAGGAGCTGCACCACCATCCAAGCCCGGCGGTTACTGGTCGGAAGTATGGAAGGCCTTTAAAGAGGGCATCAAGATAGCCGCCAAGATTATGGGCGAGATAGTCATGACTATCATGCACGGGCTCTTCTACGGCCTTGTGATTGAGATTGCAAAGGTGGCGTACGCGTTCTTCGGGTTAGAGGCACCGAGCCATGCATGAACGCCTGCCCGGGCCAGAGGAAGAGATACGGCTACGGAACCAGGTGCTAGGCATCATGGCAGTGAACGGATGGGCATGCGCCAGTGAAGGTCACGTCGGCAGCGAACAGGGAAGGTTTAGCTACATCATCAACGAGCCGGCCGAAGCCTACGAGCTGTACCGCGTGTAGGCTT
>Ga0247688_1000073_pt1 | contig 45312 bp, 41 predicted proteins | sample CNK29_metaG_FD_182718 | JGI IMG/M metagenome (GOLD analysis project Ga0247688, IMG submission 182718) | Soil microbial communities from Purdue University Martell Research Forest, Indiana, United States - CNK29 | ecosystem: Environmental > Terrestrial > Soil > Temperate forest > Bulk soil... | reverse complement strand
CGCTGCTTACCGGTGTTGAAGTGAGGAGTTGCGCGAGGCCATCGAGTGCGCCCGATCCTGAAAGAATCAGCGCGTCAATCTCGCGGCTATGATCGAGCACGTATTGCTGCGCCGCGAAAGAACCCAAGCTGTGACCAAAAAGAATGAAGGGCAGATTTGGGTTTTCGTCTTTGGCGATACGACTCAGGGAAAGCATATCTTCCACCAGCGAGTCGAAGTCGCCATCACCGAAATCCCCGAATTGTTTTGCCGACGAAACGGTGCGCCCATGACCGCGATGATCGTTTCCGTAGACCATCAATCCCGCTGAGATTAGAGCTTCGATGGTTTCGAGGTAACGACCAATGTGCTCACCCATGCCATGAGCAATCTGGATCACCCCGCGCAATGGGCCGCGACTGTCCCAGCGGAAGCAAGCCACTCGTAATCCGTCCGAGCTCGTAAAGTTGAACTCGGCGGAAGGAGTGATTGCGGCATGAGCGACTTGAACAGACATCGTGTCTCCACCTGTAATTACCTCTTCTCTGTGCAACCTCTGTGTTCTCTGTGTTTCTGTGTCTCTGTGGTTCACTGCGCTCGGGAAACAAACAACCACAGAGAACACAGAGGCTGCACAGAGAAGAGCGATCAAAACATCAACGACCCTGGAACTGTGGCGCGCGCTTTTCGAGAAACGCTCGCGTGCCCTCTTGCTTGTCTTCTGTTCCCGCGCAAAGACCAAAGAAAGAAGCTTCGAGAGCCAGGCCCTCAGTCTGGCTCGTCTCCAAACCTTTATTAACCGCTTCCAGTGAGTACTTCACCGCGAGCGGAGCATTCGCGAAGATCTGTTTGAGGATAGCTTCAGCACGAGGAACAAGATCGGCAGCCGGAACGACTTCATTGACCAATCCGATCCGATAAGCCTCCTGCGCCGAGATCATTTCGCCGGACAGAATCAGTTGCAGGGCCCTGCCCTTGCCAACCAAGCGTGGAAGTCGTTGTGTTCCACCACCGCCCGGTGGCACTCCCAATTTGACTTCGGGCTGTCCAAACCTGGCGCTCTCCGTGGCCAGCCGGATGGTGCAAGCCATCGCTGTCTCGCAGCCGCCGCCCAGTGCGAAACCATTGATGGCTGCAATCACTGGCTTGCCCAGATTCTCAACGAGATTCAGAACTTCTTGTCCATACGTGCTGGACCTCTCCGCTTGAACCGCAGAGACCTGAGCGAGTTCACTTATATCTGCTCCAGCGATGAAAGCTTTATCACCTGCTCCGGCAAGAACGACTCCACGCACATCTGCGTCATCTCGCGCGTCCTCAAATGCCGCTCTTAGGTCTTGCCACGTTCTTTGATTAAGAGCGTTGAGCACCTTAGGACGGTTAAGCGTCACATAGGCGATTGGCCCTTTCTTCTCATACAAAACATTTTCAAGCGTTAATGCTGCTCTTGGTGAACTCATCAGTCCGACTCCCTTTCTGCCAATTAGTTATACAAAGGCGCTCAACCCGGTGATCGCTTTGCCGATGATCAGGTTCTGCATCTGGTACGTACCTTCATAGGTGTAAAGCGCTTCGGCGTCTGCGAAGAAACGGCCGACCCCGTATTCAACGGAGATGCCGTTGCCGCCACAGATTTCCCTGGCCCATGCAACGGTCTCGCGGCACTTGGCCGTACAGAATGCCTTAGCGACTGATGCGTGAGCATCCGTCAGCTTTCCTTCAGCATGAAGTTGGGCCATGCGCATGACCAGGCACTGGCAGGCCGTAATGTTGCTGATCATTTTGGCGAGCAGTTCCTGAATCATCTGGAACGAAGCTATGGGCTTCCCGAACTGCAACCGCTCCTGCGCGTACTTGAGCGCGTGCTCGTAAGCCCCCATCTGACAGCCGGTGGACATCCACGAAACACCGTAGCGCGTTACCTTTAAAACCCGTGCCGTATCGCGGAACGACACATCCTTCTGGAGTCGATTCGCTTCGGGTACGCGGCAATCTTTCAGCGTGATGTGACCATTCTGGACCACCTTAAGCGACATCTTGTCGGTGATTTTCTCGACACTGAAACCGGGCGTCGTCTTGTTCTCGACGATGAAGCCTTTGACCTGATTGTCGTCCACGTCACGCGCCCAGATGATCGAAATGTCGCACCACGGAGAGTTGCCGATCCACTTCTTTTCACCGTTCAAAACCCAGGTGTCGCCCTCTCGCTTCGCCGTCGTCAGCATGCCGGCCGAGGTCCCAGAACCTACCAGCGGCTCCGTCAAGCCGAAGCAACCGATTTTTTCAAAGCGAATCATCGGTGGCAGCCACTTCTGTTTCTGCTCCTCGGATCCGCCCAGATAGATGCTGCCCATTGCCAGGCCGGTGTGGACACCGAGAAACGTTGAGAGCGATGGATCGACTCGTGCGAACTCCATCGCGATGGAGCCCCAGAGCCCAAGGCTTCCACCTCGGCCGCCGTAACCCTCGACGCCAATGCCGCCGATGTTCAGCTCCTTGAGAGCCGGCAGCAGTTCAAATGGAAAGGCGTCCTCGATCCAGTACTTCCCGATGATGGGCGCTGCCTTGCTGTCGAGGAATTCGCGCACCTGCTTCAGAATCCCCTGTTCCTCGGCGCTGAATGTCGACCAGAAGTCGTAGAAGTCGCTGTTCGGCGCCGGCAGCGGCTTCGGTTGCCTAATTTCTTTCTTTTGAGTTGCCATTTTTCGTACTCCTTAAGTTTCGTTCGTCATTCCGGACTTACATCGTTAGGTCAGAGTCACGGGATGAGACGCGGACCATCGTTGCGCCTGGTCTGTTTGACTTGCTCAAAATCCACGTACGCGACGCCAGTCAGATTTCCCTGCGCTCCAAATAAAGCTTTCTTTTCCGAGCCGTCGAGTTTGGCGGAATAAACAGAACCGCCCAGATCACCGAAAAACATTCGACCGTTTTTAAGATCCAGTGAGAGTCCTATTCCCTCCATCAAATCGTTGACGAGGATCTCCTGATCCGTACCAACCTTATCGATCGATGCTCGACTCACTGTGTTGCCTTTTGGCGGGTTGCCGCGGTCCGTCCAATAGATCATCCGGTTATCGAGATCGAGATCCAGATCGATCGGCTCAGGCAATTCCTCGAAAAGCAGTTCGATGTCGGTGCGATTCGCAGGACCCTGCCCTTTTGGGACCTCGAGATTGGCGCGAAAGATTCGACCATCGTTGGCATTGTCGCCGCCTTTCTGAGTCCAATAGACCTTTCCTCCATTGTGGTCGACTGTGATCCCGACGCACCATTTCTTAGCGTCGCGGCCCGGACGGTCGTCACCGCGACTCGTGTCCACAAGGGTTTCGATCTCCGAGCCGTCAAAGTTCGCGCGCATCACGCGCATGCCTTCACGATCGGACCAGTAGATTTTCCCACCCTGCTTATCGAGTTTTAGTTGTTTCGGAGTGAAGGTAGCGCCCTGAGGCACGATCGTCTTGCGATTCGTTCCGTCCAGATTCGCGCGTTCGATCGAGCCATCGTTCTTTGTTGGATTACCCATGTTGGTCCAGTAGATGTGGCCGGCCTCTGCATCGATCTCTATGCCATCCGGAATTCTTTTGAGTCCTTCGAGAATTACACGGCGATCTGAACCATCGGGATTGAGAGATTCAATGCGACCACCGCTGGCGTCCAGGAAGAAGACGCGTTCAGATGCGTTGCCATTCACTGCCGCACTGCTTTCAGTCGTCTGAGCTTTGTCCGATGCGCCTGCCGCACGTCCATTTGTTGTACGCAGCTTTATCAGTCCGAGTAGTTCCTCGTTTTCCCTTTGCGCGAGTTGGTCGACTGAAGCGCTTCCGGCAATCTGCAACACGCCCTCGACGATCGTATGCTTCAACTCGTCTGTGATCTGAGGTGTGCCGAGGGACTTAATAATCGCTTCGAGACCGGGCATGAGGTGCTCCATAAAATGATTGATTCCACCTGGACCACCACCCAGATGCCACTGCAAGCTCGGACCCATCACTCCCCAACGCAAACCTGAGCCATAGCTGACCGCGTCGTCGGCGTCACTAACACTGAGCACACCTTCCTGAATCAGATACATGATCTCCTTGTAGAGGGCTCCCTGAAGTCGGTTTCCAACATGACCGGGAAGTTCCTTGTGCAGGTGAATCGGCTTCTTTCCGATCGACGCGTAGAACGAGATTGCCTGTTGGATTGCTTCTGGCGATGTCTTCGTTCCACCAACAACTTCTACCAGGGGAATGATGTGCGGCGGATTGAACGGATGCCCTACCAAAATACGCTCCGGATGCTTGCATTGAGACTGCATCACGCTGGGAGTAATTCCGGAAGAGCTCGACGCAATGATCGAGTCTGGCGGTGTGGCGTCATCCATATCGGCAAACAACTTGATTTTGAAATCGGGACGCTCGGGCCCGTTTTCCTGGACGAAATCTGCCTGCGACAGCGCCTCTTTCATGTTGGTCGTGAAACTGAGACGGTCGCGTGATGCTCCAGGCGAGAGACCGATTTCGGTGAGCGCCGGCCACGCTTCATCGACGTATTGACGCAAATTGGCTTCAGCGTTCGGCGCCGGATCTGTGGCGATCACATCAAAGCCGCGCGCCAGGTATTGTGCCACCCAACTGGCTCCTATTACTCCCGTACCCACAATCGCTATTCGATGTATTGCTTTATTAATAGACATGAACCCTTCCTCTCTAACTTCGTCTCTAACTCTCGACTTTGGTGAGTCTAGTTAAATCGGCAGTGAGGTTCTTTTCGGTTTATGTCGAATCTTTCGGTTTTCGCTCACTTCAAATTCGCAGAACTGGGAGAGATGGGTCGGATCAAATGACACCGAACGTTAGTGGTTCGGATCGTGAAGGCAGAGAGGCATTATTTCCGGGCGTATTAATCTTCCATTAAGGAACGCCTGCGTATACTTAGACCATCACGGGCCGAGTATGTCAGAACAAGCGAGTCCCAGGGCAATCCCCTTTGCGGTACTTTTTGCATTAGTGTGCCTGCCTGCAAGCTCCTGCGCGCAGACACCCTTACCCTCTCTAACGCTGCAAATCTCCAGGCCAATCTCGAATCCCATTGTCGCTCGACGACGCCTTACTTATCGAATTTCGGTCTTACGGGCATTTGCTCGCTATCGTGATTGGCGCCGTGCTGGCGTTGAGCGGCGTGCTGCTCGCTTTTGTGCCTCACTGAGAATTCATAACAGGAGCTTACGATGAACGACTTCTTGAAAACACTGATGACTGTCTTAGTCATCGGATTCGTATTTTCAGCAGCTCAAGCGCAGGAGAAAAAGATCAAGAGAGGACAACTCCCGCCTGCGGTCGAGACAACGGTGGCCAAAGAAAGCGACGGCGCAACGATCAAAGGCTTTTCTTCCGAGATCGAACATGGACAAAAGTTCTATGAAGTATCTTTAAGCGTTAACGGCCACAACAAAGACATCCTGATTGACAAGAATGGCAATGTCGTTGAGGTCGAGGAAGAAGTGTCGCTCGACTCGCTTCCTGCGCCAGTGCAGGATGCCCTAAAGAAAGCAGCGGGCTCAGGGACGATCGAGAATATTGAATCATTGACGAAGAACGGGACGCTGGTCGCTTACGAAGCCCACATCAAGCGCGGTAAGAAACGATCGGAGATTCAGGTCGGTCCTAACGGCGAAAAGCTAAAGCGACCCGAATAACTGAAACAGTGCCCCCAAAGTAGAAAAGACATTCACCAAATCGGCACTTCATCACCCGAAAAGGGGCACAAGATCTTGTGCAACTGCGTCAATATCTCCTGAATCTTATACTCGAGTTTGACACGAATACAGCGGCTTTCGTTTGACGAACTCAGCCACCCGACTAGCAATAACCTATCTACTTTGCTTGAAGGAGTTTTAAGATGAATTTTGTGAGAAAGTCTTCCCTGAGTGCTATAGCAATGCTGGCCGTTGTTTTCACCTTTTCAGCCAGCTCATTTGCCAAGTCAAATAAGAGTAATTTTCCCAATATTAAGATTAGTAACTTTGGCCAAATGGACGAGCGTTTTTATCGCGGCGGCAGGCCTAACGCAAACGACTTAAGAAGCCTGGCAGCATTAGGAATTCATACTGTCATTGATTTAACCGATAACTCGAGGCAGAAGGAACAACCAGCTGTCGAAGCTGCCGGCATGCGCTACGTTAACATTCCCATCGTCGATAAAAAGAACCCCAGCGCGGCTCAGGTAGACGAGTTTTTGAAGATCGTTAACGATCCCGCTACGGGCAAGTTTTACGTACACTGCGCAGGCGGACGTCATCGGACAGGAGTGATGGCTGCGTTATATCGTTTCAATCACGATCATTGGAACTATGACCAAGTCTACGCGGAGATGAAGCAGTACGACTTCTACACCAGCAACGGACACGGAAAACAGCTTGATTTTGTTCAGGACTACTGGCAGATATCGCAAGCAAGAAATGCCACTTCCACCGTATCTGCAACAGTGAATCATTAAATTCCCACTTAACGTGTTTGGGAAAGGGCCGGTAAAACTTCCGGCCCTTTTCCTTTGTCGTCTGACTTCCTGTGACAATTCAAGGCTATGGGATCAATGAAGCGACCAACAACAGAAGGACTAAGCGATCGTGACGAACTGGTCGATGATCCCAAACGCATCGATCAGTACTTAGTGGCCCGGAACTACTGGATGCCAGGACGAATGCAGCAAAATGTGGCGGCTTTGAGCCGAGTTTAGAAAGATCGTTTCGCGCTTCCTCAATAGCATTTTGACCGAGGAAGCCTATGAAGAACTCAGACAAAACAAAACCGCTCACCGACGCTGATCAAGAACTGTTTCACGAGCTCTATCAAACGCATTACCGTCGTGTGTATTCCCTTTGTCTTCGCATGACTAAGGATATTTCGGAGGCTGAAGATCTTACTCATGAAGTCTTCGTTCAGCTATTTCGCACTGTTGGAAGCTTTCGCGGTGACTCAGCGTTTACCACCTGGCTCCATCGTTTGACGGTGAATCACGTGCTGATGCACTTCCGCAAACATAAACGTAGACTGCGATCTGAGCAGTTGACTGAAAGCGGAGAAATACCCACTCAAGTTGCCGCCGGCTACAAGCCTACGAACATCGTGAATCGCATTCTCTTAGCGGAAGTCATGGCCAAACTTCCTGATGGTTATCGCGAAGCCGTGATCCTGCACGATATCCACGGATTCGAACATAAGGAGATCTCCAGAAGGAAAGGTAGAACTGAGGGAACATCAAAGTCGCAGTTGCACAAGGCCAGAGCTACGCTACGTGCACTCATAAACCAACCAGCGCCGGCCCAACCAGTCCAGGCGTAACCACAGATTTCAGTTTGTCCTATCGCGCTAACGCCGAAGGCGTCCGCCAATTTCGATTAGCGAACGCATTCGTGATTATTTGTCAGCGTGATGTTCTAGTTCGTCTTTCGCGCTGCATGCTTTGAATTTTTCGCCTGCGCGGGCGAAGCCGCGATTGAATGGCTTTCGGCGATCGATCCGTTTTCTTCAAGTCGTTGCTGCGTCTTTGATTTCCGCAACTGACTTCCACCTTCATCGCCTTGCAGAAACACCTGCGATAGAAAGTAAGTGTCACCGATTTTGTCGAACACCAATTCCGTCTGTGGCGCAAGGCGCGGGCCGGTAATGGCGTCAGTATCGAAAAGATCCGCTGTCTTACCGTTCGCACTGCGTATCTCCAGCACGCTCGTGTCAGCCCCATATAGGTCATCCACCGTGATTACGTACGTTCCTGCAGGCAGCGTGGTGTTGTTCACCACGAATGCGTATGGAATGTTAGCTCTGATTGTTGCATCGCTTCTCATCTGCGCGTTGGCGGTTAGCGTTGCCGCCAAACCAGCAACAAGACAAAGCGATAAGAATAACTTTGTTACGATTTTCATCCTCTCTCCAGTCGTTTAAGCGCACGCTCTGAAGCTTGCGTCCGCGATGCCCCGATGGAGTTGGTAAGCCAACTGCTTCAGCCATCCTTCCAACTTACACGGGGATCGTACGAATGGACTTAGACCGCTTCTTTCCGATTTCTGCTGGAATGGTCTATTTGTTGAGGTAAGTTTGAATGGTCTTGCCGGTCACTGCTATGAACGCCTCGGCAAATCTATCGGTGTCAACTCCAACCGCGCCCGCGATCTCCCGCGGCGAGAGGCTCCGATCGCGGTTGTTCTCGATATATTCCAGAATTCTGTCCAGCAAGTACTCCGGGAATCCACCAACCCTGTTTCTGGTCCAGGTGCTTTCCGTATAGTAATTCAAAAGATGTTTAGCCAAAGTATCGACAAGTACGTTTATATATAATCATTACTAACGGAACTTGACGTCAGATCTTCCTCCAATTGGTAGATGGTTTGTTCCGCTAGCGGGTCAACGACGCCGAGCACCGGCGCCAGCTCGACGTGGTCACCGAGTCCGAGTTCTTTCGCCGAGCGCTCAACGTCCGTTCTTCTTCAAACTCGGGCGAGTGCACGCCAATAAGGGTCAAGCCTTTGTCGTGATAACGATCGTACCAGCCTTTAATAAAGGGCAGCGTGTTACGACAGTTATAGCAGCCGAAGGTCCAGAACTCGATCAGCACCACGTGACCGCGCAGATCTTTTAGCTTCAATGGCTCTGAGTTGATCCATTCACCGCTGGCCAGATCTGCAGCAGTGGCGGCTTCCGAGGTTTTGTAGGTGGAGGACGAGGAACGAAAGGGACTCACAACTAGCCTCGTCAAACCGGTTGCGTAGCCTGATATCGCAACGAATATCACGCCCACCGCGATTCCAATCAATAAGTTCCGCCGTCTTTCCATTAACCTCTTTCGAACAAAACGCCACGCCGTTAGTTCGTTTGGGCGGCTTTATCAGACTTGGCCCGCCATTCGGGCTTGCGCTCTTTGCTCGCACTCGCTAAAGCCCGGCGAACTCCTTCCGCATCGAAGTCGGCGGCATAGACGGGAGTGCCTGGTTGTTGCCGCCACGAGTCATCGAGTTCGCCGGCATCAACCGCATCAAATCCGAGTTCATCGACAAGCCTTAGCACGACCGATTTTGCTCGCTCGTCATCACCGGCGACCGGAAGCGCTATGCGACCCGGAGTTCCTGATGGCTTGCCCAACTTCAAAAGATGTTCTGCGTAAATATTATTAAAAGCCTTTACCACAGGCCGTCCAAGTTGTTGAGAGACCCAGCGGCTCTCGACCGTTCCATCTTCTATCCCGGCGATGCGACCATCGCGCTGTTGCGGATAGTAGTTGCCCGTGTCGACGACTACTACGTTGTCGGGGACTCCCGCAAACAAATCGCGCGGGAGACTTGGAATGTTTTTCTGCGGAATAGTTACGACTACGACTTCGCCCCTTCGGGCTGCCTCTTCTACAGTGACAGGCGTAGCACCCGTCTCGGCTGCGAGATCGGCTAGAGTTTCCGGACCTCGTGAGTTCGCTACGAAAACCTTGTGACCCAATTCCTGAAAACGACGAGTTAGATTGCCGCCAATGTTCCCTGCCCCAATGATTCCTATATTCATTTCTACTCCCTTCCAATACCAACAGCCTCGTTGTTGCTCGTCCCCTATTTAAGCGCTGAAAAGCTCGTCGGGTCCATGAAGTAGCTATCCATTCGTTTCGCCAGCGGTCCCCCGGCGGCTGCCTCTGAATCGGCTTTTACCTTTTTCCATTCCGGATCGGCCTGAAACGCAGCCCAATTCTTTTTTGCTTCCTCGCGGTTCGGATGTTCAAGGATGTACACAAAGAGGTTTTGGGAGAACGGCTCGTCCTGCGGACGCCAAAAGCCAATGCTCTTCATATTGTGCCGCTTGAAGATCGCGTCAGTGTGATCGCCAAATCGAGCTATAAGCGCATCCATCTTGCCATCGTTAACCTGGTACATCCGCAGCTCGTAAACATGATTAGCGTTTGCCAACTCCATGAAACCTTCTCCTATATCTTGCTTCACTACAGTGACGAGATCGCATCGACGATTTCATCTGTTGTCACGATGGCACTCGCATAGTTCGGTAAATTGACTTCAAGCGCCGCGCGCATCTCAACATTCGAGTAGTCCGCGATCGCATCCTTTATTACTGTGACGTCATAACCAAGCTCGGCGCCATAGCGAACAGTTGCCTCGATGCACGTGTGCGCAATCAATCCGATGACGATGAGTTGATGAACGCCGTGTTTCTTTAGTTGCAAATCCAAGTCGGTGTTGGCAAAGCCACTGGAACACCAGTGCTCCTGGGCCACGATGTCTCCCGGTTGAGGTTCGAAGCCATCGCGAATCTCACCGCCCCACGTGCCATCTTCGAAGACCTTACTTCTCAACGCTGCTGTTTGAATAGGAGCAATGTATTTCCATGTCTCGTAATCGCCCGGACGGTAACGATGGTGTAGCGCATAGAAAACGCGCACACCTGCGTTCCGCGCTACGCTAACGACTTGAAGCATGTTGGGAATGCAGTTGTTTCCCTCGGCTACGCTCTTAATGCGATTCCATATCTTGCCGCCTTCAGAGATGAAATCGTTATACGGATCGATGACTACCAGCGCAGTAAGATCTTTCTGATAGCTCAATGCTGCCATGCTTCCCTAAACGAACGGTTCGAGTTTACGGCGCTTTCGCGTACATGACATCCAGCAAACGTGGATTACTTCGTCGTCCCGGTCCCAAGAATCGCGGCACCCAGAATCTGTTTTGTCTCCCCATCGACGCAGACCTTCATAAAGCCTTGGGTCTCACCTTTTTCAAAAGCCCGGCTCACTCGAATCATTGGATATGATGGCGTCGAAGTGCTGTGACATAGGCAGATGTTCCCGAGAAGCGCGCTCAACACATTCCAACCCGAACATCTAAAGATGGTCAGGCGGCTTTGGCCGAAGCTGTAAATTTCGCCGCATTCTTCCTGACGAACCCCTGCACGCTCAGCGGCCCTTGTCCCGTCAGAGCAAGCACGTCGTTCGACATCCGGTCGTAGCGTCCCGCGCGGTGTAGATCGGCCATCGCCACCAGATGGTTCACCACGTGGAGCGGCCAGTGGAGCGCGAGCAGTCCGTCTCGCCACGGCTCGACCGGAATGTCCTGATAGGTGATCGTGCGCCCAAGCGCCATCGAATACTCCTGCGCATAGAAATGCATGTTCTCGGACTGCGGGCCAGTCAGGTGGTAGATTTTGCCGATGTGTGGCTGCGGATTGGTCAACAGCGCGGCGACCACCAGGGCAACATCGTCCGCTGAGACTGGCGAAGTCTTGCCCTCACCGAACGGTAGTCTGATCTGGTTTGAATTCGCAACCGAATCCGAGGTGAGCATCAGGAAGAACCCTTCGAGAAACACTGTCGGCCGCACGTTCACCACCGGCAGACCAGACCATGCAAGCGCCTGCTCCGAAAGCCACTGTAGCTTGTGTTGTGGGCTGGCGGTGGTTTCGGTAATGCTCATCTGTGAGAGCGTCATCTGCGACATATTGATGAACGCCTTCACGCCGTGATGCTTCGCCACCGCCGCCGTATTGACCGTCGCGGCCAGATAGTCAGCCGAAACCGACATGCCGAAGTACATCGTCTCGCAGCCGGCAATCGCGCGATGCATAGAATCGAGATCGAGCAGATTACCCACCACGACCTCCGCCCCCTTGTCGCGCAACGCTTGCGCGCGTTCGTCATCAGTTCGCACCAGCGCACGCACTGATTTTCCTTGCTTCAACAGCAGTTCGGTGACCGTGCGCCCTACCGCGCCGACGCGGCCCGCCGCGCCGGTGACCAGAATGGGATTGGCCATGTTCTTTCCTCCTATGCGATCACGAGGATTGAGAGTCAGATCCGTTGAATGCAAGCGTCAATCACTGATACGGCGGTCGCACTGCGTGCCTCGGCCGACGACGACAAGGTCGCAGTCGCTTAAGTCGGCAACTCTGCACCTGCCTGCTCCGCCGCCATGTATGAGGCATACCAAACGGGCCAGTTCTCATCTCTCTGGCCGCCCATGCGTTTCTCATGCTCTCCATGAGCCGTCGCCGCGCGAATCAACGCGCTTATGAGATCGGTTACAGAACCAAACGAAGTCACACCAGAATCGATGCGACCGGGAAGCCGCGTCGTAATTTCCTGGAGCATCCAACTGTTGCCATCAGGATCGCTGAACAATGCGCGCGAGCGATAGGTGCCGTGTTCAGGATCAATACCAGCGGCAGGACCGTTGGGAGTGAGGTGGAAGATCTCACTAACCTCGATGCCGGCAGCAACCAGAGCGTTTCGTGCCGCCTCAATGTCAGAGACGATTAAGTAGGTTTTCTGAGCTGAGCCGGGAGCGGCCGTGGTGAGTCCCTTGCCGAATTGCACTGAGCAGGCAGAACCGTGTGGCGTGAACTGGTATACGCCAGAGCCTGGTGGCGTCACATCTTGTCGCCAGCCGAGTTTGCGATAGAACTGTTCCGCGCGTGCGGCATCTGAGACGGGAATGACGATCACTTCGAGTTTCACGTCGATTGTCGCGAGTCCGACTTCTTTCACGGATGTCATGTTATCTCCTCCTATGACGCTGAATAGTCCCAAACATCGGGGGGCAGCTTATCCTTGAGTGCTGCATACATGGCATCGCGAAACAGTTTCACCGCCGGATATGGCCGCATCGCAATAGTGCGCTCCACCATCAACCCCTGCTCGTTATCCACGATGATCTCCAAGCTCTCGATCTTGTGGCCATCCATGGTTCCCACCCAGCGCAAGAAGGTGGTGCGCTCATCGAGCTTAAACTCGGCTGTATAGATACCAGAACCACGCGTAGAGCTCGACTGAGCAAAAATCGCCGCGAGCACTTCACGGCCCTCGATTGGCCGAACCAGCAGCGGGCTGTTGAATACGGCATTTTCGGCGAGCAACTCCCTCACCTGTGCAACTGTAGGATGACCGGATTCCCGTAGCTTGCGTAAAGGATGCATTCTGATTCCTCCCATGCAATGTTGCGGCGAGTGCAGGCGAACTAAAGCGACGGCCCATGGAAAACCTAAAGCAGCTGAAGCATGGCCCGACTTTCGTCTAGGCCTTTGCCGCCGCGGTGATCTTGTAATCCCGTGCTTCGATCGCTTTCAAAGTATTCGCAAACCACTTCTTCAACTGTCCCTTGCCGACGATCCCAAGGAAAGCTCCGACCAATTGCCCTTTCAAGTTCTTACCGTCGCGCACAATCGTGACGTCAACGTCCGTCGTGCCGTTGGGGTGCCGCGTTAATAAGTAGGTGTGGCCCGACTTCCCTCCCCACAAATTCGAGTCGGTGGTGGTAAGGACTATGTGAGTGGGATCGGACCAGTTATAACTAAGTCGCTCCCAGATGCCGCCCGAACCCTCCGTGACGTCGGCATAGTTAGTACCCTGCTTATGGACCTTTAGGTACTGGTCGGTGCTATTGCCAAAGACCTTCTCGCGGCCTGGACCGAAGTCGGTGAGTCCGGCGATGAACTGCTCGGGTGTCGCGGTGGTGGTAAGTTTGAAGTGAATTGTTGACATGGGTGCTCCTTTGTTCGTTTACTTTGAAGCCACAACGCTCTTCAGCGCCGGACTCTCGGATTCGTTTGTGATTGAAGCGGCAGGTTTGGAAGCTTTCGCGGCCGCCCAAAGCGATCCAGGATTAACGCGATTCGGATATAACGAAAGCATCGTCTCGTACAGCTCTATCGCGGTTGATGTAGTCCTCTGCGCACCGATGAAGTCACGCAAATAACGTCTCGTTTCCCCGATGTGACGAGGAGAGCTGTCAGGGTCGAGCACACCATGACCAGCGACTACTGCTTTCGGATGGAAGGACTCGATTTTGTCGAGCGCTCGAAGCCACTCGTTGCAAGTTTCTTCGTTGCACTCCGCGAGGTAGAGGTGCGTGTTGTTGTAAACACAATCGCCTGATATCACGAAGCCGATGGAAGGCAGGTGCAACGCAGTTGAATGTGAAGTGTCAGTGTGGCCAAGCTCGACGACCTTTATCTCTTCACCCTCAAGATAAAAGATATCTTCTTGGAGAACCTCGGGCGCTATCAACTGTGGTGGAAGCTGACCGTGAAATCGAGGTTCCCAGATCGCTTCCATAAAATCAGGTTTAATCTGCGTTTGAATGGCTGCAACCGTGGGCGCGGTGGCTACCGGTTTCGCATTTGGAAATCTATCGAGCAGGAGCTTGAGACCGAAGTAGTGATCACCATGAGCATGAGTCACGTAGATCGTCGTGAGATTCTTGCCGCTCTCAACGACCCAATCTACCAGTTCTCGTGCATGCTGCTCGGTCAGAAATGTATCGACAAGGACAGCATCGCGCTCACCATAGATGAGTGTAACCGTGCCCGTCACCCAGGCTAGATCTTCCTTGCCGGGCCGCACACCTTGCGTAGCGCTAGCACGTTTCTTAGTCAGCAGCTTCCAGTCCAGTTTAGACATCTACTTTTCCTCCAAGTCGGCCACCAGTTGGCCCAAATCCATCTCAGCCTCTCTTGTCTGAAACCCGCGTTTCATCGCCGCCTTTGTGAGTTCCTGAAACTCATTCGTGCGCGTGCCCTCAAGGAAGAGATCCGAATCGCGACGGATGTCCTCAACTGTCGGAAGCGCGATTGCATTTACACGCTCCTTGACGACTGCGTGGCCGGCAGCCGGAAACTTTGCGATCCGATGCGCGAGCGAGCTTACGAACTCGTCGATCTCATCAGCCGGCAAGGCGCGATTGATCCAGCCGTACCGCTCAGCCAAATCCGCGTCGTAGTCTTGTGCGCTTAACATGACTTCCAGTGCTCGGCCTCGACCCATTAGCCGCGTCAGATGTTGGGCGCCGCCGGCACCCGGAATCACGCCAAAGGAGGGTTCGAATTGACCAAAGATCGCGGACTCGCGGGCGGCGAAACGCATATCGCAGGCGAGTACGAATTCGCTGCCCACGCCGCGTACACGACCTTCGATCTGCGCGATGGAGACGAGGCGGCTGGCGCTCAGGTGACGAAGCACTTGGCCGATCGACGGATCACCGTTCAGCTTCGCTGCTGCCTCTCGATTCTCTTTGATTCGGGTCACGTCGACGTGGGCAATGAAGTAGTCGGGGTCACCACTCTTGAACACGAGCACTTGAGTATTCTCGTCAGCCTCCGCGTGTTGAATGAGCGACACCAGATCGCGGATGAGCTCAGGACCTTCCAGATTCATGGGAGGCGCTGAAATCTCCACGAAAAGAACCGCTCCTTCGTTACGTACATTCAGGGTCTCGAAAACCAAATCGTTTTCGCGGTTTATTTTGGGTGTGCTCACTGTAATGCCTCCCTGCTCAAGAGAAACTCGCGCCGCTCACGCTGCTCGCGCCGCTGATGCTTCGGGTATGAGAACGGCTCGACCGACCAGATGTCCTTGCTTGAAATCTTCGTACGCCTGCTTCACCGCGCTGAGAGGATAGCGATCCAAGAGGTTCTTGATCCGACCCAGAGCGGCCATGTCTACAACCTCCTTCAAGGAACCGGCGACTCTAATCACCACCTGACCCGGCCCAGCATGAGGATCGGGCACCTCCTGAAACTCCGGTTGGGTCTGCGCTTTCAGCAGTCGGTATGCCCAAAGCCCGTGGACAAAAACGATCGTAAGTTTTGCGTTCATAGACCCTCCAGTTTGTGCAAGAGCGTCTGAGCCTAGGAATGAAACGCTAACGAATACTAATAATGCCAACCTTTCAGGTTCTCCATCTCACACCTTCCTCCCATAGTGGGCCACAGCGAAATTATGTCTGCGCGTGCGTGGGCTGATCTTAGTTATTCAGTCCGCTAACCATTTCAAAGCCGACAAGCTCGGCATGAAAAAGTATTCGCCGCCGCGGAGTACGTTGAACGTCTCGATGCCACGCACGAGACGTCTAACCGGATCTCTTGGTATGGTGAAGGTCGCGTCCTCTTCCTGCAGCCCGATGATTGGATCACGCTCGTCACCTAACCCCACGAAATTGCCGTCGTTGATCCATTCCTGTTGCAGGAATTCGATCGTGGCCATCGCCTTGGCACTGATGAACAGGAAAATGGCGCCACGCGGCACCTCGTCATCTGCTTCAGAGAGAGCGTTTTTGTCGTATGGTGGTCCATAGGTGGTGCCGCGCCTTATGAGACGATGGATCTTGACATCAGTTAACCGGGTAAGTTTCGTATCGCGCGGGTTCATCCGTCGCATGTGACATCCAAACGGGGCCTGGCGGCCACGCGGATCATTCGCGTAGTTAAAGTCGTTGTTCCGCTGCAGGTCCGCACCGAGTGCAGGGTTGTCGACTTCCGGCGCCAACACTAACGGAGCACCGCTGCGCCAACGGCCAACCAGTTTCGCCGCGAGCAGTTCCCGTTCTGCTTCGGTATTGCCGTGCGCCTGGAGAAATCGATTGAAAGCTCCCACCCGCGACTGATACTTGCGAAAGCCTACATAGGTGCCGTTCCGACCGAGGATGTCCGGCTGCGGCATCGGCAGCGGAACCCCCGCCTCACCTGGATATCCAAGAATGAACTCGCCAGGTTTGATCGGTTCTCCCTGCCCCGGCAGCGGGTCGAACCCACTTCCCTCGATCGCTGGTTGGTCGATACCGTCTTTGTAACCCAGTGAATTGAGGTCGCCAGGCTGCGCGCCGAAGTCCTGCATGGCTAGAATGCTGACTGATAAGCCATCAAGCTGCTCGCGAGCGAGGCCAAGGATGCGACGCCGATCTTCCTCCGAATCGCTAAATGCTTGCACCCCAATGTGGACTTCACCTTTACCGTACGCCGCATCCCAATTCTTCGGATCGTTTAGCCCCGCGTCCCCGAGCTGCCGGGCGCGCGCCGCCATCCCTTCGCGAAAAGCTTCGGGAAAGCTTTGCAGCGAATCATTGGGCAGGCCAAGCGCCTTAAGGCCGGCATAGCTAACTCCGACCGAAAGCCATGGATTCTTTGCACTCCACCAAGCCGAGGCGGAATCGATGTGAGGTGTAAGCCGCCGAAAAAGCTCGCAGCCAGATTGAGCATCGTCGATTCGCAAGAGTACGTGAGTGCCGAAGTACGGCGCGGGCCTCGGCCTGAGTACGGTCGCCTGGATCTCGTGCAAGTCGAGCGTCGACACACGCGCCGCAATGCTCACCCCGCCGGATTCATTGATGAATGACATGCCAGCATTCTCCATGTGCCACGCGCATCTTGTCCGTGGTCTCACGGGCGAGACGCCCTATACCACTATTGAATCTTGTCGAGGAATTCGTCAGCAGCCTTGCTAACCCGATTCTGTCGCTGGATCTCAGCCAAAGTCAGCTCTGGCTCTGCAACGAACCAGCCTTCTGCTGTTATCTGGTGCTGAATGAGATAGTCTTTGGCTCCGGGATCGCGAATTCCCGGCCAACCTTCCCAGGCCGAGTCCATAAGATCCAGATAGTCTGGAATTAACGCGATGAAGTCGTCGATGTAAACGTCCCAATCGCCGTCGAAGGATGTGGCGAAGAGCAGTCTCGTATCGTTGTCGAAGAACACGAACCGCATGTCGTGAAGGGTACCGACCCTGGATGCGCCGGGGGAGAGGTTGCCGCCCAGCAATTGCAGGAACGTGCGCAGCCGCTTGGCGCCGCCCGGAACTAACGGAACGATGATGGTCAACTCAGAGCGTTTGCCGAGACGAGCGCCCACCCGCCCGGCGCTTTCGATTGGCGGAGGCGGTGCGGAAACCTGCGACGACAATTCTTTGATTACGTTTTCAAGCGCTGCCTTCCCGACATCCGTAGCGTCGGCGAACAACTCGCGTAGCTGCTGAATCTTTTGCGCGCCAGCATCTGATTGGGACGCGGTTGCTGTCTGTGTTTGATTTGCCATTGCTATCTTCTCCTTTTTGATGATTCCTTAGTCGCTGAATTCATGCGCTTTGGCTGGCCTCGTAGAGGCGAAATGTTTATAGCTTCGAGTACGTTTTGAGATTCCCGCTCCGAAAACAAACCGTGCCTGCGGGCTATAAACACTCAACTCCTCCGGAGCTGGTTTGTCTGGCTGTCCTTATGTCAGCAATTTCATTATCCGTCCTTCGATTCAAATGTTGATGCTCTGCGGAATCTTCGAGGGCAGCAGAAATTCATATGGAGTCCGCGTCTTGTTCCGCTGATTGATCTCGTCTTCGATCTTCAGCAACTCTTGCTGGAACTTGGCCAGGTAATTTTGAATAATCGGGTCGGTGAAGTAATCGTCGCCGTAATCACCCAGTCTCGTGTAATACACCGAGCTCAATAGATACAAAATGTCCAACAGCGCCTTTGCAATATCCAGTGGTGGCAGGAATTTCAAGAAGTCATTTTCACTGAAACCTTCCTGCGTCAGGGACGACAACGGCGAATAACCCGCTGGTGGCGCCGCAGGCACATAGCTCATAAGCGGAGCCTGCGAAAAGTTCACTGCAGCATGCTGCGCGCTCGCGGTAAAACAGATCAGCGTGATCAAGTCGACTAATTCGGTACGCTGACTGATCCTGTTCCCCGCGCCGATGTTGTTCAACCTGCCCCCATCGTGCGCGACCAACTCCGTTACCCAGTTCTGCAATTCCGTATCGGCTTGCACCGCTGCATCAGACGCGTAGTAGTGGGTCACGTAGTTTTCCACCCATTGATTGATTGCACCCCAGAGCAGCAGAGCGTCGTCGCGATAGGGGTAGTCAGGCAAGCGGCTCGCATCGTCCACACCGCGTTGAGCGAGCGTCTTTGGCAGCATCGAAGTGTTGAGATTCTGCTGATAGCTCTGCGCGGCTTTCACGGCGAACACTCGCGATTGATCTATCGAACTTGCCAACAACAAATCTACAAGACCGCGCGACGCGAGTAGATCTAAGGCACCTTCGTTGATTGCGAGCGTGCCTTCAAAGTGCGGCGTGAGCAAAAGAAAGAGCGGATGCTTGGGCGACAACTGGTTGTGCGTAGCAATGACAAAGGGTTCGATGAACAGGTGCGTCCGTCCCAGATGGCTAGCGGCTTGATGAACATTGGTGTCCGCAACCTGAACGATGCTTTTGGCCATGAACCAGTTATCGCCGTCGCGCGGCAGGAAGATCGGATTATCCCTGCCCGGCCTTGGCCCGCACTGAATCGCCACCGGAACCAACGATCGTCCGTCTGGAGGGACAGCAAACAAAGCCAGTGGCGCATAGTTGAACTTCTGTCCCGCCGGAAAACTGCCGTTTACCGCTCCCCCAAACGCGGAATAATCGGCTAAATAAAGCCGTCCGTCAGCCAGCGCTGTCTTCAGTATGTCTGGACCCATAACCGTCTGATACTGTTCATCAGTAATCGGCAGTCGCTGGTCCAGCGTTTTCATCCGCTCAATTGTTAACGGATTCGGTCCAGCCACCCGCAGTGCGGCAAACTCCGAATCCTCTCGAAAATTCTGGCTGACCGCCGGCACTGAAATGAACTGAAACACCTGGTTGTAATCTTCGAGGCTGGAGGCGGGACCGGAAACAACAGATCCCAGCTGCTGAATGATCCCAGCGATGTCGGACAAAGTCTTAAGGTTGAGCGTCGGCGCAATAGGTTCTATTGCAACTTCCAGCAGCGCTTTCAATTGGGGCAGCGTAGTCGGCGAACCCTGCTTCTCTAGCTCCATGGCAATTGCGTTATTCAGGTCACGCCCAGCTTCGCCGTCCAGTTGCTGAGCGACGGCTTGAATTCTCTTGAGCACTTGTTGAACGAATTCGACATTGCCTCCCTTGTTTTTGACATCGATCATGATCGTGTTGATTAGAATCTTCAGTGCCGCGCGCGCGACCAGATGAATCCAATCCGGCCGGGCGGAAAACGCTTCCGCTTCAGTCACAGCTCCTACCATCGCCAAGGGCGGGAGGTTGGTATAGTTGTAGGTGTATTTGGTCGAGGTTGTGGTGTTTTCGGTAACGGCACGCGCGGCGGTGTTTCTGTCAGGCATCATCGTTTCCTTTTCAACAATGCTCAGCAATGCAATGACTAACGTTTGCTAGATAGTCGAGACCACCGGGTACGGCAGTACCTCATCTGCACTTGCGGGCTCCGTGTGGGGCTGATGATTGATCGTCCGGCGCATCTTGGCTGACGCGCTGTAGATCCTTCGCACCTGCATGATTTCGCCGAGCGGCCGGTGTTCATCAGTGACCCGCCACTGATTGAACGCGAGCGCATCCGTCTTCTCGAAATTCTCGGTCCCCGAAATGTCCTGGCGTGGGATATGGACTCGTCCAACCGTCACAAAGGGAGACAGCTTTTCCGGCCATTCAACCGTTGAGTCGTTGACGGGCATCGCCTCGAGATCGGTGCACAGCTGGACCTGGAGGTCGAAATCGAAGGCGCTCGCTTGCAGTTCATCTACCAACGTCGGGTAGAACACGTCCGGCCGACTACGTAGGTCGAGTTCACGATGGATCGCACGCGTGGTGTTTTCCGTGACCGGAGCGAGGCGGATCTTCGCCACGTAATCACCGTGACGCACCGAAGCCATGCTCCAGAACGTGGTCAACAAAGGATTGCGTACCGGAGTCTGCGCCGCTTTGACGAACGTGAACAGTTCGTCCCACGCCCAGTCCGATTTCTCGAACGTGCCCTTGCCAGTGACAAAATCCGTGAGCATCTCGTGGAAGCCCTTCTTGCCGCGCGCCAGGTACTGGGGCACGTTGTTGCCGATCTCCTGGAGCACCAGATAGTGCTTCGCAGTGTTGGCGACGAATACCGGATTGTTCTTAAGCACGAGGTCGAAGGTGTCCGACTGCGGCTCTTCCTCAACCTGCTTCAGCCCGGGGACATCGAACATCTTCATGGCACATCCCAAAACCCCTCCGAGCGTGGCGTCCGCCCCCAGATGGTTGGAGGCGCTTGAGAACCGGATCAGCGCACCGTGGCGGTCTGGCTTGGCGTAAATCCCCTGCGCGTAAGCCGGCGGCACGTTGCGCAGGATCTGGACCTCAGCTTTGACCACGCCGAATGTCTTCGCGTGCGCGCCGCGAACGGCTCGCCCACTACCCTCGACCACGGGCGATTCGCGGACCTTCTTTTCCCAGAAGCCGACGATCTGTTCCATGAGCCGATCGAGATCCGGATCGATCGTCTCGATCTCAGGCGTATAGCGAACGAAATGCTGCTGAGTCATTGCTACCACTCCTCATTGGCCGAACGACGATTTCTCGCGAACGACACTGCATCTGATTCATTCAGTTAACGCGTGCCGGACGATTACACCCCGCCTGAGGAGATAAATCTATTAGACGAAGGTATCGATCGATACCTTGGTATTAGAGTCGATTAGAAGATAGAATTCCGGCACTTAAATCCCCCATTGCAGCCGTCCCCGGTGAATCAATAGGCAGATGAAGAGATCCGCAGCAACACCAGTCGCGGAAGAAAAGGGCTTCGCAGAGGATCTCGATCGACGTGTGGCTGAACGCACTGCGGAACTGACCGCGACAATCGAACAACTAAGACGCGAACTTGCCGGCCGTAACCAAGCTGAACAGGCGCCAAATGAGCGAGACCTCTTTAACTTGATCGTTGAGAGCATTCCGGCTCCGGTTGCGGTCACCTCACCGACCGGCGAGGTCGAGGCGCTAAATAAGCCGACCCTCGAATACTTCGGACGAACGTTCGAGGAATTGAAGGGTTGGAAGAGTTCCGACGTAGTTCATCCGGATGACCTTGAGCGCACAGTGGCCGCGCAGATCGAGGCACATCAAACGGGCCTTCCCTACAACGTAGAGAGCCGACATCGCCGTGCTGATGGCGTCTATCGCTGGTTCAATGTGCTCGGCTTACCTTTACGGGATGCACAAGGAAACATCCTTCATTGGTTTCATCTGCAAATCGATATTGACGACCGTAAGCAAGCTGAAGAAGCACTACGGTCTGCTGAACGGAATTTGAATCTGACGATAAACACCATCCCAACGCTAATACAAGTTTCGCGACCGGATGGGTCCGTAATGTCGGTGAATCAGGCAGTGCTGGATTACTACGGTGTCACTTTGGAGGACATGCAGAAGGAGGATTTTCGCACTCGGGTTTACCATCCCGACGATGTGAAAAGGGTGTCTGAATATCGGAAGGAGGCCCTCAACCGCCCGGTACAGTTTGAATACGAGCAACGCGCGCTGAATATAGACGGCACATATCGCTGGTTCCTGGTCCGCTACAATCCCCTGATTAATGATCGGGGAGAAATCGATCGATGGTATGCGACCGCGTTCGATATCGAGGACCGTAAACGAGCGGAGTTTGAACGCGAGCAGTCGCAGGAAGCCCTCAGAAACGCGCTTGCCGACATTCAAAAGTCGGAGTCCAAACTTCGACAAGTGATCGATGCCATCCCTGCCCTTGCGTGGTGCAATCTACCGGATGGTCCGAACGAGTTCCTTAGCAAAGGTTGGCATGAATACACAGGTCTCTCCCCCGAAGAGTCGCACGGTTGGGGCTGGCAAACCGCCTTCCATCCTGAAGATCTGCCCCCATTAATGGAGAGATGGCTGAAAATGTTGGCGTCAGGAGAACCAGACGAGATTGAGGCACGTCTACGCCGCCACGATGGCGTATATCGCTGGTTTCTCATTCGCGCCGAGCCGTTCTGCGATGAATCTGGCGAGATCGTAAGATGGTATGGCACCAGCACCGATATTGACGATCGAAAACGGGCAGAAGCTTTGCTCGCGGGAGAGAAGCGGTTGCTTGAGATGGTGGCGTCGGGCTCTTCGCTTCCCGATGTCCTCGACGCGCTTTGCCGGTTTGTCGAAGACATGGCCGGGTCATGCTACTGCGGCGTCTATTTGATCGATCCAAGTGGCACAAAATTCCACAACGCAGCCGCGCCCAGTCTTTCCGCCAGCTTCAACGATCGGATTGAAGGAGCGCCCGTAGATCGCGAGACCGGACCCTGTGGGATGGCGGCGTGCTTGAAGACCCAGGTGATCGCGTCGGACATTGCGTCGGACCCCCGGTGGCCGGCGTCCGTCTTTTGCTCCTTGGCACTGCCCCGCGGCCTGAAATCGTGCTGGTCCACGCCGATTTTGTCGTTGGCGGGGGACGTATTGGGCACGTTCGCCATCTATCAGGACGAACCCGCGAGCCCAACGCCACTGCAGCAGGAACTCATCGGGCAGTTCACCCACATAGCCAGCATCGCCATCGAACGTGCTTTGAGCGAGGCAGCGCTAAAGCAAAGCGAAACTTTTCTCGCGGAAGCCCAGCGTCTTAGTCGTATTGGTAGTTTTTCCTGGCGCGTTGCCACGAATGAAATCACTTGGTCTGAGCAGCTATATCGTATCTATGACTTCGAACCAGGAGTTCCAGTCACCTTCGATCTGATCCGCACGCGCGTGCATCCCGAAGACCTGACCCTATATGAAAAGATGGTCGAGCAGGCCAGAAATGGCGCCGAGGATTTTGAATGGCAGTACCGTCTGTTGATGCCTGACCAATCAATCAAATATATGCATGCGGTTGCTCGGGCCACGCGTAATGACAAAGGACAACTCGAATACCTTGCGGCGGTTCAGGACATCACCCGCCGAAAGATCAGAGAAGAAAAACTGCGTCGCAGCGAGGCGTTTTTGGCCGAGGGCCAGCATCTTGCCCGGATGGGCAATTTTTGGTGGCGGGTGATGACCGACCAGATCGTTTGGTCTGAGCCGATGTATAGCATCTTCGAGTTCGAGCCGGGTACGACAGTAACGCTGGATATGATCGCCAGCAGAGTTCATCCCGACGACATCTCTTCGCTTCACGACATGATCGAGCGAGCGCACCGAGGGGACGATTTTGAATATGAGCACCGGATCGTCATGCCTGACGGTTCGGTTAAGTACTTGCACCTGATCGCTCATCATGCTCGCGGCAATCACCGAGGTCCTGAGTACATAGGTGCAGTGCAGGATGTAACTCAGCGACATATGTCGGAAGAAGCGCTCAGCAAAGCACGATCCGAGCTTGCGCATGTGTCCAGGGTGATGAGTCTTGGCGCGCTGACAGCTTCGATCGCGCACGAAGTAAATCAACCGCTGTCTGGCATCATCACCAACGCGAGCACCTGTATGCGAATGCTGGACGCTGAACCACCCAACGTGGACGGCGCGCGCGAAACGACGAAGCGTACCATTCGCGACGGCCGCCGCGCTGCTGATGTGATCACCCGACTGCGGGCTCTCTTTGCGAGAAAGGATACCGTAGGCGAGTTGGTAGACCTTAATGAAGCGACTCGGGAAGTGATTGCATTGTCACGGAGCGAGCTTGAGCGTAACCGCGTGATCACCAAGACTGAACTTGCCGAACAATTGCCGCCAATAACAGGTGATCGAGTGCAGCTCCAGCAAGTGATAATGAATCTACTGCGAAACGGCTCGGATGCGATGACTGGGATCGACGACCGTCCGCGCGAGCTGTTGTTCAGAACCGAAATCGAAGATGGCGATCGTGTTCGTCTGAGTGTCCAAGATGCAGGGAGTGGTTTCCATGGGCAAAGTCTTGATCAGCTATTCCAGTCGTTCTACACCACCAAACAAAATGGCATGGGAATCGGACTCTCAGTCAGTCGCTCAATCATCGAGAACCATCATGGACGTTTGTCGGCTACGCCGAATGATGGCCCAGGCGTGACTTTTTCGTTTTCAATACCATTCGCTGGTCTTACTCAGTAACTTGTGAACGATCACTGGCGAACTTGTCGATTCGTGCAATCGGATCACAGACCCGCCTCTTCACTTCCTGATAGTTTTCCTTCACAGCTTTTCCGTTACTTCTGAGATCCGCGGAAGCGGCGCTGATTTTGGCATCAAGGTTCGAGTTACCTGTTTGATGGCGCATGGCCTCAAGAGAATCGCGTCGTCTGACGAGTTCATTGTTATGAAGGTGGGTATCGATTAAGGCCCGCGCCTTACCATATGTCGCGACGATCGCCTGCCGCAAATTGTCGTCCGGGATCTGACCGACGAATGAGACGTTGGATTCGTACACAGGAAGTAGTTTGGTACAAGCCATAAACGTAGTCGAATGGTTCGCCGTCTGGTAGTTGCTCGACAATGGCGCCGAACTGCTTCAGATAAAAATCCCACGAGGTTGAAATTTCGGCGCGCAACTCCAGGAATCTGGTTTGTAGAGGATGAAGAGCATCATCCGGCGAAAGCCCCTCGATCGTCAGCACCTCGCGGCCGCCGCAAGTCGCGGCGAGTGTCAGGCAGGAGAGCACACGTTGCCCATCAACGATAACTGTGCATGCACCGCACGCTCCCTGATCGCAACCCTTCTTCGTGCCGGGCAGCTCGAAAATGTTGCGCAGTGCATCAAGCAGTGTGGTGCGCGTGTCAATATGTGTAGTCTGTTCGACACCATTGACGTGCAGCTTTAGCTCAATCGTTGAGCTGTGAGTTTCGAGTTCTCCATTACCCTTCATTCTGCTCAACAGAGACCGTTTCGCTCTTAGTCAATTGCGAGTCAATCTGCTCGTCTGTCTCAACACGACCTTCGTCGAATCCTTTAGCTCGGTGATGATCAGATATCTTCGGTCTGAAGCAGACGTTGGCTGTTCTCCACCGACCAGCGTCTTCAGCGGGCCGATTGTCTGTACAGTTCCGGCGCCGTCTGGATTTGTATTCAAAACGGCGAGTGGCATTAACGTTCCGAACGGCGCATGGTCGGACCCCGCGAGGAACACTTGATATTGGGTCTTGGGGGCGAGACCTCTCGCCGTGATTTGAACGAGATCCAATAGACCGAGTGAGTTGACAGCCGCCCAGCCCTGGGCACCTTCCGTGGATCCGAAACCCTCAAGATGGAGGCTCGTGCTGTTGCCCGCTTCGCCAAGTGGAACAAGATTCTGGTTTCCGGCAGCGCTTGGAACTGCGTTCGGAACGTAGACCAAAGCCTGGGTTGTTTGGCCGATCGGCACATTGGCGATCACTTTATTCTCCAAGGTATCGATCACCGCGGCTTGCACGCCGTTTTCCAGGGCCACGTACACTCTAGATCCGTCGCCAGATGGCCAGATGCCATGTGGCAAACTTCCGACCGGGATAGTGGCAACCAGTTGCGGGGTCGCGCCCCGGCGGAAAACCTTTACTTCATTTGCGCCACCAATAGTCACGTAGGCAAACTTACCGTTGCGATTGTTAACCAGATTGACATGATTGGTAATCGGCCCAGTTTCGAGCAGAGCTTTCTGTTCAAAGGGAGGTCGGGCGCTGAACACCTGCACTTTGCCGACGTCTTTCAGCGTGATCCAAATCTCGTCGTTCTCAGGGCTCACGGCAATGTTGGGACAAAAGGAACTCGCCTGAGTAATACGTCTGAGGATCTGATGAGACGCGGTGTCGATTACATCCAGCTCCGGCGTGAAGCTGGAACAAACAAAGCCGTAGCGGCCGTCCGGACCGAACATCGTCATGCCTGGTCCATTTGCCAGATGGACACGTTGCACTTCAATCATCTTTACGGGATCAATTACCGAAATGTAATCCTCGCCGCGGACGGTGATCCACAATTCGCGTCCGTCCGGAGTGAAGAACGCTTCATGAGGCGAGCGTCCGACATAAATTATTTTCTTAACTTTATTGCTCGCCGTATCAATCAAGGCTACGGAGTTCGAGGCGATTGATACCACGGCTAACGTTTTCCCGTCGGGAGAGTAGCCCAAGCCGTGTACGAGCAGTTGGCCTCGGTAAAGCGGGCCGAGAGATCCCGGCACCGGTTCGCCGAGCCGAATCACGCCTAACAGCTGGTTGGTAGAAGGATCGATAACCGAAACCGTATTTGAAGTTTGATTCGCCGCGTAAACTCGGTCGTGGCTTGAGATGGGAATGTCCGGCCGTCCCCACGGTGCCTGTTGCGCGAAGGCACTCGACACAATGGATAGGAATAACAACAGACCCGTAAGTTTCATGCTAGTACTCCTGGCGTGCAACGGGTCTTCGCTGAGTCACACTCGAAGACTCCAGGCCATTTTGTTTCAGCCAGAGATTCATTAGTTCAATTTCGGATTGCTGATCGGTAATGATCTCCTGGGCTAGTCTGCGCATCTGGGCATCTTTGCCGTACAACAATTCTGTCTTCGCCATATCGATTGCTGCCTGATGATGAGGGATCATCAGTTTCACAAAGTCGGCATCACTATTACCCGTAGGCTCAACCGAAGTCATCGCCGCATGCATTTTCTCCATGCTTGCTTGCAGTTCGGACCAGACCGGATCGCCTGGTGACTTGCCACTTGCGTGTTTGTGCATTGCTTGTTGCGCGGCGATTGCCACTGCACAGAAAAGGATCAAGCTGATTGCGAATCGCCATCTCGTTTTCATTTGTTCCTTCCTCCTCATATCGCCCGCGCCTCAACGCTGATTCACACCAACAAGTCCTCAATCTTCACCGGCAGTTCGCGCACACGAACTCCGGTTGCGTGATGGACCGCTGCAGTAATTGCAGCCGCCACGCCGGCCAAACCAATCTCGCCGATTCCGCGCGCGCCGAGTTCGTTGATCTCCTTGTCGGGATAGTCGAGAAACGTGACCCAGCGGCCCAATCGCCGTCACCTGACTCACATACTCGCCGGACTTCGCCCAATGGAAATGTGATGTATTCCCAGGGAGAACGATCACAGCGCCGGGCGGATACGCTTCGAGCTTGTCGGCGTTGAATTCATCCCCCAGACCAATGTAGAAGACACCCGAAATTACGGTGTAAACACGATCTTCAGGATGGCGATGCGGCATGAGCTTCACGCCCCCCGGCACTTTGACCCTGATCATGTATGGTCCAGGTTCCGACGGCTGACCTATAAGAACAGCCAGGCGTACGTCCGGTGGGAACGCGGGAAAAGATTTCCACTCCACGTTTTCCGGCAGAATTGTTTTGAAAGACGCCTCAGGTTCTGCCGATTTCGTTTCTTTCGGTATAGCCATGATCCGTACTCCCGGGCGCGTTTGCTCTCAATGTGATCAGTTCCGCATTCACACAATTGATTAACTAATTCGGATCAAAATGCATCCACGTCAAAGACTGCTTGCGCGAATGCCTGCGGTGCTTCTTGCGGCAAGTTGTGCCCAACGCCGCCGTTGACCAAACGGTGTTCATACTTGCCCGAAAATTTTTTTGCGTAAGCAGCCGGTTCCGGGTGAGGCGCCCCATTAGCGTCACCTTCAAGCGTAATTGTAGGCACGTTGATGACCGGGCCTTCCGCCAGGCGCCTTTCAAACTGCTCGTACTTTGTTTCACCTTCGGCCAGACCGAGGCGCCAACGGTAGTTATGAATAACGATGGCAACATGATCGGGATTGTCGAACGCAGCCGCAGTGCGTTCGAAGGTCGCATCATCGAAATTCCATTTGGGCGAAGCCAGCCGCCAAATAAGCTTGTTGAAATCGCGCCGATACTTCTCATAGCCTGCACGCCCGCGCTCGGTGGCAAAATAAAATTGGTACCACCACGTGAATTCGGCTTGGGGCGGCAAGGGTAACTTGTTTGCTTCCTGACTGCTGATCAAGTAACCACTCACAGAGATCATCGCCTTACATCGTTCGGGCCAGAGCGCAGCGATAATGTTGGCGCTGCGCGCTCCCAAATCGAAAGCACCTATGACTGCCTTATCGATCCTAAGCGCATCCATCAGCGCCAGCGCATCGGCTGCCAGCGCCGAAGGCTGTGAGTTACGAACTGTATTGCTCGAGAGAAAACGGGTGGTGCCAAAGCCACGCATATACGGAACGATCACCCGATAGCCTTTCGCCGCCAGCAGCGGAGCTACGTCAACAAAGCTGTAGATGTCGTAAGGCCAGCCATGCAGCAGAATAACGGTACGGCCGTTAGCCGGTCCGGCTTCCGCGTAACCGATGTTCAGAAGGCCGGCTTCGATTTGCTTGAGAGGCCCAAACGATGTCTGTGGCGCCGAATCGCTGGTGGTGCTCTCCTCTTTTGCTTCTGCGGCAGAGGAAAACATTCCAAGTTGTGCGGCAGCAATAGTCATCGCGCCAGTTCCCATGAACCGACGGCGATCGTATTTGAAGTCTTCGTTCATCGTGCAGCACTCCTTGTTGCCTTTAGCGGTTAACTAATTACGCCCTCATGACTCGCTCCAATCCTTTACGCGGGCTACGAAATGGCTTAAGCATGACTATCGCAACGATTTGAAACTCGCGCGCATTTCGCCGACAAACAGTTCTGGTTGTTCCCACGCCGCGAAGTGCGTGCCTTTGGGGAAGGCGTTGTAGTGGATGAGCTTCACATAAGCTTTCTCTGCCCAACTCTTCGGTGCCTGGTAGATCTCTTCGGCGAAAGCGCTTACCGCGACCGGGATCTTGATCCCTCGCACATCGAAGAACCCGCCTGGCGGTAAATTATGCGCCGTGTCCCAGTAGAGACGCGCCGAAGAGATCGCGGTATTCGTCAGCCAGTAAAGCGTGATGTTATCGAGGACGTCGTCGCGGCTCAGCCCTTCAGGCTTGCCGTCGAAAACGCGCGCGATCATCTGGTAGCTGCGAATGTCGTGGTCGAGTATCCAGCTCGCCAGACCAATCGGAGAATCGACGATTCCGTACAACGTCTGCGGCCGGTTGTTCATCTCGAGGGCGTAGCCCAACCCGTTCTTGTAGAAATCTTCGAGTTGATCCCAGGCGAACTTTTCCTCCGGCGAAAGGCCGGCGGGTGGCGGGCCACCTGCGGAAAGCGCCTTCGACACATCGGGCGGAACCGTCGCCGCCATGTTGGTGTGAATGCCGAGCAAACCGGGCGGCTGCTGCAAAGCCATCACTTCGGAAACGGCGTTACCCCAATCGCCACCCTGCGCCACGTATTTTGTGTAGCCCAGGCGTTGCATCAGCGTTGCCCACGCCTTCCCGATGCTGACGGGATTCCATCCCGGCTTAGTCGGCTTGCCAGAGAACCCGTAACCAGGCAGCGACGGAATCACAAGATGGAAAGCGTCCGCTGCGGTCGCACCATGTGTGGTTGGGTTTGTTAGAGGCTCGATGATCTTCATCTGCTCGATAATTGATCCGGGCCAGCCATGCGTGACGATCATTGGCAGAGCATTTTCATGTTTCGAACGAACGTGAATGAAATGGATGTCGAGGCCATCGATCTCGGTGACGAAGTGTGGTACGGCTTTCAGTTTCGCCTCGCCCTTGCGCCAGTCATAGTCTGTTCCCCAATAGCGTGCGAGTTTCTGCATCGTCACGAGCTGCACGCCCTGCGACGCGTCCGCTACCTGCTCTTTGTCCGGCCATTTCGTCGCGTTGATGCGTCGGCGCAGATCAGTGAGTTCGGCGTCTGTAAAATTGAATTGAAACGGACGGATCGCCGCTTTGTCGGCTACCTGTTCGGTGCCAGTGGCTGTGGCTGCTGTCATGATGTTCTCCTTCTCAGTAGTTCTGGCCTTCGAATATGCAAATACTTCGGCGATTGTCCTGGGGCTGAACGCGACCGCGAGACTCAACAACGAACTTACGGCCTACTCTTGAAGCTTTCAACTGCATCCATCCGATTGATTCGGGTTATTAAGGCGGGAGTACATCACAGGTGCCGGTGCTAATCTATTAGACCAAAGTATCGATCGATACTTTGGTATTGCCTGATTGGTCATCGATACCAAAGTACTATGGACAGGCAACCCGGAGGGGTGCATGCTGCGTACCTGGCATTCCCAGGACGAGAAACGAGTTGCGAGTTATAGCTAATGGCCACACGTCCTCTAATAACAGTGGTTGATGACGACGAATCGGTGCGGGAGTCGCTACCTGATTTGCTGAAGGAATTTGGTTTCGAGGCGCGAACGTTTTCGTCAGCCGAGGAGTTCCTGGCTTCTGATTTTGTTGATGAGACGAAATGTCTGGTTCTCGATGTGGCGATGCCTGGCATGAGTGGGCCGGATCTACAGCAAGAGCTAACGCGCCGCGATCGAGAGGTTCCGATTGTTTTCATTACAGGGCAGCGAGACCCGGCTACTCGACTGCGTTTAGTCGCGCTGGGCGCGGTCGACTGTTTGTTCAAGCCATTTGAGGCGAATGATCTACTGAAGGCACTTAACACCGCGCTGCAAGCGAGTTGATTGTTAGTTTCATTTGGACAGAAATGATGTCAGCAGCAGCTAAGTCGCAACCGAAGCCGATTGTCTTTGTGGTTGACGATGATGTATCCGTGCGCGAGTCGCTCGAATTGATGATCAAATTCGCCGGCTGGCAGCCCGAGACATTTGCATCAGCGGGTGAATTTCTGGCGCGCCCGCGCACATCGTTGCCAAGCTGTTTGGTGCTCGATATTTCTCTTCCGGATCTTAATGGCCTGGAGTTGCAGAAAATGATCGCGTCGGAGCGGACGGACATGCCAATTATTTTTATTACGGGGCATGGCGATGTTCCTATGACCGTGAAGGCCATGAAGGGCGGAGCTGTTGAATTCCTAACCAAGCCCTTCGACGACGAAGTACTGTTAAGTGCTATCCGGCACGCCATCAAACGCAGCGCGGCGGTGCTCGACGAGCAAAGCGAAATGATGACCCTGCGCAGCAATTACGAATCGCTAACGCCCCGCGAGCAAGATGTTATGCGGTGCGTGGTGGCCGGAATGTTGAATAAACAGATCGCCATGAAACTCGGGATCAGTGAAATCACCGTAAAAGCCCACCGCGGAAAAATGATGCAGAAGATGGAGGCTGAATCGCTCGCCGACCTGGTAAAGACGGCAGTTAGACTAGGGCTCGCACCAGCGAAAAATCCATGGCGCACCACCGAACGCTAAGGAGGTGGCCGCGACAGCGTGAGCAAGGACTCGCCCTCAAAACTTAGTTGAATTGGCAGATGCAGGACAACGACCCCATGGCGGAAACAACTGAATTCAATGGCCGGCGAATTCTGGTTACCGGTGGCACCAGAGGTATTGGCCGGGCAATCGTTGACCGTCTGATTCGAGGTGGTGGGGATGTAATCGCTACCGCCCGATCTGTTTCGGAGGAAACTTCCGCTGATCGTTTTGTTCAGGCGGATGTCAGTACTCAAGAAGGAATAGAGTCAGTTGTAAAAGCGGTAACTGACCGTTTCAAGCGTCTGGATATCCTGATTCACAACGTAGGTGGTTCCGCGGCCCGCGGCGGTGGCGCATTAGCGTTGTCTGATGGTGATTGGCAGAATGCGTTTGACACGAACCTCTTCGCTGCTGTTCGTCTCGATCGCGCGTTTCTGCCATCAATGCTGGAACGGGGCTCAGGCGTGATCATCCACATCTCTTCAATTCAACGAACACTTCCGCTTTTCGACGCTACGCTTGCGTACGCAGCCGCCAAAGCTGCTTTAACCAACTACAGCAAAGGCCTCTCAAAAGAGATGAGTCCGAAGGGTATTCGGGTGAACTCAGTTGCGCCCGGATACACTGAGACAGGCGCTGCTGTGGGAATGGTAAACGAGATCGCGGAGCGAACGGGCATCAGCCAGGATGCTGCAAGGCAACGGATTATGGACTCACTTGGCGGGATTCCGTTGGGCCGACCGAACCGACCTGAAGAAGTCGCCGAACTTGTGGCGTTTCTGGCATCGGACCGTGCTTCCTCGATCACTGGAAGCGAATACGTCATTGACGGAGGAACAATTCCGACGGTCTAAGCTTGGAGTGTGAAGCAGATTTCCGCGACCGCCGGTAATCAGGGAGTCTCGAATGAAAATACTCATCCGCGCTGTGTATAGCGTCGCGGGGATTCTGGTCTTTGCGATGATAACCTGTCTTCCGGTTAATGCGCAGAAGCGGATCGACAATCGTTTCGCGACTGTCAATGGGGTCCGACTTCATTACCTAATCGCCGGGAAGGGTGATCCGGTAATCCTTCTGCACGGTTATGCAGAAAACAGCCACATGTGGCGGCCACTGATTCCTGAGCTTGCGAAAACTCATACTGTAATCGCGCCGGATCTACGCGGATTTGGCCAATCTTCCAAGCCAATGACCGGTTACGACAAGAAGACGATGGCCCAGGATATTCATGCCTTGGCCCAATCGCTCGGCCATAACCGCGAGATTGTTGTGGGACACGACATCGGCTTGATGGTCGCTTACGCCTATGCCGCTCAATACCCCAACGAAGTCGATCGAATTGTCTTGATGGACGCCTTTCTTCCTGGCGTTGGCGATTGGAAGACGGTGTGGTTGTTGAGAGACCTCTGGCACTTTCACTTTTACGGTGAAACACCGCTCAAGCTGGTCGCCGGACGTGAAAGGATCTACTTCGAGCATTTCTGGAATGATTTTGCCGCCGACCCAAAGCATTCGGTGCCCGAGGCGGATCGACAGTTTTACGCACGATCCTATGCGCAGCCCGGCGCGATGCGCGCAGGATTCGAAGTCTTCCGCAACTTCGAACAGGATGCAAAAGACTTCGCGCGATTCGCCGAAACGAAACTGACTATGCCGATGCTGGTACTGACTGGAGAAAAGGCTTCGGGACAATTCCTGATTGAGCAGGCCCGTCTGGTTGATACAAACGTCGACGGCGTCGTTATCAAAGGCAAAGGTCACGGCTGATGGAAGAAGCGCCGAGCGAGGTGATTCGGCGGCTTCTCGCCTTCATCAACAGGTCGCAGTAGGTTTCTAGAGTAATGAGATGGAAGAAGCCCCTCCAGCCACCTCGGAGCGCGCGCTCGCTTACGCGAAATCCGTCTGAAGATATGCATCTTCATCAGGCGCTACTTGAGATTGAAAGGAAGAGCTACGAGCGATTCAACACCGCGTAAACAGCGGAGAGCTTTGCGGCTTGTTATAGATCACCCGCGGTCTGCCTGGCTGCGGATCATTTCTGCTCTAGTGGTGCAAATGGACGAGATGCTCGGTGCCGATCAACCGGCCAGCGCCGCGGACATGATTAACTTAATAGCCTCAACTCGCCAACTTTTCATGGAATCTGGAGATCAAGAATTCCAGCAGAAGTATCATGCAGCGCTACGGCAGGAACCGGAAGTTGTAATGGCGCATTCGGCTTTGATGACATTATGACGGAAAAAGCAGACGCTACGGAGACTCTATCGCCACCGCCGGGAACTACTCCCAGCGAAATGTTTCCAGTTCTGACCACCGCCCAACAGGCTCGTATGCTCGCACACGGGCAACGTCGGAGTGTCGAACATGATGAGATCGTCGTCGAGCTTAACCAGCCGATAACCAAAGTGTTTGTGGTCGTCAGCGGTCAACTGCACGTCCTCCATATCTCTAACAATCAGGAGCACGTAGTCGCCATTTGCAACCCCGGTATGTTCACCGGCGAACTAAATGTCCTTTCCGGCCGTCGCGGACTCTTGCGTATACGCGCCGGGGAAAAATCAGAACTCATTGAAATCGATCGCGAGACTTTGCAGGCTCTGATCGAAACTGACAGCGAACTCAGCGACATCTTTCTGCGCGCTTACATCCTCCGACGTCTGGAGTTAGTTGCGCGCGGATTTGGCGACATCGTTCTGATTGGCTCCAGTCATTCGCTCGACGTTCTGCGCATTAAGGAGTTTCTGACTCGCAATTACCAGCCTTACTCCTACATTGATCTCGAACGCGACGCCGAATTCCAAGAAGTACTTGATCGGTTTTCTCTTTCGCTTGATGACCTGCCCGTTTTGATTTGTCGCGGCACGGCCGTGCTGCACAATCCAAGCAATGAAGAGATCACCAGTTGTCTCGGGTTCAACGAAGGAATCGATCAGGCGCATGTGCGCGATCTCATCATAATTGGCGCCGGCCCAGCCGGGCTCGCGGCGGCCGTCTACGCTGCATCCGAAGGACTTGACGTGCTCGTGATTGAATCAAGTGGACCAGGCGGACAGGCAGGATCCAGTTCAAAGATCGAAAACTACCTTGGCTTTCCCACAGGCATATCGGGACACGAGTTGGCCGGCCGTGCCTATGCGCAAGCACAAAAATTTGGCGCGCAGATGTTGATCGCAAAGGACGCGAAGGGTCTCACTTGTGACCGCCGGCCGTACAAAGTTTTGATTGGTGATGGAGAGAGCGTTCCCGCGCGCACAGTGATCATTGCTTCTGGTGCACAATATCGAAGACTGAATCTTGAGAATCTTTCGAAGTTCGAAGGCGCGGGCATCTACTACGGCGCGACGCACCTTGAAGCTCAGCTGTGTAATGGTGCAGAAGTAATCGTAGTAGGCGGGGGTAACTCTGCTGGTCAGGCGGCAGTGTTTCTGGCGCAAACGTCAAAAAAGGTGCATGTGCTGGTTCGAGCTAACGGATTGGCTAGCACGATGTCACGCTACCTGGTTCGACGTATCGAAGAAACGCCCAACATTGAACTTCATACCGGCACGGAGGTGGTTGCGCTGGACGGAAAGGACAAGCTTGAGCGCGTCACATGGCGCGATAATCAAACTGGTCAACACGAGTCGCACAACATTGGCCATCTCTTTTCTATGACCGGCGCGGTGCCGAATTCTGCATGGCTCGACGGTTGTGTAGCCTGCGACCAAGCTGGCTTCATCAAGACGGGCTCAGATTTGACGAGCGATGACCTGGCAAAAACCAAGTGGCCTCTCTCTCGCCCACCATATCTTTTGGAAAGCAATTTACCTGGCGTGTTCGCAGTTGGAGATATTCGTGGCGGCAACGTGAAACGAGTTGCATCTGCGGTAGGTGAAGGTTCAATTGCCATCTCATTTGTTCACCAAGTGCTTGCTGAATAGATACAAGCGTATAAAAGCGCTGAGGACCTTCGTGGCACAATCTAAACAGATATGACCTAGCCGAAAGCTTTCGACGTGCGGCGCTGCAATCACCTCCACCTATACAATCAAGTGCACGGTGACTCTATCAACGGCAAACGCAAGACGTTGCAAACTCAATTACGGGTATCGGCATCTTTTAACGGAGAGCCAGGAAACACCGAAGGCGTTTCTATTACGGGTGGTCCAAGACACGGTCTTGACACGAGTAGGAACCTTTGGGTTGTCATCGACAGGGGAACAATGGCACGATCACCGGCCGTTGCCCACGTTAATATTCGTAGTACGAGCCAGTTTTATAGCAAGGCGGTTGCTCATGAAAATCAGCATGTTGCGAATTACAATCCTGGCGGTGTGTTAGGGGATTTATGGACGGTGGACGATCTGTTTCACTACTTGCACCCTTGACGGATTCGACGGAGCAAGGACTTCTGAACAAGATTGCGCAGACGGTGCAGACGTTGGATGCCAACCAAACAGCAATTTTCAACAGCAGAAGGCGTGCCGATGAAACAGGCGGCGTACGCGGCATCAGACCCTGTCGGACCGCAGTATCTAGGCATGTGGCAGTGTCAACAATCAAGGTATCCTTGAGGAATCGAGTAACTACCGCCAATCTGACTTTTCGCATGATCGTTTCACCATTAACGAGTTTCGAGATACAGGTGAATATTGGGAATCAAAATGAGATCAAATCGATTGTTGCTATGTATTGTCCTCCTAGTGGTTCTTCACCCTACGTTGAACGCGGTAGGTATGCAGAAATCAGGCGAACAGCCAATCAAGGGTCCTTCTGTCATTATGATTGGAGTAGTTTCGGGGACCAGGCGAAGTGGTCCATCTACCTCGCGGCGGCATTTTGTTTGTGCATAAAGCCGGCTGGCAGGCATCGAGCTTTGTAGTCGGACTGAAATTGAGGAACAGGCTCAATCGAGCTCGTGAAAGTGTGAAAACTGATTCACAGCTGGAGCAAGCGCCTGTTGCGACGGCGTTACCGGCGGCAGACATGTCAAATTTTGTCGGAGCGCAAAGCGTGACCGAGAACACGACGGAACTATTGCAGCCAGTAAGGCGTCCTGAGGGGAAGGGTTCGCAAACTTCGAAAGCGTGACGTGTATTGTCCGAGTTGTGGCGCGCAGAATCTTGATGAAACTGAGACGAAATTCTGCCGCTCATGCGGCGCGGATCTACGGGCGATCTCGCGAGCACTGAATCGCAATTTACCGGTTCGACTGGCTGCTTCGCTCGACGCGTACTTCGAGAACAGATTTCAGCAGAACCTGCGCAACAGCGTGGTTAACTTGTTGGCGTTTGTGTTTCTCCTAATCGTGGGAACGGGCTATTTGATTTCGGATTGGACAGGTTTTGGAATCTTTATAGTTCCCTTTCTCGGTGGGTCCCTGGAAAAAGAAGAAGATGAAATGCGCGTGCCGTGGCCTTGTTCCTGAAGTTAGTAATATGGTTTCGATGTGAGTCCCGTCATTTTTGTTCTTCGAAGATATTGCGGGTGCGATTGATCTTTTCTTCGTTGTAGAAGAGTTATATAGAGGTATAGAGGCTTATGTCTTGTTCGACCTGACATAGCCAGCGCACCGAACGTTTGCTCCTACCGCTGGCGCAAGCGTGCAGAGATCATTTAAGATGACCGCGTTTACAGCATTAAACCTCGCTGATTTGATGGTCCAATAATGCCTGTAACCCATTGATTCTAAAGGCCCGCTTGGCTCAGGAATTGAGCCATCACCTCTATGTTTTGTGTATAAAGAACTTATTTTTCACACCGGCCTTGTCGTTGTGCGCAATTTGCGCGCATTTTCTTGGCCCTGATGCCTGCTTCTTTGATGAGTAAGTGATGCTATGACAAAAAACCGCCAGAGATAGTTCCAATGACCTTCGTCCTATCTGGTTCCCTCATGATGCAACTTCTTATGACCCCCGATCGCAGAAATACTCAGTTCACAATTGCACGTCAACTCTATAGTAAATCATAGCGACTGGACGTCTGCTAAATTCATTGAAAATCCCCGGTAATGAAAAAGCCTGCCCAATAAATCGGATCCTTCCACTTGGGGTACGCCGAAATCTCTAACTGAGCTGCACGAAGAGCGGCCGCAGGACTCCGCCCATGTTCGAAAATTTGTTTATAAAACCTCATCATTAGTTCCGTGGTCGCGTCATCATCAACCTTCCACAAACTCGCGACAACTCGACGTGCCCCCGCCATCATAAACGCCCGAGGAAGACCGGTCATGCCTTCACCTTTTACGTTTTTTCCGAGTCCGGTCTGACACGCGGAAAGCACCACCACGCTGGCATTCAGCTTCAGATCGTAAATATCCTGAATCTGAACAAAACCGTTCTGCTGGTGTCCCTGTTGATCATATAAAGACAGAACTATGCCGGATAGTTCCGGATGCGCACTATCGAAAAAGCCGTGCGTTGCAATATGAATAATTTGGTACTCACTAAGTTTGTTTGAAGTAAACACACTGCGATTAGCATCGAAGTCTGTCGCGAGAAAACTGTCTCTCTGCGGTACGAGCGACTGAATGATCTTCGCTTCACGTTGTGTAGAAAACAGTCGCGGCAGGGTTCCGGTACCCTCTAAATCAAGATCACGAAAAACAGATGCAAGGGTTGTGTTCTCTGAGGGGCGCTTCGGCTCGTTATTCCCCGGCGTCATCAATGCCGGCCGACCGGAGGAATCTTTACGTAATGCAAGCAACCGTCCATCTTCTTTCTCGAAGACAGGATTAGCGATGATTGCGATCGTCTTCGCCGGCGCGGGAACAGTCGACAATCGATTTCGTGCTGCCAAAAGAAACGAAACAGAGGGAAGCACAGTGATTTCATAATCAGTAACCAGGGGTATTGCGGCAACAGTCCCTAACGGTTTCGGCAACACTGAGAACGGCACAGAATGCAAAGGGCCATCAGGAACGATTACAAGCCGCTGCGCCGCTGAAATCTGACGTGCGGCAGGACTCAACAGCATCTCGCTGAGACGCTGAGATAGTTTTTGCACATCGGCAGCGTCGCCGGTTGGGTTCATTCGCGACGTCCCGATGTTCCGCCGCTGTTCGGGCCTGAGGGCTCGAGTTAGGGCTAATACCATCTCTTCGATTACGGATCTTTTCGGCAGTTCGAAACTGACAATGCCGTCGTGCGATACGGCCCACAAAAAACTCCGTTGCTCGCCAAGAGAATACTCAAGGAGCAACGTATTCTCGTCACTAATCGCAGCCTGGATTTCTCGTCCGGATAATAATTTTGCAGAGACAGCGGGAACTGCGGGGTCAGACGTTATGACCGAACGAACCTGATTGTATTCCTCCGTGAGTCGTAACAGTTCTTCAGCATTCAAATTCGTTTTGAGCACGGTCTGTCTTTCCGTTTTCAATTTTGCATATTCATTTCGTTTGGCCTCCACCTCACGTTTGATTTGCTCTTCGCGAGCGACCACGGCGCTTGCGCTGTTTTTTCCGAAGCCGGCGCGTGCAGACTGTGCCACTTGATCGAGTAATGTGCGCGCACGTTTTCGCTCACTTACTTCGAGGGCCTTAATTTTGGATTGATCATCTCCGCTCATTAGCAAATCAATGAGCAATTCGAAATGCTCATTGACTTCAGCAAAATAGGAGGCACGCAAATCAGATACGGCAACCTGCTTGCGCAGTGTTTCGTCAACGTCAATAGCCCCTTCAATCGCCTGGAGCGCCTCGGTGCGGTTATTCAGCTTCTTTTCTACGCCCGCAATCAGACGCAGTGTTTGCGATTCGCCAAATAAATCTTTGCTGCTTCTGTTTAGTTTCAAAGCTTCACGATAAGTCTGCAACGCCTCATCCGGATGCCCGGTTCGTTCCGTAATTCGCGCGAGTCTTACCAGCAAGTATGCCTGCTCACGAGGATCGTCTGACGCGCTCATGAGCGATTGCGCCTGGCGAAAATATTTATTTGCCAAATCGTCGTTGCCCTGGGCTGCGTAGAGCTCGCCGATATCACTTAGCGCGTAGTAAGTGTTCCGGGTCATCCCGTTTTGTTGGAAGAACGCGAGTGCTCGTTCGTAATTTTGCAGGGCTTCAGGGTATTGGCCCAGGCGGGTTTGGATTCCGGCAAGCCGGCCGTAAATCTGAGCTGCGCCGATTCTGTAATTCGCAGCTTGATACATCTCGAGCGTCTTGCGGCAATATTCCAATGAAAGATCGATGTTACCGAGCTCCTGATTGATCGAATCGAGTCCGTTGTAGACGCGCGCCTGTTTTTCAGCGTCCTGCAACAGCGTGGCTAGCGGCTCTAAACCCACGAAGATTTCAAGGGATTTCTGCTTTTGCCCGACCATCGAATACAAGCCGCCGATCTGCGTTAAGGTATCTACAACCATTGGAAGATCGGCAGCCTTATGGGCCAGGTCGAGAGACTCTTCCAGCAGTTTCAAGGAACTGTCGTAAGTGCGATTCACCATGCTTACACAGCCGAGCCAGTAAAGTGCTGTGGCCATTGTCAAAGGCTCGTTAGTTTGGCGGGAAATTTCGAGCGCCTTCAGTGCACTGTCTTTAGCACTCGCAAGGTTGCCGAGATTATAAAACGTGGCGGCAAGAGACAGATCTGCGGCGGCTTGAAGTGTCAGGTTTTGTTTCTCAACAGCGATTGCATGAGCTGCCTGGATGTCTCTCAATGCTGCCTGCAAATCGCCGTGGCGCTGCAAAAGCATACCGTCGACAATCAAGGCCTCCGCTTCAATCGCCGGCTCGTTTGCAGTGCGGGCAAGTTGACGCGCTTTATTTAATGACGCCGCTGACTCGGCGTCTTTATGAAGCGCACTAAGAGCTTGTCCGATGCGCAAATGTGCTAGTGCTAAAGAGCGGTGATCGCCGGCCGCCTGCTGGAGATCACGGGCCTTTTCATATCGCTGAACTGCTATTCGGAGGTCGGCGGCTATACCTGACTGGCGTAACTTTTCAGCAGCCTCATACTCATGTTCGGCTTGTTCGTTGCGGGCATTTTCCTGGCTCTGCGATGACGTTTGAATCGCTTGAAAGAGATTGCCGCTAATCTTTCCTTTCTCTAGTTGAGAAGCGAGACACAGGCCCGCAAGAAGTTGCGCCAGAACGGGTATCAGAACAAAGCTTTTCGTTTGAGTGAAGCTAATGCCTTTTCGACTCACTCTGAAAGCTGCGCTTTGACGTATTCCCATATGCAAGCAGGTACGTTCCATTTCTGTGCCGGGTTCTTGGCGCGCAACGACGGGTCGTCAGCACCTCTCGTACGTGGAAAGTTATCCTTGCTTCTAAAGATGCGGACCTTTTCCTTAGGTTTGTTTCCGGGCTTCCCTGGGCGTTGAGTCACCTTGATGTAAGTTCGGATAAACCTGAGCCAGTGCGTGTGTCTAATAAAATCCAGGGAGGGAGTTGCGTTCTCGTACAGAGGATAGATCTGCGCCCAGGGGAAATAGATCGACACTCCGTTTGAGTACTGGTACATCGGGCCGGTGTAACAGTTATGGATGACAAAGTTATTTTCGATCGCTTTTATGACCCTGTCACAAGCGCCAATGATTCCTCCAAAAGACTCTGGGTTCAGATTGCGACGAAGCACATCGCAGAAATCCGCGATGTCCGTGTATTGATCGTTGTAATAGGTCTGCGCATACCAGTGAGCAAAGATTACTGTACGCAACAAGTTATCGTTTTCTATCGTGCTTTCGTCGGGCTTAGCAGGGAACTTGTCAAGCAATGCTTTGGCCAGCTCATCTATTGCAGCCACTAACTCCTTAATCTTTTCTTCCGCGAGATCTGACACGGATATGTCTGCAGAACTGTTCGCTATGATTGAAAAATCGACGTAATACTTAACCGTAGCATCAACTACAGACCTTGCCAGGTCATCAGGTCGAGCGGTTTGGTCCGCTTGCAGATGTTCGAACATTGCTTTGTAAGGCCATCCCAGGTTGGCTTCGCTACCCTGAGAAGCAACCAACAGGTTGACGCTGTCCCGCAACTCGTAGCCGACCTCAATCATTGACATCAGGCAGCTATCAAAGCCAACGATATCGATTTTTTTCTTATGATTAACCTTATCGAGGGCCTTTTTGACATCGTCATGCTCAAGTACCGTCCGAAGCTGCTTAATAGTTAACGATTGCGGTGGCACGGAATCCTTAATGAGGAAGTTGCTTTCTACCCCATTTCCATGACCGGACAAGATGACGAAGTATTTATCTGCTGGATAATGCGTGATCCCCCAGTGAAGGAAATCGACTAACTCATCTACGTAACTGCCGTCGCCGGACCAGCTCGGAGCGCGATCCTTGTCATAGGTGTCAACGTAATCAGCATGCGTGGAACCATCAAAATCTCCTGGGTGAAGCTCAAAACGAATTGGACTTGAAAGTAGAGAGTACTCGGCCGCAAATTGCACGGCAGCATGAAAGTTGAATGTGGTGCGGGCGGCTGCTTGACTAGGCAAATGGACACTGCTCTTCATGGCCTTGATGGCAAAAATCATTTCGTCGCTTAGATTGTTCTCCCCGCCCAGGAAGATTAAGACGGTCCACGGCCGTTTTCGGATAGTTGCTACACTACTCTCTGTTGCCGGATCTGAGTCCGTATTCTCTGTTGTTGTTATGTTCGTCGACTCTTCCATCACGTCACCTCCTGCGCACCGATTATTGAAGACGTCATACTTATTGGGGATTCGATTGAGTAAGGCGTCTTACTCTGAAGTAGTACCTCGTCACGTTAATGTCGTCGCCAGTGCTCCGTACCGCGATTTGATAGTCACCATCAGTAAGCTGTCTGGCTGGTATATCAATCGTCGTAAAATGATTACCGTTTGCTGCGCGCGAACTCTTTAAATTTCCTAACTTCACGAGCGACTGATCGTCTGCGGTTAGGACTTCAGCTTCCAGCAAGCGAGCGGCGGTGGACTCCTGTGAATCGAGAATCAACTTGATATGAACGGTCCTGGTTTTTGGAGGCACAGGAAACTGTTTGATGCCACTGCCTTCGCTACGAAGCGTCCCCGGCGTCAAAACTGCTGCAAAGTACGATGTCTCACCTGTTCGTGGCTTTTCATTCCGACGCGGTGTGCCACTGCCGGCAACGCTGTTTTCATTCGCATTCGTCGCTCCTTGAGTCGGTTTAGTTTCCGCTCGCACATTATTTTCATTCGGCCCATTGGAATCCGTAGAATTTGCTTCCAATCGGTTTGATTGTTTGCTCGCAGCTTCGTCTCGCGAAGGCCTCATCCCCCCAAACCAAACAAGAGCGACAGCAAGCAAAAGCACCGACACGGTTAAAGCAGCCGCTAATACAGGTCGACTAAAAACTCCAGACCAAAAGCTCGACTTGGCGGCGACGAACGGAGTTGCCGTACTCAGTTGCGAGACGCGATCATCTTCACTTAGGACGGATTGCAACGCCCGCGAAAAGTGAACATGTTCCTGTCGTTCTCGAGCTGAGAGAAAGTATTTCTCGAACTCTTCTTTCTCTGCAGAGCTGAGTTTTCCGTGCACATAGTCGTCTACGAGATCGTCCTCGGCGGCCTCTACCTGGTTAAGAAACGCTTCGTCTGTGAGCAAGCGCTCTTCGACAGGCTCGCGCTCACGCGAGGCGAGTTCTCCCAATAGAAATCGCCTTATCAATTTCTCTTGATCAGGCGCTTGCATTAATTACCAGCTTTGATCGAATTCACGCCACATTGTGAACTCATATGCATATGTCTCCGATCCAAATTCATGTCAGTTTACTCTCGACACACTGAGTAACACACTCTCTCAGTGAGCGCCGCAGGCGATGCGCCTTGAGCCGCAGAGCGTTAAGGCTCAAGTTATTCTGTTCAGCCAGCGCGCGACGATTTGCCATTTTCTTTCCTGATTCTTCGTAGTAGCCACGAATGAGTTGCTGGTGGCTAGCCGACAGAGTAAGAAGACATTTTTTCATGCAGTTCAAACGAACTTCAGCATCGTCTTCCGTTTCAGTTTCCACTGATTGCCACACGACGAACTGGGGATTTCTTTGAGCATCTGTAAAGTCGTCTTGCGACTCTCGCGATACCTGCCTTAGGTATTCCCGATGTAGATTTTTCGCCACGCCATAGAAAAACTTCGTAGGTTCGCCATCATATGTTATGGCCAACTCATCAGCTTTGCGGGCCACGCGACTCAGAGTTTCATCGGCTAGTTCTTCTGGTTGGTGGCACTGGCGGGCGGCGAAGATTTTGATCAGCGTGCCCCTAATCTTTTCGTACTTGAGTCCCGCGGTATCGCGGTCCTGATCCAGCCACAGCAGCAGATTATTCAAATTCTGTTGAGTTAAAGAGGATGATTTGATCATCGGGGCGTGTCACGGGGTCTGGGCGAGACCTGTTTCGACAGAATCTGCTGCTGATTAACCCATCTCTTTTTCGGAGCAAAACTGAAGTTATCGGATCAAATACGACTTTACGCGGAAGCGGGAGTCGAGTTGGCCGATGGGTGAAGAGAACTGTCTGCGAACGGGAATCATATTAATCACTTAGGAAGCAACCAGCAACAGCAGAGTGACATGTTTTTACCTTAAGTACATATGTAAATGACACGTTAGTTCGGACATACGGAGCAGGGTTTACGGGCGTCTATGAAATCATTTGAATCAAGACAGCAAATTTACGTTAAGGAGCACGGATATGCCAGACTCACCTTCGTGTACTAAGTTTCATTTGTCTTTGCTCATAGTTCCCAAAGGGGATAAGCAGCAGATCTCTTTCGGAATAACTAAGGGGTGTGATGACAAGAACAAACCCACATGGGCCATTACCTTTCTCTTAGAAGAAAAAGACGGCGACAAATGGAAGACTCGCGTCGATTTCAAGCTGGACATCAATCTGGACGCACCAACCAAGACTGATAAGGCGGAGAAGATTGCAGACACAGGACATCTCTCTCAGCCCCAGGCTAATTGGATTACCGGTCCGATGTATGTCGCAGCAGTAAGGGAAAGCCAACAGCAGCCACCTTCGAATCAAATGCTTGACGCTATCGCCTTAGATGCTGAAGAAACGGAAAGATCCAAAGAGTTTACTGCAACGTCGAACAAGGATCTCGATGCACTCTTGGCAGATTTCGCTGTGCGCAGACGTCCGGGTCTGAAAGAAGTGTCTCTCATGTTCCTCGATATCGACTAACTCAGCTTTGGTCCGGCAATACGCAACGGATGCTATAGAGGATGAAAAGATTCTCTGCATGGCGGATGTGGATATGGACTATTCCCGTCCGCCATGCTGAACGGGAAATCTATGATCACAATCGTTCGGATCCTACTGTCTGGCTCAGTCGTTCTCCTGCTCTTCTCCTGCAGCTTGGGACAGTCGAAAAATGTCTGTCCCCCGAACCCTACCCGCTACAAGGTTTTGGCCATCAAGGTTCACATGTCCTTTGTCTTTACGGACGAGGCAAGGCAGCAAATCGACGACGCGATAAAAAATGCGCCGAATGGTTTGAAAGTAAATGGTGCCTTTTCGTCCAGTGCCGAAGACGCCACCTGGGATGCGGTAAGGAAAATCTCTGCTACACGGCGACAGGTTGTCTTTGCTAATGGGCCAATCGTCATTCCTCTACTGGTTTTGCCAAAGCGTGAGGCTTGCGACAACCAGGCTCAGACGCTCGAGAGTCATTATTAC
>Ga0247688_1000072_pt1 | contig 45407 bp, 39 predicted proteins | sample CNK29_metaG_FD_182718 | JGI IMG/M metagenome (GOLD analysis project Ga0247688, IMG submission 182718) | Soil microbial communities from Purdue University Martell Research Forest, Indiana, United States - CNK29 | ecosystem: Environmental > Terrestrial > Soil > Temperate forest > Bulk soil... | reverse complement strand
TTGCAGTTTCTCGGTGAACTTCGGCCGGTAAGCGAAACGTGATTCGAGTTGCGGCAGTCCTTCGTCGATCAGGTAGTAACCGACGTGTTTCTGCGCTTCGTTTTCGCCGGTTGCGTCGGCGGCGAGCTTGACGGCGGCTTCGCCGATCTTTAGTTCGCTGATGCGCGTGCGCTTGCTGATCTTCTCGACGACGTGGCGGTAACGATCACGCGAGGCAAATTCCATTTGCGAATAGACGCCCGCGGGATCTTCGCCCAGCACCGGCTCGATCAAGCTGACTTCTTCGAAGAAGTCGTTCCAGTCGAGCGTCGAGAGCAGGCGCATGCTGGTGATGATGTTGCCGACGGTGACTTGGGCCGCAGCCTGGCGCTGGTGTTCGTTGTGAATTATCTGTTCGACGCTCGTGGGGCCGAGTTGTTTCTCGATCCAGTCCATCGCCGGCAAGACTGACGGATGTTGCTCACGGAGACGTTGGACGAGTTGGACGAGAAACGTTTGCGGCAGATCGGCGCGTTTGCCGAGTCGTTCGGTGACGACGGTAGTTATGGCCGACGGTTGCACGGCGGCGAGTTCGAGCAGCTTGTCCGCGAGCTTGTCTGCTTCTTCGCGTTCGGCGCGAGCACTCGCGATGCTGATGGCGAGACGGCGCAGGTTTTCGACCAGCGCGAGGCGCAGCGTGATGGCCACTGCCCACACTTCGCCGATCGACAGCGGAGCGACTGTTTGATACGCGGCAATGAAACGACGCAACGTGGTCGTGTCGAGACGCGAGTCGGTGTGCGAGATCAGCACGAGTGCGACGGCGTAGATGCGCGGATAGCCTTGCAGTTCGCCTTCGGCCAGCTTCGGCAGTTCGTGGTAGTAACTTTTGGGAAGGTCGTGTCGAATCTCGCGCAGTTGTTCTTCGACGATGTGATAGTTGTCAACCAGCCATTCGGCGGCGGGCGAGATCCCACGGCCGTTGCGCAAAGCTTCGACGAGTGCTTTGTAAGCAGCTTCGAGTATGCGGCCGTTCTCGCCGAGGCGCGGCAGGAGTTGCGCACGGCCTGCACGACGAGTGATGGTCTTGTGTTCGGTGGCGAGAGTTTGGGCGTATTGTTCGAGGCGCTCAACGCTGTAGAACTCGGCCTGAAATGGTTTCTCGTCAGTATCGCGTACCTGCTTCCCAACTATTGAAGCCAATGAATCGAAGAACTCACTCATGAACGTTTATCATCGGGGTAAAAACAATAAGCGGGGGCTTCCTGGGCGATTTCAGAATATCACGAAGCGGACGCTTTCGCTTTCTGCGACCGCAACAAAGCGCAAAGCAAAAATAATAAAAGTAGTATACTCTCGCGCCATGCGCGTGTTGGGAGTAGATCCGGGCAGCCAAACAATGGGTTGGGGTGTCGTTGAAGGAGATGGGCGACGCTACTCGCTGGTTGCGTATGGGTCGGTGCGCGCGCCGTCGTCGTTAAAGTTTTCGACGCGGTTGCTGCGGATGTGCAACGGGCTTGAAGAAGTGATTGCCGAGCACCGGCCGGATGCTTGCGCGCTGGAAGATTCGTTTCTCGCGACGAATGTGAAGGTGACGATGAAGCTTGGGCAAGTGCGCGGAGTGGTGTTGCTGGCGGCTGAACGTGCGGCGTTGGAGATTCACGAGTACGCGCCGCGCTTGATCAAGCAGACGGTTGTTGGCTATGGCAATGCCGAGAAGCACCAGGTGCAGGAGATGGTGCGCTTGTTGCTGGCTTTGAAGAGTGTGCCGACGCCGCATGACGCCGCGGACGCGCTGGCGGTGGCGATCTGTCATTTTCATCACGCGCCGTTCAAGCAAAGAATCGGGGCAGCAATTTAGCTTTTTACAAAACCTCACTTAAGGAGAACACAGATGAATCCTCACGGGCCGATCATTCGGCTTTTTCTGCTTTTTGTCCTCGTTTTGCTATCAGTTCAAATCTCTTCGGGCAAGCCGCCGGGAGGCGGACGACTCGGTGTAGTTGTGGACGAACGGCTCGCTGCTTTGCGCCGCGCGCCGGAGTTGAACGCTCCGCTGGTACGCCGTCTCGGTCGTGGCCGGCTGGTCGCGATCGGTGGTTCGCGAACGAGTTCTGACGGCGTTGTTTTCCTTTTCGTCCGCGTGACGAGCCGCACTCGCGGATGGATTCAGCGTGAAGCGATCGTTTCCGCGCCGCGTCCTGGCGACGACCAGCGGTTGCTGGATCTAATAAAGGACTCGCAAGGGTTCGATCAAATCGTGCGGTCGCGCATCTTTCTCGATCACTTTCGTTATTCAGCCTTGCGGCCACGGGTTTTGTTACTGCTCGCCAATGCCGCTGAGGAAGAAGCCGCCAAACTCTCACGCGCAGCCGTCCGGCGACTCAACGGCGCGTTCAGCGCGGCGCCGGAATTTACTTACTTCATGAACTACACCGGCCTCGATCGTTACAGTCGCCAACGCGTCGGCTTCGTTTTCGATCCGCACACGAAGCGCTTCCATTACGACGGCGCCGCTTGCCGCGAACTCCTCCGGCGTTACCCTAACGCGCCAGAAGCCGCCGAGGCGCGGGAGCGCCTGAAACAGTTAGAAAGATGAAAAAAATGAAGCGCTTTACTCACAATTGCGAACGATGTTAAGCTGCGCGAAAATGACACTCAAATACTCAAATCCAAGGAGATTCAGCGATATGGGCCTCACACATGTTGCCGTGACATTACGAAGTTTTGGTTCGAAGGACAGTTTCACAGCAGACTTTCTTGTTGATACGGGTAGTATGGACTCAGTAGTACCGGCGTCCGAACTCCGACGAATCGGTGTTGAACCCGTTGGCATCGATACGTATGAACTCGCGAATGGGGAAACGCTCGAGTATCAATACGGTTTAGCGGAAATCCGCTTACTGGGAAAAACTACAGCGGGTCAGATCGTTTTCGGTCCCGAAAACTGTGAACCGATTTTGGGGGTAGTTGCTTTGGAGAGCGTTGGCCTCATTGTGGATCCAAAGACCCAAACTGTTCGAAAGTTAGGAGGCCGGCCGCTCAAGGCGATGGCCCTGAAATCGGTGGCCTAACGGCCCTCACATACCCTAAACTCTCGAAAATCTTTACCCTGGGTTGTTAATAATGCCTGTACCCCTTCGTCTATCAGGTTGTTAGACGAAGGAGAACACCCGTGCAGGCTGCTCTGAAACCTTTGCGACTTGTGAAAACTGAACCCGCGGGAGAGTTGGAAACACTCTTCCGAATGCATTACGGCCGCGTTTTTCGGACCGCCCAACGCATCACCGGCAGCGCCGCCGATGCCGAGGACGTGCTGCAAAACGTGTTTCTGCGGTTGGTGAAAGGGCAGGAAGCTTACGACCTCTCCCGCAATCCGGAGGCTTATCTTTCGCGCGCGGCCATCAACGCCTCACTCGATCTGCTCCGCAGCCGGACGCGTCTGAAGTCGGTAGCTCTTGACGAAGCCGACAACGAAACGCTCGCCGGCCGCTTCCGCAGTCCTGAAGCCTTGCACGCCGATCGAGAACTCCAAACCCTCGTTCGCCAGGCTGTCGCACGGCTCGGAAAAACCGCCGGCGAGATGTTCGTTCTCCGTTACTACGAAGGTTTAGACAACAAAGAGATCGCTGTCGTGATGGAAACCTCGCCACTTGTCGTGGGCGTCGTCCTGCATCGCGCTCGCACAAAACTGAGAAAAGAGATTGGGCACTATCTGGAGAAACACCATGAAAAGCAATAGTGATGAGATTCTGGATAAAGTTACTGCCGAGATTCGCAACGAGAAGATAGATCCGGCAGCAGTATCAGCGGCGGCGGACCGTGTTTGGGCGCGTGTCTCTGCTGCGGCAGGCGAAACTGAATTTGAGTTGCCTTCGGTCGACAGAATCGAAGGCTGCGCTGATTTTCAGTCGCTGATTCCGGCTCACCTCGCCGGCAAACTTTCCGAAGCGCGCTCGTTGTTGCTGGTGGACCACACGCACGAGTGCATTCCCTGTCGCAAGGCGATGAACGAAGCGCGTGCGCGCCGTTCGGCAGTCGCGAAAGCGCCGGCGAAAACAAAACGTTACTCGCTTCAGCCGGTGGTGTTGCGCTGGGGCGTCGCCGCGGCGCTCGTGATTGGTTTTGGTTTACTGGCGATTCCGCTCATGCAGCGCTACTGGCCGTTCGGTCAGTTTGAAGCGACGGTCCAGGCGGCGGAAGGACAAGTATTTCAAGTAGCAGACACGCGAACGGCCGCGGTCACCACCGGAGCAAAACTGCAAAAAGGCGAGAAGGTGCGCACGGCGAAAGACGCGCGCGCGGTCGTTCGTCTTGCTGACGGCTCGCTCGTCGAGATGAAAGAACGCTCCGAGCTTTACCTGACCAAGACCGGGCAGTCGACGACGATTCATCTCGATCGCGGCAGCATCGTGGTTGAAGCCGCGAAGCAGAAAGACGGCCAGTTGTTCGTTGAAAGCGGCGACTCGCTGGTGTCAGTTACGGGAACGATCTTCTCGGTCAACAACGGCACGAAAGGTTCGCGCATTTCCGTGATCGAAGGCGACGTGAACCTGAACCACGCCGGCAGCGATCGCGTGCTGCGTCCGGGTGAACAGGCGACTACGAATCCGGCCATCTCAACGATCCCGATCAAAGACGAAGTGGCGTGGAGCAAGAACGCCGGCCGTTACGCGCAACTGTTGTCAGGACTCGCGACGCTCAAGGCCGAACTCAAGAACGTTCAGCAACCGAATCTGCGCACTTCAACGCATCTGCTCGATCTGATGCCGGAAAACACGGTGGTCTACGCCGCGTTGCCGAACCTGACTGAATCGATCACCGAATCGCATCGCATTATTCAGGAGCGCATGAGCCAGAATCCGGCGTTGCGCGAATGGTGGGAAAAGGAACAGGCGGGACGTGCACAGAACATGGACCAGGTGGTCGAAACGATTCGCCAGTTTGGTTCTTATCTCGGCGACGAGATTGCGGTCTCCGTGTCGATGAATGCAAACGGCAACCCGGGCGACCCGCTCGTGCTCGCCGAGCTGAAGAACTCCGAAGGCTTCCGCGCTTTCCTCGAACAGGAGATCGCGAAGGTTTCTACCGGGCAAAATCGACCCGAGATCACGTTTGTCGAGAATCCGGCAACAGCCACGGAAGCCGTTGGAAAAGATCGTCTTTACGTTTGGATTCAAAATAATCTTTTCGCCGCGAGCCCAAAGTTGGCGCAACTGCAGCAACTCAAGAATTTGATCGGTAACGGCGGCACGAGCAGTTTCACTTCGACGCCGTTCCACGATCGCATCGCGCAGGTTTATCAGCAAGGCGCCGGCATCGTGGTGGCTGCGAACCTCGAGAAGGTTGTGGCGCGCGCCATGGCCGAACACGCGTCGGAACCGGATGCGGCGAAGCGCCAGAGTGCGTTCAATCAGTTGGGCCTGACGAGCGTGAAGTACTTCGTGCTCGATCAGAAACAGTCGAATGGCAAGACGCACACGCAAGCTTCGCTTTCGTTCAGCAATACGCAGCGCGGCATTCCTTCGTGGCTGGCGGCGCCCGGTCCGATGGGTTCGCTCGAATACATCTCGCCGGACGCGAATGTGGTAGCGGGTTTCGTCGTCAAGAATCCGGTTTCACTGGTTGACGATCTGCTCGGCGTATTGGAGACGGTGTCACCTGAGCTGCGCAAGAACCTCGACAAGCAGCAGGCAGATCACGGTTTGAATTTGCGTAACGACATCGCGGCGCCGCTCGGTGGCGAGTTTGCTTTCGCGATTGATGGGCCATTGCTGCCGACGCCGTCGTGGAAGCTGGTGTTTGAAGTTAACGACCCGGCGCATTTGCAGCAGACGCTCGAGCGCGCGGTGGGTGAAGTCAATAAGGAAGCCGCGAAATTTGGCAAGAGCGGGTTGACCTGGGAGCAGAATCAGCTTGACGGGCGTGTGTATTACACGCTGAAGTCAGCGGATTTTGGGCTCGTTGAAGTCAACTACACTTTTGCCAACGGCTACATGATTGTTGGCCCCAGCCGCGCGTTGGTGCAGCGTGCGATTACGGCGCGTGAGAGTGGTGCGTCGCTGTTGCGTTCGGCGAAGTTCACCGCGGGCTTGCCGGCTGACGGCAACGCAAACTTCTCGGCCGTGTTCTATCACAACCTCGGCGCGCTGGTGCCGGCGGGTGTGGCGAGTGCGGCGGCGAATTTGCCGAGCGGGCCGCAGCAAGCAGTGAAAGCGCTGACGGCAGACATGTCGCCGACCCTGGCTTACGCGTACGCGCAGGGCGACAGCATCACGTTTGCGGCGAACACGGAAGGTGGGCCATTCGGTCTCGGGCCGGCAACGATCCTCGGCATGCCTAGTTCGTTGGAGATGCAAAACATCATCGAACGCGGCATGAAGAATAAGAACTAACTAAGCAAACGGAGCGCGGGCGAGCCGCCCGCGCTCAGGAGTAGCGGCTGCGGCGCTCAATATGAAGCTCATATCGATCTCGCTCGTGTCGTGGTTGTTTGGGTTGCTGCTGCTGATGTCGTGGTTTGACGTCAGCAGCGCAACCGTTTCCGTCTTGATCATTACCGCACTCTTGTTCTCACTTGCGTATGCTCCATCGCTCTTCTGGCTGCGTCGTCGCATGGGCGGTTGCCGTCCGGCGTTGCTGTTTCCTCTCTCCTCAGCCATCATCCTCAACCTGCCTGTGTTTCTGATCGAAGCCCTCGCGATTGGCAGAACTTTAGCGCCGGTCGAAGCGTTAGCATGCAGCGGCGCATTTCTGCTGATGGGCACAGTCTTCGGACTCGGATTCGTTTGGAAATATCAGAACGCAGCGCTATAAAGAGCACCTATGGCACTCCCCGCGACAGTTCACGAGGAACTGATCAGGCCTCGAACAGTTGACGACCCGGCCGTGATCGATCTTCACGGCTTGAGCGTCAACTTCGGCAGACGGCAAATACTCAAAGGCCTGCACGGCGATTTGCGCGGCCGCGCGATCGGCCTGCTTGGCCCAAACGGCGCGGGCAAGACGACGCTGATTCACACGCTGCTCGGCTTTCATCCGCCTTCAGCGGGCACGGCGCAGATCTTCGGTTACGACATCATCGATCAAACGAACAAGATCAAAGCGCTGATCGGTTATATGCCCGAGCGCGATTCGTTCATCGCGAAGATGACGGCCGTACATTTCGTTCGCTTGATGGGCGAGCTGTCCGGGCTTCCTTCCGACGCGGCACTCGAACGCGCGCATGAAGCACTCTTTTATGTCGGCCTCGGCGAAGCGCGTTATCGCCGGCTCGAAACGTATTCGCTCGGCATGAAGCAACTCGCCAAGCTCGCGCAGGCGATCGTTCATGGCCCAAAGTTGATCTTCCTCGACGAGCCGACCAACGGTCTCGATCCGCCGGCGCGACTGCGCATGATCAAGCTCATTCGCGAGATTCGCGACAGCGGCCAGGCACACATCGTTCTCTCATCGCACCTGCTGCTCGATGTGGAAGAATGCTGCGACGAGATCCTGATCCTGCGCGACGGGCAGATCGCGGTCTATTGCAATCTCGAAGAAGAACGAAAGTCGAATCGCAAGTTTCTGATGCTGGAAGTACGCGGCGATAAGCAACGATTTGTTGAGGCGCTGACGCGGCTGGGCTGTGAGTACGCGGTGTCGAGCGACAGCCGGCTCAAGGTCGTGTTGCAGGACGGAGTCGAGGTACGCGATCTTTATCGTCTCGCTGCCGAAACCGAGATTCAGATCCGGCGGCTGAGCTACAAGCGCGACTCACTCGAAGACATTTTTCTTAAAGCGATGGAGAACGGTTATGGCGGTTTATGAACAGACATATAAGCGCTACGCCGGTACGCTGACTCCCGAGTGGAGCCGGTTTCTCATCATTCCGCGTCACGCTTATCGCGCCGTTTTCAATTCGAAACTGTTCACTGCGTTCTTCGTGATCTGCTTCCTGCCGTTGCTGGTCGAAGCAATCCTGATCTACCTGCACCACAACATCAACGCGCTCGCGATCATGAAGATCAACGTGCGGGAAGTGGTGCCGATCGATGCGTTCTTCTTTCAGGTATTCATCAACATTCAGGGCGGCTTTGCTTTCTTTGTCGCTTTGCTGATTGGGCCACCGCTGGTCTCGCGCGATCTGCGCAATAACGCGCTGCCGCTTTATCTTTGCCGCCCGTTTTCGCGCACTGAATACGTGATGGGCAAGATGTCGGTGATTCTGATTCTGCTGTCGGCGATCACGTGGCTGCCGCAGTTGTTGCTGTTTCTCTTCCAAGCATACCTGGAGGGATTCACGTGGTTCCGCACGAACCTCTGGATTGCGAGCGCAATCATAATCGGCGGGCTTGTGTGGGTGTTGTTGCTCGCGCTGCTTACGCAGACGATCTCCTCGTTAGTTAAATGGCGCGTCGTGGCGAGCGCTGCTTTGCTGGGCCTGTTCTTCATTCCGGCGATCTTCGGCGAGTTCATCAACCTCGTGTTTCAAACGCACTGGGGCCACATCATCAGCCTCGACGGTTTAATGAGGAACGTCACGGCGGGATTGTTCGGCACCTTCGAACGCGTCGCCGGCACGATAGAGGTCACTGACTTCAGCGAAACCGTGGTTCGCCAAATACCGGTACTCGAGCCGCCGTTGTGGTGTTCGTGGGCCATGTTGTTTCTGATCTGCGCAGTTTGTCTCGCAATATTATCGTGGCGAGTGAAAGCTTACGAGGTCGTGCGATAGTTCGATGACTATTCCTGCTGATCAACTCATCGTCTTCGACAACGTCTCCAAGTTCTACGGCGAGATTCTCGGAGTCAACCGCGTGAACCTGCAGATCGCGCCGGGCATTACGAGCCTCGTCGGCCCGAACGGAGCGGGGAAGTCGACGCTGATGAACCTTATGACGGGCTTGTTGCGGCCGACGCGTGGCAGGATCACGCTGCTGGGAATTCCTACGGATCAACCGGAACAACTCTTTCGCAAAGTCGGTTACTGCACCCAGTTTGATTCATTTCCCCGCGGGCTGACCGGCCGCGAGTTTCTCAATTCGTTTCTGGCCGTTCACGGTTTCAATCGCAAGCGCGCCGCCGAGTTGAGCCAGCTCGCGCTCGAACGCGTGAATCTCGTCGAAGCGGGCGATCGAAAAGTCGCTGGTTACAGCAAGGGCATGCGGCAGCGCATTCGGCTCGCGCAGGCGATCGCACACGAGCCTTTGGTCTTGATTCTCGACGAGCCTCTCAACGGGCTCGATCCGATGGTGCGTTCAGAAACGATCGCGCTTTTCCGGAAGCTCGCCGCCGAAGGACTGCACCTGATCATCTCGTCGCATATCCTGCACGAAGTCGACATGATGTCTGACCGCGTGGTCCTGCTGAACAATGGTTACATCGTTGCCGAAGGGAACGTTCACGGCGTGCGCGACGAGATGGAAGAGCACCCGATGCAGATCCTGATTCGCTGCGATCAACCGGCGAAGCTGGCGGCTTATGTCTTCGGCAAGGACCACGTCGTCGAAGCACGGGTGCACGACGACCGCCGCGGTTTGTTTGTGAAGACACGCGACGCGGACGGTTTCTACCTGATGTTGAATCGCGCGATAGCCGAGGGCGAACTCAGCGTCGAATCGGTAGCGCCGGTTGATGATGATCTGAGTGCCGTTTACCAGTATCTGATTGGCACGAGTGGCGGAAGCGCTTAGGAGTTGAGGACGAATGAGTTCTGCGATTGATGCTGTAGCAAACAGGACGAGTGGCGGGCCGTTGCCGTGGGGGCTTTGGTTCCGGCAAATCGCGGCGATCTTTCGGATCGAAGTGCAGAAGAATTTTCTCGGCCGGCGCGCGATTCTGATCTACTTAATGGCGCTGCTGCCGCTCTTTCCGCTGTTTGTGCTCGCGCTCTTCCAGCCGCCCGACAAGGACTGGAGAGACTTCAATAACTACAGCATCATCTACTCGATTCTTTACAACGGCCTGATTCTGCGCACGGTGGTGTTCTTTGGTTGCGCCTGGATCTTCATGAACCTGTTTCGCGGCGAGATCGTGGACCGCAGCCTGCACTACTACTTTCTCAGCGCGGTGCGGCGAGAAGTTTTGGTCGTCGGCAAGTATTTCTCCGGCCTGGTCACGTCGATGGTTCTGTTTACGGGCACGACCGTGGCGGCGATGTTGTTGCTCTACTTTCCGCATTTCAGTTCGCAGAGCGCGCGCTATTTTACCGAAGGCAAAGGTCTCACCCAGATTCTCACGTACGCGGGCATAACGATGCTGGCGTGTGTCGGCTACGGAGCTTTCTTCGTGGTGGTGGGATTGTTCGTGCGCAATCCGATTATTCCGGCGCTACTGCTCTACGGTTGGGAGTGGATCAATTTTCTGTTGCCGCCTTTGCTGAAGAAGATCAGCGTCATTCACTATCTCAACTCGCTGATGCCGGTGCCGGTTTCGCAAGGGCCATTCGCCGTTGTGGCGGAGCCAACGCCCGCGTGGATCGCGATTCCGAGCATGTTGGGGGTGACGTTGATCGTGCTGGTCCTCGCCGCTTACCGGATTCGGCACATGGAGATCCGTTACGGCAGCGACTAAGTCATTCCTTCACGCGCGTATCAACTGCGATCCAGTTCAGTTCCCACGTCTTGCCGCCGTCGTCTGAGAACGATTGTTCGAAACGGCAAGACGTCGGCGTGATGTCTGAGATCACGAAACGGACGAGAATCGAGCGGCCGTTCAACGTGTCCTGGTTGTAAAACTCACCGCGCCCGTTCTTGAATTCGCCAATCGCCGGCGGCACGAGCACGCCCGCGTTGGCGTTGGCGAAGTTCAAGCTCCATTGCCGCGACTGCGGATTGTAAAGACGCAAACTCATTCCCTCGAACGTTCCCGCCGGGCCACTCGCTTTCAGTTCCACCAGATTCGCGCGGCCATCCATCACCTTCGTTACGCGCGTCGTTCCTTCATACTCGACCCACGTGGTCGAGCCCGTCAACGGCTTGACGAGGCGTTTGAGCTGCGTTTTCCAGGTGCCGAACTCGAAGTCAAAGTCATGTTGCTGGGCGTTGGTGGCCCACGGATAAACACAGATGAGACAGAACAGGAGTGTGATTTTCAGTAGCATGCCGAGAAAGGTATTTGCCCATCGCGGCCCAGGTCAAGAAGTTACTTCCAGGTAACTGCGAGGTTCGGCAGAAAGGTTGCCAAAAGGTGGAATTGGATCGCGAAAAGTGGTATAAGCAACGCACGACTCGCCCCTAACTAGCCCCTAGTTTCTACGTCCCCCGGTCGTTACCAGTACGTCCTCTTATAAGGTGGGTGTCTATGTCCAGGTTGCTCCTCGTTGTTGTGGTGGCAGTCGCTTCCGCCGTGTCTGCGAGTCCTGTTCCTGCCCAGTCCAATCTTCACCGGGACTTCGACACGTCGTCGCGTGAACCCTATTCAGAATCGAAGCGCTTGTACAAAGAAGGCGTGAAGTATGCGCTGGCCGGGTTGTTTACGCAGGCGGCGGAGATCTTCCAGCAGGCAGTCAAACTCGATCCAAAATTTGCCGATGCGCATTTCGCTCTTGGGCATGCTTATTTCGATATGGGCCAGTGGCAAAAGGCCGCTGACAGTTTTCAGCGCGCACTGGAAATAAATCCGAAGGATACTGAAGCGCAACAGCGAATGGACTACGCCCGGCAAATGCTTGCCGGCGGCACTGTGAAGGGAAGCAGCAAGAAGAAGGAGAACGCCGCTTCCGAACCTGCACGCAAACCGTTTGCTGAACAGGTTTCGTTGACTGCTAAGACACCATCGCCCAGCGACAATGCGGAGGGCACGGAAAAGACCGACAGCACGACTAAAACTCCCGACAATCCAACCGCTGTACCGCCGGCCACTGACGCTGCGACGAATGCGCCTTCAGGCGCGACCGACGGCGCCAACAACGCGCCCGCGAACAGCCCTGAAACTCCCACGACTGAAGCTAACGCCGCCGCTACTGAATTCGCGCTCACAAAACTCTATCGCGTTGGTCCGGGCGACGTGCTCGACGTGCGCGTCAACAATTCGCAGGCGCCGCAGTCCACGCTGTATACCGTCACTCCCGCCGGCTTGCTCGAGCATCCGATTCTCGCGGAGCCGATGCACGTTGTGGGGATGAGCCCGGAAGAGATCGGCACTGCGATCGAAGCGGATTTGCAGCGCCGCGCTTTGATGGAAACTCCGAAGGTCTCTGTCGGCGTGCGCGACTACGCGAGTCACACGATCCTGGTGAGTGGCCTTGTAAAAGACTCGGGCACCAAGATACTTCGGCGCGAAGCGATTCCGCTTTACGTCGTCGTCGCCGATGCCCAGCCGCTGCCGGAAGCCGGCCGAGTGATTGTGGTGCGCAGCGAAACAAACCAGACTTTCGAGTCAGATCTCAATCAACCGACGGAGATGAACATTCTCGTTCGTCCCGGTGACGTGATCACCCTCAGCGCGAACGTGACGCAGTTTCTTTACGTGGGCGGCGAGGTCAAGGCGCCCGGTGAGAAAACGTATCGCCGCGGGCTCACGTTGACGCAAGCGATTATTTCCGCGGGCGGCACGACGAACAAAGGGAAGGAAGCGCGACTCGGTCGCGACGACGGTCACGGTTTCCTGACGGTCACGAAGTTTAAGTTGAAAGAGATCGAATCCGGAAAAATAGCGGACCCGGTGGTCCGTCCCGGCGACCGGATCATGATCATGGAGTAAACGACAATGACGCCGGCAAGAAAAACAGATGCGAGCCAGAGTGACGCGGCAACGTTAGCGTTGTGGCGGGCGGCGGAAACAGGCGATCTGGTTGAGCTTGAATCGCTGCTGCCGCGAGCTGATGTTAATGCTTGCAACGAACACGGGGTGACTGCGTTGATGCGCGCGGCGCAGAATGGTCACATAAAGATCGTACGTGCGTTGCTGCAAAACGGCGCCGACGCGAACATGAAACGCAACGACAAGTTCACGGCGTTGGCGCTGGCGGCGTTCTTCGGCCACACGGAAGTCGTGCGCACGCTGATGGAGTTTGGCGCAGATTCACAGGCGGCTACGCGACATGACACGTCGCCGCAGATGTGGGCCAACGCGCGCACGTTCAATGCAGTGGTGAAGTCACTCCAAAAACAAGCAGCCGCACGACCGGAGCCTGTGTCGCTCCGGTTACCTGCTTCTGTGCGTGCTCGCGTTTCGGAACCTGAACCTAAACCTGTTCCTGTTCCCGCTCCTGTTCCCGCTCCTGCTCCGGAAACTTCCGCGCCTCGGCCTGTTTCGACGGAGATCAGGACGTTAAAAGAACCACCAGAGATTTGGGACCTCGTTCATGAAGTGCCGCGACGATTCGATGCGCGTTCGGCGTTCATGGCGCGTTTTCAGTCGTTGCGGCGTGGCTGGGCCTTTCGCGTGGCCGCCGGAATAATCGTGGTGGCGATGGGCGTGGTCGGCATGTTGGTTTTGCGTAGCGTGCAAGCTCGGAGTGAGAGAAACTCCGCGCGACAGGCCGAGGCGTCTCCCCAGGCGACTGTGCAGATCGAAAAAGCGAACACGGTCAGCAACTCACAAGCGATCAGCAACAACGGCTGGCAAGCGGTGAGCGACGGCAGTGTGCCAACGGCAACCACGCCGCTGCCGACGCTACCCGATGTTCCGCCGGCAACTATCAACTCAAGCGCTGCGGGTGTCACCGTTCGCAAAGGTTCGCGAGCGGCATTCCTGAGTTCACAGCGCGCATGGAGTAGCGCGACGAGACGCGATGTTGCGGATGAAGTCGTTCAACCGGCAAACCCGGTGGTGGAGAAATCCGATCCAGCGCCGCGGCCGACTGCGGTGGCGAACAAGCCTGCAACGCCGGCGCCGTTGAGTCCGCAACTGATCTCACCGCCAAAAAGTGCGACGCCGAAAGGCAAAGTAATTCAGTGGCCGTGACGTTCAGGATTTTGGTGCGGGTGTTTGTGACAGGAAGATCTCGCGGCGTCCGAACATCCGCGCATCGAGTGTGGTTCTCGTGATACTGTGACCTAGGTAGGTTGTCGAACCGCAGCAATCCCACCGACCGCAGTCGGTGGTTCTTTCATACTCAGCCTAAATCTGGATGATGCCCCGGCGGACGCCGATGGTTACGGCCTGGGTGCGATCCGCGGCGCCGAGCTTTTCCATGATGTGCTTAATATGCACCTTGACCGTCTCTTCTGAAATGAACAGCCGGTTCGCAATGTCACGGTTCTTGTTCCCGCCCGCCACTTCCCGGAGCACTTCGATCTCACGCTCGGTCAACGTCTCGTCGCTCATATGCTCCGCGAGCTGCGACGCGATCGCCGCGGGAATGCGTTTCTTCCCCGCGTGAACCTGGCGCACCACGTCCAGCAATTCCGCTGGCGGCATGTTCTTGAGCAAATATCCTCGCGCGCCTGCTTGCAACGCGCGCTGAATCTCCACGTCGCCTTCAAACGTCGTGAGCATGATCACGCGCGCGTCCGGAAACTCGCTGCGAATCGCGATCAGAATGTCGATGCCGCTCATATCCGGCAGACGCAGATCCAGCAACGTAACGTCCGGTTGCAGTTGCTTGAACGCCTGAAGCGCTTCGGCGCCGGTAGCGGCGGACCCGGCAAGCACCATGTCCGGTTGGCTGGTAACGAGCGCCGCGATGCCTTCGCGCAATAGCGGATGATCGTCAACACTGAAGATTCGAATCGGAGTTGAATTGCTCATGTCGTTTCTTTCTGCGGGGCAAAAGCAATGTGAGCGGGTATCGACAACTCGACTTCCGTTCCGGTGTTTATGCGGCTCCAAATTCTGAGCCGCGCGCCAATGCTCTCGGCGCGCTCACGCATTCCTGACAAGCCCCAATGACCGTCCTTTCCTGACTCCAACACCTGCGAGTCGATGCCGGTGCCGTCATCGCGCACCACGATGCGCAGGCTCTTCGCCGCATATTCCAGTTCGACTTCGATCTTGCCGGCTTGCGCGTGACGAAACGCATTCACGAGCGCTTCGCGGCCGATGCAATACGCTTCGTCGCGAATGATCGGGTGCAACCGGGAAGAAGCAAAAGCAGGAGCAAGCCGATGGTGATTCGGGAGAGATGCACGCTTATCCGTCCTGTCCGATGTGCGCATCATGATACTGCAAAGGTGAGAAAGCTGTCGCAGTCTAGTAGACTGTAATCATGAGTAAGCCAGTTCAGATTCTGTTACAGACGACGATTCCCGCGGTGGCTGACGACTGGAACGTCGATCGGTTTTCGTTGCTGACTGAACACCTGCGTTCGCTGCAGGATGAAAACGGCGAGCCGCTCTATCACGTCACGACGCGCAATCGTGAAGAGGACGCGGAAGGAAACGATCCGATCTTGCAGACGCTCGACAGCAGCGAGTTTGCTGAACTCTGGTTGCTGGCGGTCGACACTGGTAACGGGCTGAGCAAGCCGGACTGTGAAGGCATCACGCGTTTTCGCCAACGCGGCGGTGGAATCATGTCAACGCGCGATCACCAGGATCTCGGTTCTTCACTTTGTACTCTCGGTGGCGTTGGCCTGGCGCATTTCTTTCACACCAAACATCAGGAACCCGATCCATCGCGCCACGTGCGCGACGATCAGGAGAATCAAGATATCTCGTGGCCCAACTATCATTCGGGATCGAACGGCGACTACCAGAGCGTGTCGGTGGTTGAGCCACGCCATGAACTGATGAACAGTGCTGAGAACGCGTCAGGTGTGATCGAGTATTTCCCGGCGCATCCACATGAAGGCGCCGTTGGCGTGCCTGACGACATGAAAGACGCGCGCGTCGTGGCGACTGGCGTTAGCCAAACAACCGGCCAGCGTTTCAATCTCGTGGTCGCTATCGACGGGAGTGTTGACGAGCACGGCAATCGTTGCGGCCGCGCGGTCGCCGAGTCGAGCTTCCATCACTTTGCTGATTACAACTGGGACATCGCGAAAGGCTGTCCCAGTTTTCTGCTCGAACCTCCGGGGCACGAGATCGAACGCGATCCAGCGCGGCTGCGCGACATCAAAACGCACGTCGCGAATCTCGCTTCGTGGCTCGCATTCCGATAATTCCCGATCATTTACAGCCGTGGGGATGATACGATGGGGCTTGCTCTCACACTCCAAGCCTCAAAGAGGATCCCCATGGCGAAAACAAAGAAAGGCCTGTCGCGCAGGCGTTTTCTGCAAGGTGTCGGTGTGGCCGGCGGTTCAGCCGCGCTCTACGAAACAATGACGGCACTCGGACTGATCCACGTGCCGGAAGCGTGGGCGGGTCCGTCGCAGTTGCCGGCAGGTTCGGGCAACGGCAAGAAAGTAATCATTCTCGGCGCTGGAATCGGAGGGCTTACTGCCGCTTACGAACTCACGCGCGCGGGTTACAAGTGCCAGGTCATCGAATTGACTGAACGGCCGGGCGGACGTAATCACACTGCTCGTCGCGGCACTGTTCTGGTCGAGAAGAACAAGAAGGGCGAGACTCTCAAGCAGGTTTGCAAGTTTGACGAAGGGCTTTACCTCAACCTTGGGCCGGGACGTCTTCCGTATCATCATCGCCGCGTACTTCACTACTGCGAAGAGCTGGGTGTGAAGCTCGAAGTCTACATCATGCAGACGATGGCGAACGTGTTTCAGACCGACAAAGCCTTCGGCGGCAAAGCGACGGTGCGGCGGCGCATTTACAACGACATTCAGGGATACATTTCGGAAATGCTCGCCAAGGCGGTAAATCAAAAGTCGCTCAACGAGAACCTGAATGACGAAGACCGCAACAACCTGATCTCGCTGCTGCAGAATTTCGGCGATCTCAGCAAGGACAACACTTACACCGGTTCGACACGCGATGGCTGTCACATCACGGTTTACGAGCCGTGCGAAGCAGGTCCCAAACTGCCGCTGAATGAACTGCTCAAGTCGGAATTCTGGACGCACCGGTTTTACCAGTCGTTTGAATACGAGTGGCAACCGACGCTCTTTCAACCGGTCGGCGGCATGGACAAGATCGTCGATGGTTTTACCAACAAGATTGGCAAGCTGATTCAGTACCGCACCGAGGTCCTGCACATTGAGACCCGCAACGACGGCGTGACGGTTTCGATTCGAGACTTGAAGACTGGTGTTCGTTCAAACATCACTGCCGATTACTGCATCAGCAACATCCCGCTGCCGATCCTCAGCAAGATCGGCAACAACTTCGCCAAAGATTTCGCCGACGCGGTTGCCACGTGCGTTTATGACCCGACGTGCAAGCTCGGTTGGCAGGCGAACAATCGTTTTTGGGAAAACAATCAGAACCAGATCTACGGCGGCATCAGTTACACCGACGACGCGATCACGCAGATGTGGTATCCGTCGTATGACTACTTCACGAAGAACGGAACGCTGACGGGCGTTTACAACTACGACAACGACGCGATCGAGTTTGGGGAGATGACCCTGGAGGATCGCATCAAGACCGCGCGCAAAGGCGCAGTCAAGTTGCATCCGGAGTTTGCGGATACGAACGTGGTGCCGCCTGACAAGGCGATCTCGATTGCGTGGCAGAACATGCCGAACGAAGGCGGTGGTTGGGCCAACTGGGATCCGAACAACGACAATCACACGAAAGCTTACTCGCGTTTGCTGGCGCCGGATCGGCGGTTCTATGTGACCGGCGATCAGGTGTCGCAACTGCCTGGCTGGCAGGAGGGCGCGATGATGTCGGCGGAACACGTGATGCAACAGATCGCGAGCAAGGGATTGTTGAAGGCGCCGCAAGTGATTCACGCGCCCAACACGCGTCGCTTGATCCACGGCCGGTCTTAGCAAACGGCGGAGCCGGGGCGACTACTTCTACGTCGCAATCGAGTCTTTGAGCTGAAACCACTCCGAGATCATCTCGATGCACAACCGCTCTGCTGCATCCTGATCCGGCTCGGATGGCAAAGAAGAGCGGACGTAAGCTTCCTGCGACAACGCAAAAAGCCGTTCCGCTTCGGCTTTCACTTTATCGAGTGGCCACGCGCCGCGCTTGATGTCCAACAGCTCCGGCGCGTCGGCGCGCTCGACATACAGAGCACCTTCAGTAAGAAACTCAATTCCCATCCGCAACAGCCGAATCAAGTGCGCCGCGTTCTTCGCATCGTAACCAACGCGGCGCACTAACTCGCGCCGCTTCTGGCCCATGTAACAGCAGGCTCAGCACGTTTGGATTGCATTGGAGCAGCAGGCGGATGAACTTTCGCACTTCGTAAAAGACGCAGTCCCACTCTCCTTCCCATTGCTCGTAAACGTCTTTGCGGCCGAAACCGAGATAGTGCTCTAATGGGCCAACGTAAATGCCCATCACGTCTTTATCATCAATTGAATCAGGATCACTTTTGGGAACGTACATCCCATGTGCGACACTGCCGCGCCAGCAGAGCGAGATCAATCCCTCCGGCAACAGCTCGTTTACCTGTTGAGGCGAGAGACCTTTAAGTTCGATTTTTGGTGCCTGATGATTCAAGCTGACATTCTCTACCATGATTTGCGACGACTGCGAACGTTTGCGACTCGGAGCGCGGCCGTGGGCGCGATCGTGTGGCTGTTGCTTATTCTCACCGTCACGACCGACTCACATGAGACCGAGCTGATTCACAAGGTAGTTTTCTTCGCCCTGCTCGTGCTGGTGCCGCTCGGGTTGTCGCTTGTTACCGGCCGGCGGCAAGAGGGCAGTATAGGTTTATTTCGCGTTGCCGTCATGGCTCAACCACTCGCGGCGATCGCGACCATCGCGTCGTTCTTTCTCGAAAAAGGATTACCTTCAGCCGCGCTTTCCGCGACGTGGCTGCTCTTTACTGCCATCGTCGGCTTGTTTGGGCTGACCAGGCTGCTAAGGCGCGGACTTTATCCTTTGGCAGAGTCGAGCGTCGATGCCGGTTTGCTGTACTTGCCGGTCGCGGGCGGTTGGCTGGTGATTTATCGTTACGGCATTCAGCCTTTCGATTACGGCGAAACGATCATTCTGCTGACGGTGGTCCACTTTCACTTTGCCGGTTTCGCTGCGCCGATCATCGCGGGCATGGCCGGCAGGCTGCTTACAAAATCGCAAGCGTCGGCCGGCAGGCTCTTTCCTTTCGTTGTCTTCGCCCTCATCGCCGCGCTGCCGTTGGTCGCAGCGGGCATTACATTTTCACCGTGGTTGGGTCTAGCCGGAACGCTGCTGCTCACGACCGGCCTGATGATGCTGGCCGTGATCACGATTGGGAAGGTATTGCCGCGAGTTAGAGCTTTGGGTCCGCGTTTGTTGCTGCTGTTCGGTTCGTTGTGCAGTTGCGTCGCGATGGTGCTCGCGTGCCTTTACGCGTACAGCATCGTGACGCATACGTTGATTCTCAGAATTCCCACGATGGCGATGTCGCACGGGCTGCTGAACGCATTTGGCTTTGCCGCTTGCAGCCTGTTCGCGTGGTCCACGATCACGGTAAGCGACCTGCGTGACTAATCTTCGATGCGCGCTTAAGTTTTGAGTTCAAGCTTTAGCTTGCGGCCGCAAGGCAGCCTAAAGGCTGAACTCAAAGCGGGTTGCTGTGTTGGCGCACCGCACTGCCGAACGCGGCACTGCGCCGCCGTGAAACGGGCACGCGAACGCCACTGTCGAGTAGCGCGAAGAAGGCGCCGGCTCGCGTACGCCGCAGCTCTCGAATCGCGTCGAGGCGAACGAGTGCGCCTCGATGTGCGCGCAGGAATCCGTGCTGTTGCAGCCGCTCTTCTAACACCTGAAGCGATTCACGCAAAAAGTGGCTGCGCGTTCCCACCCACAATTGACTGTAATTTCCGGCCGCTCCGATCCAGTCGATCTCGTTGAGGTGCAGCACTGTCGCGCCGCGCGCGGTCGTCACCACGATCGTCTCGGTGCGAGTTGAATCGATACTCGACTCCAACCGCGTTCGCAACCTCTTGATCGTGGCCGCAAAACGCGCCTCACTGACGGGCTTCACCAGGTAATCGAGTGCTTCAGTTTCGAAGGCGCGAATCGCAAACTCATCGAACGCCGTGAGGAACACGACCGCCGGCATCTGTTCGACGGTCCGTCGCTTGATCACTTCAAAGCCGTCGAGACCCGGCATCTGGATATCGAGAAACACGACGTCAGCCGACGCATCGTCGAGCGCTGCGAGCACTTCCATTCCGTTGCGGCATTCACCAGCGACGGCAAACTCCGGAAACGCGGCGAGCAGTTGTCGCACGCCCCGGCGCGCGGCGGGCTCATCGTCGGCGATCAACGCTTTCCACTTAGCTGGTTTCACTCGTCGGTCTCCGGTCGCAGTTCGTGATATGGCACGCGCAGGATCGCGATTGTACCGCCTTCACGACGCGGACTGATCTGGAGAGACGCGCGTGCACCGTAAAGCGCGCGCAAGCGTTCGCGCGTGTTCTCGATTCCATGCCCGGGCGGCGCTGCGACCTGCGCGTCGATGCTTATGCCATCGTTGACGACCGACAACTGCAAAAAATCGCCGTCGCGTTCAGCCGTGATGCTCAAGAAACCGGCATCGGGATGTTTCGCGATGCCGTGGCGAATCGCGTTCTCGACGAGATGTTGCAAAGCAAAACTCGGCACCGCGGCGGTGAGCAGTGAATCGGGAATACTGAACTCCGGCCGCAAGCGATCGGAGAAACGCGCTTGCTCGATCGCGATGTACTGGCGCACGAGTTCGAGTTCTTCGCCCAGCGTGACTTCATTCGCGCGATGACGCATCAACGTGCTGCGCAGGAGTTCGCTGAGATGCTCCACGATGCGCACCGCACCCGTGCGATCGTCGTCACGCACGAGCACCGTGATCGTGTTCAGCGTGTTGAAAAGAAAGTGGGGATTGATTTGCGCCTGGAGTGCCGCAAAGCGTGCGCTCGAGAGTTGTTCGGAAAGACGGGCCACCTGCACTTCGCGATCGCGTGCTTCAACGAAGTAGCGCGTCGCGTGTTCGATGCCGACGACGCAAAGATAAACGGCGACGCCAAACGGCAACGTAATAAAGATCCAGCTCAACCATTCAATGCCGATCTGCCGCCAAAACTGCGTCACGCCGTGCTGCATCGCTTGCTGAAAAATCTGCGGCGCAAAGATCCGTATGAGCACGACGCGCAAAACCTGGCCACAGGTGGCCCAAGCCACGCAGAACAACAACGAAAACAGAAGATGGAACACGATACGCCGCGTGAGATGCGGTGGTGTCAAAGGCCAGCGCCGAGAAATCGCGAACACGCCGGGCGTGAGCAGCGCGTAAAGCAACCAGTCGCCAAACTCAAACAGCAGTTCGCGAAAAGTCGCCGGTTCCCAGCCTTGCAGATGGGCCTGCGCGACCCGATTGATGACGGCGAAGACAGCGGGCACTAACCAGGCTGCCGAAACGATCATCCAGGGACGCAGGCGAGGCATTCGCACGCCAGTCACAGTATCGCTGGTCCAGCGCGCGGCGCAACAGCAATGCAAGGTCTCACAACCGTTCGCGTCACGAAAGGAGCCGCTCGCGTATTTATGGTTGTGAGCCGGCGATTCAACTGCCTACGATGCGCGAAAAATCCGGAGAGGAGCGCTGTTTCCATGTCTTTAAGAAATCTCATCCTGCTGCTCTGCTTGATCGTTGTTGCTTACACCTCCGTCGCCAAAGGGCAAACGAATCGCGCGGAAGACGCCGCCGCGATTCGCGCCCACATCGAAAGCATTTTCCAGGCGTTCATCGAAGGTGACGAGCAAAAGATCTTCGCGACGCATTCGGAAGACTGGCGCGGCTTCCTCGAGGGCTCGCGGGCGCCGATCAAAGGCATCGATGAATACATGCGGGCAAACGGCATCGAGTGGCCCAAACCCGCCAACGCCGAAAAGCCGGGTCCTTATTTCCCGAATGGAACGACTTACAAGGTCGACGATTTTGACGTTCAGTTTTACTCGCCGGATCTGGCGGTGGCCTCGTTCTTCGGCGAGTTTCGGCGCAACGAAACTACGCTGCGGCGCTTTCGCATCATGGACGTGTACGCGAAAAGGAAGGGCGGCTGGATTCAGGTTGCGTCGCACACGGTGGTCGATCCCGAGTGGCGTGCCGCGCAGATGGCCCAACCGCTAACGATCTCACCGGAGATTCGGCAGCGAATACTCGCGGCGCGCGAGGCCGTGTGGAAAGCGTGGTTCGCAAACGATCGGGCGACGTTGGAGAAGTTGATTCCAGCAGAGGCGATCGCGATCGACAACGGCCAGGAAGGTTGGTCCGATCGCGCCACGATTCTCGCCGGCGCGCAGCGGTTCGCGGAGAGTGGCGGCAAACTCGTGCGGCTCGAGTTTCCGAAAACGGAGATTCAGGTTTACGGAAACACGATCCTGATCTACACGACCTACGTTTACGAGACCGACGTAAAAGGAAATCGCGCGACCGCGAGCGGCCGCGCGACTGAGATGTTTGTCAGGCGAGGTAACGAGTTGGTAAACGTCGGCTGGCACATGGACTCAGGCAAGTGAGTCCCTGGATTTAATAGATATTCCCGCCAGCCTGCGTTGAAGTGACGACTCCGTTGTTCACGTTGAGCGTGTAAGCGACGCCGCCGGTGCCGGTCCAGTTGGACAAATTGAACGTGCCGCCTTGCGGCACTTTGTAGACCCCGATGTTGAGATAAGTAAGTGGCGTTTTGTCGGCGAGCACTTGCGCTGGTCCGGGTGCCTGCAGGAAATAGGCCGCGCCATTTCCGACCATCGTGCCTGAGCCGTCAGGCATCACGAGGACGGCCGTTTCTTCATCGATGCCGATGCCGCGTGGTTGCGTGGCCCAGCCGTTGTTAACGATGCGAGCGAGAAATACGAGACTGCGTCCCATTCGATCGCGCGTCACGAAGTGTGAATCGTAGAGCTTGTTTGCGCCGAGTGCAGACTGAAAGAGATCGCGCTCGAGCGTGACGTAACGATGGAACGGGTTTGCGAGCGCTTGAGTCGAAGTAACTGAACCGAGCGCGCCGGTGTAAATGAACTGGCTGAGCACCGCGAGACCCGCGCTCGTGCCGCCGACCGGCGCCTGCTTCGAATTGAGCAGAAAGTTTACGCCTGTTTCGACTGCCGTTCCGCGCCACAATGCGGTGTACGTCGACTGATCACCACCCGCAATCCAAAGCGCTTCGGCGTTCTGAATGTGACTGCTCACGTAAGCGGAGTTTGCGCCCGTGACACTGGTGATGATGATCGTCTCAACCGAATCCATTTGCGGGCAGAGTGCCTGGATGTAAGGGTTGTAAGCGTCGGTACCGGTGGTCCTGATCACGACGAAGTCGCCGCCGCCCGCTCGTTGGCACATCCATTGAAACGCGGCATCGACGTCGGTGCCACCGCCCATGAGCACGAGCCCGGGACTGAGTCCGGGAGCGGGCGGCGCATCGTCGGGATTACCGGCAATGAACGCCTCAAAGCCCGCTTTTGTTTTTCCGGCCGCGTGCAGCGATGAAGTACACAGGCAGACGATCGCAACTGCGAAAAGCGCGGTGCGAACGAGAGTTACAGAAGCAACACAGGATCGTTTGAGCATCAGAAGTCCTCCTCTTTGTGATTGTGGTTGAGTGAGAGTCGTTCACAAATTAATCGAGCCGAGGTACGCACGGAAATTGTGAAACCAAAGAACGGGCCAAAGTCCTGCGTCGCCGGCATGCTGGTTATGAACAAGCCGGGAAGGGAAGTTTCAAAATGATCGTCGAGCATTGGGAAACCGTTGCGCGTTTCGATACGCGCGAGAAGATTGTCAGCCAGGATCGGTAAGCGCGCAAGGTCGACTTTATATCCGGTAGCGAGCACGATCTCGTCAACGGTGATCGTTTTTCCATTGCTCAGTGTTACCTGCACGTCGTTGTTTTCAGTTTCGCTGCAAGCGGCCACTTCAGTTTGCGGCCAAATCGTTACTCGATCCGGCTTAATTCGTGGCGCTAGCCACGGTTCGAGCTTGAGCCTTCCTTCGGACCAGAGGCGTTTATTGACAGCGTCTTTTTCTGGTTGCGACAAACGCCGAAACCAGTTCGGGTCGGCGGCGATATTGTCGACCAGTGGATTGACCCATGACCAGTCCGCGGCCGCAAACGCCGGCGTCGGATGCCGGTGCGAAACATGGACCGCGGCGGCGCCGGCTTCGAGCAGGAGTGCGGTCCATTCAAACGCGCTCTGGCGCCCGCCAATGATCAAGAATCGTTTGTCTCTTGCGTTGCTGAAATCGACATACTCCGAAGTGTGTTGGAATCGGCCCGCGGGCAGGCGCGCGATCAGTTCCGCGGGTGCATGTGCGAAATGCTTGAAGCCCGGCGCGATCACGACGCGGCGCGCGTTGATAACTTCGCCGTCGACTGTCGTAGCGACAAAACCATGCGCCTCCACAAACTCGAGTTGCTTGATATAAACGGGCCACGGTTCGATGCCTTTTCGCTGCTGGAACCAGCCGGCGTAAGAGAGATAGAAATCGAGCGAGAGCGGTTCAACGTCGCGCGCGGTTTTGGCTTGAGACGCCAGAAACGCCTCGATGGTGTCGACGTTCAAAGGATCGAGATGCCAGTCGCACGCCGAACGCAGAAACATGCCGCTGGGCATGTTCCGTTTCCAAAACTCCATCGGTTTGCCGACGATAACGTATTCGATTCCGTCGTGCGCGGCTTGAGCGGCAAGCGCGAGGCCAAACGGGCCGGCGCCGATGATCAATAGATCCGGGTTCACGGTTTGAGTTGAACTAGGCCTTCCTTTTCGATTCATTGTACCCTCTGTGCGCACTTGAATCCTTAACAAAATTCGGAGGCTACGTGAATCCGCGTTCCGGCAAACAGCACCACGCCTATGAGCTGGCGGGAGTTTGCCTGCTGCTCGTCATTATCGGTCTGCAGTTGTTCTTCTCAGTGCGCAGGGAATCTCAGACGTGGGACGAGGGAGATCACATTTTTGCCGGCTATCGAAGTTGGGCCAACGGCGACTTTGGCTTGAATCCCGAACATCCGCCACTGGTAAAACTGCTCGCCACATTACCGTTGCTGTGGTTGCAACCGAAGTCGCCGGCCCTTGAAGAGCGCTTCTTCAAGGAGGACGCATTTCTGCGCGGCAAAGAATTTCTTTATCAGAATGATCCGGACGGCATTCTGGCGCGCACTCGCACCGCGGCTGCGATTCTGACACTGCTGACGGCCTTAGTCGTCTTCTTCGGAACGAGAGAGATGTTTGGCAGAGGCGCGGCTTTCATCGCGCTCGTGTTGTTGGCGTTCGATCCGAATCTGCTGGCCCATGGTGCGTTCGTTACAACGGACGTTGGGCTCGCGTGCTTCATGTTTCTCAGCGTCTATTTGTTTTATCGTTTCGTGAAATCTCCTTCTGCTTTGCGCTTGGCAGCGGCGGGTGTGGCGGTCGGGCTTGCGCTGGCGGTGAAACATACGGGTCTGCTCGTTGTGCCGATTCTTTTCCTGCTCGCGTTTTGTGAGATCGCGCCTATGTTCTTCAGCTCTGATCGCAAAGAGATCGGTCGTCAGACGCTCAAGATGCTGGGTTCGGTGGTTATCGTCGGGCTGATCGGGTGGGTGATCCTTTGGTCGTTCTATAGATTTCGTTACGACGCGCGTCCTGCCGGTTTGCAACTGAATCCGCCGCTGGCGGAGTACATCAAGGGACTGCAACCGCACGAAGCATGGCCCATCTCTACGATGGCTCGATTCCGAATCCTGCCGGAGTCGTATCTCTACGGCCTGGCCGATGTACGGCTCACCGCAAACTTTTATACGAGCTTCATCCTGGGCAAAGTGTACGCGCATGGCGTGTGGTTTTATTTCCCGGTTGCGTTTCTGATTAAGTCAACGCTCGGTGTGCTCGCGCTCGTTTTGCTGAGTCTTGCGGTGATTGCAACACGTCGTTTGCAGTGTTGGCGAGAGATATTGTTCCTCGTGGTCCCGGTGATCTTCTACTTGATCGTCGCGCTAACCGTCGGGATGAACATCGGCGTGCGGCACATTCTGGTTGTTTACGTCTTTCTGTATGTGCTTATCGGCGGCGCGAGTTGGGCACTCGTCAGAAGGAGCCGGAAGTGGGCGTATGTTGTTGGCGTGTTGCTGTTCATGCACGTGGCGTCATCGCTGCTGGCGTTTCCGAATTACCTCGCGTATGCGAATGAGGCGTGGGGTGGGCCATCGCAAACATACAAATACCTGACTGACTCGAATGCCGATTGGGGACAGCAACTCAAGAGCGTCAAGCAATATCTCGATCAGCGCGGCGTGAAGGAATGTTGGTTCGTGTATTTCGCCGCCGGCGTGGCTGAGCCGGATTATTACGGAATACCGTGCAGGCCTTTGCCGACGGTGAATACTTTGTGGTTGAACTTGCCGATCGAGGTGCCGCGTTCGATAGATGCGCCGGTGCTGATTAGCGCGAGCAACTTGTCGAGCGTGGAGTTTGGGCCGGGGCCACTCGATCCGTATGGCCAGTTCAAGCTGCTAAAACCTACGGCGGTGATCGACCACGGCGTTTTCGTGTTTGACGGAAAGTTTGACTTGCCACTGGCCGCGGCGATCAGCAAGGTGCAGAAGTCGCAGAACCTGGCCCAGGCAAAACAGCTCGATCAGGCTTTGCAGGAAGCACGTGAAGCGGTGGCCCTGGCGCCGGATTCGGTCACGACGCGGCTTGCGTTGGGAGACGTTCTGCTCGCACTCGACCAACCTGAACAAGCGCGTGCGAATTATGAGAAGGCACTTCAGCTCGCGAAGACGATCGAGCCGGAGTTTCAGGTGCGATCGATTCCGGACATCGAGCGGCGTCTGCAGTCGCTCACGAACGTTCAGCGCGATTAAGGTTCTTGTTTGTTGCCGGCGCCTGAACGGAACTGGCGCAGTAGATCTTTAAGAGACGTCAGGAGTGACAGCGAAGACTTCGTGGAGCCGAGTCGCTTTCGATAATAGAGTCCGCCTTTTCCTGTACTGAGGTAAGTGCCTCTTGATCCTTTTGAGATACTGAGGCCTTTGACGCCGGTCGACACGCTGAGGCCCGACTTGGACAGGCTCAGGCGAAATGGTCCGAGCTTGAGAGTTTTGCGAAAAGAGAATCCGATAACGGCCTCATTCTTTGACGTTCATTCGTTGGGCCAGCCACGCACGAGCAAAGCTCCAGTCCTTTGCAACTGTTGAGGCAGAGATTCCCAAGAGATCGGCAATCTCCTCATTGGTCAAGCCGATGAAAAAACGCGATTCAATGATCGTTACTTTACGCCGATCGATTTTGGCGAGTTCGGTTAGCGCGTCCTCGAGCATCTCGAGTTCTTTAGATTTTTGTAACGATTCGCGCTCTGACAGTTCGCTCTCTGCTTCAGCCATGTCGACCCGCGCGGCGCGGTTTCCTCTTCTTTGCGCCGTCTCCCTTTTTGCATAGTCAATCAGTACCTGGCGCATGCGTTTGGCAGTGAAACCAAAAAACTGATTTCGATTCTCGACATTGGTGTTCTCGCGAATGAGTTTTATCAGCGCTTCGTTGACCAGGGCCGTCGTTTGCAGAATGTGGCCGGCTCGTTCATTGCGCATGTAGTTGTGCGCGATCTTCTTCAGCTCTTCGTCGACCAGGGGCAGCAACTTGTTCATCGCGTCTTGATCTCCATTATTCCAAGCTTGCAGTAGTTTAGTAATTTCGGGCATTGGTGAGACCTCAACAAGTAATGAAACAGGATTCAAACCATTACAGATGAAAGCGCATACGACGCGATCTTTGGTCCGACAAGCATTGCCACCTGCAGCCCCGGTGGATAGAATGCGCCGCGCAACACAGGCCTAGGCTTTTAAGCATCTCTACTTCGCGTTTCGACTCCCATCCAGGAGACACGAATGGAGCCAGCCCGCTGGGAACGTCTTCAGGAAATCTATCATCAGGCAGTCGCTCTGCCGTTATCCGAGCGCGATGCATTCCTCGAAAACGCTTGCACCGGCGATCTCGATCTGTTCCGTGAGCTTCGATCCCTTCTCAAAGCCGCTAACTCCCGCGGCAGCATTCTCGACTCTCCGGTCATTGAACTGGGTTCTCCTTCAGGCAGCCTCGTAGGGACGACGATCGGCGATCATTATCTCGTTGAAAGCGAGCTTACTCATGGTGGAATGAGCCAGGTTTATCTTGCCGGCAATCTAAGGCTCCCACCGCAAAAAGTCGTTATAAAGGTTCTTTCCCCAACATTGGTTGAAAATCCTTATGCGCAGCAGAAGTTTGATCAGGAAGTCGAAGCGCTGCTGCGCATGGAGCACCCGGGCGTTGTCAGAGTGAATGACAGAGGCGAATTACCTGACGGCCGGCCTTACATCGTGATGCCTTACATCGACGGCGTCCCACTGAGTTCAGAAATACAAAGAGTGGGAATGGATCTTGAACGCACCGCGTCGATCGTGAAACAAATCGGGGAAGCTCTCGATCATGTTCACGAGAATGACATTTTTCATGGCGACTTGAAGCCGGACAATATCATGCTCAGGCGCGGCACCGATTCGGTGGTCCTCATCGACTTCGGTATCGCGAAGCTTAGAGCCTCACTGGTTGCGCCAAGTGCGGTTAGTGCAATAGCAGGCACTGTGCCGTACATGTCGCCCGAACAGCTTCGCGGGGAAAAACTCACGCGCGCGAGCGACATCTATTCAATGGGGATTGTCGCTTATGAAATGGTGACGGGACGGCAACCGTTCAATCCTACCTCACCGTTGCAAATGCTGGACCTGCAGCGGGCGGGGGTTCGCGTGAGGCCCAGGCAACTGCGGGAAAACCTTTCGGTTGCAGCAGACCGCGCAATAGTTCGCGCGCTGAAGTTCGAGCCGAGAGCTCGTTACCAAACGGCGGGTAAATTTGGTGATGAGTTGAGTGCTGCTCTGATGGGTGATGTCGTTGGCGGCAACCGCATACCGCCGTGGGCGATGGTTATTGCCGGACTGATTATTTTTGCTGCGGTGTCGTTCGGGGTCTACAAGTACATCCGGATCAAAGGAACCACTCCTCCGGGCTCAGATGCTATCAGCCAGGCACTAACTCCGACACCGACACCGACGACAACGCCGTCAGGGACGAGTCGGAATTTCACCTACTTTCTCACCATCCAAAGGATGCGCGACGGAAAGAAATACCAAGCGGCGTACAAATCAAACGGCAAAGATGACGTCTTTGATCGTGGCGACGAGTTTCAACTGAATATCAGCACAACGGAATCGGGATATCTTTACGTGTTTCATGAAGGACCGCCTGAAGCAAACAACAGCAGCTTTACGATGATCTATCCGCGCAAGGACGTAAATGATGGAGCCGCCAGTTTGGGAACAAGCCAAGTGGTTCAATCGGATTGGCTCACTTTTAATGGCCCGGCCGGCAGTGAAAACGTCTGGATTGTTTGGTCAATTTCACCAGTTCCTCAACTGGACTCGGCGAAGACGGAAGCATTCACGAATGCTCGTGCAGGACTGACCGGCGATAATCTCATGACCGTTAGGCAATTCTTGACGCAGAAGCTCGAACCCAAGACCACGGTTTCGCATTACAAGGCGACGCAGGAGGCGATCGCTCATCGGAAGGGCGATCTTTTGATCGCGTTCGCCCAGTTCAAGCACCATTAATCCAGCCTTCCCAACCCCACCCGAAAAAATTATTTCCGCTCGATGACGAGATCTGACGAATTTCTGCGCCCTCTATAACAGGAGGGCAAAGATGACAGAGAGAATCCGAATACTTTTTCTTTCCTCAAACCCATGGTCGACCGGCCGAATTTTGGTCGACGAGGAAGCCAGAGAAGTCTTCGAACGAATTCAGGAAGGTCCATATCGCGAGAGGTTCGAGTTGCACGTACACACCGCCGTCAGGCCACAGGACCTTCAGAGATTGCTGCTGATGCATGAGCCACAGATCGTTCACTTCTGCGGGCACGGAACGAGGGAAAAGAAAATCATTCTGGGCGGAGAACGCGGTCGCGGCAAGACGCTGGATCCCCAGGGACTCACCAGGTTACTCGCGCTTCATCGGAGCCACCTGCGTCTCGTTTTGCTCAACGCCTGCTTTACAGATGAACAGGCGCGATCGATCGCCGCCGTAGTCCACTATTCCATCGGCGCGAATCAGGCGATTGGCGACAAAGTCAGCGTGGCTTTTGCCGGCGCGTTCTACCGCGCACTCGGATTCGGTAAATCAGTTCGCTACGCCTTTGAATCGGCGACGGCAGAACTGGCCCTGACAAAGATACCGCGCTCACGAGGAATGCAACTCTTCGTTAGAGAGGGCTTGAGTGAAAAAGATCCGTTTCCGCTGGGAGTGCAGGAAGCCTGCACGATGCAAATGAGTTTCCGTTCGAACATTTAGTGTTGGCCGGCACGCAGGCGTGATCGTTCACGCGAACCATATCACGCCCGGCAGGAGCAAGTGTGTTCGGTGACTGCGGCCCCGGACACCATGATAAGGAGAGAGAAAATGCCCAGTAACAATCTCAACCAGCAGGACCCGACTGCGAAAGCTCAGTCGACAACCAGTTCATCTCGCACCGGCCGAAAAGCGCCGGGAACACGCTACGGCGTTCTGCTGGATTGGAGAGCAGCGTCCAACGGCGCCGAGAATTCCTCGAGCCGTCATGGACAGGCGATTCGTGATGGCCGGCAATAAAAGGTCGTCTTGATGCGCCTGAGAAGGTAGCCCGTTCGGGCTACCTTCTTTATACTCTCCGCCGGGTCTCACGACGCTAGTTCCATTAACGACATTTGGACTCAATGCAGCCAGGACCTAAAACCAAACAACTTCCACACGTGATACTCGTGTGCCTGTTGCTGGCGTTAGTCGTGGCGATCTTTCGTGCGCCGCACAGCTCTTCACCCGCAAGCATATCCTCCGCAAGCGATGTTGGAGTGAAAGACATTGCTCCCGGCTCTTCAATTCACGACCAGCTCACACCGGGAGCCAAAGCAACATTTTCAGTTTCAGTAACCGTCGGCAGTCTGCTTCGGTTTTCGATCGATAAGGATGATCTAGGCCTCTCGACTACCTTATATGGCCCAACGGGCGAAACGTTACTGGAGCACGTCAGCCATGATTTTGAAGTCGTCGATCTTTCTTTCCCGGTGCAAACCACGGGTGCTTACAAAATTGAACTCGTGTCGCGCGAGCAGAAGCAGACGCGGTCGTTTGAATTAAAACTTCAAGCCCTGACGCCTATTACTGAAGTAAACGAAAAGGACAGCGAAGCGCGGCAAGCTCTGGCACGCGCTGAAGTCCTGCGCGCGCAATCGACTGAGACAGCGTTTCGGAAAGCGATCGAACAGTACGACGAGGCAACGCAGTCTTTGTCTTCACTTTCCGATTTTGCCGGTGCTGCAAATGCGAGCCTGAAATCAGGCGACGTCCTTTTTGACCTGAGCGAATATACGGAAGCTTTGAAACGATACCAGGCCGCAAATTCATTTGCCGAGAAAACAGGTGACTGGCTCGCGAAAGCAAAGGCACTTGGCCGGATGGGACGGGTTGAAAGTTACATGGGAAATCCTTTGGCGCAACAGCACGTGGACCAGACGCTTGAACTTTCCCGGCCCCATGCAGGAGATCCGAATCCGAATGCGACAAACGTTTATGGCGAATCGCTGAGCATTCAGGCAGGGCTCCTTCTTTTAAAAGGCGCCTTTGAAAAGGCGAGGCACAAGTATGAAGAGGCACTAAACGCTTTTCATGGTGACCGCCAGAACGAAGCAATGACGCGCCTCTCCTTAGGTCAGATAAGTGGAAGCATGGGTTATCTGGAGCAAGCCGAACCTTATAGCTCGCGCGCCCGCGAGCTGTTCAGTGAGATAGAAAACAAGCGCGGTGAGGGATTGGCGCTTATCAGCCTGGGCTTGGCGAATTCATTCCGGGACGTATCCAAAGCGATTGATTATTTTCGCCAGGCAAGAAGCATTTTTAGCCTGCTGGGGGATAAAACGAGCGAGGCCTTCGCGCTTAATGCACTCGGACAAGCAAATGAGAACCTGCACGATGACGCAGCCGTCAATTACTACAAACAGGCTCTGGCTCTCTTCGAGCAGAAAGGATTAAAGGATCCGCAGACGACCACCCTTTTAAGGATTGGAACACTATATTTCGACAAGGATCTGGACAAGGCACTGGCCTTTGACGAACGCTGCCTGGAGTTGAGCCAGCAGATGGGTAACGCGCGCACCGAAGCCCTGGCCCGTACTGAGATCGCCAGGGTCTACACGGCGCAAAAGCGTTACGACCTGGCAGCGGCTCAATATCAGCACGTGCTTCACTTTTATGAGTCCACTAAAGATCTTCGTGCGCTAGCGACGACGTTAGGTGCTTATGGCGACTTCCTGCTGCAAGTCGGAGAAAAGCAAAAAGCACTCGATTCATTCGATCGCGCGCTTTCTCTTAGCGATACAGTGCACGACCAGGCACTGCATATCGATGCGCTTTATTACCTGGCGCGAGCGCACCTGCAACTTGGCGCTCTCGAGCATGCGCTGGATTTAATTGAAGAATCTTTGAAAGAGATCGAAGAGTTTCGCGCGAGCGTGGACGGCCCTGACTTCCGCGCGTCTTACTTTTCCGGAGTCCAAAAAAACCACAAGTTGTGTATCCAGATTCTGCTGGAACTCGCGCGACTGCATCCCGCAGCAGATTACGTCGGCAAGGCGTTCCTCGTAAATGAAAACAGTCGCGCTCGTTTGCTGCGCGAGCTGGTTATTGCATCGCGTTCCGGCAGAAATGCCGGAGCATCGAGTGATCTATTGCAACGCGAGCGCGAGTTGCGAGGACGATTCCGGACGCAAGCCGAGTATCGAATGAAGCTTGCGTCGGAAGAAAACAATTCAGCCGAAGTCGCCGAACTGGATCGAGAGTTAGCCGACATAACGGCCAATTTCCAAGAGGTTGAGGCAAAGTTGCGGCAGCAGGATTTTGGCGTGTCGTCAATCGAGCCGCTTACGTTGGATCAGATTCAGGATGAGTTGCGCGCTGACGGCACGATGCTCTTGGAGTTCTCGTTAGCTGATGAGCGCAGCTATTTGTTTGCCGTCACTGCCAACTCGACGCAGGCATACGAACTCCCCGCTCGTCAGTTGGTAGAAGACGCCGCTCGCCAATTCACGACATCGATCCGAGAAGATCAAATTGATAGCCAAAAGGCAGCGGATCTGAGCCGGATGCTGTTTGGTCCAGTGCATGACAAACTTGAAAACAGAAGGTTGGTAATTGTTGCGGAAGGTGCATTGCACGGTCTTCCATTCGACCCACTGCCCACGCCCGCGGCCCAGGCAAATGATCCAACAGCAGCGAAAAAACTGCTAGACACGAATGAAATCGATTTTGAACCATCGATTTCAACTCTCGTCGCGATCCGCAAAGGGCGAGACCATAAGAGTTCGCCGAATAAACTCGTGGCCGTGATCGCCGATCCGGTTCTCAGTAGCAGTGATGAGCGGGTGCAGAACCTCTCGCGCTCTTCCGGGAGTGCACTGGCAGCAACTAACGGCAATTCTGATCAGCCTGTCGAACGAGACTCGGAAATCGTGATGCGCGACGGCACGCTTGCGCGTCTCGTTCATGCTTCGGAAGAAGCCGACGCGATCGCCGCGGCTGCGCCATGGCGCACCGCAATGGTAGCCAAAGGCTTTGCCGCCAATCGTGAAACCGCCATGAGTCCCGACGTGGGCCAATATCAGATTGTCCACTTCGCCACTCACGGAGTCTTCAACAGTGAGCATCCTGAGTTGTCTGCGATGGTGCTCTCAATGGTCGATCGTAACGGCACGAATACAAACGGCTTCATGCCTTTGCAGGACATCTACAGTTTGCATCTTTCGGCCGAACTGACGGTTTTGAGTGCTTGCGAGACGGCGCTGGGAAGGGACGTAAAAGGCGAAGGCCTTGTCGGCCTAACCCACAGTTTTTTGTCAGCCGGGTCGAAGAGTGTCGTGGCGACGCTTTGGAAGGTTGATGATCGCGCGACCGCCGTTTTCATGGCGAAGTTTTATAAGTGGATGCTGCAGGAAGGCTTGTCACCAGCCGCCGCGCTGAGACAGGCCAAGCTCGAAATGATGCACGACAAGCAATGGAGCGCGCCTAAATATTGGGCGGGATTCGTGTTGCAAGGCGAGTATGAAAATCACATCAACGTCGATCGCTACGCCTCGGTGCGCCTCGCGCTAGTGCTGTTGCTCTTGCTGAGCCTGAGCGCCGCCGGCCTGTTGGTTTACCGTGGACGCAAACGGCGCATTGCCTCAACTCCTCAAGCTGAACAGAACACGATCCGCTAATGGCGCGCGACAAGGCAATCCCACCCGAAAGTCTCGAAGAGATCCTGGCCTGGCTCAATCCGGATCGTGAACTCGCTGCGGAAGCGTATGTTCAGCTTCGCCATGACCTCACGAAAATATTCATTTGGCGTCGCGGTCACGATCCGGAGGGAATGACTGATGAGGTGTTCGATCGGGTGGCCAAAAAGATCGCGGAGGTCCGGCCGGCTTACGAAGGAGATCCGCGCCGTTACTTTCACGGCGTGGCAAATAACCTCATCAAAGAGAACCTGAAAAAGATCAAGGCCCATGTTTCACTGGACGATGTTGACTTGTCGACGCGAGAGGCGATGGAAAGTGAGAACGAACAGGAAGCGATCGCCCGGGAAGAATGCCTCCAGTCGTGCTTGCAGACGCTGGATAGTGAGAAGCGAGAGTTGATCAAGGCTTATTACGCGAAACTGAAGCAAGCTAAGATCGAACAGCGCAGTAAATTGGCGGAAGAGCTTGGCATAACGTTACCGGCTCTGAGAGTGAGGCTTTTTCGCATTCGGGAATCGCTCGAGAAGTGCATCGAGCGCTGCCTTAAAAGTAAGGCCCGGAATTGATGAAACGGATTGCATGAATATTCATTGTAAGCAAGTGGGAGCGGCGGGAGGATGCCCATGAAAGAGGAAACAAGTGACGCGTTACTGCGTGCGTTCCTGTTGGGCAAGATCGATGACGAAGAGCGAGAGCGCATTGAGAGGCTGTTTCTGACTGACTCTCAAGAGCGAGAACGAGTGCTCGCCGCCGAACAAGATCTGATTGAAGATTATGTGGAAGACAATTTAGCACCTGAAGACAAAGAGAGATTCATCGCGATTTATGCACAGACACCCGAGCAGCGACAGAAGTTAAGAATCACCAGCTCGATAAAGAATTGGGCCATGCGCGAAGCCGCGTTACCTCAAGGTAACGGCACAAAAATCTCAGTGTGGTCTCGTCTGCGCACGTTGAAACCGGTGTTTGTGATTCCGATCGCCGTGGCCGCGATGATTGCGATTGTGGTGGCGGTCGTTTGGCTTAATGGCCGAGACGACAGGCGCCATCGCGCTATCGAGCAGGAACTGGCCCAACTAAATAGTCCCTCGAGTTTGCATGAAGCTTTGCCCGGGACATTTTCAGCAGATCTGTCGCCCGGCGCCGTAAGAGGCGCGGAACGGGAGACTGAAATCAAAAAGACGGCAGATGTCCGCGTAATCGAACTGCGTCTTGCGTGGGATCAAAAGGAGCGGTATTTGAGTTATCAGGCCGAGATCAAAGGGGTAGGGAAAGATGAGTCGTTCACGACCCCCAAACTTCAAGCGGAGAATGATCGCGGATACTCTGTGAGGATCAAGCTTCCGGCGCCGCGGTTCGATCGCGGGCAGTATCAAATTCGGTTGAGCGGCATCAACGCTGACGGCACCACTGGCCTGGTCGAAGAGTATCTTTTCACGGTTACCGATTAGGTTCTCATTTCTTATATTCCTTCCTCTCTTTTCGAATCTCACCCTCTGAACCGAGCACAGTAACGTTTTGCGTCGATTTCCATAGTGCTTGGAGTCGTTGATTCTGAAAGGAGAACTGTATGTACAAAATTGGTGAAAAACCCGGAGCCGGAACTTATTGCTGCACAAAATGTAACTGGCGCGTAAAGCTGGACGACGACAGCGATCGGCTGCCTCCGTGCGGCGACTGTGGGAAGGGACAAGATACAACATACAAGCGTTGCTAGGCGTTGAAGCATGGGTGAAGGATCCTCGTGGCTACTGCTGGTACTTCTGCTTGCCAGCCTCGTGCTCTTAGTCCTTATTCTTTTGCGCCTTCCTCGCGGACAGAAGGCAACTGAGTTTCGCGATGAACTTCGCGCTGGCCGTGAAGAAGCAAATCGCGCAGCCAGAGAATCAAGAGAAGAGCTCTCAAAAAATTTCAAGGATGCCAGCGACAACCTGTCAGCCACTCTGAACGATCTATTGCAAGTCCAACGTCTGCAACTCAACGAGATGAATGACCAGTTGAAGACGTACGACGAGACGAACCGGCAGTCTCTCGATGGAATCCGCATCACATTGGATTCTCGTGTCAAGGAGCTTCAGGCCAACAATGAAAAGAAGCTCGATGAAATGCGCCAGACGGTGGATGAAAAACTCCACGAAACTCTTCAGGATAGATTGAAAGCTTCCTTCGAAATGGTAAGTGAGCGCTTGGAGGCGGTGCATAGAGGTCTCGGAGAAATGCAGAACTTGGCCACCGGCGTCGGCGACCTTCAGCGAGTTCTTACGAATGTCAAAGTCCGGGGAACCTGGGCAGAAGTTCAGTTGGGAGCACTATTAGATCAGGTTCTAGCTCCGCGCCAGTACGACAAAAATGTTCGCGTAAAGCCGGATTCAAATGAGTCCGTTGAATATGCCGTCCGGCTTCCAGGTAAGGGAAAAGATCCGAGCCACTGCTTGTGGCTTCCGATCGATTCGAAGTTTCCCCAGGAAGATTATAGGCGTCTCCAAGAGGCTGCCGATCGCGCCGATTTAAAGGCGACGAGAAAAGCAACTGCTGATCTGCTTCGGACAATTAGAAAAGCGGCAGAAGAGATTTGTGGCAAATACATCAATCCGCCCATCACGACTGATTTCGCAATAATGTTTCTAGCTACGGAAGGCCTTTATGTTGAGGCACTGCGCCATCCCTCTCTGGTTGAAGATCTACAACGCCGACACAAAGTAATCATTGCTGGGCCAACCACGCTGATTGCGATTCTCAATAGTTTGCGAATGGGTTTTCAGACCCTCGCGATCGAACAAAGAGCTTCAGAGGTGGCGAAGGTTTTGGGCGCGGTAAAGACGGAATTCGGCAAGTTTAACGATGTTCTGGAAACAGTGAAGAAGCATCTCAACACGGCGACACGCACGATTGAGGAAGCCGGATTTCGCCGAACCCGAGTGATCGAAAGAAAATTACAATCGGTCGAGCAGCTTCCTGAAACCGAAGCAGCAGCCATACTCCAAATTACGGATGGCGATCTAGCTGAGGAACTAGAGGACGTATGAACGATAACTCTTCACCTGCCCCAGTGATCCTGATTAACGATCAGGAGCCAACACTTTCTGCTCCTCAGCAGAAGCCTGTCAGCACGCTCCCCAAATGGGAGACGACTGCGCGTGAGCGCATGAAGGCTGCCATAAAGAAATTCAGCAAACCGCTAGCCGACCTTGTCGCTCGCGACGCCAACGAAGGCGACACGCGTTTGTTGGTAACGGACATGCTTTGTGATGGATTCGGCTTCGACAAGTATTCTGAGTTAACCACCGAGTACCGGGTCAAAGGCGAGTTTGCCGACTACGGCATTTGCGGACGACGAAGTTGTCAGGCTGCTCAACCACACCGTTCTTCGGCCTGAGTGTCTTGGCGTGAAATAGTCACGCAATCGAGCAACTCGCGCCTAGCCACATTGATTGCCTCGCGACCGTGTAACGTTTCAGCAAAAATTTCATCTCCCTTGAAGAAATTCATTCGTGTCTCCACTACAAGGATGCCGCACAGGGATGGCTCTCTTAATCTTACTCCGCCGCTTCGCGTTGATTTTAATTCTGATTTTCACAGGTTCAGCCAACGGCCAGAGCGCGAGCGGGAATGTCGACTGGATTTTTGTGCTCGACACTTCTGCGTCGATGCACGGCGCGGGTGGCGCCGCGGACATTTTTGGCAAAGTAAAAGACGCGATCTCTGTTTTCATTCGCTCCGCCCACGAAGGAGACACGCTCACTCTTTACACTTTCGATCGCGACACGACTCTTCGCGGCCACATTCGAGTTTCGGGCGAGATCGATAAAAGCGATTTGCTGAAGATAGTCAACGAGCTTCCTTCGCCAGGTGATCGAACCTACACCGGAAAGGCGCTGCACGACGCGCTCGAACGCGCGAACGATCTAAAGCAACGTCCTGATTCTGCCAACCGAACCATCGCAATCGTTCTGTTCACCGACGGCTTGGAAGACGTTCGCGGAATTCCTGACCCGATCTCGATTCCGTCGAATGTGGCGCTCCTGCCCAAGTCGCAGCCTTACATCTTTTTCGTCTCAGTCGGACAGGCACACGAAACGCAACTCGAGAATTTCGTCAAAAATCCTGCGATGAAAAATCGAGGTGAGGTCATCCGCGATCCGGGTGCGAGCGGAATTGAAGCTGTCGCTGAAGGAATCAGAACGAAAGTCGAGGCGCCCGCTGGGCCGATAGCTCTCACCATCAGTCCGCAAACTTTATCTTTCGGAACTGCTGAGCCCGGTGAAACCGCCAGCCAGGTTGTTGAGCTGAACAGCAACGTGAATTGCCGGCTCAAAGTCGCGCTGCAAAATTCTGACGCCTTGACTCTCGCCGAGCCAACGAACGCCGTAGCACTCAACGCCGGAAAGACTGCGCTCCCGCTACGCTTATCGGCGGCAAGCAACCTCGCCAACGGAGAACGCAAGTTTACGCTTGTGTTTGCCGCCGAACCCCTTGACTCCCATTCGCTCGCGACGACGGCGAACGTCGACAGCACGATCAACGTTTTCAAGGCCCCGCTATGGCGGCGCATGATCAAGTATCTCCTGCTCGTGATCGTCTTGATCGTACTCGCTTTGGCGGTGCTTAGCGTGATCAAAGGTGAGCCGCCGTGGATTTGGCTGCCGCTGCTTACCGAACGCGAAACGCTGGAAGGCGAACTTCAGGTTATCCATCCCCGGCCCGCGCGAGTCGAAGATGAATTCATCAGCCTTACCCAACTGCACACCACAAAAGTATCGCTGAGTTCGTTGCTCCCGAACGCGACCGACAGCGCCGACGCCGAACTCGAAGCAGGCAAGCAGAACGGGGAATTGAGCGTGAAGCTACAACGCCTCAAGGGAAATGTTTACGTGAACAAGATTGAAGTCGCAAGCACCACTATCTATAACGACGACGTGATTGAACTTGGCGGTGCGAAGCTCTTGTTCAGTTGGGTCAACCATGATCGACCAAACAGCGACGATACGGCGCAGGAAATTTAGCCGGCTTCATAGACACTAACTATTCACATCTTCCGGGGAGATCCAAACATGGCTAGAGATAATGTCGTTTTTCGGCCCACAGTAATCATCGGTCTTGGCGGTACTGGTCACGGCGCAATTCTCAAATTAAAGCGCCGTTTCATCAACGCTTACGGTTCAGTGCCGCCGATCATCAGGTTTCTCTCAATCGATACGACCGAAAACGTCGAGCATAGCGAACAAGCCGATGACGGCAGGCCAGTCACGCTCGATCCGGGTAACGAAAAGTTTGTCATCTCCGTCGCTACTCCCGGCGCTTACGTGAATGGCAGCTTCGATTACATCGAATCATGGTGGCCGCAAAACATTCCGGTGCAAGCGATCAATGCCGGTGCGGGGCAAGTGCGCGCGCGCGGCCGGCTGGCGCTCTTCGCGCGCAGCCGAGAAGTGTTCGCAGCCGTCAACAAAGCAATCGACGACGTGAGGCAGATCAAGAACCAGAAGCTTGCTTATCACGAAGAGTTTCGGGTTTCGGATCGCGGTGGCGTTGAGGTCTACATCGTCAGCAGCCTGGCCGGCGGAACCGGCAGCGGGACGTTCCTAGACCTGGCGTTCATCACCCGCAGTTTTCTCGACACGCTCTCAAACATTACCGGCGTGCTCGTGCTGCCACGAGTCTTCAAAGATCTGGCCGGCGTCGCCCTCGTCAAGCCGAATGCGTATGGCGCACTCAAGGAACTCGAACGATTTTTCACGATGCAAGCCAGGGACAGTTTCTCAATTGACTACGGCACGCACGTCATCGACGTTTCCGGTCCACCATTCGATCTGCTGTACCTGATGGACAGCGTCAACGAGTTGGGAAATGTAGTGAGAGACACGCGCGACCTGCTGGAACTGATTTCGCACGGCTTGTACATCCAGATCGGTTCGCAAATCGGCGTCGACGCAGAGAACACCGTTGACAACATCAAGACTCACCTTTCTGTTGCCGGTACCATCCGCGGCCGTTCGGCTAACTATTGCAGTTTTGGTGTCGCCTCGCTGGCTTTGCCGGTAAGAGAGTACGAAACGATGAAAGTTCACGATGCGCGCAAACTGCTGAGTGATGATCTGCTGAATGGCGTTGTAGCGGATAGTGAGTTGGAGTCGGACGTGGTGCGCTTCATCAGCGATAACAAGCTCCGGGAAGACGATGCCAACGATCTGATCGATGCTTTGGCCGAACGCGAAGGAGGCGGAACGTTACGGTTTCCGATGCCTCTCGGCCAGATTAAATACGACCGCACCGCCGCCGCCACGCTCAAGCAACTCCGCGACACGCACCTCAGCAAGGCCGAACGATTAATAACCCAGGGCATCGAGGCCAATTACAAGCGAGTGCTCGAAGCCTCTTTCAAGGCGATCGACGATTGGTGGGAACAGACCATCAATCGCACAAACGGATTGAATTACGCCCAACGGTTCGCCGAGAAGCTGAACGCCAAACTCGAATGGTATCAGCGCATGATGGACAACGAGGCGAAGGAGGAAACTGAACGCCTCAAGTCTTTGAACTTCGACGCCTACGAAGAGCAAGTGAAAGAAGCCGGCAATACCTTTTTCAGCCGTGAAAATAAGGTGCGCAGTGCGTGTGAGAACTACAAGGGGATGGTCGATCGCCAACTTGATATCTTCATGCAAGTGGCGCGGCGGCAGAAGGCGTCTGAAGTTTACGGCGCGTTGCGCAGTCACCTCGAAGAATCCGTGATCATCCGGGCGGCGCGCATTCGCGTCAACCTCGAATCAACGCTCAAATCGATCGAGCGACTCTATCTCGACATCACCAGCAATCGCAGCGGCGAGAGTCCGTTTGCGCACGTCGTCCGTTTCTCTGCCGACGACAACCGGCCTTCGCTGCAGGGTGATGATTTCTTTCAATGGTATCGACTTACGTTCGGCAGCCTTTCGCTCTGGGCCGACATGCGCGACGAGAACGTGCAGCACCAGATCATGCAATACGTCGATGAACGCTATCGCCCACTCGCAGGCCAATCCATTGACGACATTCTGCGACGCAGCGGCTCCGACAGCGTCTCTCACGATCTGAAGCAACTCAATAATCTCGCGGTGCCGTTGTGGAACTACGACGAAGGCAAGTTGGGCAACAAGAGCATGATTGACGAGTTTTACTATTACGGCGTGGAGAATGCGGGTGCCAGCGTTCTCGCTGATCCCGGTATTCAGGGGAAGGTCCCGCGCGGAACGACGGACCCCGGCCTGGTCTCCACGCTCGATCCGAAACGCATCACGCTCTTCAAGGTCAAAATCGGTGTGCCGCTATTTGCGCTTCAGGGCATCGAGGAAATGGAACGTGCTTACAACGATCCGGAAAAAAGAGTTTCGAATCATTTGCATCGCGACTGGGAGTCGTTCCCAAACCTCATTCCGCGTGCGGGTGACGGTGAGGCGTTGAGGTGGTTTGCTTTGGCGCAAGCACCGGAGCCGTTTGATCTGATTGCGCGTCGCGGCGAGTGGTATTACATCCGCTCGCAGTCGGCAAAGAGAACTGACAACGGTGAAGTGAAGCTGGGCCAGGGACGATTGAACGCCTTCCATGCTTTTGAGAAAAACCGCGAACTCGTGCGCGAGGTCGAGGAAAAAGTCGACGTCTTGACGCGCACCAAGGGGGTCGAGGAGATCTCGCGAGTGTTGCGTGATCACAGCGATCGCCTGCAAAAGCAGGTCGTCAGCGGCAATATCGATGGATCGATCAAAGAGCAGGTCGAGAGTGAACTCCAATCGATCGATGATTACCTGCAAAGACTAACGCGAGTTCACTGATTGCCGGATCGCACCGCGATGCGCAGGCTAAAACCTACCACCCTCATCTCGTTGGACCGTTACGCGGCGGCGTTTTGTGCGCGGGTTCAAGACAAGCTCGAAAGAGATCTCGCGTACCAGGGTAGCCTGGTACAGTCATGCGGCCTGATTATGAACGGCGAAGCACCGCCAGCGCTGGAAAAAAATCTCGCCACGATCGCTGACCAGAGTTTTAACTTTGCCGGCGCCGCCGATTCGGAGAGGCCGCTCGCTGACGAAGCACAAGCTGCGTTCGAAGCGAAGTCGTTCGACCTCGAAGCTGATCTGAGCGAGATTTTCGAAGCTGGGCGGCGGGCGACGGAAATTGAACGAGCACGCCTCCTGGGCATCGACGTCGCGCGCAACCGCGTGATCTACTTGTTACTGTCGTCGGCTGATCCGGTTGCGAGTGGAGTGCTGATCGAGCTGGCACGGTTGATTAGATGGTTGTTTGCTACCCGTTTCGTGCAGGAACTTTACGAACTGCACGCCGTTGTCTTGCTGCCCAACTTGTTCGAGCAGCCGAGCAAATCCGAATTTGCGGCGGCGTATGGCTTGTTGAAGAAGTTGGACCATAGCTACACCGCGGGTCTTACGATCACGCCCACGCTAAAAATGCAGCCGTTTCACGGATGCTGGTTCCTCGACGGCATCAACGTGCGCGGAGAGAAGATTGGCACTTTGGCTGGTGAATTGGACAGTTACACCGATGCGTTCACTGGATTTCTGACCGCGGAGCCGGAAATGAGTGGCGCTTTGGTGGGCACGCGCACCTGTCGCGGCAAGATTCCCGCTTACAGCACCTTCGGACACGGTGAACTCTATTTTCCGGTTGACGTTGCGATGACGCGACTCAGCGCCGCCTTATCGCGCGATATTCTGGACCACAGTTATCTGAGTGAAGAAACAGAGCAATCACATCTCGATCGGAAGATGTTGTTGGCGGCGAAACAGTTTGTGCTTCGCGACGATTACCGGAGCGCGATAGATGGAATCGAAACCGATAAGGGCGCTGTGATTTGGCAAGATCTCAATCGGCCCGCGGAGTTGCAACGTGAAAATGAGGTTCTTCAGTACGTTGAAGAACAGCGGCAACAGCATGCGAGGTTCGAAAGAGAGTTGTTGCCCAAGTTCAAGCAGGCCTTGTTGGCCCGAAGCGAGACGACGCGAGGAGTGCTCGTTAAGTTACTTGATTCAGAGATCGATCGGCGAATCGATCAGGCGCGTGAAGGCTTGGGTGAAACACCGTCGCTCTTGGAATGTTTGGTGGACCACAGTATTGCGCTGCGCGGCAGTGCCTTCGGAGAACGCCCGCAGAATCTTCTTACTGAGTTGTTCGCGGCCGAGTCCGCCCTGGATCCAAAACTAGGCGTAACCGTCGATCATTCGCAGACGGAGTTGTTGGCAAACCAAGTGGCTGAACTGAATAACCGCCTGGCGGACTTGGAGAACACACTGCGTTTGACCGCGCCCGGCACGCATGAGAGTGATGACGAGACAACCGAGACGTTGGAATCCGAACATGACAATCTGCAATCAGAGATCGACGAGACGCGTTCTGAGATTTCTTCAGCGAGCGCCTTGTACGTGCGAGAGTTGATTGCGGAACAACGCGCCGCGAATGAGTTGCGTCATGAAGCGAAGGAGAAAGTGCGGTCTGATCGAGTGGCAGCGATAACGGCCGCGGAAGATGAGTTAACCCAAACGGCTGGTCTGCTGAGTGCTGCTCGCCTTGATCTTGAAGAGAAGGAAGAGCAGCGTCATAGTTTTCTGGTGCGCCACTTCATCGTTTATCCGGTCATTGCGGCATTGTTGTTCCTCGTCCCGTATCTTGCGTCTTTTGCCGGAATCTCCCTGGCCACCATGCTGGTTGGCTTTTTTTGGACCTGGCTCTTCGCTTTCCTTGCGGGCACGACGCTTGTGCTCGCGGTGTATGTGGCTGCCGTGCTGTACCTGTTTCTCAACGGCATCAATAAAACCGTTATGGCCGCGCGAGACGAAGTGCACTCTCTCGAACTGCGCCTGAAGGCGGCACAGGTTCGCTTGACCGATGCGCACAATCTGCAGTTGCGGCTCGAGCGCGATCTCTATGTGCAATCGATGCGTGTGGAAACTCTCAATCGCTTCATTGAAGTTACGCGCCAACGAATCGGGGAACTGGAGCAGGTGCTGAACGATCTGCGTGAGTGCCGTGCGACTTTTGCCTCGCAGCACGCGAACGCATTGCCGGCATCGTCTTACATGCGTCGCTCGGTTTTGAGCGGGAAACAGATCGATTATTACTACACCGCGACAGTGCGAAAAATAGATACCGACGCCGGCATTTTTATTCAAGATCACGTGCCGCGTTCTCAGGTCCGGCACCTGCCAATCGAGAGCTTTGCGCGCACGCTCGCGGATTTTGCCGGTTCAAGATTCCAATCCTTCGCGAAGCTCTCAATTAAAGATGTGTTGTTGGGATTTCCGGACCTGTTTTCAGGCGAGACTAGCCTCAGGCTTGAAGAACTTGACCGCGCCGCAAGCCCGCTCGTGATGCTGAGTGAGATGGATTTGAACGATGATACTTTCGCACAGAAAGACGTAACCATCTGGGCTGGCGCAACAGATAACGAACCGCTTCTCGATCGCTATCGAAAACTTAACGCGACCACTACCATTCGCCCATCAGACGACGACCATAGTTTGCGCGCGCTCACCCGTTGCCTTAACTTCCCGGCGTTCTACTTGAGCCAGATCGAATTCTATCGCTCGTGCTACGATCGGTTGCACAGCGCGAGCGCTTCGAGTCTGCCTGACGTGATTCCTGGTGAACTAACAATCAGCGCTGATTCACGCCGTGCTTACGAGCAGCTTCTTGTTGGTATCGCCACTGGCTTGATTTCTAAAAATGGCGATAACGTGTATCAACTGATTGACGGCAACGGTTCGCTGCCGGGTGCGAGCCGACGAGAAATCGCCGAAAAGTTAGCCGGCGATTATCGTTCGCAAAAAATCTACACGGAGATTTGCAACCGGCTGGCGGCGTATGATTCGGACTTGATTTACAACTCGGTCGTTGCTTTTATCGGAACAGCGCCAGACCTCGAGCCGTTTGAGAGAGAAATGCTTATGACAGTGGCGCAGAAGCATCATCCGCTACGATAAGCTTAGCGCGTTGCACGCACACCAGATGAGGCTCGCTTGAACGTAATTCAACTACTCGGTTCCACGCTCGGTCTCGGTCTTGTCTCCGGCATAAACCTCTACGCGACCGTGCTCGTCGTCGGTTTGGGCATTCGTACCGGGCTGATCGTGTTGCGGCCGGAGTTGCATCAGCTCGACGTGTTAGCGAATCCGATCGTTCTCGCGGTTGCGGGCGCGATCTTTATCGTCGAGTTTCT